>JAANMV010000068.1_pt1 | contig 107708 bp, 95 predicted proteins | sample 7279661 | NCBI WGS metagenome assembly JAANMV01 (sample SAMN14094540, study PRJNA606508) | bioreactor metagenome | isolation source: A lab-scale SPAN reactor treating ammonium-rich wastewater day 121 | place: Ireland: Galway | collected 2017-05-16
ACGGCGCTCGGCCAGGGCCACGCTGAGATCGTAGTGCTCTCGCTCGTAGCCGAACGAGCCAGCCATGCCGCAGCAACCCGAATCCACCTCGCTCACCGGGCAACCGGGAAGCTGGCCCAACAGCTTGAGGGCCGGACCGGTGCCCACCAGCGCTTTCTGGTGACAATGGCCATGCAGCAGCACGCTGCGCGGGGAGCGGCGCAATGGCAGCTCATGATCGGAGACGAACTCCTCGAAGGTCTGGGAGGGGACCTCGGGGATTCCCAGGGTCGGGAACTCGTCTCGCAGCGTGAGAATGCAGGAGGGCTCCAGGCCCACGATGGGCGGAAGACCCTTGAGCTGGCGAGCAGCTTTGGAAGCCAGGTGTCGAGCGCGTCGCACCAGGCCTTTGGAGATGGCCGCTCGGCCGCAGCACACCGTTGGGGCCAACACCACCTCATAGCCCAGCGCCTCCAGCACCTGCACGGCCGCCCGGTTAACCGACTCGGGGCTGAAGCAGTCCAGCATCAAGGTCACCTGCCGCGCGCGAGCGGGCGAGCGATGGCGGAAGGGCCGGGAGAACCACAGCGGGGCGCGGCGCGTCTCTACTCCCAGCAGGCCGGCCAGGGGCCAGAGGGCCCGCGAGGCAAAGTTGGACACGGGCCACAGGGCCGTGCCCAGCCGGTGCACGAGGTCGGCGTGGCCGAACAACCAGGTGCGCGGGGAGACCCGATGATGCTGATACCAGTGGGCCAGAAACTCGGTCTTGAGGCGGGCCATGTCCACGCTGGAAGGGCATTCGGACCGGCAGGCCTTGCACTCCAGGCACAGGTCCAGCGCCCGGTGCAGCTCGGGCGAGGTCGGGGCAAGCTCGCCCACGAGCGCCGCGCGCAGCAGGTTGGCCCGTCCCCGGGTGGAGTGCAGCTCGTCGCGAGTGACCATGTAGGAGGGACACATCGTGCCGTGATCGAGCTTGCGACAAACTCCCGCCCCGTTGCACTGCTCCACGGCCCGGGCGTAGCCCTCGGGCCAGTTCAGCACGGGAAGGTCAACGCGACCGGGAGTCTTGCGCAGGTGCTCGGTCAGCTCGCCCACCCCCACGATCTTGCCAGGGTTCATCAGGCCCCGCGGATCGAAGGCCTGCTTGACCTGGCAAAAGAGCGAGTAGATGGCGTCCCCGAACATCTCGCGCATGCGGCCTCCGCGCGACAGGCCGTCGCCATGCTCGCCCGAGAACGAGCCACGGAGATCGCGCACGAGGGCGGCGGTGGCCGCGCTGATAGAGCGCATCCGATCGAGATCGGCCGGATCGTGCAGATCCAGCAGCGGGCGAATGTGCAGACACCCCACGCTGGCGTGGGCGTAGTAGGCGGCCGTCGTGCCGTGCTCTCGCATCAGCTCTTGCATGGAGCGCACAAAGGGCAGGAGCGACTCGGGCGGCACGGCGCAGTCTTCCACGAAGGCCACCGCCTTCCGGGGGCCTTCCATGCCCATCAACAGGGGCATCCCGGCCTTTCGGATGCGCCACACCGAGTCTTGACCGGCCTGGTCGTAGAAGGCCCGGGAGGGCTTCTTGAAGAGAGCGGCGGCGCGCTCGACCCGGCCGGGCAGCTCGGCCGGCTCACCCTCGAACTCCAGCACCAGCATGGCCTCAGGGTCTCCCTGGATGAAATGGGCGTGGCGGGCCGTTTCGAGCTGCTTGCGGGCCAGGCGCAAGAGCATCTGGTCGAGCAACTCGATGGCCGAGGGCTCCTCTTGCAGCAGCACCAGGTTGGCCTCCAGCGCCTCCTCCAGCGAGTCGAACTGGAACACCAGCAGGGCCCGCGCCGGGGGGACGGGCACCAGGTTGAGGCGCAACCGGCTGGCCAGGCCCAGCGTTCCTTCCGCACCCACCACCAGGGGGGCCAGCGAGAAACCGGCCGGGCGGCGCGCCAGCGGGGCGTTCTTGCCTTCCCAGGCAGGCAGGCTCTCGCCGATGGCACGAAGGCCCACCAGCATGGCGTCCAGGTTGTAGCCTGAAACACGCCGCAGAAGGCGAGGGAAGCCGTTGGCGATCAAAGGGGCATTCTCGCGCACCAGGGCGGCGATCTGTTGGTGAAGGAGCTCGTCCGGCACGCTAGACTGCTCGTTCAGCTCGCGCTCGGCCCCGTCGCTGGTCAGCAGCGTCAGGCCCAGCACCTGATCGACCGTCTTGCCGTATCGCAGCGAGCGAGCTCCTGAGGAGTTGTTGCCCACCAGGCCGCCCAGACCGGCGTGGTCGGCGGTCTGCGGATCGATCGGAAACTGCAGACCGTGGGGCGCCAGGAAGGCATTGAGCTGGCCCAGCACCAGGCCGGGCTCCACCTCTACCCGCATGGCCTCGGGCTGAAAGTCGAGCACGCGGTTGAGGTATTTGGAGCAGTCCACCATCAGGGCCGCTCCCACCGCCTGACCCGCCAGGCTGGTGCCGCCGGCCCGGGGCAGGAGGGGGACGCCCCGCTCTGCGGCGATGCGCACCAGGGTTCTCAGGTCGTCCTGGTCGCGCGGCAGCACAACTCCCAGGGGCTCGATCTCATACAGGCTGGCGTCGGTGGCGTAGAGGCGCCGGTGGATCGGGTCAAAGCGCACCTCCCCGCGGAGGCGGTCGCGCAGCTCGCGCTCGAGGTCGGTCATGGGCTTATCAGTCCTTCTTGCGCTTGTAGAGGGCCGACAGGATGTCCGAGGGCTTGATGGCCTGCTCCTCGCGGTTGAGCCACTCCTGCAGAAGCTTGAGATGCTCTCCCAGGGCGCGCACGTCGGAGAAGCGCTTGCGCGGCTCAGGGTCGAGGCAGATGGTCAGCAGCTCTTCCATCCTCTGGCTGACATCTTCGCGCAGGCTGCGCACGGGGGGAATCTGGAAGCGGAACTTCTCCATGGCCGAGCGGGTCAAGCACCAGTAGAGGCTGGCTCCCAGCGCGTAGATGTCGCCCCGGGGGTCGGCCGCTCCCCCCTTGTACTGCTCGGGGGGAGAAAAGCCCGGGGTGACCATGGAGAAGCTGCGCTTCTGCTGGGTGGGAACGTAGTGCCGCGCCAGCCCGAAGTCGATGACGGCCAGACTGCCATCATACTTGACGATGGCGTTGGACGGCTTGAGGTCGCCCAGAGTGATGGGGAAGGGCTTCTGCTCATGGAGGTAGGTGAGCACGTTGCACAGGTCCACGCCCCAGCGCACGACCTGAGCTTCGGCCACCTCGTCCCCGCTCAGCACGGTCTCCTCGAGCGTCTTGCCGGGCAGCCACTCCAGGGCCAGATAGTAACAGGGTCCCTCCGCGAAGAACTCGACCACCCGCGGCAGGCCGCGGTGCTTGAGGGTCATCAGGAAGGCAGCCTCTTGCAGGAAGCTGGTGTTCAGGGCCCGGTACTCTTCAGGAGTGAAGGTATCGGTGCGGATCTGCTTGAGGGCGACCAGGTTGCCCTTCCACTGCAGGTCGCGGGCCAGGTAGACGCAAGCAAAGCTTCCCCTTCCCAGCGAGGAAAGAACCTTGTAGCGGTCTTTCAAGACCATTCCGTTGACCAAGTCGCGCCCCATCAGCGCAACCTTCTAAGGGCCAGATCAGTCTTCCTGGGGGAAGCAGGCGCTGACCATCGCTCCAAAGGCCGCCACGGGTATGGTCAGCAGGTAGCCCAGCAGGCTGACGGGGTCGGTGCTGCCCGCGCAGAGCACGATCGAAGCCAGCAGCGAGAGGCAACCCACCGCTATACCGTGGCGCAGCAGGTCGCGTTTGGCCAGGCGAGCGGCCACGAAGCCGCCCATGCCGGTAAGGGCCAGACCGCAGATCAGGCAAAACAGGTCCAGCACGATGGGATGAGCGATGCGCTCGGCCAGGCAGACCGAGGAGCTGCCCGGGTCGTAAAGCACGATCAGCAGCGCCAGAACGAAGAGGTGGGTGGCACCGATGTCGGCCAGGAATCCGATGGTGATGGCACGGTAGTTCATACTGGGTAATTGGCGGCCGAAGCCGCACCTCCTTCGCTCAGACTCGAGGATATCGACCGAAGTGAGGCAGCACTTCCTGGCTGACCTGAGACCAGGCCTGACGCAGGTCCTGGTTGGCCGCGCTGGTCTCGGAAGCCAGCGTCACTCCCCCGCCATGAACCGAGGATGATTGCTCTTGAGCGACCCTCGCCTGCCAGTCGCCGAAGGTCATGTTGGTGTTCACGGGGCCGAAGGAGTGGATCTGCATCGTCTGTCAGTTATAAACCCGGCGGATAAACTGAGAGTGAATTCTGGCCCCGGGCTTGTTACAATTTTGTAAAAGCGACCGACCCGGCGAGGGCCTTACCGAGCGGCAAAGATTGAGCGTGCACGATCAGGTTTCGCGCGCCCGGCGAAACTCGTCCGCGTTAGAGCTTGACCCCCCGCAGCCTCAGGGCGTTGGCGATGACCGAAACGGAGGAGAGGCTCATGGCGGCGCTGGCGAACATCGGGCTGAGCAGCCAGCCCGTGAAGGGGTAGAGCAGTCCGGCCGCCAGGGGCACCCCCAGCACGTTGTAGAGGAAGGCGAAGGCCAGGTTCTGGCGGATGTTGGACAGGGTGGCCCGGCTCAAGCGTCGGGCCCTCACCAGGCCCTGCAGGTCGCCCTGGAGCAGGGTGACATCGGCCGACTCGATGGCAACGTCCGTGCCCGTGCCCATGGCCACCCCGACCTCAGCCTGGGCCAGGGCGGGAGCATCATTGATCCCATCCCCCACCATGGCCACCACCCGCCCCTCGGCCTGCAGACGCTCGACGGCGGCCCCCTTCTGGGTGGGCAACACCTCGGCCACCACCTCGTTCATGCCCAGCTGGCGGGCCACGGCTTCAGCCGCCACGCGATGGTCCCCCGTGAGCATGACCAGTCGCAGGCCCTCGGCGGCCAGGACGCCCAGGGCTTCGCGGGTACCCGGCTTGATCGGGTCGGAGACGCCGAGCAGGCCGGCCGGCTGTCCGTCAATCCCGACGAGGATGACGGTCTGGCCCTGCTCGAGCAGGCTGCGTCCGCGCTCGAGCAGGGCGGTCGTATCCAGGCCCTGTTGCTTGAGCAGGGCGGCGTTGCCCAGCACCACCGAGCGTCCCTGCACGACCCCCACCAGGCCCAGTCCGGGCTGGTAGTCGAAGGAATCGGGAGTGACCAGCGGCAGCCCGCGCTCGCGTGCTCCGGCCACGATGGCGGCGGCCACCGGATGCTCGCTCCCCTGCTCGAGCGAGGCGGCCAGCCGCAAGACCTCCTCCTCCACTCCCACTTCGGTGAGGGTGGGACGGCCCAGAGTGAGCGTGCCGGTCTTGTCCAGCACGATCGTATCCACCAGGGCCATCTGCTCCAGGGCCCGGGCATCCTTGACCAGCACGCCGGCCTGAGCCCCGCGCCCGGTGGCCACCATGATCGACATCGGGGTGGCCAGGCCCAGCGCGCAAGGACAGGCGATCATCAGCACGGCCACGGCCGTCACCAGACCCATGGCGGGCTGGTGCTGGAGCGTCCAGAGCACCATGGTGAGCACCGCCACCGCCAGCACGGTCGGCACGAAGACGGCCGAGACGCGATCGGCCAGCTTCTGGATGGGAGCCCGGCTGCGCTGGGCCTGGCTCACCATCCGCACGATCTGGGACAAGAGCGTGTCGGCGCCCACCCGCCTGGCCTCCATCACGAGCGCTCCGGTCTGGTTGACCGTGCCCCCGGTCAGGACGTCTCCGGGCGCTTTGGGGGCCGGCACGGGCTCACCGGTCAGCATGGACTCGTCCACCGCGCTGCTGCCTTCGAGCACCACCCCGTCCACCGGGATGCGCTCGCCGGGGCGCACCCGCAGCCGATCGCCGGGGGCCACTTGATCGAGGGGCACCTCGCGTTCTTCGGGGTCGAGCTTGTGGGCCGTGGGAGGGGTGAGACTGAGCAGGCTGCGGATGGCTTCGCCGGTCTTCTGCCGAGCTCGCAGCTCGAGCACCTGTCCAAGCTGCACCAGCACAATGATGACAGCCACCGACTCAAAGTAAATCGGAGGATGGTGCCCCAGGCTGGCCGGCAACAACTTTGGAGCCAGCGTGGCCACGGCGCTGTAGACGTAGGTCACGCTGGTGCCCATCGCGATCAGGGTGAACATGTTCAGGTGGCCGCTGACCAGGCTGGCCGCTCCCCGCTGCAAGAAGGGCCACCCGCCCCAGAGCAGCACGGGAGTGCTGAGCAGGAGCTGCACCAGGGGCAGAGCGCCGTGGGTGGCCATGGCCACAGCCACCAGCGGCAGCGTGAGCACCAGGCAGATGGCGAAGCGGCGCTGCATGTCGCGCAGCTCGGGATTGTCCTCGCTGGGAGCCACCGTGCGGGGCTCAAGGGCCATGCCACACAGGGGGCAGTCCCCCGGCTCGGGGCGTATGATCTCGGGGTGCATGGGGCAGGTCCATTCCACCCCGGCGGCCGGAGGCTCAGCCGGCTCGAGGGCCATTCCGCAACGCGGGCACGCACCCGGCCCCTCGTTGCTGACCTCCGGGCACATGGGGCAGATGTGGAGCGCCTTCTGCAGGGCGGGGGAAGCCGGTCGGGGGTTCAGGTACGTTTCGGGGCTCTGGGAGAATTTGCTGAGGCAGCTCGCCGAGCAGAAGTGGTAGGTCTTCCCGGCGTGAACGTGCGTGCCGGCAGCCTTCTCAGGCTGCACGGTCATGCCGCACACCGGGTCTTTGAGGCCCAGATAAGCCTCGGGTTCCGTGGAGAACTTGCTCAGGCAGCTCGCCGAGCAGAAGTGGTAGGTCTTCCCGGCGTGAACGTGCGTGCCGGCAGCCTTCTCAGGCTGCACGGTCATGCCGCACACCGGGTCTTTCGGGGCCGACGAGCAGCAAGAGGAGCTCACTACCGGTTGGCCCAGGTATTTCTCCGGGGCCTTCTCGAAGCTCTCACGACAGCCGTCACAACAGAAATAGTAGCTCTGACCGGCGTGCTCGGCCCGAGGGCGGGCCGGGTCTTCGGCCACCTCCATCTGGCAAACAGGGTCGATGGGCATGTTCGTTGTCAGTCGCCGCTCAGGGCAGGGTGCCGATCTCTCGCTCGAGCTCGTCCTTTTTCAACAACCCCACCCAGGTCTTGACCAGCTTTCCCTTCCCGTCGACCGCAAAAGTCGCCGGGATGCGGCCTTCGGCCTGGAGCGCCTGACGCGCCTCGGGATAGGCGTCGAGCTTCTTTCTCTGCGTGTCCAGGTCGACGTTCACGAAGTTGAACTTGGAGCGATTTGCTGACTCGAACTGAGCCAGTTCGGGCTCCATGGCCCGACAGGAGGCTCACCAGTTGGCGCCAGCGTGAATGATGGTATATTTGGCACCTGGAGCCGTCGAGTCTTCCAGGGCCGACTTACCGTCCTGGCTGGCCTGTTGGCAGGCCACCACCAGGAGGGCGATCAGGGGCATGAGCCATCTGCGCATCGAAAGATCCTCCTATCCAGAGGACACCTTCTCAACCCGGCTTTCGACTCCTACAGGGGAGAGATGGAGGTTGTCGAAACGACGCCACGGACCTGGGGCCGAGGGCCCCTTGCAAGGAGGAACCAAACAAAATGCAATCACCCAACAAACGACCGCTCGTCCCGAGCTGGTTCGCGGCCATGATCCTGGCCTCGCTCGTCCTCACCGTCTTCGGCACCATCCGCCAGGTGGGCCCGGGCCACGAGACCCAGAACCCGAGAGAACTGCTCGACGTGCTCTGGATCGACAGCTATCCTGAGGTCACTTCGGATACCTGGAACGCCTACATCTTCTCTTCGGACAACGTGGGGATCTCGATTCAGGCGGCCTCGGCCTACAAGCTCACCCTGGAGCTGTTCGAGTTCAAGCCCAGCAACACCGCCCTGAGCTTCCACTTCCCCCACGATGCGCGCCGCAGTACCTCCAACTACGCCATCGAGAAGATGAAGAAGCCCACCAAGCACTTCGATACCCAGCTCTCTTTGTCGGCCGACCCGCAGAAGCAAGGCAAGAACAGCGTCTACTTCACCGGCCCCGAGTTCCGCTCGCTTGAGACCATGCCGGCCCCCGTTCGCGAAGCCCTGGTGCAGCGCGGAGTGGTTCAGACCGAGAACGGCCTGCAGCTGTCCCGTTGAAGATCGGCGTCCTGGCCGACAGCCACGATCATCTCGACAACTTGAGAGCCGTCATGGCCCGGTTCAAGAAGGCGGGCGTCAAGACCGTCATTCATGCGGGCGACTTCGTGGCCCCCTTCACCCTGCCCGTGCTGGGTGAGGCCGAATGCCCGGTCATCGGAGTCTTTGGCAATAACGACGGCGAGCGCGTGGGGCTCTCGCGCGGCTTCGCTCGCCTGGGCGAGTTGCACGAGCGGCCCCACGAGCTGGTCTTGAACGGACGGCGCGTTCTGGTCTTGCACGAGCCGGTGGCGCTGCCCGAGCTGGCCTCATCGTTTGATCTGGTCATCTACGGGCACACCCACCGGGTGGACGTGCGCGAGAACCTGCTCAATCCAGGCGAGGTCTGCGGTTGGGTCACGGGCAAGTCGAGCGCGGCCCTGGTCGATCTACCCAGCAAAGGCGATCCAAAGATCCAGATCCTCGAGTTCTGACCGCCCGTTAACAGGTCGGTAGCCTTTTGTTCATCACATCAGCCCCCAACAGGGGCTATTTTTTTGTCCGTGGTCATCACCGCCATACCGACTCTGACCCCCCTTCCCGGGCGGTTCACCCTGCCGAGCCGCTCTCCGAGCGAGGAGCCCGGCGATACCTTCCAGCCCACTCTGGAGCAGGCCACGGGCATCCTGACGGGGGGCCCACGCGGACCGATTCCCACTTCGGAAGTCTCGCTGCTGAGCTATCAGGCCTCCGACAAGCACCAACTCGAAGAGCACTACCGCCTGCCCGATGGGCGCACGGTGCTCAGTTTCTCTTCCTTCGACACGTCGCGGGACCGTCAAGGCGATCCCAACGGCTACTCCATCGCCTTCGACAGCGCCGGCAAGGAACTGTGGAAGTTTACACCCGAGGGAGGGCAGGAGATCGAGTCCCACCTGTTCTTGTCCAGCGGCACCACCTACGTGCACACGCGCGGACAGGGCGCCTGGCCTACCGACATGGTGGTCTGCTTGAATGCCGAGGGAAAGGAGCAGTGGCGCTTCGAGACCGGGTCACGCGAACGGATCGACAGCATCCAGGCCGACCCTCAGGGCAACCTGTTCGTCAAGGTCGACCAGGATGTGCTCAAGCTCGACCCCGGTGGCAAAAAGCTCTGGAAGAAGCACCTGCCGATCCACTCCGACGAGTACTTCCACGTGCAAACGCCCGATCACGGGCAACTCTTTGCCTCCGACGACTTCTCCAACACCTTCAAGACGCCGCACTTCGCGCTGGTGAGCGCCAGCGGGAAGGTGAGGGAAGTGGACCTGCCCGACATGGGCTCCTTTCCCCTGGTGGCGGGCGATCGTCTGTTCTACGGCGGAGCCCGGGGAGAAGCCCGGGGCATCGATCTGAAGACTCTGAAGGCCTGGGAGGTGCAGACCGACTCGGCCGTTGGCGGGCTGTACACCCCTTACGCCGGGCCGGATGGGCGCATCTACTTTGCCGGACGGCGAGATGACAAGCTCTATTGCCTCAGCCCCGAGGGCAGGATGCTCTGGCAGCGCAACATCGAGGACGAGGCGCCCGGCCACCACATGAACGAAGGCTTCCTGCCAGCCGCCGATGGCTCGGTCTACTATGCCCATGAGGATGGCGAGAGCATTCAGCAGATCAGGCCGGACGGTACTCTGGGCCAGAAGGTCAAAGTCAGCGGGGGCTTCGAGAGTTTCCAGCCCGGTCCCGATGGGATGCTCTACAGCGTGGACCGCGACGCCGTGGTGCGGCGTCACAATCTCCAGGACGGCACCTCCTTCGAGCTCAAGCTGCAACTGCCCGAGAGCATTCGCTGGGAGATCGACGCCGTGGAGCCGGGCGGGGTTGTAACATTGACGGACAAGCTCTCGGGAACGTTGCACAAGCTGCGCGTTGACCCGGCCGACGAGGTGAAACGCCAGCTTGAGGAGGCGAAGAACGCCCCTCCCAGCCAGGGCAGTCCCGGCATCAAGGAAGGCGACGGCTGGGTGATCATCGGCAATGTGCGCGTGAAACGGCGGGGCTGATTTGACAGCAGCCCGGCGACTTGCCCATGCTGGCAGGACGTGCGTGGAATGTCCCTGCTCGAGATGGTGGTGGCCCTGGGGCTGGTGGCTCTGGTACTGCCCTTTCTGCTGAATCTGGTGCCCTCCAGCGCCCTGGCCCTCAAACGAGCCGAGGACGTGGACGCGGCCAGCGCTTACGCTACCAGGCTGCTGGAGGAAGCGCGCGCCACTCCGCCAACGCGCCCGGGGGTGGACCTGGATACCACGGTCACCCTGAACAATACCCGTTTTCGGCGCGAGGTCCATGCGGTGGACAACTACCCTGCCCTGCGCGACATCGTGGTGGCCATCTCGGGACCAGCACGCTTGCAGCCCATCCGCATGGCCACGCGTCTTGGCAGCGAATAGATTTTCGTTTTTCCAAAGTAGGAATCTCCCATATCCGGCTGACCCTCCCAGGAGGTATACTGGTGGAGATCCCACCTTTGGAACGGGGAGGACCTGCATGGCCGAAAATCGCGACTACCAGAAGTTGAACAAAGACATGCACAGCATGCTGGCGGGCACTGCGAAGCCCAAGTCGAGCTCGGGCCCCAAGACCACCACAGTGACCATCGAGGTCTCCGAGATGCCCAAGAAGATTCCCGCCGGCTCGCTAGTAGAGATCGAGAAGGTTGCTGCCACCGACCTCAAGTTCGGAGATATCGTCTACATGAAGCGTCGCGATCGGGCTGTTCTCTGCCGCTACGTCGGAACCAAGGGGGATCAACTCGAGGTCACTCAACAGACCGAGGCGGGGACTCAGAGCATACCAGCCTCGGCCCTCCTCGGCAAGGTGATCCGTGCCAGTTTCGACGGGAAGACGCGCGAATTCAACAAAGATCTGACCATGTCACGCGTGATGCTGCGGGCCAAGGTCTCGGTCGACAAGCTCACGGGCAAGTAGCCTGTTGACAGGCCGGGGCCCGCGGGAGAGAATCGGGCCTGATGAAGATGTCCTCACTGCAGATCCTGGCTATCGCCGCGCCCACCGCGGGGGCGGCCGTCTTTGAAGTAGGGCTCATGCTGTGGGGCGGCAAGCCGATCACCTGGCCCGAAGTCCTGGGCCGGGTTACGGTGATGGCGGTGGCCTCGGTGGCATTCTCGGCGGTCATGTTCTCGCTCATCGAGCGCATGAACGCCGCAATTCGCTCAGAGCGCAAGCGTCTCGAGGCCATGTTCGAGAGCTCGTCGGAGGCCGTGCTCATGGTCAACCACGAGCTCCAGGTCACGGCCCTCAACCCGGCGGCCGAGGCGATGCTGGGCTACCCGGCCCGACCGCGGGAGCTGAAGCTGTGTCGCCTGTGCGTTCCGCCCGACGGCTCCACGTGCCGGGATGGTTGTCCGCTCGACCTGTCCCGACCCCGCCCCTTCTTCGAATCGGTGGTGCGCCACAAGGGGGGAAGCCTGCTGCCGGTAGCGGTCAGCACCTCGGCCCTGCCCCCGGGAGAGGACGGACTGCCCGAGTCCATGGTCACGCTGGTGGACATCTCGCGACACCGCGAGAAAGAGCACGCGCGCCTGTCGCGCCTGTTGACCCAGAAGACCATGGAGGCCCAGGAAGAAGAGCGGCGCCGGCTGGCCCGCGAGCTGCACGATGGGGTGGCCCAGGAGCTGTACGGCCTCAAACTGGCCGCTCGCATGGGAACGCCCGTGGAGGACAAGATCTCCGAGATCATGGACGGGGTGGGCCGTCTGGCCAAGAGCCTGTGGCCCCCCGTGTTGGAGAAACTGGGTCTGGTGCAGGCCCTGCGGGCCCACCTCGACTCGCTGGGTCAGGCCCAACTGGTACTGGAGGCCCGCGATAGCTTTCCTCGCCTGAGCATGGCCGTGGAAGCCACCCTCTATCGCATCGCCCAGGAGGCTGTGGGCAATGCCTTGCGGCACGGTGGCCCGGGCCGACTGAGAGTGCGCCTGACGGAGGGAGCCGACGAGGTTCGCATGGAAATCGAAGATGACGGGCGCGGCTTTGATCCCTCCCGGTTGACGGTGGAAGGTTTGGGTCTGGTGGGGATGCGCGAGCGGGCCGAAGGGCTGGGGGGAACCCTGGCGGTACGGTCCGAGCCCGGACGCGGAACACTGGTGACCGTGCTGGTCCCCCGGGAGGTAAAAGCGCATGTCTAGTCGCTCGATCCGGGTCTTGATCGCAGACGACCACGCTGTGGTGCGGGCTGGTCTGCGGATGCTGCTCGAGTCGGGCGGTATCCAGGTCGTGGCCGAAGCAGCCGAAGGGGGAGAGGCGGTTCGGTTGGCCGAGGAGCACCGCCCCGACGTGGTTTTACTGGATCTCACCATGCCCCCCGGCCAGGACGGAATCTGGGCGGCCGAGCAACTGTCCCGCCGGCTCCCGCAGGCCCGTCTGCTGGTGTTGACGATGCATGACGACCAGGCGGTCAGGCAGCGGGTTCTGCAGGCCGGAGCCCACGGCTACGTGCTCAAGCAAGCTCCCGACGCCGACCTGGTGGGGGCCATCCGCTCCCTGTGCGGGGCGGCCACCCCGGTCAACCCGCTGACTGAGCGCGAAAACGAGATCCTTCAACTCATCGCCCAGGGCTACGGAAACAAGGAGATCGGCAACCTGTTGCAGATCAGCGTGAAGACGGTGGAGACCCACAAAGCCAATGGCATGCAGAAGTTGGGACTGCAGTCGCGGGCCGACCTGGTTCGTTACGCCCTCAATACCGGGTTGCTGCGACCGAGCTAAGGCGAGACGCGTTGACAACTTCTAGATTGGCGCGACGCCGTTCAGAGGTCAACGCGCGGGAGCGAGCGCTGACTTGCTTGCGGTCCGTGCAACCGTCAACAGACCTGTGAAACAAGAAATGCCGGACGAATCTCTTTCGTCCGGCATTCTGGCTTGGCCGAGGGCGTCTAGAACGCGCCGGCTGCTGCGAAGGCGAAGGCTCCGTTGCCCTGCTGATGGGCAAACTGGCCATGGCCGTGGTGATGATGGCCCTGATGACCCTGCATACCACCACCCTGGAGGATACGCATGATCAGGCCGACCACCGCCGCCAGCGGATTCTGAGGCGGGCCACCGAATGGGCCGCCACCGAATGGGCCGCCGCCGAATGGGCCGCCGCCGAATGGGCCGCCGCCGAACGGGCCGCCCTGTTGGCCACCAAATTGACCCATCGGGTTACCCAGCAGCGTGTTACCCGGATTCTGCATCTGCGAGCCAAGAGCCAAGCCCACGCCCATCCCCAGGCCAGCCGCGAAAGCGGGGTTCTGGCCCCCGCCGAAGTTGCCCTGGAGGGCACCGAACGGCTGGGCACCGAACTGGTTGCCGAACATCGGATTCTGGCCGAAGAGCGGGTTCTGGCCAAAGGGCTGGGCGAAACCGCCCATCGGGTTCTGCATCTGGCCGGCCATGGCGCCCATCATGAAGCCCATTCCGAAGAGTTGCTGGGCAGGGTTCATTTGCTGCTGCTGCTGGTGGCAGCAGCCACCGCCGCCGCGGGCTTGCCCCCCTGCGCTGAGTGCGATCGCCAGAGCGAAGGCGATAGCCGTGGTCGAGTTGCCGTTCTCGGAGTGCTGGTGGTTTGCTGCTTTTGCGCGTACGCCGCCCATGCTGACTTCCTCCAATGTAAGGTGATTTGGTCCTATTCTACCGCGTTGACTCGAACTTGGAAAGGGCAAGAAAGTAAAAGAAACATTTCCATTCTGTGAACAGGTTGTGAACAAACACCAGGGAGAGCCTTTCTGACTCCCGAAAGACCCCTCGCCGTGCAGCGCGACCCCTTCAAGACGCTACTCCCCCAGCTCCGCACTCACCCTTACCCTGTCTTCCATACAATGCGCAAGCTCGACCCGGTGCACTTCAGCCCTGGCTGGCAGGCCTGGTTCTTAACCGGCTACGAGGACGTCGAGCGGGCACTGCGCGAGCCGCACTTCTCGGTGGGCCGGGTGTCGGACTTTTCCCAGCGCCTGTGCGAGCCCTACGACATGAGCCGCATCGAGGCCTGGCTCTCCGGCTGGCTGCTCTTCACCGATCCGCCTGCCCACGGGCGGTTGCGCTCGCTGATCAGCAAGGCCTTTACTCCCAGAACATTGCAGCGCTTCGAGCAATCGGTGCGCTCGCGCATCGCTCTCCTGCTCGACCGGCTCGACCCCACCCGGAGCGTCGACCTGATGACGGCTCTGGCCAGCCCGCTGCCGGTTATGACCATCGCCGATATCCTTGGCGGGCGACCCCAGGACAGCCAGCGATTCGAGAACTGGAGCCACCGACTGGCCACGTTCCTGGGCGCGGACGAGCTCACCGCCAAGCTGGCCCGTCAGGCAGAGCTGAGCCTGGGGGCCCTGGAAAGCTACTTCCGCGAGCTGATCGCCGAGCGTCGCCAGGAGCCTACCGACGATCTGATCTCCAGCCTGCTCTCGGCCCGCAGCGACCAACAGGAGACGCTCGAGGAGAGCGAAGTCGTCTCCATGGCCATTCTCCTGTTTGCAGCCGGTCACGACACCACCACCAACCTGATTGGGAACGGTCTCCTGGCGGTTCTCTCCAACCCCCTCGAGAAGCGCAAGCTGGTCGAGAAGCGCGTGGCTCCCGAAGTGGCCGTGGAAGAGATTCTTCGCTACGACAGCCCTTCCCAGATCGCCAGCCGTTCGGTGCTCGAGGAGGTCGAGCTGGGAGGCAAGCGACTCTTGCCAGGCCAACTGGTCAACCTCTGTCTGGGAGCCGCCAACCGCGACCCCAACGTGTTCCCCCAGCCCGACCGCTTCGACCTCGAGCGGCCCAACCTGACCCGCCACCTGGCCTTCGGCAAGGGCATCCACACCTGCGTGGGCGCCCACCTGGCCCGCCTCGAGGCCCGACTGGTGCTGGAATCCGTGCTGGAGCGCTGGCCTGCCATGCAACTCTCCGGCCAGCCCGAGCGTTACCCCACACTGGGCTTTCGACGCCTGTGCTCGCTCCCGGTGAAGCTGGCATGATCCGTCTGGCCCGCCCGGCCGATGCGGCCTTCATCCGCGAACTGGCCTGCCTGTCCATCCTCAGCAGCCTTCCGGCCAATCGCCAGGCCGATCCCGAAATCGCCCGCCAGTTCGTGCTGCGCTCTTATGCCGACCTGGAGCAGACGCTGTCCAGCGACCGCAACCTGCTGGTGCTGGTGGAAGAAGAGCCAGGGACCCGTGAGCTGACAGGCTATCTGATGATCGAGCTGGACCAGATCGAGCCCTCTACCGGCGAGAAGCAGGCCTTCATGGTGGACATCGCCGTGCTAACCGACCGTCGCGGCCGCTTCGCGACCGCCCGGCTGGTCAAGAAGGCCAGCGCTCTGTGCCGGGCACGGGGGCTCAAATACCTGGTGGGCATGGTTTCGGCCAGCAACACCGTGGCCCGCGGTCTGGCTCGTTGCCTGGGCTTTGAGGAGGAGCGGGTGCAGATCGTGCGCAGACTGGATGGACCGCCCGGAGGGAGTCGGACATGAGAAGGCGAATCAGAGTCCTGACCTTCTTAGGGGGATTTCATGGCCAGAGATAGCGCACAGGCGCGATTTCGAAGACTGCACCGGTGGATCGCTCTCACAGCAATGTATGAAGAGCTGATCGTCCGGATCGCCCAAGAAGTCCACAAGAGCTACAAGAAGAACCAGATTTTCGACGACTCTCTGCTGGACCTCTGCCGCAGCATGGATGACGTGTTCGAGCACGCCCAGCGCTACCAGAAAGAACTGGAGGCCGATCTCGGGTCCAACCGCTGGGTGGGCTTCATCGGCCGCCTGTTCATCATGCGCAACGTCAGCCGCTACAAGCGCCTGGTGGCCGAGCAGGCTCAGGAGCTGGGCATCCGGGCCATGAACACGGAGGCCCGCGGCTTCACTGACAGCAAGAAGGTAATCGCACTGTGCAAGCGGGCCCGCCGGTGTCGCGAGTCAGCCGACACCGCCTGGGAAGCCATCGTGAATGCCTACAACCAGGCCTCGAATGAGAAGGTGTCTGCACTCGAGGCCATTCTGGGAAAGGCCGACAAGCTATCTGCCAAACTGCTGACCAACCGTCGTTTACGCGGTATCCTGGGAAGCTTCGTCAGCTACAAGGACGAAGACCGCGATTCCATGCTCGACGAGTCGGAGCGCCTGCCAATCTACGAGCAGGAGGACATGAGCACGGTTCGCATGCCCGCCATCAAGCGCGAGACCTCCAGCACCTGGTTGGGAGAGCAGCCTGCCGACTAGACCAGGAGCGCAGCCGGAAACCCGTTGACACGGTTTTCCTGCTGCGCGCCGCCCCGCCTACAATATCTTGTGGTGGCGGAGGTTTCCCGATACCACAGGGGTTTGCGGTTGGGCCTCCAGGTCTCCCGGGCTCGACGACCTACCGATTTTCTTGCTCAGCGCGTCGTCTCGAGGTTCTTCATGGACTCCTGCGAGGCAACCATCTCCTGCTCGGCCCGCTCCAGCGCGCCCCGCCCGCCTTTGCGCTCGAGCAGATCGCGCATGGCTTCGGCGGCCCGGGTCAGGTGATTCACGGTGTCCTCGAGCAGCCTGGCCCGCTCGGCCGATTCGCGCGAATTGGACATCTGGCTGCGGGTGCGGCTGATGGTCTGCTCGAGGCCTTTGATGGCTTCGTCCAGGTCCTCTTTGCCGGCCTGGCCCTCCAAAAACTGATCCCCCAGTGTCAGCAAGCCGGACAGCATTCCGGGCAGGCCGCGGCCCACTCCGCCGCCGCCGCCTCCTGCCAGGCCCTCATGCTGCACCAGGTCGAGCACTTCGTCTTCGGATTGCAGAACGGCCACGAACATGGATAGATTCTCGGTGGCGCTGCGAAGGACTTCGCGCTCGGCCACCAGTTCCTCGGGGTCCGGCCGGGCCGGCATGTTCCAGAGCCGCTCGAGCGACTCGCGCACCTCGCGAGAGGCGTCGGCCACACTGTCCTGGGCCTCCTCGGGAAAGCGGAAACGCGTCAACCACAGGGCCTGCTCGACCGCTTCGCGAAAGAACTCGTGACTGATCTGCCCGGTCAGCAGCCGATCGCAGGCCGCCAGGACCAGGTTCACGGGCGGATAGGGCGTGCGTCCGGCTGACAGATCGCGCTCGAACTGCATCCCCAGCCCTTCCGCGACAGTGTCCGAGGACTCCACCAGGGCGGTGCGGGCCGACTTGAAGAACTCGGGACTGCCCTGGCCTGACTCCAGGGCTGCACGCAGCGAGACGCACTGCTCCTCGATGGTGCGCAGGGCAGCCTGAGCCTTCTCTAGCACGGTCGGCTCCTCGATGCCCCCGACCTGCTCCCCCACCTCCTGCATGAAGGCCGCCAGGAGGTCGAGCAAGGCAAGCGTGTGGCGCTTGTCCGTGTCCCTCTCGGCCATGACATCGAGATGGGCGATGAGCCGGTTGAGGAAGGGGTGCATGGCAGGGCCATGGTTGCAGGCATACACGTAGCGCTCGCGGTAGTCGCGCACCGCGGCCAGGGCCTCGCGAGCCCGCTGTAACACCTCTGCCGCTCCCTCGACCTGGCCGCCGGCGGCCCGGCTGTGAAGCTCTTCCAGGGCCACCAGGTAGTCGTCCATGGTATGGCAGACCCGCTCGCGATCCTCGGCCGTCAGCTCGGGATTGCCGTCGGAATCTCTCAGAAACTGCTCGCGACCCTGGCGGGCAGCCTGGACGAGTTGCTCGAGCAAAGAGGTTAGCTCGGTGGCCGAGGCCTCGTTGGCGATGACCCGGTCGGCCAGTTGCAGTGTACGATCGCTGAGTGGGAGTTCTTCTTCGGACATGGCCAGACGGTTCGCGCCTGCACCCGCCCGGCTCCTGTCATGGGGAGGAGGTCAGAGCGGAACGTGCCATCACCAGGGCGGCCAGAGCCATCGAGGTGGCAACCAGCGGCTCATCTTCGGTCATCCGACCCTGCTCGTTACGCCAGTAACCCTTCGGGTGTTGCCGACGCAAGAGCTCCTCGCACATCGGGCGGGCCCAGTCGCCCTCGGCTGCCAGGCCGGATTCAACCAGAGCGTGGGCGGTGGTCCAGCAGTAGTAAAAGTAGAGAGCTTCCCGCATCTCTTCTTGCTCAGGAGGAAAGTCGCCCGAGTTTTTCAGGGGGTCGTAGTGCTCGAACACCCAGCCGCGAGCCGCCCGGACCCGCTGGTCATCGCCGGGAAGGCCGCAGCGCAGGAGAGCCCGCAGGCCGTCTGCGGTCATGCTGCCATAGCTGCGCTTGTCCCCCGCCTTGTTCTGGCGCAGGTTGGTGGGCGAGAAGAAGAATCCGCCGTCGCCAGGATAGTTCTGACACCGCTGCACGAAGACCAGGGCTTTCTTCACCGCCGGGTCGTCAGGGGGAGCGCCTGCCAATCGGAGGGCCCCCAGGGCAAAGAGCGTGACCGATAGATTAGCGCTGCGACTCGGGTCAACCTTGTCTCCAGGGGGGCGTCGGTAGGGCTCCTTGGCCTCCCCCCAGCCACCGTAGCTCAAGTCTTCGTTCTTCCAGCCCAGCTGCTCGGTGAGCTGATGATCGCGAAGGTAGCTGACGATGCCATCGCGCGCAGCCTGGTGGGCGCTGTCCTGGCTCAAGTCGATGGCCGCCATTGAGAGACTGTAGACGGGGAACGTCATCTGGCTCTTGCGAGGGGGGAGGTGAGCAGCCAGAAAGTCCATTCCCCGTGCGGCCGCGCTCTGGCCCCTGGGGCCCGAGGGGCCGTAAAGCAGAGCTTTGATCACCAGGGGACTCAGGGACTCCCCATCCGTGTAGCCCGGGTAGAGCTTGGAGCGCCAGGCTCCGTCCTCCTCCTGACGACCCAGCAGGTACTCGTAGCCGCTGGCGATGGCGGCGTCGACCCGGCCCACCAGCGGATCGTCAGGAGATCGCGAGCAGGCCACCAGCAGCCCCGTGCAGAGCAGCCCGACCATGAGGAGAGCTCGCATCCAGAGGGCGTTCGCTACTTCGCGGTGGACGATCCTCTGAGGGGGAGTGGTCGGCAGTCGATTTCTTTGCTAAAATGTTACAGCGGCCAGGAGACTTTGAGAGAGCGGGTTTCATGAGCGAGGAGCGAGCTTAGGCGGGTGGAGCGCGGAAGCTTGAGCGGATGGCCGGAAGAGGCCCCGGAACCGATTTCTGTTCCAAAACCAGACCTGACGGCCTGGGGGGATGATCATGCCTCTTTACCCCCCGAGAAGTCTGAGGGGCCCATCCGGGCCTTCTGGGAGACGGTGCCCGACCTGACGACCCCCGAGCCTCCGAAGAAAGCGGTCTGGGAGCCTGTTCCTGCCCAGAGCATCGAGTCTCAGAAAACGAAGGTCCTGGAGCAGTCCCCCAAGACACAGGTCCTGGAGCAGAAGGCCCAGCCCGCCAGAGCCAACGGCGAGGCCCGGAAGGTCGCTCCCGGGCCGGTCATGACCCCGAGCCCCCCTCCCGCACTCCGCAAGCCCCTCATGGCCGCGGCTCCTCCCCCCCGAGCCACGTCGCCGTCTCCGGCCTCTCCGGCTTCCGGCAAGAAGACGTTCAGCTTCCAGTCCTCTTACCAGGCCATGGACCGCTGGATGACCCGGGCCAACTCCCACGATATCGCCATCGCCCTGCAGCAGCTGGCGGTCATGATGAAGGCCGGCATCAACCCCACCCGCACCCTGATGGTGCTGGCCGAGCAGAGCACCAACAAGGCGGTTCGCATCGCTTTCGAGGATGTCACCCACCAGGTTCTGGAGAAAGGTTGGAGCCTATCCGACGCCATGACCCGGCACCCGCGCGTCTTTCCGGCCGAGGTCCAGCTGCTGGCTCGCGCCGGCGAGGAGACGGGCGATCTGGCTGACCGCCTGCAGCGGGCCTCGGACATGCTCGAGCGCAAGCACATGCTGCTCTGCCGGGTGCGCGAATCGCTGACCAGCCCCATGATCACCAGCCTGGCCTGTCTGCTGGTGCTGTTTGGCATCACCAAGTTCGTGCTGCCGCGCTTTCTGGGCCTCTACGACCAGATGGACGCCAAGCTACCCCTCATTTCGAAGGTCGTGGTAGGGTTGGTCTCCGTCCTCAACAGCCCGGCCTTCCTGCTGAGCCTGGGGCTGGTTCTGGCCTTCGTGCTGTGGCGCTGGAACTGGCTGCAGCAAAAGGGGTTCGACCTGGTGACCAGCCTGCCCATCACGCGAAACCTGGTGGGAAGCCTTCTTGCGGTGCAATTCGTGGACATCCTGGCCACCATGAACCGGGACGGGATTCCCCTGCAGCGCGGACTGCAACTGATGAAGGCCACCTCTCCCTATGACCAGTACAGCGACCAGCTCGACCGGATGGCGCGCCAGTTCGAGATCGAGGGCAGCCTTGCCGAGGCCGTCTCGATCGTGCCCTACTTCCCTCGAGTGGTCAACTCGATGCTCATGGTGGGCGAGGAGACCGGCGAGTTGGACGACCTGCTCTCGGCCGCCCGCCGACTACTCGAGCAGCAGAACGAGATCGTGCTGACCCAACTGGTCACGGTGATCGAGCCGGCTGTCATCGGACTGATGGGAGTGGCCATGGGAATCTTGTGCGTGGGAATGTTCCTGCCCATCTACGGGTTGCTGGAGAAGCTGGCCGGATGAGAAGAATGCGTTCCAAAGGCGTGGCCCTGATCACGGCACTCATGTTCATGATGTTCTTGCTGGTGGTCGGACTGACATTCATCACTTTGATGGAGCAGGACTACCGCTTCGCGGCCCAGCAAGAGCGCGGCCAGCAGGCTTACTTCCTGGCCCAGGCCGGCATCGACTTCTACCGGGCCCGGGCCTCCTTCTTCACGGTGGATACCCCGGTCGAGCTGGGGGTACCTGCCGGAAACACCCAGAATCTTTTCGAGGTGGTGCTGCAAGCGGACGGCACGATCCGCTCGCGGGGCATCATCAAAGACGCCTACGGAGCCGTCAAGGCCGACCGCGTCATCGTCGTGCCCCAGGGGAACTTCCAGAGGGCCTACGACGCGGGCAGCTCGGCTGGCAGTACTCCCACGCCCACGGGGACTCCGCCGACCTCATGAGGCAGGCTCGACATGGCCTGAACCTGATCGAGGTGATGGTCTGCGGGGCCATCCTGGGTCTATTCATGACCATCGTCTGCCACGCCCTGGTGGTGGCCTACCGTACCTACACCCTCACCGCCAAGAAGTCCACCGACTATCGACTGGCTACGGTGGCCGTGGATCGGCTTACCCGCGAGCTGCGCGCCTCCGACCGGGTCTACAGCCCCGACCCCGCCGCCACCCCCTGGTCCACCTTCGGCACCTACACCCCTGAAGCAGGGGTCAACCCTCCTCTTATCTTCCGCACCTACGACGCCACCGGCGAGCGCGTGCTCGGCTACCGCTGGGACAAAACCGCCCACACGGTGCAACGACTGCTCTACGACCCGACCTTTGACCCGGGCAATACAGCCACCCACAACGTGTTGGAAACCAAGAAGGTAACCTTCGAGGTGGACAACTTTGCCATTCAGCGCATGGATCCGGCGCTGACGAGCGGAGTTCCGTTTCTTCTTGTCGAAATGAAGCTCAGCTCGGTCTTGAGTCCAATCCTGACGGAAGTGCGGGTGAAGAGCCTGTGAGACGAAAACCAAGGGGTCTCAGTTTTCTCGAGCTTCTGGTGGCGATGAGCGTCACGTTCCTGGCAATCAGCTTCCTGATGGGCCTGTTCGTGAACGCGGCCCGCAACAATGACCGTTCCCAGACCTACTCCACGGCCGCCTTCCTGGCCCAGGGCCGCATGGAGGTTCTGGCCGCCACCCCCATCGACCAGTTGGTCACGGGCAACGACACGTTCGCCGGCCAGTTCTCCAGCTACATCTACGACGTGGACGTGCAGGACGCGGGGGACTACGACGGGGATGGTGTCGACGACGGCGACCTCAAGGTGGTAACTTTGAAGGTGACCGCGCCGGGTGGAAAGGCCGTCGCCTCACTGGTGGCCCTGCGGACGATGCCGATCCCATTCTTCAATTCCAGCTGCCACGCCACCAACCCCAACCTGACCTTTCTCGGCTCGGCCAAGCCCAACAAGCGCTTTCCGCGCGGATGGGACTATACAGACGGGCTCGATCCGATCAGCATCTGGTTCTACAACCTGACTCAAAGCCAGCGCACGATGCCCAACGGGGGGCGCCCCGGGGCCGTGGCTGCCACGCCCGATCTGAGCAAGCTCTACGCCGTCGACTACGTCAACCGGGGCGTTCGCTTCATCGACACCTCCATGACGGCCTGGTCGCCCACCTTGCTGCGCCCCGCCGGCCTCGGATACCCCACTGGAATCGCCACCTCTCAGAATGGCGACCTTGTCTGGCTGGCCGACGAAACCAACCGCTGCCTGTGGCAGTACAACAGCGCAGCCGGTGGCACCTGGAGCGGCCCGATCAAACCAACCAGCCCGGGCGATACCCTCGGCCGCCTGCGAGGCGTGACCTGCTCGGCGGACGGCTCCACCGTCTATGTGGCCGACCTGGACAATGACTGCGTGAGGCAGTACAGCGGCGGAGCCTGGAACCCGACCCCCCTGAAGAACCCGGACGGCTCGCTCGACAACGTCCAGGGGGTGGCCGTGACCCGTGACAATTCCAAGCTTTTCGTGCTGGACCAGAACGGACTTCAGTTCTGTGACCCGGCCACTGCGGGCTCGTGGAGAGATCTGAGCCTGGACAGCAAGCTCGAGGAGGACATCCCCCAGGGCCTGTCCGTCAGCGACGACGGCAATACCGTCTGGGCCGTGGCCGAGAACGGGCTCTTGTTCCGATGCGACCTGAGCACCTATTCGGTGGATGGTTGCTGGTATTGGGAGGAACTCGGGCCGTAGCTGTCGCGCGGGTTTCCGTCAGGTTGCATCCTCGGCCTTCGGCCGGGGATGTTCTTCTTTCCTCGGCTCAGCGGTCGGCCGAGTGGCGAGCCACGGGGTGCCAGTAGTAGTAGTCGCCCACCTGCTCCTGGCGCACGCGCTCATCGTAGTGGTGGTGATACCCGGTGGTGATGGTGGTGGTCGTCTTGCCAGTGGTGATGGTGGTGGTCTGGGGAATGAAGATGTGGCTGTAGCCCTCGAAGTGGTGCTGCACCACCTTGCGTGGCTCCCATTCGGGCGTGACCTGATCGCCGAGCACTCGCCCGGCCCCGATGGCTGCCCCGGCGACCATCCCGGCCCCGACGCCAAGCGAGGTGGACAGCACGAGCTCTCCGGTGAAGAACCCCGCAGCCAGGCCCAGAGCGCCTCCCACGGCCGCCCCGATGGCGCTGCCGATGGCGCCTTTGCGCCAGGGCGAGTAAGGGGTCAGGTCCAGTTTCTCGGTCTTGACCATCCAGGTCGGGTTGCCGGCCGCGTCCAGCACGGGCTGAGGTCGCACCACGTCGGTGTCGGGCTCGGAGAGGTCCACGGGGGTAGCGGTGAAGGTGAAGGAGGGGATGCGGCCGATGACCGTGTCCCGGGTGACCGGAGCGGTGTAGTCCACGTCCAGCGACTTCGCGCCGGGAGGCGCCTGAGGGCGAGGGGGGGCCTGAATCACTCCGCCGATCTGCACCTGTGAAGCGTAACCGGAGGTGCTGAAACTTTCCTGAAGAACCGGCCGGCATGAACCACCATCTCGAGCCCCTGCACCAGAAGCGCTATCTCGTTGACGGACAGCTCCTGGAATGGAGCGGTGAGTGCCAGATGGTGGTCTCGCCCATCGGTCCGAGCACGATCGGCAGCTATCCCCTGCTGACCGCCACCGAGTCGACGGCCGCTCTGCAGGCGGCCGTGAAGGCCTACGACCACGGTCGCGGGCAGTGGCCCACCATGAGCGTGGGCGAGCGCATCGAGCGGCTGGAGGACTTTACCTTCCGCATGAAGGAACGGCGCGAGGAGGTCGTGCGCCTCTTGATGTGGGAGATCGGCAAGAACCTGCCCGACTCGCTCAAAGAGTTCGACCGCACGGTGGATTTCATCCGGGCCACCATCGACGCCATGAAGGAGCTCGACCGCGCCTCTTCGCGTTTCGTGCTGGAAGAGGGCATCATGGCTCAGGTGCGGCGGGCCCCGCTGGGGACGGTGCTGTGCATGGGCCCCTACAACTACCCCCTGAACGAGACCTACGCAACCCTGATCCCGGCCCTGTTGATGGGCAACACGGTCGTCTTCAAGCCACCCAAGTATGGGGTGCTGCTGCACGAGCCGCTGCTGGCCGCTTTCCAGGCCTCCTTTCCGCCCGGGGTGGTGAATACGGTCTACGGCGACGGGGCGCGCACCATCGGACCCCTGATGGAGTCCGGGCTGGTGGACGTGCTGGCCTTCATCGGCTCCACCCGGGTGGCCAACCTGCTCAAGAAACAACACCCTCACCCCAACCGGCTGCGCTCGGTGCTGGGGCTGGGCGCCAAGAACCCCGCCATCGTGCTCAAGGACGCCGATCTGGAGCTGACCGTGAAGGAGTGCCTGCTGGGCAGCCTCTCCTTCAATGGCCAGCGCTGCACCGCCCTGAAACTGCTCTTCGTGCACCAGGACCTGGTGGAGGAGTTCGTGCAGCGCCTGGCAGCGGGCGTGGAGGCCCTCAAGTGCGGTCTGCCCTGGGAGGACGGGGTGCAGATCACTCCCCTGCCCGAGGGAGGCAAGCCGGCCTACCTGGCCGAGCTGGTTCAGGACGCCCGGAGCAAGGGCGCGCGGGTGGTCAATTCCGGCGGCGGCACGGCGGAGGGAGCGCTGTTTCGCCCGGCGGTCCTGTATCCGGTCAACGCGGGCATGCGCATCTACCAGGAGGAGCAGTTCGGCCCGGTGGTGCCGGTGGTGCCCTTCAGCGAACTGGATGAGCCCATCTCCTATATGGTCGAGTCGCACTACGGCCAGCAGATCAGCCTGTTCGGCCAGGATCCCGAAACCATGGCCCGCCTGATCGACCCGCTGGTCAACCAGGTCTGCCGGGTGAACCTGAACTGTCAGTGCCAGCGCGGGCCGGACATGCTGCCCTTCACCGGCCGCAAGGACTCGGCCGAGGGCACGCTCTCTATCTCCGACGCCCTCCGCGTCTTCTCCATCCGCACCCTGGTGGCTGCCAGACAGACGGCCCAGAGCAAGGCCATGCTGACCCGCATTCTCAGAGAGCGGCACAGCAACTTCCTGTCCACCGACTTTCTGCTGTAGGGCGCCCGTTTCGGGCGTGTCCGTGGACTGTTCTGAATAGGGCGCCCTTTTCGGGCGTGTCCACGGACTGCACTGAATAGGGCGCCCTTTCGGGCGTGTTCGTGGACGGTCCTGAATAGGGCGCCCTTTTCGGGCGTGTCCACGGACGGCACTGAATAGGGCGCCCCTTTCGGGCGTGTCCGTGGACGGTCCTGAACAGGGCGCCCGTTTCGGGCGTGTCCACGGACGGCACTGAATAGGGCGCCCCTTTCGGGCCTGTGAGCCCAGTCCAGCCAAGTTGAGCGTCCTCCCCAAAAGAAATTCCAGCCCCTGTAACCTGCCCCCCTCCCCCGGTGTAACCCCGGTAAGGAGGTAACCGATCATGCTCAGAAAGACCCTGCTGGTGCTGGCCATCCTGGCCCTGCTGCTGGCGATCTCCACCGGCGGACCCGTGCTGTGGGTTGCCGTCGCTCTCCTGGCCGGCCTGGTGGCCGTCAACCTGGTGGCCTGCACCCTCTGGCCCGACCGCATCGAAAAGAGCCGAAAGACCCTGGAGCGCTTCCCCCTGCGCAGCTTCCTGCTGGGCATCCTGATCGTGCTGCTGGAGATATTCCTGGTGCTCAGCCTTCCCCTCAAAGGCCTGCTGGCCGTCGCCGCGGTGGTGGCCAACCTGGTCTTTCTGGCCCAGGGACTGCCCGCCCTGGCCGAGCGGATCGGCCAGGGCCTCTCGCTCACTGAGAAACGCGCCACCGCCGCCGGCACGGCTCTGATCGGGCTGGTCTTCGGCCTGCCGGTGCTGGGCTGGCTGGCGGGAGCCTGCCTGGGCCTGTCGGCCCTGGGCGCCCCTCTGGCAGGCGAGCGATGATGCGCTTACATGCCTATCTCTGGCGGGCGGCCGGTTTCGGAGCCACCCCTTCGCAGCTGCGCCGCAGCCTGCGCCAGGGCTACGAAGCCAGCGTGCGCGAGCTAGTGCGCTACGTTCCCGAGGCCCCTCCCCCGCCAAGACTGACCACGCTCCCCCCGGGCTTCACCCTGACGCTGGCCCAGGTGGCCGTGCTGATCACCTGGTGGCTCAACCGCATGGTCCACACCCGGAGCCCGCTCCAGGAGAAGATGACCCTGTTCTGGCACGGGCACTTCACCACCGCCGTGGTGCCCGTGGTCTTCCCCGCCTTCCTGGCCAACCACAACGACTTCCTGCGAAAGAACGCCACCGGCCGATTCTCCGACCTCTTGCTGGGCATCTCCCGCGACCCGGCCATGCTGATCTACCTCGACGGCCACACCAATAAGCGCGAGCATCCCAACGAGAACTACGCCCGCGAGCTCTTGGAGCTGTTCACCCTGGGCGAGGGCCACTACAGCGAAGCCGACGTTATGTCCGCCGCCCGGGCCTTCACCGGCTGGGGCATCGACTGGGGCCGAGGCACGTTCCGCTTCAGCCCCGAGCACCACGACGACGGTCCCAAGCGCTTTCTGGGCCACACCGGCCAACTGGGGGGCGAAGAGGTCGTGAAGATCCTGGCCCGCCATCCCCGCACCGCCCGCTACCTGGTGGACCGCCTGTTCCGCTTCTTCACCGGCGTGAGCACGCCGGCCCGTGAGGTGGAGCGCCTGGCGGGAGTCTATGAGCAGCACCACGGGGTGCTGGCCCCGGTGCTGGAGGCTCTCTTCCTGGGCCAGGCCTTCCGGGCCACGGCCGAGCCGCGCCAGGCCTACAAGAGCCCGGTGGAGCTCACGGTCGGCGCCCTGCGCTCGCTCAACGGCCAGTTCCGCAACGGGCCGGGCTGGCAGTGGCTGGAGAGGCTGGTGTCCATGGGCCAGCTGCCCTGGCTGCCTCCCAGCGTGGCCGGGTGGGCCGAAGGTCGGTCGTGGCTCAACACCGGCACCCTGCTCGACCGGGTCAACTTCGCCCGCCAGTTGGCCCGGGCCCATCAGCCCCAGGTGGCCAGCCTGGTGGCAGGGGCCACTCCCGATCAGGCCCTCGAGCGCTTGCTGGCCGCCGCCGGACTGCCCGACGTCACCGGCACCACCCGAGCCCACCTGGCGCGCGCCTGTCGCCAGAAAGGCCCGGCTGACACGCTGGCCCTCATCCTGGCCAGCCCCGACTATCAAGTGAGGTGAGCTGCCCATGAAGCGACGCGACTTTCTCAAAGCAACCCTGGCCATGGCGGGCGTGATGATGCTGCCCGAGATCCCGCTGGCGGCCACGCCCCGCAAGCTGGTGCTGGTACACCTGTTCGGTGGCAACGACGGGCTCAACACCGTGATCTCGGACAACGCGCTCTATCGCAAGCTGCGTCCCCGGCTGTCCCTCAAGAGTGACCAGGTGCTGCCGATCAAGTCCGGTCTGGGCCTGCACCGCGCCCTGGAGCCATTGATGCCGCACTGGCAGGCGGGCCAACTGGCCCTGGTCAACGGGGTGGGCTATCCCGAGCCCAACCGCTCCCACTTCACCTCCTCGGACATCTGGCACACCGCCGTGGTGCGCGGCACGGCTCGCTACGGCTGGCTGGGACGTTTCCTGGACAACAGCGGAGCCGGCTCGGTCAACGTCGGCCCGACCCTGACCCGGGCCCTTTACGCCCAGAGCGCCCAGCCTCTCTGCCTCAAGACCCCGGACCAGTTCCGCCTGGAGGCCAATCAGGCCGAGCTGTCGGCGATGTACCGCGACTTCGGCGGCCACCTGGGAAGCACGTTCGCAAGCCTGGAGAAGGCGGTGGACCACTGTCACTCCTGCCCCGGCGAGTCGGTCGCCACGGGCGAATTCGGCAAGTCGCTCAGCGTCATCTTGCGCCTGCTGCCAAAGGGACAGGTTTTCTGCACCGCCCTGAGCGGCTTTGACACCCACTCCAACCAGAGCAAGCGCCACGCCGAGGTATTGAGCGAGCTGGCCCGCGGCCTGGCCGGCTTCATGGCTACCCTCAAAAGGCGCGGGCAGGACCGCGACGTGCTGGTGGCGGTTTACTCGGAGTTCGGGCGCCGGGTGGAGGAGAATGCCAGCGGCGGCACCGATCATGGCACCGCCGGACCGCTCTTCGTGCTGGGTCCCGGGGTGAAGGGCGGCCTCTATGGCGAAGTGCCCTCCCTGAGCAACCTGAAGGAAGGGGATCTGGTGCACACGGTCGACTTTCGAGCCGTCTACTCCACGCTGCTGAGCCGCTGGCTGCAGGCGGACGCGAGCGCCGTGCTGGGAGGCCACTTCCCGGCTCTGCCCTTCCTGTGAGCCCTGCCCACCAGCCAGATGAGCGCGCCCTGGTGCTGGCCGCCCAACGGGGCGACCAGTCGGCCCTGGAGGAGATCGTGCGCCTGCACCAGGCCAGCCTGTGGCGCCTGGGCAACCGGCTGCTGGGCTCGCCCAGCGAGGCTCAAGACCTGGTGCAGGAGACCTTCGTGGCCGCTTTGCGTGGATTGGAGCGTTTCCAGGCCGAGCGTCCGCTGCGCCCCTGGCTGGTCACCATCGCCACCAGGCTGGGGCTCAACATGCTGCGCACCCGGCGCAGGCGTCCCTCGGAGCCGCTGGAGGAAGAGCTGCCCGACCCGGGCAGCGGTCCGGCCGGGGAGGTCGAGCGTCGCCTGGAGCTGGAGCGATTGATGGCGGCTGTGAGCACGCTGGAGGCGGTTCCGCGGGCCATCGTGGTGCTGCACTACTGCGAGGAGATGACCTGCGCCGAGATCGGCACAGTGTTGGAGATGACCGAGTCGGCCGTGAAGGTGGCCCTGTTTCGGGCCCGCGAACGACTCAGAACCAGGTTGGGAGGATCGTGATGAGCTGCGAATCAGTGCGCGAATGCCTGCAAGAGCACCTGGAGGGGACACGGCATCCCCTCGAGCTGGCCGCTCGCTTGCCCGACTGGGCCCAGCGCCACCTGGAAAGCTGTCCAGCCTGCCGGGAAGCCAGCTGGCAGCTGGTCTCGCTGGAGTGCTCCCTGCGCCGGATGAGCGAGACGCCACCGATGCCGGTCGACCTGACCGCCAGCGTGATGGCCGCCCTGCAGCGCCCCGAGCCGACCGCCCCGGCCAGCCGCGAGCAAATCTGGATGCGGGCCGCAGCCGTTCTGCTGGTGGGCCTTTGTCTGGTCGCCAGCACTTACGTGCCCTTGCCGCCCTTGCAGGCGGGCTGGCAACTGGTCTCGGGCTGGTCGCTGCCGCGCCTGGACCTGCCTGGCCTGAATGAAACCCTGGCGCTGACCGGGGCGGCCATCTGCCTGCTGGGCGCCACCGCCCTCAACTGGCGCTGGAGCGGAGCCCACTGATGCAGGTCTTACTGTACTCCCTTTGCTTTGGGCTGGGAGCCCTGGGAGTTGCCTCGCTGGGGCTGCTGGGCTGGGTGCTGTGGCCTGTCCGAGCCAGAGCCGCTCGCGAGCGGATCGAGCAGTCGCGAGGCCGCTGCCTGGTGATCGGCCTGTTGCACCTCTTCGCCCTGGTCTTCCTGATGGCCGTGGCCGACAAGCGGGGCGGAGGAGCGGGCCTGCTGGTGGCGGCCTTCCTGGTCTGGGTCGCCTGGAAGCTGGTGACCGCCCTGCCCGGGGTGCTCAGCTGGCTGGGCGAGTCGCTTGGCTCGCTGGCCGACCGACCGCAGTTGGATACTGTTCGGGCCACCATCTGGGGAGCCTTCCTGCTGGCCGGGGTGGGGCTGGTGCCCTGGCTTGGGTGGGCCCTGCTGACCGCCTGCCTGGCCGCCACCTGCGGCTGCGGGGTGCTGGGCGGGTGGAAAAGAAAATGACCCTGGCGAACCAGGGCCGGGAGCCGCGCGGCCGACATCTCGTGCTGCCGTGAGAAATTTGTCACACCGTCCGACTCCCGGCCCGGGGCGCGGGAGCCACGAAGAGAGCTCCTTTCTGACAATTGGGGCCGGACGAGCTGTGCTCTGTTCCGGGCAATAGGAGACCAGGGCCTGGTAGAGCGGTGGTGCTCCGTGACGAGAAAAACCTAGGTGCGAGGGGCGCTGAGCGAGTTGAGGGCGCGAATCAGCCGTTCTTGCACTTCCTGAGCCCCGTGGGTGAGCATAAAGTCGAGCAGAGCTTCGCGATCCTCCACCAGCAGACGCAGGCCGGGCAGAGCCTGACAGGTGCCCCAGCTTTCCACCCGGGGCTTCTCGGGCTCGGGCGGACGCCGCGTGGTGGCCGCCTCGATAATCTGCTCGAGCTCTTCCGGGCTGCGCCCGTCCAGCCGCTTCTGGATGGCCGGCAGAGGGAGGTACTCCGCCTGCAGCGCCTTGATGGCCAGCAACTGGTCGAGGTGGCGCCGGGTATAGCGGGCGGTGCCGCTGACATAGTGGGGCTTGTCGAGCAAGCCCAGGCTGGTGTAGTAGCGAATGGTGCGCGAGCTGGGTACGGGCGAGACGCGCCCGCCAGGGTTGGGCAGGTTCCATCGGACGAGCACGCTCTCGGCCTGCTCGCTCAGCTCTTCCAGGGTCCAGTCGCCCGCCTCGGTGTTCCTCACCTCCCCAGTGTAGCTGTTAGACAGTTCAACTGTCCAGCCTCCAGGGAGATCTGTCTGACAGTTCAACTGCTTGCCCCTGCTTCCAGCACGTGGCAGTGATACCAGAGGACGGCAAGTCCGCACAAGAGTAGGGTCAGCATCACTTGTCCTCCTTTGGCTCGGCTTCGTTTCGAGGTGGGCAGGCCAGCATCACTGGTAGAAAGGGGGGCGGGTCGATCGGGGGGGGCGGTCTGCGATGCAAGATGGGCTCATCGAGGACCGGGGGTTGCCAGTCGTTATTGATTTCGCTCACCTGTCACCTCCTTCGGAGTCGTTTCGGGACTTTGGACTCATATTACAGTTAAACAGTCTAACTGTCAATATGTCAGGGAGTGTTTTTCTCTGGATAGTCTTCCTGCCATCGAAACAGAGCCTGACAGTTATCCAGCCCAACTGAAAAATTGAGCCTGATTCTCCTCTTGAAGACCCGGAGAGCTCTTAACATGCAGTTTACATTTCAAGCAGGGTCTACTGAACGGGTCTAGAATAGGCGGAAGTTTTTTCATGGGGGTTGACCCGGCCGGCGGCGGAATCCGGCCTGAAGAGAGAGATTTCCCGGCGCAAGAGCGCCGGAATGCAGAAAGAGTGAGGATGAAAACCGTGTTACGGAAACTGACCGGCCTCGGGCGCTACGCGATGTTCGTAGTCTTGTTGGCCTTGATCCAGCTGCCCGCCTGGGCCAGCGAAACCGACATCAAAGTCCCTGGGGAGCTCAAGACCCAGACCTTCGAGAGCCTGGGCGGCGTGAGCGGCCAGCTGCTGCTGATGGTCGGCATCGGCGTGTGCCTGATCGGAATGGCCTTCTCGCTGATGCAAGCCAAGGCCATCAAAGAGATGCAGGTGCATCAGTCGATGTCCGAGATGTCCGAGCTGATTTACGCCACCTGCCGGGCCTATCTGACCCAGCAGGGCCGTTTCCTGGTCATCCTGGAAGTGATGATCGGCATCTGCATCATCTACTACTTCGGCTTCCTGCGCCATCTGGGCGCGGGACAGGTGGCCGTAATCTTGTTCTCGTCGGTGGTCGGCATCCTGGGCTCGTATGCGGTGGCCTGGTTCGGCATTCGCATCAACACCTGGGCCAACTCGCGCACCGCTTTCGGCGCGCTGAAGGGCAAGCCGTTCCCGTGCTACGCCATCCCGCTCCAGGCGGGCATGAGCATCGGGCTGATGCTGATCTGCGTCGAGCTCCTGGTGATGCTCGTCATCTTGCTCTTCATCCCGGGCGAGTGGGCAGGCCCCTGCTTCATCGGCTTCGCCATTGGCGAGTCGCTGGGCGCCTCGGTGCTGCGAATCTGCGGCGGTATCTTCACCAAGATCGCCGACATCGGCGCCGACCTGATGAAGATCGTGTTCAACATCAAGGAAGATGACGCCCGCAACCCGGGCGTTATCGCCGACTGCACTGGCGACAACGCCGGTGACTCGGTGGGCCCCACCGCCGACGGTTTCGAGACCTACGGCGTCACCGGCGTGGCCCTCATCGTCTTCATCACCCTGGCCGTCGGCAGCATCCCCCTCCAGGCCACCTTGCTGGTGTGGATCTTCGTGATGCGCGTGCTGATGGTCATCACCTCGATGGCCTCCTACACGATCAACGACGTGATGGCCAAGGGCAAATACCAGAACGTCGACAAGATGGACTTCGAGGCGCCCCTGACCAACCTGGTCTGGCTCACCTCGGCCGTCTCCATCGCCGTTACCTTCGTGGTCAGCTACCTGATGCTGTCCAACCTGACGGTGGACCCCGACCTGTGGTGGAAGCTCTCTATTATCATCTCCTGCGGCACGCTGTCGGCGGCAATCATCCCCGAGCTGACCAAAGTCTTCACCAGCGCCAAGTCGGCTCACGTGGCCGAGATCGTCGACTCGAGCAAAGAGGGCGGCGCCTCGCTGACCATCCTCTCGGGCATGGTGGCGGGCAACTTCAGCGCCTTCTGGATGGGCCTGACGATGATGTTCCTGATGGCCATCGCCTACTACACCTCGCTCGGGCTTTCTCCCGAGATGATCAAGTTTGCGCCCGTGTTCGCCTTCGGCCTGGTGGCCTTCGGCATGCTGGGCATGGGCCCGGTGACCATCGCCGTCGACAGCTACGGCCCGGTGACCGACAACGCCCAGTCGATCTACGAGCTCTCGCTCATCGAAACCATTCCCGACGTCGAGAACGAGCTGCAGAAGGACTACGGCTTCAAGCCGGCGTTCGTGCAGGCCAAGCACTTCCTGGAAGAAAATGACGGCGCCGGCAACACCTTCAAGGCGACCGCCAAGCCGGTGCTGATCGGCACCGCGGTGGTGGGCGCCACCACGATGATCTTCTCGATCATCCTGCTGCTCACTCAGGGTGGCACGGCCGGCATGGAGAAGCTGGCCCTGGTCGACCCGATGATCTTGCTCGGTCTGATGACCGGGGGCGCGGTCATTTACTGGTTCTGCGGAGCTTCGATGCAGGCCGTGACCACCGGCGCCTACCGGGCGGTGGAGTACATCAAGGCAAACATCAAGCTCGAGGGTACCACCAAAGCCTCGGTGGAGGACAGCACCAACGTGGTGCGCATCTGCACCGTCTACGCTCAGGCGGGCATGTGGAACATCTTCATCGCGGTGCTCACCCTGACGCTGGCCTTCTCCTTCTTCAACCCCTTCTTCTTCGTGGCTTACCTGGTCTCGATCGCGCTTTTCGGCCTGTATCAAGCCATTTACATGGCCAATGCCGGCGGATCGTGGGACAACGCCAAGAAGGTGGTCGAGGTCGAGCTGCACGCTAAGAACACTCCCCTGCACGAGGCCACCATCGTGGGCGACACCGTGGGCGACCCCTACAAGGACACCTCCTCAGTGGCCCTCAACCCGATCATCAAATTCACCACCCTCTTTGGCCTGCTGGCCGTGGAGATCGCTCTGGAGATGGACACCGGCCTGAAGACCGTCCTGGCGGTGATCTTCCTGGCCGTGGGCCTCTATTTCGTGTGGCGCTCGTTCTACGGAATGCGCATCCACGCGGGCGGCTCGGGTGGCTTCCGGGGACAGATGGCCCAGGCTGAGGCCACAGCCAGGGCGGCTGCTCCTGCCGAGAAGCCGGCCCCGGCTCCGGCCGTCGAGGAGAAGACCGCCGAGCCGGCCTCGAGCGAGGCCAGCTCCTAGCAAGGGGCGCCGCGGAGAGCGCCGAGCCCCGGCGCCCTCCGCGGTCACCCGCCCACACCGCAGAACCCCTGGCCAGCGCCAGGGGTTCTCCCACGAAATGAGGTCTTGCATCACGTGAAAAAACCGCTAACATTCCTCCTGCTGGCTCACTACTTTAAGGGCGCCCGCCTGATGGATGAGCTGCACCGTCTCGGCTGCAAGGTCGTGCTGCTGGCCGAGGAGTCGGTGCGCCACAAGCCGTGGCCCGACATTCTGGACGAGCGCTTTTTCATGCCTGACCTTGAGAATGTGACGGCCGTGACCCGGGCGGTGAGCTACCTGGCCCGCAGCCGCAGCTTCGACGGCCTGATCGCCCTGGACGACTACTCGGTGCAGCTCGCCGCCACTCTGCGCGAGCACCTGCGCATCAGCGGCATGGGTGAGACCACTGCCCGCTATTTCCGCGACAAGCTGGCCATGCGCATGCAGGCTCGCGAGGTGGGCATCAGCGAGCCCGAGTTCGTGCACGTGCTCAATCACCACCAGATCCACGAGTTCACCCGGAGGGTCAATCCGCCCTGGGTGCTCAAGCCGCGCTCGGAGGCGGGCTCGGTCAAGATCAAGAAGTGCCACTCTGAGCTCGAGGTCTGGCAGGCCGTCAGCGAGTTGGGCGACGACCACTCCTACTATCTACTCGAGCAGTACATCCCGGGCCAGGTGCTGCACGTGGATTCGATCGTCTACGGCCATCGGATGCTCTTTGCTCAGCCGCACCGCTACTGGCGCCCTCCCTTTGACGTGTGGAACAAGGGAGGCGTTTTTATCTCCCAGACAATGGGCGCCAAGGATCCTGTGCTCGAGGAAGTACGGGAGATGAACGAGCGAGTGGTGCTGGGCCTGGGTCTGGAGCGCGGCGTGACCCACGCTGAGTTCATCCACGGCCACGACGGCCGCCTCTACTTCCTGGAGATGGCGGCCCGGGTTTGCGGCGCGCACCTTGACATCGAGGTGGAAGCCGCCAGCGGGATCGACCTGTGGCGTGAGTGGGCCCGGCTCGAAGTCGCCTACCTGCGGGGCGAGCCCTACCGGGTGCCAAAGCGCCGCAACGACCACGCCGGGCTGCTTCTCTGCCTGTCCCGCCAGCAGGCTCCCGACCTGAGCGTTTTCGATGCCGGCGAGGTGGTCTGGCGGCTCTCGGAGGACTTTCACGCCGGCCTGGTGCTGGCCTCGAACAAGCACGAGGATGTGACCCGGCTGATGCAAGACTACCAGGAACGCCTCAACCACGAGGTGCTGGCCGTCGCGCCTCCCACCGACAAGCCGATGTAAGGCGATGGATCTGCTTCGGAAGGTCGCTTTCCTCGGCCTTGTCTGCCTGATTTTGGTCGGCCCGGCCGGTGCCCAGGTGCGGCGCTACCGGGTGCAACTGGAGATCATGCGCCAGGGCAGCGAGTTGCTCGATCAGCGCTCCTTCTGGGTGCAAGAGCAGATTCCACGCCCTCTCGAGCTCGCGGGCCTGCCGGCGGCCACAAGCATAACACTGAGCGTGACGCGCGAGGTGGGAACTGCCAACCTGATCCTCTACTTCCAGGTGATCGGGCCGCCCACGGCAGGCTACCAGGAGTTGACCAGCCCTCGCCTGGTGCTGGGGCCGGATAGCTCGCCCCCGGCCTTCTGCTTTGCGCTGCAGGGCCAGGTTTACCGCATCAGCGTGACATCCTTGAAGGTCCAAGAGCTCGAATGAGCCTGCGCCACCAGCTCTGAGGCACCGGCCGCGAGGCCCCAGGTGGAGGAAAAACGATCTGTGAGCGGGATCACGAAGGGCGCGCCCCTCGGCGCGAGAATCTGTCCGAGTGAAGAACGCAGTGATGACCCTGCTGGCCCTTCTGCTGATGACGGTGCCGGCCCTGGCCGAGTCGAGCTACAAGCTGGTCTGGTTTCGAACCGACTGGTGCCCCTGGAGCGCCAAAATGAAGCCCTCGGTGGAAAAATTCACGGCCGAGCATCGGGTCGAGAGCGTCCAGGTCAACCTCGATCAGACCGACAGCCCGGCCTACAAGCAGTACAGCAAGTACAATCCCAAATCAGCTGTCCCCTATCTTGTGCTCCTGGACGCAAAAGGCAAAGTGGTGCGCAGTTGGGACCGCTACGTGACGCTGGACGACCTCGAATCGGCGCTGCGCTGATTCCACAGGTGGCCCTGGGCGCACTCATGGGGCCCCAGGTGGGGGTGCAGCAAGATGCAGCTGCGCTCGCAGCAGCAGGCTTCCGGGCAGGTCTCGATGCCCAGCAGCAGGCTCAGGCTTTCCAGCTCGGCGCTGCGATCCTCTCCCAGCATCGCCCGGGCCAATCCCATGGCCTGACGTCGATCCAACAACTGCTGCATACTCTCGGTCCTCCGCCTCCTTTCTATCCCCTTTCGCGGGCGAGTTTGTAACCAGTTTGTTACCGCGCCGCCTTTTCCGGTAGGAGACCGCGCCCCTGGCTTTGAATCTCCCTCGGCTTATGTCTTCCGCAACCGACCTCCGTGAGCAGGCCCGCGAGCGCATCCGTCGCCTGTTCGACTATCTACTCGCTGTCCAGCGGCTCAACACGCCGCCGTGCCTCGATCTCGAGGAGTACCCTTTCCAACTGCGCCTGGGGGAGCTACCCGAGCACCCGGCCGTCGAGCTTGGCCCCCTGCCCCTAGACCCCCGTGAGGAGGCCGAAGACTTCCTCTTGCGCGTGCGCCGCCCCAAGGACGTGCCCTGCCCCCCCCTTCCCGAAGCCCTCGAAGGCTGGCTCAAGCCTGGGTGGGATCGGCTGGACGGAACCGTGACCGCTTTCGTGCGTAAGAAGAAAGGCGGCTCCATGGTACCCTTTGAGGCCGATGAGGCGCGGCCAGCCGCCCTGACGGCCTGGCTCAAAAGCCGCAAAGACTGGGAGAAGCCGGCCCTGGCCGCCAACGACGTCAACGACCTGTTCGACCGGCTGCTGGAGGTGTGGGGACGGCTCGAGCGCGAGTCGGAAACGGTCGAGCTGGTCGTCGGACTGGGGCTGGTGCGCGTCAAGGACGACCAGGGAGCGGTTGACCATCCCCTGGTGCTGCAGAAGCTCACTCTCGAGTTCGAGGCCGAGCGGGCCGAGTTCACCTTCCGCGAGACCGACCGCGAGCCCGGGCTCTATAGCGCTCTGTTGCAGCGCTTCGAGGTCAGTCCCGACCTGGCCCAGGAGTGCCGCCAGATTCTGGGTAGCACCGAGGATGCCGATCCGCTGGGCAATCTGCTGGACAAGCTCTGGCCCGGGGTCCGGGTGGTCGCTAATCTGGCCGACTTGAGCCCGGCCCAACAGAAGGTGCAGCTCTCTCGCGAGCCGGTACTCTATCTGGGCAGTCGCTCGCTGGGCTTCTCCTCGGCCATCGAGGCCTTCCTCGAGGCCCTGCCCGGTCTGGAAGCCTTGCCCCCAGCCCTGGTGCGCGTGGTCGGCTTTGACATCGACCTGGAGGGAGACATCGTCGAATCTAGAGGGCCTTCCACCCGGGTCGATCCGGTGGGCAACGTCGACCCTCTCTACACCATGCCGGCCAACCCTGAGCAAGAGCGCGTGGCTGGCCGCCTGGCCGCCCACGGCACGGTGCTGGTTCAGGGCCCCCCGGGCACCGGCAAGACCCACACCATCGCCAACCTGGTGGGCCACCTGCTGGCCGAGGGCAAGAGCCTGCTCGTCACCAGCCATCGCACCAAAGCCCTGCGTGTGGTGCGCGAGATGATCAGCCCTCAGGTCCGCCCCCTGTGCGTCAGCGTGCTCGACAATGAGAGTGAGAGCCACGCCCAACTGGAGGAAGCCGTCAAGGGCATGGTCAACCTGTTCTCTTCCAGCGACGCGGAAGAGCTCGAGCGTCTGGCCAACACCTACGGCGAGCGCCGGATGGACATCAAGAGCCGACTCTCAGCCGCCGAGCAGCGACTGGTCGAGGCCCGCACGGCCGAGTATGAGCCTCTTCCCTGCCTCGATGGCGGGAGCATCCATCCCACCCGGGCCGCTCAGGAGATCGCCGAGGGCCGGGGCTTGCACGACTGGATCCAGGGGCCCGTCCCTCCGGGAGGCACGCTTCCTCTCACCCCGGATGAGATCACCGAGCTCTATGCCCTCAACAGCCTGATCACACCTCAAGACGAGCACGACCTGCAGGGCCGACTGGCCCCGCTGGAGGAGGTTCCCTCCGAACGCCGCTTCAGTGCTGACCTGGAGCGCCGCAAAGTGCTGCAAGAGCAGTCCGAGCGCTTCGAGGCGGGCTTGTGGACCGGCTCGGACCAGGACCTGGAGAGTCTCCGAAATCTGCGCGAAAAGGTGCATGCCGCCCTGGGACCGCTGGCCGAGGCCGACACCCTCCAGAGAGAAGTCATCAGGGCCGGTCTGGCCGGGGGCGAGCATCGGCAGTCCTGGCAAGACCTGATTGACGTGATCAAGACGGCTCGCACCGAGATCGGCTCGCTCGAGCGTCAGGTGATGGCCGTGGGCCCCAGCCTCGAGTGCGATCTGCCCCTGGCCCTGCAGGCCAGCGTGTGCGCCGAGATCGTGGCCCATCTGCGAGCCGGCAAGTCCATCACCGGCATCGAGCTGTTCACCAAGGGCAACTGGAAGAAGTTGCTGGCCGGCATTCGCGTGGGCGGGGGAGCTCCCAAGACGGCCGACGACATGGAGGCGGTGGGAGCTCTCATCGCCATGGCCCAGAAACGCGAACAGCTCAAGGCCCGCTGGGACCGCCAGGTAGGCCGTTGGCTATCCATGAGCCAGGGCACCGCCAGTGTACCCACCGCAGCCGAATTGGGCGAGCGTCCTGAGGATACCTGCGCCCAGCACGTGAGCCGCATCCTCAAGAGCCTCAACTGGACCGACACCTGGGCCGAGTGCAAACAGGCCATGGCCGAAACCGGCCTGCGCTGGGAGATCGTGGAAGAGCGCGTGCCCCCGAACTCCGCCCCCCAGGGCGATATCTTGCGCCTGAGGGATACTCTTCAGGACCACCTCGAGCCGGTGGTCGAAGCACGCACCGCCTGGGTCGAGTGCCGTCTGCTCGACAAGCAGCGCGAGGACCTGCTTAACCTGCTCGATGTCCCCGAGCAAGAGGACCACGGCAAAGTGGTGGCCCGCCTGCGCGAGGCGGTACAGGCCAAGGACCCCGAGCGCTATGGCGAGGCCTGGAACCGCCTGGTGGTGCTGCACCAGCAGAAAGCCCACAAGCTGCGCCGTGACGCTTACCTCGAGCGCCTCAGAACGAAGGCCCCGGGCTGGGCCGAGGCCGTCTTCGAACGCACCCCGCCCCACAACCAGCCCAAGCCCCCGGGCGACCCGGAGGTGGCCTGGCAGCACCGCCAGTGGTGTCAACTGCTCGATAGCTTCGCCGAGCAGAGCCTCGACGATCTGCAGCAGGAGATCATGCGTTTGCGCCAGCAACTGCAGGACGCTACCGCCAGCTTCGTGGAAAACCTGACCTGGTCAGCCCAGCTGCGCCGCACCGGCATTCGCCAGCAGCAATCATTGATTGGTTGGCTCGATCTCATGCGCAAGATCGGCAGCGGCAAGGGCAAGCGGGCGCCGCTTTTGAAGGCCAAGGCGCGCGAGCGCCTGGCTGAATGCCGCGAGTCGGTGCCCGTATGGATCATGCCAATCGCCCGTGTGGCCGAGAGCTACAAGCCGGGCGAGACCTTGTTTGACGTGGTCATCTTGGACGAGGCCAGCCAGTCCGACCTCACCAGCCTGATCGCTTTCGCCCTCGGGCGCGAGGTGCTGGTGGTGGGGGACCACGAGCAGGTCAGCCCCGAGCAGGTTGGCCAGTCGGCTCAGGCCATCGAGTCGCTCATCGATCGCTACCTCAAGGACGTGCCCAACAGCGAGTTGTTCGACGGCAAGACCTCGGTCTACGACCTGGCGAGGCGCTCCTTCGGAGGCACTATCCGGCTGCTGGAGCACTTCCGCTCGGTCCCCGAGATCATCGCCTTCTCCAACGCCATGTGCTACCAGGGCGAAGTGCAGCCCCTGCGCGAGCGCTCGGGTGTCAGGGTGGCTCCTGCCACGGTGGCCCACCGGGTGCACGTGAGCGAGCCCTCCAAGCGGGTCAACCACGAGGAGGCGTTGGAGGTGGCCTCGCTGCTCTCCGCCTGTTGCGAGCAGCCGGAGTATGCCGGGGCTTCGATGGGCGTGATCAGCATGGTGGGCGAGGAGCAGGCTCTGGCCATCGACCGCCTGCTCACCCGCCACCTCAACCTGGCCGAATACGGCAAACGACGGGTGGTGTGCGGCACCCCCGCCCAGTTCCAGGGCGACGAGCGCGACGTGGTCTTCCTGTCGCTGGTGGATACGGCCCCGGACGGCCCTCTGGCCCTGCGCACCCAGGAAATGTTCGTCAAGCGCTACAACGTGGCCGCCAGCCGGGCCCGCAACCAGATGTGGGTGGTCTATTCGCTGGATCCCGACAGCGACCTCAAGGAAGGGGATCTTCGCCTCAAGCTGATCCGGCACGCCCAGAACCCTTATCTGCTCACAGAGAAGCAGGCCGCCCGGGTGGCCGAGCCCGAGTTCGAGTTCCGCTTCCAGGAGACGGTCTACAAGCACCTGACCGACCTGGGCTACCGGGTCCTGGTGCACCACGCCGTGGGTACCTATAAGCTCGATCTGGTGGTCGAGGGACGGGGGGGGCGGGTGGCGGTGCAATGCGACGGAGAGCGCGACTACCCGCCTGGCAAGCTGGCCCAGCACATCTACCGAGAAACGGTGCTTGAGCGGGTGGGCTGGCGCTTCGTGCGCCTGCGAGCCAGCTCGTTCTACCGCCACCAGAAGGCCTCGCTGGAGTCGCTGGTGGAGCGGCTCAAGACCCTGGGGGTGGAGCCGTTCGACTCGGAGGAGGAGGCCCGCCGCCTGCAGGCCGAGCAGGGCATCGACCTTTACGAGCGGGTGGTGGCCCGGGCGGCGGCCCTGCGTCGCAAATGGAGCGGGACCGAGGAGGAAGAAGCGGCCGCTGATGGAGAGGGGGAGACGGTGCTGGCTGGGCCGGTGATCGAGGCCCGGGTCGTGGAGGAGGGGGGCCCGGTGGCCGAGGAGGAGCCCGCGGTCGAGGCGCAGGCTTCTGCCGAGGTGGCCGAGGAGCCCGCGGTCGAGGCGCAGGCTTCTGCCGAGGTGGCCGAAGAGCCCGCGGTCGAGGCGCAGGCTTCTGCCGAGGTGGCCGAGGAGCCCGCGGTCGAGGCGCAGGCTTCTGCCGAGGTGGCCGAGGAGCCCGCGGTCGAGGCGTCTGCCGAGGTGATCGAAGCGGTCGAGGTACAGCCGGGGGCCGAGGGGCCCCTGGTCGAAGCTGGGGATCTCGCGCCAGAGCCCGAGCCGGTGGCCGTGCCGGCCGGTGAGGCCGAGGCCGAACGCCCAGGCAAGATCAAATTCGGCGCCTCCCGTCTGCTCGAGAAGAAGATGGGTGGCGAGGCGGAGACGAGCGCCTCAGAGCCCGAGAAGCCTCGCACGAAAAGTTGGCGTGACCTGAGGAAGCGGCTCAAGAGCGACTCGGAGGAACCGGACTAAGGGCATCGTCCGGTAAGTCCGCCCTAACCTTTGCTCAAAACAGCCGAGCGCGCCGAGATCGCCATCTGGGTGCAGTCTCTCCGCTCCCTTCAACCAGCTCTCCGGTTCATCAAGGGGGACGAATTATGCAGGACACTCTGTAGCCTGGCGCATCGCCGGCCTTAGAAGTCGTCCTTGCCGAACTTTTTCTCGTACATGTCCGCGGCCTGGGCAACACAGAACACGCTGGCCTCAAACTCTCCCGGGTCGAGCGTCTCGAGCAGGTGGTCGACACTGGCCACCACGATGCTCTCTTTCTCGGTCTCGATGATGCCGAAGCGGGCGAAGTGAAGCGCTTCATTGAGACGCAGCAACTCGATGGCCTGATTCTTGGAAACACCCGCAAAGAAGCCCTTCTTGACGATCAGGCAAGGAGAATAGATGGTGACAATCTTGTGGTCGTCGCTGCGGGTCGTGTCTCGGATATAGACAGCCTGTTTGCGATCACCCTCCAGCCCGATGCCGATGAAGTAGCGCATCGACTCTTCGTCCATGTGTCCCTTCAGCCCGGCAAGGGTGGCGATCTCGGCGACCTTCTCCAGGATCTCCAAGGTTTGCTTGACAGACATTGGTGTTACCGTCCCTTCAGGAAGTCTCCAGAACCAGATCGACTGCCTCCGGGCGCAACCCGAGGGCAGCCCCGAGTTCGTGCAGATGGCGACGCTCAAAGTCATTCAAAGGCCCATCGGCCAGAGCCGCCGCCTTCAGGCCATGCACGATACGATGGAGCTCGGCCGAGGAGAGCTTGGTCTTTCGATTGCGGCGCGCCTCGGTAAAACGCTCCAAACTGTAGGGGGCGTTGTTGCCGCACTCGTTCAACACCTGCGTGAGCGCCATTCCGACCGGCAGGTTCTGGGTCAGGTGGTCGAGCTCAGACCCGTTGGGTGGACCATCCGCCAGCACCACGTAGAGGCCTCCCCAGAATTGAAATCGAGCCAGAACCGGGTCGGCCAGGCCGGCCGTCCCGGCCGCCCGGGGACCCACTGTGTCTTCCATGATCCCGAGCAGACGAGCGATTTCAGCCTCCCCCGCAACTGAGCCGCGCTCGCGCCAGTAAACTTCCATGGCCTTCATGCGCAGGGGGGGAAAAGGATGCTCCAACTGCCAGAACTCCCGGCCGCCATGCTCCATGACCTCGTCGGCCAGGCTGCTCCACTGCTCGGCGAACTCGTAGGGGTCGACCTGCACACCCGGCAGGGGCAGTCCGGCCAGAGTTTTGAAGAGAGCATTAGCGCCGACTGCCAGCGAGTTGCAGAAGAGCAGGCCGGCCCGATCCGCTGAGATTTCGCATGCTCGCTGCCAGGAGTGGAGCAGTCGGGCCTGCTCGGGCGACAGATTCCCGATCTTCAAGACGGTTGCAGCACTCAGATCGACATGCCCGAAGACCACGTGACCCATTTCGTGCCCGACCACGAAACCGAGCTCAGGCGTTGTCAGAGTCGATAGAGCTCCAGAGCTCAATCCGATGACGCGGTGGCGTGACAGATCGGCGATGAAGGCGTTGACGTCGGATGAGCCAAAGACATAGGCCTCGACGGGCTTATCGTCGAGAAAATGCTCGGAGACTCGGGCCACGAGGTCGGCCAGTTCGGGGATGAAGCTTGGCTGCACCCGAACCGCGCTGCTGAGGAGCTGAGAGCGCAACAGGCTGCGGCTGCGCAAGACCTCGATTCGCTGAAACTGGTTGCGAAGCTCGGCGTCTGCCTGGATCCGTTCAAGCAGCTCCAGGTCACCCGAGTAGCGGGCCTCCTGAATGGGAAGATTGGGCACGGTCCGTTGTTCGGTGATCCGAAATGGATCACCTACTCCCCGGGCCTGTGTCAGGAATGCTCCACTCAGAAGAGGATGACCCCGCCTGACACTCGCCTGCGCACCAGGCCGCTGGTGCTCTATCTATCCCACTCTAAGGCGCCGCGCGTTGAACACTTCAGGAATTGGCGCGGCGCCGTTCAACAGATTGTCTACACTCCCGCGCGTTCTAACTCTGAACAGGTCAACGCGCGGGGGTGTAGGTCGCGGTCAACTCGCGCCCTGATGAACAGGATGTCGAAGTCCTAAGAAGCGGCCTCAATCAACAGGTCGGCCACGGCCGCGGCGATGGGCTGGCCGGTGCGGTCCTCATACCAGGCGAACGCGGGGGAGGGATTGACCTCGAAGCAGCAGGCCTTGCCTTCCGGGGTGAGGCGCAGGTCAATGCCGGCCAGCACCAGTCCCAGCGAGGCCGCCACGTTCCGGCAAGCCTGGGCCAGCTCTTCGGGAAGCTCGAATGGCTCGAGCTCAGCGGTCTTGTCGTAGCGATAGTCGCTCTCGCTGGCCAGGATGCGGGTGGGAAAGACGTGCTCGTCCACCACGTGAACCCGCACGTCCACGCCCTCGATGCGCTCCTGGATCTGGATGGGACAGTGCTTGAGGGTGTCCAGTCGGTCGAGGTCTTCCTCTTTCATGACCTGCACGATGGAGCGCACGTAGCTGATGGACTTGTAGATGGCCTGGCCTCCCACAAAGTCGTAGAAATCGCGGGCCGTCTCGGGCAGGTTGGTGACCATGGTCTTGGGGATGGCCAGCCCCAGCTCTTCCACCAGGGCGATCTGGTGGGGCTTGGAAGCGTTGCTGCCCGAGGCCACCGGGCGGTTGATGACCAGCCCCGGATGGCAGTTCAGCCAGCCGTGGAACGCGCTCTGGCACTCGTAGTTGACGAAGGCCACCTCGTCGGGCGAATACTCCTTGTAGACTTCGAAGTTCGAAAAGCCCACCCGGTGATAGACGGCCCGCACCCGGCCCAGCTCAAGCGGTTCGCCGTCGGGAAAAAAGAAAGCTCCCTCGCGCTCGGGCAGCTTCAGCTCGAAGCGAACGGTGTTGGGGACCTCCTCGCTGTTGAGACGCACGAAGGGGTGTGAACGCGCCTGAAGGGCGGCGCCCACCGAGCGCATCATGGGGTCGCTGAGGGGGCCGAAGAGCAAAATCACGAGGCCGCCCCCTGCTCGAGCAAGGCGCAAGCCGCCTCCAGAACGTGAGGTTGGCCCAAAGCCTCGGGGGAGAGGAACGTGCGCAAACCGGTCACGATCCACCTCGGTCCCAGCTGCCGCAGAGAAAACTCGGCCAGCTGCAGGGACAGGAATTGGCACACCAGCGTCACGCCCTGCAGAACATCAGCGGGCGGCACGCTACCCTCAGGAAGCTGGAAAAAATGTCCGCCCACGACGACCAGACGGCAGGACCAGCCTTCGGGCATCTCCTCGTAGTGCACCGGACACAGGGTCAGGCGGTGGAGGTTCTCCAGGTCGTCGGGGGACACTTCGCGGAAGACCGGAGCGGCGCCCGCCACCGGCTTACAGATGACCCGGCCGGCCAGGCTGTCGTAGAACTCGCGGGCCGACTCGGGGCGGCTGGTGACCAGGGCCCGCGGCACCGCCAGCCCGCACTCGCAGAGCAGGTTCAACTCGGCCCAGCGGGAGGTGAGATAGTCGCGACGCACCACGTGGTTGGCCACCAGGCAGTGGCGCGAGAGCTGATGAAACATCGAGATCAGGCAGGCCCAGCTTTCGGTCTGCAGATACTGGGCGTCCTGGGCGGAGAATTCGGTGAGCCCGGCGGGCGAGATGACGAACCCGTCCAGGGCCACGCTGCAGAGATCGGTCAGGGAAAGCTCTTCCTGACCGAGCAACAGGGCTCCGTGCAACCCTCGACCAACCTTGAGGTAGACCCCCACCGAGAACGGAAAGTGCTCCTGCAAGATGAACAGGCTGCGGCGCCGACCGCGTTGTGTCAGGCCCTGATGCAACAGGCCCAGGGACGGGTTGTCAGCGCTGCCGTAAAGCAGCACCGTTGGGTCAGCCACCGCGTCTCACCCTATGCATCCTCTGGCAGGGTGCGCGAGGGCCGCCCCCAAAACCTGCGTCTGGCCCGTCAGACGAAGAACCGGCTGGAGGGGGCCGCCGTAGCCAGGCGCGAGTCGAGCGGAAGCACTTCCAGGTCTTTCTCGAGCAAGGACTTCTCCAGCACGGCGACCTTCTCGAAGAACTTCTCGGAGGGCTGCTTCTCAAGGCCCAGCTTCTCGGGAGCGAACTTCTCGATCTGCTTCTCCTGGCCGAGCTTCTCGGGGGCGAACTTCTCGATCTGCTTCTCCTGGCCCAGCTTCTCGCCCGGCTGTTTCTCAAAGCCCAGCTTCTCGCCGGGCTGTTTCTCGAAGCCCAGCTTCTCGGGCTGCTTCTCGGGGCCGAGCTTCTCGGGGGCGAGCTTCTCGATTTGCTTGTCGCCCTGCTTTTCGAGGCCAAGCTTCTCGAAGGGGTCCTTGTCGGCCCGGAACTTCTCGATCTCCTTCTCGGCGGGTCCCTTCTCGATGCTCTGCTTCTCGAACTGGCCCTTCTCGGGCGCGAACTTCTCGAAGGGGAACTTCTCGTCGCTCTGCTTCTCGTAAGGCCCCTTCTCGACGTTCTGCTTCTCGACCGGGCCCTTCTCGGGCGCGAACTTCTCCACCGGAGCCTTCTCGCCGCCCTGCTTCTCGTAGGGTCCCTTCTCGATGTTCTGCTTCTCGACAGGACCCTTCTCGGGGGCGAACTTCTCGACCGGACCCTTCTCGACGTTCTGCTTCTCGACCGGACCCTTCTCAGGGGCAAACTTCTCCAACGGAACCTTCTCGCCGCCCTGCTTCTCGACAGGGCCCTTCTCCAGGCCCAGCTTCTCGGCCGGGCCCTTATCGGCCTGAATCTTCTCGAGCTCTTTCTCCCCCAGCTTTTCGGCCGCGCCCTTCTCGCCTTGCTTCTCGTGGATGTTCTTGTCGGCCTGAATCTTCTCCAGCTCTTTCTCCTGGCCGAGCTTCTCGCGTCCCTTCTCGCCCTGCTTCTCGTCGCCGAGCTTCTCGCGGGTCAGCTTCTCGCCTGGATTCTTGTCCTCGCGGAACTTCTCCAGTTCTTTCTCCTGAGTGCGTTTGTCAGCTTCCTTCTCGGCGTACTTTTCGCGCGAGCGCTTCTCGTGCTCGCCCTTCTCGCCAAAACTCTTCTCGGGGGCCAGTTTCTCCTGCACGCCCTTCTCGTCCAGACCTTTCTCGCGGGCGTACTTCTCGCTGTTCTTCTCGGCCAGGAGCTTCTCGGGGTCGTATTTTCGGAGGCTCAGTGAGATCTGGTCCTGGGCCGGAACGGGCTGACCGGGAGCCTGGGGCGCCGGGCCGGGCAGGGAGCGCAGCGGGGCCTGAGGCCCACCCACAGCGGGTCGAAACTCCGGGCGGATGAAGAGGTCGGCCATGCAAAACACCAGGTCCTTGTTGCAGACTTTATCCCTTATCCCGACGTGAGCTTTGATCGTCTAGTCCGTCACAACTTAAACCACAGAGGCCACGGAGAGCCTCGTCCTGACACAATCTCTCCGCGCCCTCCGCGAGCTCTGCGGTTCAATCTGCAGGATGAAGCTCTAGAGACTGGCTCTCAGAGCCCCAAGAACTTTCCAATTCCAGAGAAAAACTTACCGATCCCCTTGCCGATGCCGGAGAAGAAGCTGCCAATCCCTTTCCCGATGCCCGTGATAACCTGGCCGGCGCCCTTGATCAGGCCAGAGCCGATCTGTCCCAGACCTTTGGCGATATTGCCTTTGAAGATATTACCTACGCCCGACCCGATACCGTTAGCGGCCGTCTTGATCCCATTCCAGGTGCCGGTGACGGCCTGATCCAGACCTTTGACCAGACCATCCACGATTGGTTTGCCCAGGTTGTCGGCGGTGTAGTTGAGGGCGGTGCCGGCCCAACCCAGCGGGTTGAAGTCGCCAATGCGGGCGTACTTGCCCAGGAAGTTCAGGGCAGTCCCGGGGGCGCGAAGGGCGTGGTTGATGCCCGAGCCGAGCAGGTTGGCGGCCAGCGAGTGGGTGGGGTTCTGCTCGTAGCCGTAGTTCCTGCGAACCTCGGCCACGGTCAGCTCGTCGATGCGCTTGCCGCGCGCATCCGAGCCGATGTCGGGGAAGATGGGGCGCCAGTCGTTGGAGGCCTCCAGGCCCAGGTTGCGGGCCATGGAGACGGTGACGTTGTTGGGATTGTTGTCATGGAACACCACAATGCCGTCCTTAGCCGAGGCGATGTCGATCTCGATGGCGTCGGAGGACTTGAAGCCCGCTTCCATGGCCGGCAGGGTGTTCTCGGGGTAGCTCTTGGAGTTGGGGCCGCCCCGGTGGGCGATCACCTCGGGCCTGCGCTGATCCTGCCCGGCTTTTCCGTAGCCCATCTGGTCCAGGGTGCGGTTCATGGCGGCCGGGTCGTCGGTGAGCACGCCGTGGGCCCCGGCCTGAACCACCTGGCGAATCTTGTCCTGGTCGTTGAGCGTCCAGGCGATCAGCTTCTTGCCCTCGTGGGGGCTGCCGGGGCGGTCGATCTCCTGGCGGGCCCTGCGCACCTCCTCCACCAGGTCCCCAAAGTTATTGGAGGTGAGCGGGTTCTTGGGATCGCCGATGGACACGTAGCGGTTGTCACCGCTGCCGGTCAGGGGGCTGCGCTCGGCGGCCGAGGGGTTGCGATCGTTGAGATGCTCGTTGTCCAGCGTGAAGTTGCGGAAGTCTTTGAGGTTCGGGTCTTTGGCGAGCTCCTGCTTGATGGCGTCCAGGTTGGACTGCTCTTTGTTCATGATGACAACGCGGTCTTTGAGGTCAGGATACTGCTTGAACAGCTCGCTTAACTGGCTGCCCAGGCGCCGGGCCACGTTCGGATCGTCGGAGGTCTTGGTATCGAGGTAGATCTTCTTGTCGGGGTACTTGCGGGCCAGGTCGAAGGCCTCGTTAAGGGTGGGAATGTGCCAGTCCTTGGGATCCACCGTGTTGCCCACCGGAGCCACCGCCGCTGTGCGGGCCACGGGCGCAATCGTGGGGGAGGTCGGGGAGGGCGCCGTCATCACCTCGCGCAGGCGGGTCAGGTAGGCCTGACCCTCGTGTGGGGCCTCGAGCCCGGGGGTCGTCAGGTCGAGCGTCTCCCAGTTCCCCTGCCAGGCAGCATTGCCGTTGCCCCCCAGCATCACCTGGTCCAGGCCCGGGCCGGGGCCGGCCGAGCAGCATCCATCCTGATGCATTCTCTGATAGGCGCGGCTCAAAAGGGCATAGTTAGGACAGGAGATGGTATTCATGGGGTTCTTCCTCCAGGTGGCCTGCGGTGTGCTGCAGGGGTGCTGGACTCCTATACCGACACTTGCCCATCCTGAAAACGTTAAGAACCTGCAACAAAGTAAACTTCCCGTTTCAATCTTGTGAACATTTCTTAACAAGCCCACGCTCAATGGCGGGCAACCCCAGCGATGACGGGATTCTATCCCCATAATCGGAGCGGTGGATGATGTCTGGTCGCCTGGCTCGGGCCGCGCAATCCTCAGCGACGACAGGAGCGGTCGATCAATTCTCGGCGACGACAAGAATTTACAAGCCGGCAACCACCGACCGCCCTGTGTTGGTTTTTTGCCCGGCCTCTGACCGCGGTGGAAGCTAAGCTCTGCTTGGTCGGGGACACAAGCCGTCCCCGAGAGCAGAAAGCAGGAGGTAACCGAATGAACTGGATCGGTGGACTCTTCTCCAACTTCAACACCAACGCCACAGGCTGGGGGCGACAGGCGCAGATGCAACCCCCCTTGCCGCCCCCTCCCCCACCCGGGGCGGGCAACCAGCAGGGTGGCAACGGGGAGCTGCTGCAACTGCTGCAGAGCTTGCAGGGTCTCCAGCAGATGCCCCCCGGCTACCCCCTGCAACAACTGGGTGGTGGCCAGGGCCAGCACCCGCCCGGTCCGCCGCCAATCGGTGGTCCGGGCCAGCGCCCACCCGGCCCGCCGCCTCCCGGGGCCAGGGCCAGTTCCCGCCCGGTCCGCCTCCGCCCGGGGGCCTGGGCCAGTGCCCGCCTGGTCCGCCTCCGCCCGGGGGCCAGGGCCAGCGCCCGCCCGGTCCGCCGCCTATGGCCTTCTTCCGCTAGCGCGGCCTGACTGAATGGAGCGGCGCCCCGTCAGGGGCGCCGCTCTCCCTCAAGATTCATCACCAGGAGGATTACAGTGCACGAAGATAGACTGGGAGTCCTGGAACGCTTGCTGGCCATCGCCAACCTGGTCCAGCAGACCTCGCCCGATCCCAAGTTCCTCGAACTGGTGGACCGGGCCCTGGAGCTGGAGGCCGAGCAGTTGAGCCAGGCTCGACAGCCTCGACTCTTCGAGTTGGAGCGTCGCGGGCGAGCTGGCCGAGCAACTTGCCGAGCTCTGCCAGGTGGGCCTGGAAGCCTGCCAGCTCATGGGGGAAAATCCGGCTCTGGCGGCCGAGTGGCTCGAGGAAGCCGGCCGTCGACGCGACCGACTGGAAGTGTCATTGTGGGAGGCACGTCAGGATTGCCTGATCATGGCCTGAAGGTGCTCGATGCTGGACGACCCTCGGAGTGGGCGCGAGCGATGTCCTCATCGAATTCCTCTGCCGCCCTTTCCGGGAAATCCAGGCTGGTCTTGCGAAGGATGACCGTGCCGGGGCCAGTGCGAGGAGCCGAGGGCTCAGGGGTCAAATACCTACCCATGGATAAATTCGGGGGGATCAAGAGTTCTCCGCAGTCCCTGCAGTTCAGTTCCTGGAGCCCTGCTCTGGATCGCATCCGGCAGGACTCTGGGGCCAGCCCCATCGACCTTGTGAACGTCAGGTTCGGCCAGGTGGCCCCGCGCAACCCGCCCCCCCCACTGCGCGATCAGGCCTTCCAGACGGCCGCCCGGGTGGCCGGCTCCCTGCTGCCTCCCTGGCTGCAGCTCCCGAGTGGGCAGGAGGTCGACCTCTCCGCCCATCCCCGCCTGGCTCGGCGAACCGACGACGCCCCCCTGCAGAAGGTGCTGGCCGGGCAGCCGCAGGCTCTGGCGGTGCTCGACGAGGTGGCCGGGGCCCTGCAAGACCTCTATCCGGGCGATACGGGAACGCAGGGCTTGAAGCACTTTGCGAGCTGGTCCCCGGGCCCGGACGAAACCCTGGAGCAATTCGCCCAGACCTATACCGCGACCGTGAAGGCTGCCGCCAGGCTGGGGCTTGACAACCAGTACGCCGTCAACCGGATGCTCGACCACGTGCGCTACAATTTCCCGCCCGACGAGCGAGCGCCCCTCATCGAGCTGGTGGGCCAGACCGGGAGCCTGGAAAAGGGGACCGAGCTCTGGAACAAGCTCAAGCGTAATCCCGATCCCGGGGCGCGCCAAAAACTGGACCTCCTCCTCCAGGCAGCGCCCACCGAGCAGCTGGGGTGCAGCGCCGCGCTGCAGGCTTTGGACCTGAAGGGGGGTCTCGATTTCACCCTCCAGCTCCTGGCCGGTCCGGCCCGATTTCAGTTCCAACGCATCCAATCGGCGCTGCACACCGCCGTCAAGCTCGGCCTGGACTCAGGCGACACCGATGGACTGAGCTGGTTGGCCCACATCGTGGGCTGGAAGGAAGGCCTGACCCACTCTGAATCCCTCGTCCGCAGCGTGCTGTCGCAGCCCCAGCCGCAGCGGGCCGCTGCCGCGGAGCGTCTGGAAAGGCTGCTTCGCGAGCGCCGTAACGAGCCCAACACGGTCGGCGAGGCGATAGCCGACTTTTCTGCCCTGCAGGCCCTGCCCCAGAGTCCGGGACTGGATGACAACTTCAGCGCCTTTCGCGGTCTGTTCGGCCGGGACTCCAAGGACAACAAGGCGCGGGCCGCTTTCACCGGGGCCGGCCTGGACAGCCCGGACCGGTTCGAGCGCCTGCTGGCCCTGACCGCCCCCGGTCCTCAGGACAAGGGGCTGCACCTGTACGCAGCCCTCAAAGTGCTCGCTCTCGAGAGCCAGGAGTCCCCGGCTTACGGGCTCGAGGAAAGGCGGGAGCTGGTCGATCTCCTGCGCCAGACGCAGGCTTTCCATCTGGGCGACTTCGAGAAGGACTACGCTCTCGTCGCCTCGGACCGCAAACCCGATCAGTCGCTGTCGCAGCGAGTGGAGCTGCTTCGCTCGGCGACTGGAAAACCGGGAGCCTTTCAGCTGTTAGACGAGGTCTGGCCGAACCACCAGGAGGTGCTGGAGACGCTCGCGCTTGCCTCGGCGCCGGAAGTGAGACTGATCCAGGAGACCCGCTATCCGGACGAGGCCCTGGCAGACGCAGCGCACCGATTTTGCGAGCTCAAGGTCACCCTGGGCCAGCGCCTGGATCAGTCAATCCTGCACGACACCCACCGCTGGTTCTCGAGCCTGCCTCCGGAGGACTTCTCCCCGTTGAGCCAGGCCCTGGCCGACCGCCTGTCCCCGAGCGCCCGGAAGGGAGTGGCCGATCTCCGGCTGGCCGTCGAGCACCGCCGCCCGGACGAGCCGATCGCTCAGCTCATGGAGCGCTTCAACGAAGCGGCCGCCCAGATCGAGCCGAGCCGTTTGCGCGAGGCGTTGGCCTGGCTCAAAGACAATCCTGCCTGCTCAGCTTCCCATCTGACGGCTCAGGCTCTGCTGCTGGGCTCGCTCGACCGGGCCATGGAATCCCTGGCGCGACCGGCCGGAGGAATTCGCGAGGACGGCGCCAGCGTCTCCTTTGGTGGCGTCCGCATCAAGCGCCGCAGCTGAACCTTTAAAAAACCGGCAGGTAGGCTCGCAAAACGTCCACCTGGCGGGTGAAGTCGTAGACGTCGCCGGAGGGGGCGCACTCCACTCTCAGGCTGACCAGGACGGGTCTTCCAGCCAGGCTCCGGCGGCCCAGAGCCAGCAGAGCCCGGCCCTCGATAGGGCCTGTCTCTCTTTCCAGGCGAACCAGGATCAGGTCGCTCTTGAGGTAGCGGCGAACCGACAGCCAGCCCCGCGCCTGCTCGCGCTGCTCCAGGCCGCCCAGCACGGCCTTCAGGTCAGCTCCCTGATCGGGTGACGGTCAGGGTGGCGCTGCGACGCGGCGCGTTTCTTCCGTCTCCGCCGGCCAGAACGACCTGTTGGGGACCTTCCTCCACCACCGACCAGCCCGCCGGGACCCCGAACGCAAAGCCTGCCACCTGGTGGTCCAGGCGGGGGCGCAGGGTTGGAGGCGGACCCCACAGGGCTGGATAGAAGGAGGGCTCGGTCATGGTCCCGGGGGCAGGGGCCCAGACCGAGCCGGCGTGCGAGCTCGGGACCGGACCGGGGAGCAGTTGCAGGTGGATCTCCCCGCCCGGCGCCTCGAAGTCGAGCACGTCGGAGACCGGCTGATACCCATCCAACTCGACGCGCAAACGGGTCCCCCGGGCCACGGTCAGGGTGAGCGGGCTGAGCCCGCGGGGCACGTCGTTAACCAGCACGCGGGCTCCCTGGGGGGTCGTCAGCACGCGCACCTCGGCCGGCCGATGCCAGCCCAGCCAGAGCAGGCTCAACACCGCCAGCAGAGCCAGGCCGAGCCGCAGGGTTTCCACCAACATGCAGGTGCGCGGGCCGAGCCACAGCTCCTCGCGATCTTGCAGGGACACCACCTCGTCGGCGCGCAACAGCCGCTGGCCCAGGCTGGTGCCGTTGGTACTCAGGTCTTGCACGCTCAACCGGCCGCCTCCCAGGGACAGACGAGCGTGCCGCCGCGACAGGGTGGGATCGCTCGGGTCGTCGCCGAGGCGCACGTCGGCCTCCTTGCCGCGCCCCAGGATGGCTGGAAAATGCTCCACCAGGTAGCTGGATCCGGCAGCGTAACCCTGCTGCACCGTCAGCCGGGCCGACAAGCTGACTCGGGTTTGAATCTCATCCGCTCGGCAAGACTACGCCGGGCACCTCTTCACCCCTGGTCAGCCCGGAGAATCTCCCGCGCCGCCCGCACTCCGCTCAGGTAGGCGCCGTGAACGGTGGCGCGGTACTTCCCGGTGGTGTGCTCGCCGGCGAAGAAGAGGCGGTCCTGGACCGATTCGGCCAGGGCCTGGTAGCCTTTCGGCTGGCAGCCCACCCGGGCGAAGGAGTAGGACCCGAAGGTGAACGGATCGGCGCTCCAACGGGTGGTGAGCATCTTTTGGGGCGCGGGCACCTTCGAGCCAAAGCCGACTTTGAGAACCTCCAGGACCCGGGCCTGAATCTCGGCATTGCTCATCTTCTCGTGCACCCGGGCGTAGTTGCCGGTGGCGAAAGTGGTCAGCAGGTTGGACTGGCTGTAAGTGCGGGCATTCACGAAATAGGGATACATGCCCAGTTCGGGGGTGCAGAACCCGTAGAACTGCACCTTCGGGTCCCAGAAGGGCTGCTCGAATAGCAGGCTGACCCGGTTGACCAGCCCCATCCCCATGCGCCCGATGGCCTGCAGCTTGGCCGGGGGAAGAGCCGGGCGGAAGGTGATAGAGCCCTTCTTGAGCACGCCCAGAGGAACGGCCACCACCACGTAGTCGCAGCTGAGCACACCCTGAGCGGTGGTGACCCGCACCTCATCGGCTGTCAGCTCGATCTGGCTGACCTTCTGCCCCAGCTTCACCGTCAGCCCCCGGGCCAGGAAGTTGGGGATCTGGTCATAGCCGCCCGGGAACATGACGTCGTCTCCGTAATGGGGGTCGTCGCCATCGGAATGCTGCGCCGAGAGCTGCTCGAGGGGGGCGCCGTAGTCGAACTCGGTATCGCTGGCCAGGTGGAAACGCAGGATGGGATCGCTCAGGGCTCTCGGGTCGAGGCTCTGCAGGGCCTCTCGCATCGAGATGTCGGGCCCTTCGCCGGCCCTGACCAGGAGTCGCTCCAAACGGTCGAAAGCCGCCTCCACCCTGGCGTTCTCCAGGGCCTTGCCGGAGGGGTCGAAGACCTTGAAGTTGTCCTCCAGGGTCTTCTGGGTTCGGGCCCCGGCCCGGGCCGCCAGCTCGCTGATGGGATTGTCCTCGGGGCCGTGAATCCAGCCCGCTCCCAGCTCGACGGGAAGGCCCAGCGAGCGGTCGGTCCAGACTCGCCCACCCACCCGCTGGCGCCCCTCCAGCACGGTGACCTGCAGGCCCTCGTCGGTGAGCCTGCGGGCCGCCGCCAGCCCGGCCATGCCGGCGCCCACCACCAGAACCCGGGAGGCCTCCTGGGCCCGGGGTCGGGGGGAGACGGCCAGAGTCGCGGCGCCGGCCAGCAGGGTGCGGAGGAAGTCTCGTCGGTTCATCAAGTTGATCCTACCATTCGCGAGATGGACTTACCGGACGCTTCGGGGGCGAGCTTTTCTGATCTTTTTCGGGTACTTGCCCTAGCCTGGAGCTATGAATGTCAACCGAGCCGATCTCCAGAGCTACGCCCAGCGCACTGCAGACTACATCCGCAACCTGGCCACCAACCCCCAGACCAGCGAGATGACTCGAGAGTGCGCCCAGGAGCGGCGCCTGCCCCAGGTCGAGACCTTCCTCGGCCACCTGGACCGAACTCCCGGGGCCGACAGCGAGGAGCTGATTCGGGCCAGTCAAGCGCGGGGCGGGACCCCTGGGCGGCAGGCTCTCTGGACCACCGGCCTGGTGACCGGCGGCCTGCTGGCGGCCGGAGCCATCGTGGCTCCTCTCCTGGGCGCTCCCCTGCTGGTGACGGTCCCGGTGGCGATGGCGGGAGGTTACCTGGCGGGACGCTCGGTGCGAGAACTGAAACAGACCGGGCGCGAGCTGACCTTCCAGCAGGGCGTGCGGGCCTTCTCCGAGGACGCTTCCAGTGGCAAGCCGGTAGGACTGCTCTCGGGTTGGCGGGCGAGCGGCTCGGCAGGAAGCGCGGACTCGGATTGGGCCAGCAACCTCGCCAACCCGGCCAACCCGCTCTCCCCCCTCAGCCCGGCCAATCCGGCCTCTCCCCTGAGCCCCCTGAATCAGTTCTAAGCCGTGCGCATTGAAACCATCGGAGCCGAGCCTTTCAGACCGGGTGCTCCGCCCCGATGGGCGAGGGTTACGAGCTCTTCTTCCGGCCCTGTCGAGACCGACCGGGTGGAGCTGGGCCCTCAAAGCGTTCCCGTCTGGCGGGACGCGCTGGCCGGCGGGTTAGTCGTCTCTGGCATTGCGACCGCTGCCTCGGTGAGCCCCTGGCTGGGCGCTGGCCTTCTGGCGAGCTCGCTGGTGGCGGCTGCCCCGCGCCTGAAGCAGGCGGAGGCTGGCCTGGCCTGGCTCGGACAGGGCCTTATCAAGACCATTTCCAGCTCGGTCGAGGGCTGGGCTTCGGCCTATCGCCAGGTGCCCGCCGAGGGCCCCGAGCGCCACGAATACTTCCTGCGCAAGTTCCTCAAGGACGCCGAGCGCAGCCACGGCGAGGGGAGCATCTACACGCTGGGCCAGCGCCTGCGCCTGGCCGACTTCTGCCGCGAGACCTATCGGCCCATGGACGTGTCTGAGTGCTACAACAAGGCGGTGAAAACCCTGGAGGCGGAGCTTTCCGCGCGTGGGGAGACGGCGGAGCTGGATCGACTGGTGCCCGCCTGCGCATCGGGTTATTCCGACGTGGCCTCGGTCTTCGAGCGGGCGGGGGATTTCTTTCTCCTCTACGCGCAGCCTGAGAAAGCCGTGGGCCTGCTGCGACGAGCCCTCGAGCTGGCCCCGCCGGGCGAGCGGCGCATCAGCGCGCTGGAGCGACTGGCCAGCGAGGTGGACGACCAGGAGGCGGCCGGACTCCGCCGAGAGGCTTTCGCCCTGCGCCTGTCCACCGCTCAACCCAGCGACGGGGCCCTGGCCGAACCGGCGCGAGCCCTGGCCCGGTCGCTGGAGAAGAGCGGACAAGATGCAGGCGCCTGGTATGCCCTGTCGCTCTTCCTCGATTGCGGCCGACTGCCCGAGTCGGACCTACTGCGCAGCGCCCACCTCAAGCAGCTGTCTGGACTGTACGACAGCATCGGAGAGAGCAAGGTCGCCTCGGGCCTGCACGAGGAGGCCGAGATCTGCCAGTTGGAGTCGAACGCGCGCGGCGCTCCGGCCGGTCTTGCCCTGAGCCGGGACCTGGAACGGCTCGTCGAGCTGTACGAGCGCCGGGGCGAAGAATCCGCCCTGGTGCGCACCCGCAACCGCCTCGAGACGGTGCGGGTACGCTGCCAGGCACGGCGGTAGGATCTACCCCGCTTTCCGAGGAGCCAGCCAGACCAGGAGAATGATGGGAAGGCCAACCCAGACAGCCACCCCCTTCATGCTCAGGAGAACATCCCAGACCGAGAGCACTCTCCGGGGTGGCGGCACCGCCGCTCTCTGAAGCGAGGAAAGCGGGGCGCAATAGATTCGACCGGAGAGGCGCAGAGGGTCTGTGCCCTGGACCTTGCCCTCGACCACCACCGTTTGACCAGGAGTCAGCAGAATCTCCCGGGCGGAGTAGCCGCGCACGGCCTCCCCGGGAGGCACGGGCTTGACCGGGAGGTTCTTGGCCACCGGATCGATGGGTCTCCAGCGGGCTCCAAAGCCCTTATCCAGGGTCAGCATGGAGGCGTCGAGACGAAGGTCTCCGCGGGGAGTGCTCAGCTCGAGAAACCGGGCCAGCTCCTGCTGGGAGTAAACCCCGCTCTCCGTGGAGTCGTGGGTCACCGTCCGGCTTCCTCGCTTGCTGTCTCGGACGACCTCGGTTCGTCGCAGGGCGCGCTCGAGCTCGATGCGGTAGCCCAGACACAGCGTGCCGTCCACCAGAGAGGCGAACTGGTCGGGGGCGACCTCGGCCGAGGAACCTGCGCGCCCCTTCAAAACGCCCTCCAGTCGGGCCATCTGCCCCACCGGCACGTAGCTCGAGGTGAGCTCGAGGCTGGTCGAGCTGGCCCGCTGCTGGGCCAGGGCGTGAGCCTGGTCGAGCTCGGCCTGGGCGGCCCGCCACTCCAGGTAGGTGTAGAAAAGGGCCGCCCCTGCCACAATGGCGATCAGAGCCAGTCGCACGTTCATCAGCCCCATGCTAGCCTGGCAAGGAGTCACCTGACGACCCGCGCGGGTCGGATCTCGGGCTCCTCCCAAAGGGGGATGTCCTCATGCAAGCCAGAAGGAGCCCGGGTGAAGATTCCCGGCTACGAGCTTCTTCGCGAGCTGGGGCGGGGGGTGTACGGGGTCGTCTGGGAAGCCCGTCACGAGAAGACGGGGCGCGAATACGCCGTCAAAGTATTCCAGCGTCCGGTGGTGGCCGAGACAGAGCTGGAGTGGCTCGCCCGGGCCGATCGGCTGCCGCGCGTGGTCACCCTTCACGACGCCCGCCTCGACCACAACCCGCCCTTCCTGGTCATGCCCCGGCTGGCCGGATCGCTGGGCGAGGCCCGCTTTGCGGGCGCCCCGGACGAGCAGGTGGCCGACTGGCTGCAGCAGATCGCCGAGGGCCTGACCTCGTTGCACGAGACGCTGGGTATCTGCCACTGCGACATCAAGCCCTCCAACGTGCTGGTGGACGAGAACCTGCACCTCTACCTGGCCGACTTTGGGAAGGCCGCCTACCTGGGGGCGGAGATCGGACACCTGGGCACCCCTGGCTACATGGCCCCCGAGCAGGCCCTGGAGAGCGAGATCCCCAGCCTGGAGCAAGGCCGAGCCTGGGATGTCTATGGCCTGGGAGCGACCGGCCACTTCCTCCTGACCGGCCAGCGACCCCGCGTCAGCGACGAGTTCTGCCTTTCCCTGGACAAGATGGAGCGGGCCGAGGCTCTGGTGAGCTACCGTCACGAGCTGCTGGAAGGCGAAAGATCGCTGAGCCTGGACCAGGCCGACCCGGAGCTGGCCCGTCTCCTGGAGGGATGCCTGCAACTCGACGCTCGATTGCGCCTGCCCCACCCCGATGAGGTGCGGGAGTTTCTGCTCCGCAGAATGGGGCGCCCGAAATGAGGGGATATCGCGCCCAAGCTAGATCCTCTTTCACGATGCTGCGGCGCCTGGTCCTGTTCTGGCTCGTCTTGCTGGCCTCGGCCACCGCCCACCCGGAGCTGGAGTTGCCGCGCAAGGTGCAGATCTGGTTGGACACCCGGCCCGCCGAGGTCCAGGTCTACCAGCTGAGAGCCGACTCGGGTCCGGCTGAATGGCTGGGCACCTCGCAGCAGAGGCTCACCCTCGAGCTCGAGCCGGCCGCGAAGGGGGTCTCCGAGTGAGCTCGGCCCTCCGACGCTGCACGGCCTCAGGCCGGGCGCGAGACCCTGCGTACGGGCAGGCGGACTCCGCCCACCAGCACCTGTCCGCTCTCCACCCTGACGCTGGAGGCGCCCTGCTCGCGCTGGATGGCCAGCAAGGAGGGGGCATCCAGGATCATCACCCCGCGCTCACCGTCATGGACGTAGAGCGTGCCATCGGGAGCCAGCCGCGGCCGCTGGCAGGGCTCCTGGGCGGCCGGGAGCTCGATCCGCCCGAGGGGGGTGCCATCGGGCTGAAAACAGAGCATGGTTCGCCCGTATCCAATGTAGATGTTGTCTTTTGCGTCCAGGGCCGGGCTGGTGGGGACAGCCTTCTCGGGGGGCTCGGAGAAGAGGGTGCGGGCAGTCGGATCATCGAGCTTCAAGGTCCAGAGCAGCTTGCCCTGCGGGTCGAGGCAGCTCAGACGGCCCTCCTGATCGGCCGCCAGCACGCGCCCATCGGACATCACAGCCGGGGTCATGGCCCGATTGAAACCGGTGGGGTGGCGCCACAGCTCCCGGCCGGTGGCCGGGTCCAGAGCCAGCAGCAGGCCCAGCTGGGGGCCAAAGGCGGCCGCATAGAGCGTGGTGCTGGAGGCGGCCAGCTCGCTGATCACGTGGTTCTCGGGAGAGCGGGTGAACCAGCCGCCCAGCTTCTCGAGCCCGTCGATGCCGCCCAGGTAGGCCGAGCCGTCCGGGCCGAGCAGAGAGCAATGCCCGGTATGGGCCTGAAAGCGCTCCGATTGCGCTTCGAAGAGGACCTCACCGCGGGAAGAGAGGAGCTTGGCAAAGTTGGCCCCGGAGAAGAAGACATTGCCTTCCGGGGTTTCCACCAGCGTTCTCAGGTTGCCGGCCTGGTCGTTGCTGGGCACCCACCAGGCCTCGCGGCCATCCTTCACCGCCACCAGGCGCTTGTCGCGCGCGTCGGTGACGTAGAGACGGGCTCCGTCGGCCGAGGCCAGCGACGAGTAAAAGAAGTGGTCGTCGCGCCTGGGCAGGGCGAACTCGACAGTGTCGCTGGCCGCCAGGGTGCGCTCGGAGTCCTGGCAGGTAGTGCTCAGGCGCCCGGTGGCCGAGACGTCCAGGCTCTGCACGGTGAGGGGAAGCTCCAGGCGACGGACGTCCATGCCCTGCCAGGGTAGGCCAGCGGGCTGAAAGAGAGCTGAATCAGCGACGACAGGAGCGGTCGACACTCAATGCCCGCCGGGCGGGCAGGTGGGCGGCACCGTCACTGGGCGGGCGTGGGGGTTGATCAGGAGATTCGGCTCGGGCGTCCTGCGCGCGTCGCCGGCCGGCCTGCTGGCTGCGGGTCGGGTTGCCCTCAGGGACCTGTCGAAGGCCTGCAGCTTGGCGGCCAGGGCGCGAGCCTTCTCTTGCAGGGTCTTGAGAGCGGTCTCTTTGTCCTCGGCCGCTTGCCACTTGAGGTAGGCGTCCTTGTACTCGTAGCGGGCGTTCTCGATCTGCGGATCGTCCTTGGCCGAGCCCCCGGCCTTGCGGTAGACGTGCACGCCAGGGTCGGGCTTGATGCGATCCACGATCACTCCGCCCTGGTCATCGGTCTTGCTGATGTACTCGATCTCGCCGGTCTGGCTGTCGCGCGAGATCACCAGGCCCACATGGCTGATGGAGTCCTCCGAGCCGATGCCGATCACGTCGCCGATCTCGGCAGTGTCATTGGGTTGCTCGGCCAGGCCATTGCCCTCGGAGAAGATGGCATCCTGGCCGGGGTCGATGACCCCGACCCCGCCGTTGAGGGCCCATCCCACGCAGTTGGAGCCGGCGGCGGGAGGGTCGACCTCGAACCCTCCGCGGCCCTCGGCCTTGCCCAGGGCGGTCTGATACTTGACATTGCCGCCCGGGGGCGGGGTGGTGTCGTTGGCCTCGACCGTGACGGCGCTGCCGTCCCGGGTGTAGACGACGGTCTGGGCGGCCACGCAGGCAACCAGGCAGAAGACCAGCAAGAGAATTCTCATAAGGGAGGGTTCGGGGTCAGAGCCCCCATGCCTGGCAATTCAGCGACGACAGGAGCGGTCGACATTTGGCGACGGTCGAAAGCTCTCACTCAAGGTTCTGCGCAGGTGGCGATGGGTGTTGGAGCTCGGGTTGGCCAGGCCCTGGCAGCATGATCCGGAAGACCGCCCCCCGGCCAGGCTCCGACTCGGCCGCCACCTGCCCTCCGTGAGCGAGTACCAGACTCTGCACGATGGCCAGCCCCAACCCGGTGCCACCGGTATGGCGGCTGCGCGACGGGTCCGGGCGGGCAAAACGCTCGAAGAGGCCGCTGGCAGGCAGACCGGGACCCTCGTCGCTGACCGATAGCTCCACATGCTCCCCGGTCGCGAGCCCTCGCAACCGGACAACACTGCCTTCGGGAGCGTGGCGAAGCGCGTTGTCCACCAGGTTGTCGACCACCTGCCGCAGGCGGTCTGCGTCCCCGGGTACTGTCAGACCGCGATCCGCCTCCACCTGGAGAGTCACCGAGCCTTCTCGGGCGGTCGGCTCGAAGCTGGAGCGGCAGGCCTCGAGCAGTTCGGGCACATCGACCACTGAGGGGCAAAGGTGCAGGCCTGCCAGGTCGGCCTGGCTCAGGGTCAGCAGATCGCGCACCAGGCGCGCCAGACGGCGAGCCTCCTTCAGAGATTTCTCCAGACAGTCGCGATACTGCTCGGTCTCGCGCGGGCGGCCCAGGGTGACCTCCAGGTGCCCGATGAGGTTCGTCAGCGGTGTGCGGAGCTCGTGGGAAGCGTCGGCCAGGAAGCGCTGCTGCTGGCGAAACGCCTGCTCGAGCTGGGCCAGCATGGCGTTCAAAGCCTCGCGCAGCATGGTCACTTCGCGGTCTTCCTCTGGCTCGGGCAACAGGCGCCGATCAAGCTGATCCGGACCGATCTGCTGGGCGGCCAGCGCCACCTTCTCGAGGGGATGCGTGATGCGGCAGGCCAGCCACCAGCTCAGCCAGGTGGCCAGCGCGCTGCCACCGACCAGGACCGCGACCAGCACGGTGACGACTCGACCCAGGGCCTGCAGCATCGGGGCGAGCGGAAGGGCCACGACGGCGACGGCCTCCTGCTGCTCGAGGGGAAAGAAGAGCGCTCGCATCGGGTGCCCCTGCCAGCTGAGGTCGGCCAGCACCGGCCGGGTCGTCGCTTCGAGGTCAGCGCGACGAGGCAGCGCTCGCGTGAGGTTGTCGCTCTTGGCCAGCACCGGACCGCCAGGACGCACGATTTGAGCGTAGCGCTGGTAGCCACCGCCCGGTCCGATGGTATCGTGGAGGTGGATTCGCGGGCCATCCACGGCTGAGGCGACCTCGGTGCTGGTAACCGTAATCAAGGCAGCGTCCAACTGAGCGCTCAGCGCGCGGCGGGCGCCCAGGTAGATGGCCAGCCCGCTCATGGACAGCAGCAGCAGGCAGAGCAGCATGGTGCTCGCGGCCAATCGATAGCGAAGGCTCACGGCTCCACCAGGCAATATCCGGCACCGCGCAGGGTCTTGATCAGGTCGCGATGCTCGCCAAGCTTATTGCGAAGATAGCCGACATAGACATCGACGACGTTGGAGTTGGGCTCGAGGTTGCTCTCCCACACGCTTTCCCACAACTCGGCGCGCGATACGACCTTGCCGGCGCGGCGGCACAGGTGCTCTAGGATCAAGTATTCTCGCGCTGTCAATGTCAGAGGGCGTCCGTCCAGAACGACCTGGCGCGAGGCCGGGTCGAGTCGCAAGGGACCGACCTCGAACGCCTCCTGCAGAGCAACAGCAGGCCGCCGCAGGTGGGCCCGAAGGCGCGCGACCAGCTCGGAGAAGGCGAAAGGCTTCACGACGTAGTCGTCGGCCCCGAGATCGAGTCCGCGCACCCGATCGCTGACCTGATCGCGGGCAGTCAGGAAAACGATTGGCATCTCGAAGCCCTCGTGCCGCCATCGACGGCAGAGCTCGAACCCATCTCCACCGGGCAGCATGACGTCCAGGACGATCGCGTCATAGCGATTGACCGCCAGAGCTTCGTCGGCAGCCGGCGCGGTGGCGGCCGTGTCCACCACGAACCCTTCCTCCTCCAGGCCTTGCTTCAGGAACGCGAGTGTCTCGGTCTCATCGTCGACGACCAGGAGCTTCAAGAGCTTCTCATCTTCCTCTCACCTTGTAGACGGTAGACTCAAGGGGACATCGAGTCGATGACCTGGATCATCCGCTGGAGGAGTAAGAAATGGACCCCACCCATCTGCACCTGATACTGAACCACCTGCCAATCCTGGCCGTCCCGCTCGCCCTGGCATTCCTGGCCGCGGGAATCCTGAGAGCATCGCGCGACCTCAAGCAAGGGGCGCTGGTCTTGCTCGTCCTGGCCGGCCTGGCCATCTGGCCGGTCTACCTGACCGGCGAGCCAGCCGAAGAGGCGGTCGAGAACCTGCCGGGGGTGGCCGAGAGCCTGATCGAGCAGCATGAGGACGCGGCCAAAATCGCGCTCGTGCTTGTCGAGCTCCTGGCGGTGGGTGCCCTGGGAGGGCTGATTCTCTCGCGCAAGAGCGAGATCGGCAAGACAATCACTCTGCCACTGCTCGGCCTCGGCCTGGTGGCCACCCTGTCGCTGGGCTGGGTGGGCTTCCTCGGCGGCCAGATCCGACATACGGAGATCCGCTCCGGTGCCCCCTCGGTGACGGCCCCGGAAGCCGGCGAATCGAAAGCTGGCGACGATGACTGAGCCGCAAGGCGGCGTGGCCACGGACTGTCCTGAACGGGGGCCCTTTCGGACTGGGCCTGTCTGCAGCTTTCATAATCCCGACGACCTGGACACCACCGCCTCGTTTCGGGATATCCAGAGCGCCATCGAGGACAACAAGTCCACTCTGGCAGCCAACAAGGCGCCTTACGTGCTGGACGGCAACCTCCACTTTCCCTCGCGCCGCAATCTGTTCGTCCCGCAAGGAGCCCGGGCACTGCCTTTGACCACCAGAGCGCTGAGCAACCTGGTCAACGACTTTATCGCAGAGCACCCGAGGCAGGCCGGCAAGAACCTGGTCTTCCTGGCCGACCGGGGACCTCTCACGCCTCCCGGCCATCTGGCCGTCACTGCCAAAGGCAGCGGCCTGGAGCTCTTCTATCGCGCCTCCAACGGCAAGCCGATGGGATCGTAGCTTTCAGCTTTCTTTCGGGGGGTTGCGGCATGATTTCAGCCGTGAACCTCCGTCCCCTGACCGCTCTCAGCTCGCTGCCCCAGCGCTCGGGTCAGGCTCTTGCGGGCCCGCTAGCCGACCCGCAAGACCAGGCCATTCTGGGCCAGGACTTGCCCCAGCCCGACTTGATGCAGGCCACCCGGATGCTGGCCTCCGAGGGGCTACCCCAGCGCCTGCAGACGGTGCCGCTGGGAAACCTCACCCACGAGCCCCGACTCGACAGCGCCGGGCGGATCCAGCTGATGGGCGACCAGGGCTGGTTGGCCCTGGATGCGCGCAGCCTGGCCCCGCTGGCCACCCGACCCCTGACCCAGAAGTCGGGCGGCGACTCGGTGATGGTCCAGGACCGGTTGATCTACACCCGCGATGAAGGGGCCGGCCTGGTCGTGCTGCACGACGGAGTGGAGGAGAGAACCCTCTCGGCCGAGTCTCCCATCTCCAGCGAGCTCTTGCCCACACCGGACGGAAAACTGCTCTTTGGCAACGAGGCCGGTCAGATCCAGAGCTTTGATCCGGTTAGCGGCCAGACCAGCATCTTGCTACAGATTCCCGGGGAGCCCGGCCGCAAGACCTCGCCCCTGCGCCTGGCGCCGGCCCGTGACGGGGGCCTGTACGTGCACACCCGGGATGAACGGCTCTTTGCTTTCGATGAACAGGGGAAGAAGCGCTGGGAGCGCAAGGACTCCTACCATCTCTCCTGGTATGCCCCTTCCGAATCGCTGGACGGCAGCCAGCTCTACCTGGGCAACATAAGCCGGGCTCTGGTGGCGCTCGATTCCACCACCGGCAAGGAGAAGTGGCGCCATACTTACGTCGAAGAATTTGGCCTGGGCGCCTGTGGCTTTGCCCCGGTGCTGCAGGACGCACAAGGCAACTTGTTCACGGCCGCTTTCATGCAGAACCCGGACAGCCTGAACAGGTATCAAGAGCCCACCGTGCACTTCTTCAAGTTCACCTCCGAGGGCCAGTTGCTCTACCGGGTGGACACGGGCCTGGAGCTACGCCTGGGGGCGGGCCAGTTCGGAGAGATGGCCCTGGACAGGCAGGGCAATCTCTGCGCCACGGCGGGGGGCCAGCTGGTGGTCATCAGCCCCAAAGGCCAGCTGCTCGCAAAGGTTGACCCCCAGCGACTGGCCGGCGAGGATCAACTGGTCAACACCATGCTGATGGCCCCGGAGAAGGACCAGCTGGTCTTGATCTGCGGCCACTACTCGCCCTGGAACCCGAAGCCCTACAACCTGATCGAGGTGGACTTGCCCGGTCGGCTGGCCGGCCAGACCTCCGAGGCCAGCGCGGTTCGAGAGACCGACCAGGGGGTTCAGGTCGGAGGGGTCTTGATTCGCAAGCGTCGCACCAGCGTATAGAGAGACTGTGCGCGAGCCTTGCAGCATTGCACCGAGACCGAGACTGGCTCTTCTACAGTCCCGCGCGTTGACCAGTTCAGAATTGGAACGCGCGGGACTGTATTCCTGAGTCATTCAACGCGCGGCGCCTTAAGCCCCCTCGATGAGATCGCGGGCTTTGAGTCCGGCGATCGCGCCGAAGCCCGAAGCGACGCTCGCCTGATAGTAAGGAACGTCCGTCATGTCTCCGGCCGCGAAGATCCCGGGGACGCTGGTCTCGACGAAGTTGTGCGTCTGCACGTAGCCCCGCTTGTCGAGCTCCACGCCGGAGTCTTTGAGGAACTCCGTGTTGGGCAGGTGGCCCACAGCCAGGAACAGGCCCTCGGTTGCAACCCGAGAGCGGTCCACTCCCGCGGCGGCCGCGTCGCCGTGAGAAGCGGTCAGTTTCTGCACCGGGCTGCCCTGCGGGTGGTGTACGATCTCTACGGAGTCCACGCCCCCTTCGCTTTTGCCATGCACCGAAACCACCTCGCTGTTCAGAGCGAGCGAGACTTTGCCCTCATCCACCAGCTTCCCGAGGCGCTCCTGCAGCACTTTCTCCGCCCCGAGCTCTCCGCGCCGGTGGACCACGGTCACGTGCGAGGCCACTTTCGCCAGCTCCGTGGCATCGCCCACGGCCGTGTCGCCCCCTCCGACGACCACCACGTTCTTGCCTCTGTAGAATCCGCCGTCGCAGGTGGCGCAAGTGCTGACGCCGCGACCGAAGTTCTCCTCTTCACCCGGGACACCAAGGCGTCGAGCTCGGGCACCGGTCGCGAGGATGAGAACCTGGCACTCGATCACTTCGCCCCCATCGAGGTGCACGCGGAAGGGCGGCTTGTCGCCTTCGATGCGGACGATCTGTCCGTCTTGAAACTTCGCGCCGGCCTCCTCGGCCTGCTTGAACTGAGACTCGACAACCTCGAGCCCGGGGGCTCTCTTGAAGCCGGGGAAGTTCTCCACGTCCGCGCTCTGAGCCAGCTGACTCCCGTAGTGCGAGCCCACCACCAGAGTATCGATGTGTGAGCGCGCCGTATAGAGCGCGGCAGTCAATCCTGCGTTACCGGCCCCAGCGATGAGAACACCTACCTTCCGGGCATCCTCGGCATAGCGACCGACTTGAGGCGGCTGCTGGGGCGTGAGCTGTACCTCGTCCGTCGGAGTCTCAGCCGTGGGAGCGGCAGTCACGGGCCGCCGGGGCGCAAATGTCAGACCGGTGCCTTGGATTTGAGTGATCATGATGTGAGCTTAGGCTGGAGGCCTGAAAGAAGGCTTAACCTGCTCCACTGGACAGGCGAAGGCGCTCGTAAGGCGGGAACAAAGCTCGGTCGTATGCGACCGGTTCAGCATGCTGACCGATCATCTGGGGCAGGCCCTCCGGGTCAACCTCGAACGCTTTCCGGTTTATGCCCGGCTCACTCAAGGCCGTTCTCTGGCCCTGTCCGGCACACGTTCCAAGAGCTGGCGCTGGCCTGCGAAGGGGAGCTGGAGCGTTTGGACGACCCTCGTTGTCACTGCATGCTCCGCCACCTGCTCGAATCGCTCCTCCGCATCACCAACAACGCGCCCCAACACGCGCGGCGGGGCGACTCGAGCCGGCTGTCGTGGCTGCTGGTGAAGGCCCACCGTGCCCTTTTGCCGGTGGCCGCGTGGTTGGACCGAATGGCCTCCCCCCTCCAGCTCGAAGGGGTGCCCATCCTGTTCCAGGACCTTCCCCCCATCCCACCTCGGGCGACGTGCTACAGCCCCGTGCGTTGACCTCTTCAGAATAAAAACGCGGGGGTGCCCTACGATGGGAAACCTGTAGTCTGGACAATCCGGCCGAAATGCGCTACTGTGTGGGGCAAGTTACCGATCGAGCCAGGATGCTCTTCGTACCGCCCAACTGAGGGCTGAAAGTTTTCCACCCCTTCGGAACGTACCCACGAATTGGAGACAACACATGCTACAAGAACGAACCATGCCCAAGTGCCGCGACTGCAACCAGGAATGGACCTTCACCGTGCTCGAGCAGGCGCTTTTCGCCGAGCGCAGCCACCAGAACGACCCCAGCCGTTGCCCCAAGTGCCGGGCCAACCGCCAGGCCAAGCGCGAGCGTGGCGAGACCCGCGGCCACAACGCCCGCGAGGAGCGCACCGTGCACAAGGCCACCTGCTCGCAGTGTGGAGGCGAGGCCCGTCTGCCCTTCAAGCCCCGTGAGGACCGGGCCGTGCTGTGCTCGGATTGCCACCGCAAGGCTCGACTGGCCGGCTAAGTCAGACTCCTTTCAGCCTTGTGTGAGAGGCTGGAAGAGATGGAAACTCGCTTCTTCTCCGAGCGCAGCTGGCGCTGGCCCTGGCAGGATCGGCTCAAGCCGCTCCAGCCCGAGCAGGCCGCCGATCAAGTCGAGCGGGGTCGGGCCGTGCTGGCTCAGCCGCCCGACTCCGAGCTGCCCCTGCCCGTCAAGAGCGCCCATGAGCTGAGCCTTGCCTCTGGCTCCGGTCCGCCCGAGCTGAGCGAGATGGCTCGTCAGGGCTTCCGCTTTCAGGCCCAGGTGGGCGGAGTGAAGGCCTGCGTGGGGGTCTACGGAGCCTACCTGGCTCTCACGCCGGGCTCGGGGGTGGACCAGTTGGAGCTGCTCGACCCGCGCAGCCAGCTGCCCATCCCGGCCGCTCGCGACGAGCTGAGCCGGGTCAGTGCCTACTATGGGCGCGAGAACCCGCTTGAAAGCCAGGGCTACACCTTCTGGGACCGGGACGGCGTGCGGATCGCAAGCTACCTGGCCGGACCCGGCCAGCGCATCGGACGAGAGCATCCCTGGTTCGAGCTCGATGGCAACGACCCGGCTCCCCGGCTCGAAGCCATGCACAGGCTGCTGGAGGCGGTGCCCCTGAGCACGGCCACCCGGGCGCTGCCCGAATACCTTGCCGGGGGGGCACTGGTCGATTGCGCTCGTACCCCCGAAGAGCAGGTAGCCCTGGCCGGGCTGGCCCTGGAGCACTGGCCAGAGTTGCACGAGACGGCCGCTCGGCTCTCGCCGCAAGGCCGGGTGGAGCTGATCCGCCTGTGTCCCGACGGCAAGCTGCGCCCCGAGCTGACCGGTCAGCTCACCTTGGCTCGCGACGTGCTGGCCGTGAGTGGCGAGTTGCCCGACTGGAAGCGCCGCTTCCTGGAGGGTCTGGCCGAGCTCGACCCGTCCACCCAGAAGCTGGCGCTGAAGGAGCTTTCGGCCGAGACCCCCCAGCAACTCGGGCGGGCCCTGGTCGGCGTGAGCCGCCAGCTGCGAGCCGAGGAGACGAGCCGGGGCTGGCAACGAGCCGCCGACCTGGGAAAGGTCGCCCTGGAGCGCCTGCAGGGACTGAAGGTGCCGACCCTGGCCAACCCGGGCTCGACCGTCACCCTTTGCGAGACGGCCCTGGAGCACACCGACGAGCCGGAGCCTTCGGTGGGATTGCTTGCCACCCAGGCGGTGCGCGAGCAGGGCTACCCCCGATCTTGGGAAGACGCCGTACTGGTGGGCAGGATGTACGTCGACCGGCTGGCCCATTTGCCGGCGCCAGCCCTGGCCCTGGCCGTGGACGACCTGAAGAACCCGGGCTCGTATACGCGCCTTTATGAGGGGGTACTCAAGAGCCCTGAGCCGGCCGACCTGGGCGCGCTGGCCGCCGACCTCAGCCAGGAGCTGCGCGGCGCCCCCTATCAAACCGCCTGGCAGGATGCCCAAACGGCCGGGCAAGCCTTCGTGGGACACCTAGGCACTCCATCGTGTCAGGCCGCCCGACGCCTCGGCAAGGTGACCAACCCGGGCAGCGCAGTGCTGGTCTACGAGGGCGCGCTGCGCAGCCCGGCCGCGACCAGCGACGATCTTGCTGCGCTGGGACTGGAGCTGAGCCAGAAGGTGCGCGCCAAGGAAGACGATGGCTACCCCCGGGCCTGGTGGGACGCGGCCGCCGCCGGCCGGGCCTTCCTGGAGCAGCTGGCCGACGACTCGGCCGCTTGCCGGGCCGCCCTGCAGGTTGAGACGACCCACCACCCCGGCTCGCTGGTCGCCGTATACGAGGGAGCCCTGGCCGAGCCCCGGGCCGAGGCCGGAGCGCTGGGGCGCAAGCTGAGCCAGGTGGTGCGCGAGAAACCCTATCCCAGCCGGACCTGGGAGGATGCCGTCAAGGTAGGCCGGGGCTTCGTGCAGGCGCTCTCGCAGCAGCCCGGCCCGGCTCTGGCGCTCAAAGTGGATGGACTGGTCAACCCCGGCTCCTACGTCATGACCTATGAAGCGACCCTGGATTCGCTGGGCCGGGACGCCACCAGCACCGGCTCGGCGGCGGTCAGCGCGGTGCTTAGCCGGGGCTACCAGAACATCAGCCTGGAAGGGCTCAAAGTGGCCGAGGTCTTCGCGGGCGCATTGCCCCCCGACAGCCAGGGACGTTTGCTGGATCGGGTCAGCGCGAGCCTTTCTCCCGGGCACCGGCTGGCCTTCCTGCGCGAGGCGCTCGAGCTTCCAGCGCCGGCGGCGGCTCCGGAAGCGGCCGAGAGAGTGCTCGAGGTGGTGGCAAACCTGACCGGGATGGGACCCGGTCAGGCCGATCAGGTGGCCCGAGAGGCTTTGACGCTGCTCCGACCGCAGGTGGAGGACCCGGCCCTGGTGGCTTATCTCGACCGAGGCATCGGCAGCACTTCGCCTGGCGAGCCGGTTCGCATTCTGGACATGCTGGCCAACGTCAGCTTCTTCAAGCCTTCAGCCACCACGGTGGTGGAGAGGGAGGATCATGTGCAGATCCTGGGCAGTCGGGTCAAGGTCCGCAAGCCGCAAGCGGTGGTGGCCGACCCGGGAGGGTCGGCGGGACAGGTGCGCTCTACTACGGGTGGGCCCGCGCCCGGAGAGGGCTAGAATGGGGCCCACCGTTGCTGGCCGGTGCATTGAGCGGGTAAAGTACCGCCTTCCTTCCCGGTACCGGGCGGATTCCGGGGTATACGCTGGACTGCGCCCGGTACTGGGAAATTCCCGCGTATCTGTCCGCCTGGCAGGGACCCGAGGTGCGCGACCGGGTGGTGCGGGCTTCCGACCTCTGGGTGAACGTCGTGCTCGACAGGTTGCCCGGCCAGCCCGACCAGGCCGGTATTCCCCGCCGGATGGTCAACGGTTTGGTCGGCGAAGCGGTGGGCTCGGTGGCCGGTCTGGTGGCGGGGACGGTCGGCATGGTCGAAGCCGGCCAGCAGGTCGAAGAGGGCTTCGTTGCGCGGGCGGCCGACCGCTGGCGGGGTCGCGACGGAGCCCGCTGGCAATAAAACGGTTTACAAATCGTTCAAAACTTTAACCTACTGTTCACGCGAGCACAACAATCGCTCGGGCTGATTCTCCTACCCTGAGGCTAAGAACCCTCAGGGATTGGAGCATCAAGTGGCCGTCACCAAGACCACCTCGACCCCCAGAACCTCGACCACTCGCCCTCGTTCGCAGACCTCACGCCCCTCCTCGAGCTCGACAGCCCAGAAGCGGGCTACGGGCACCAGCTCGACCCAGGCCTCCCAGAGCACCCGCGGCACGCAACAAGCGCGCAGCACTTCCGGGGCGGGAGGCTCGCAGCCCACCAGGCCGAGTGAAGGGACGCGTCAGGCTCCTAAAGACCAGTTTCAAGCCAGTGCCGAGCTGAAGGAGAGCGGGGGCGCCAGCCAGGGAGACCAGGCGAGCTCGCCCCTGCTGGCCGGGTTGCGAGAGAACTACGGGGCGCCCGCCTCGGGTGGAACCAGGTCTTCCGGCGAGGTTGCGCCGGTCGGTGCCACGCAGCCTTCCGGGGCCGGACAGCAGACAGCCAGGCCCGAGGATGCCAGGAATGGCGATCAGGCTCCGGGCACGGGCAAGCCCGAGGATGCCAGGAATGGCGAGCAGGCTCCGGGAGCGGGCAAGCCGGAGTCGGGACAGCATGCCGAGCCGGCGCCCGGAGCAGGCAAGACCGAGCCCAAGAACAGCAGCTGGATTCCCGATTGGGTGCACACCAGCCTGGACGTGGCCGGGATGGTGCCCGGACTGGGAGAAATTGCCGATGGCGCCAACGCCCTGCTTTACCTCTCCAAGGGCGACCTGGCTAACGCCGGCATCTCGGCGGCGGCGCTGATCCCCTTCGGCGGCCAGGCAGCTACCGGCAGCCGGCTGGCTTACAAGGCCGGCAAGGAAGTGGTGGAAGCGGCCACCGAGGCAGGAGCCAAGAAGGCGGCGGTCAAGTCGCTGCCCTCCAACGACCTCAAGCCGTTCTTGAAGAACGACCCGGTGGGTCAGGCGCTGGAGGCGGGCTCTACTCGCACCAAGAAACAGAACGGTGGAGCGCAGGTCTACGAGGTGAGGGATAAGCTCGAGCTGCCCGGGGGTGCCCAGCTCAAGAAGGGCGACCAGTATCACCTGGATACCCTGCACCGCGACCACCTCGAGGTCTACAACAAACGCAACAACTTCACTCAGGCCGTTAACCTGGACGGGACGGTCAACCCGGCCAAGACCCAGGCCGGGCTGAGAGAGGGACGGACGCTCCCCGACTGAGCCTGGGCCCGGTCTCAACTCGAACAGGTCAGTCCGCGCCGCGCGTTGACCGGCGCCGTTCAACAGGTCAACGCTCGGGGCTGTAGAAGGCTGGGCGATGCTCGACACGCTCTGCCAGCTGGCTCAGCTTCTTCAGAGGCCTCCCCAGAGCCCGGATCTACCCCGCCCCGACCACGACCTCATGAACGACGTGGTGGAGGGGTTGCAGGACGCCTGGCAGGCGGATGGGACGTTGCGAGGCGAGCTCGCCACCCTGGCGCAGACCAGCCCCGACGACTCCGAGGCCGTGGTGAGGATCCTCATCCGGATCCACCTGCTGCTCGACGCTCTCAACACTCCGCTGCTCGATCTCCACGAGGAGGTCAAGCGGCTGATCGCCGAGTCCCCTCAGATCGAGGAATAGCTCAGCGAATCTCGCTCCAACTGCGCGGGCCTGCCCCCTTGTCCGAAGCGCCGCGCACCCGCTCGACCGAGTAGTCGAGCAGCTTCAGGAGGTGCTCCTCGGAAGGCATCTCCCGGGTGGTCAACAAAGCCGCGCTCTTGCGCCAGAAGCCGATGCGCCCCGGGTCCGGGGTCTCGAGCTGAGAATCCCAGTTGTAAAGGCTGTTGCGCAGGGCATCCCAATCGTTGAGCTCGAGGGTGGTGATGGCGATCTTGGGAGCCCCGAAGTTGCGAGCCTGCACCGCCAGGGCGGGCATGATCTGCATGTCTGACAGGGACCCCAGCTCCTCGCCCAGATGGGCCTCGAGCCCGGTCATGTAGGGCAGGCCGACCCGCACGCGCAGCTTGTGCCGGCTCTGCACGTGCAGCTTCAGGCGAGAGAGAAGACCCTCGGGCACTTCGCCCACAGCCATGAGCATCAGGTCGCAATCGGGGTCGGCGTCAGGAGGGTCGGCAGGCGGAGGGGCGGGGCGCATGAAGTAGGCCAGCACGGCCACCAGGCAGAGCAGAACGAGGATGTCCAGGCGAGAGCGGCGTCCCATGCCCATGAAAATTCGGCCTGTTCGGGAGGTTGCCTGCTCAGCGGGTGGGGGAAGCGTCCAGCTCGGGAACGGGCACCGCCAGCTCGCGCGGGTGGTCAAAGAACCAGCCCCAGGTGCGCGGCTGGTTGCCGGCCCGGGCCAGAGTGTGGTCGAACAACATAAAGAAGAGCTGGTCGGTGGGCAGGGCGTAGGTGCTCAACAGGGCGGCGTTGGAGCCCCAGAAGGCGATGCGCTGCGGGTCCACGCCGGGCGCAGGATCGGTCTGTCCGAAGGTTTTCTTCAGATCCTCGGTGTTGTATAGCGGCATCGCCGTGACCGCGATCTTGAAGGCTCCCGCCTGGCGGGCCTGCTTTTCCAGCAGGGGCATCACCCGGCTGTCGATGAGGGCGCCGTCCGGGCCGCTCGAGCCATTGCGCCCCTCAAAGCCCGCCTTCGCCGGCAGGCCCACCCGGGCCGTGCGGCCGGTGGCCACGGCATAGGTCTTGAGGCGCTCGACCAGGCCGGCGGGCGGCTTCGTGCCCACCTCGAAGATCAAGATCTCTTGCTCGCCCAGCACCGGCAGGGCCAGAAGGAAGAGCAGCAGCCAGCGGATCATCGCCGCACCGCCACAGGTATGCCGCCCACCACGACCTGGGCGCCGCGTTGCTCGATCTGCGTGGAGCTGGTCTTGCTCGTCAGGGCAATGGCCTCGAGCCGGGTGGCGCTCTCGCGCAGCAGCTCCATGTCGTAGGCAAAGGCCTGCTCGGGCTCTTCGTCGCCGGCCGTCTCGCCTCGATCGGCGGCGGATCGCAGAGTCACGCCCAGGGCCCCCGGATCGTGGGCCAGTCCCAGCAGGGAATCGGCCAGCAGTTTCGCCGACTCCTCGCTCATGCCCTCGAAGGCCTGCAGGGCCTCGGGGGCGGCCAGCCGGGTATCCTCGAGCAAGGCCATGCGGGCCAGGGCAGCTCCCACCGGCTCCAGGCTCTCGGTGCGTCGCGACAGCTCCAGGGCTACTCGGCCCAGAGCCAGGCCGCTCAAGTCGGGCAGAGGCTGGCTGAGCACCACGCTGGCCGCCTGGACCGGGTCGAGGTCGGTCAGCTCGCGGGCCAGCCCCACCGCCAGGGTTGGCTCGGCCTCGAAGTGCTGCAAGAGGGCCTCGGCCAGCTGGCCGGCCTCGTCGGGGTACTCGCTCAGGTGCTCCAGGGCGCTGGCTCCGGCCCGGGCCAGCTCGTGCGGGCTGGAGGCTCGCGGATTGGCGCACAGCGCCCGGGTCAGCTCGGAGCGCACCGCTCCCTCGGTGGCGTCGCACAACTCGGAAACGAACTGTCGCCCGGCGGCGGTCTCGGGGTAGCTCGAGAGGGCCAGCAGCAGGTTGGCGGCCAGCTCGGGATCGTTGCTCAGGGCGGTGACCTCGCCGCCCAGTCGGGCCAGCTCGTCCAGGTTGGTGGGGGCAGGACCCAGCAACAGGGGCTGGAGAGCTGCCCAGTGCTGGCTCGGCTCCACCCCTTCGGTCAGTTGCCGGGCCAGCTTGCGCTCGGGTCCCTTGAGCATATCCAGGGCTTGCTCGGAGAGGCGCTCCAGGTCGGCCGCGCGGGCTTGCTCGTCGCTGGCCTCGTAATGGGGCACGGCCTTGAAGCTGAGCCCTACCAGCTCTTTGGAGTCGGCCTCGGGACGCAGCAGGGCGCCTTCCAGCAACGGCTCCTTCAGCTCGGGGAACTCGTCGCTGAGCTTGCGGTAGTGACCAAAGGCGCTCTTGCCGTGCAGGGTGCGCTCCAGGGCCTCGTCCACCCCTCGCCCCACGCAGGCGGCCAGGAAGGACTCCAGGCTGCGACCCTGCTGCAGAGCCGCCAGCCCTTCGTAGGCGATCTCGAAGTCCTCCGAGTCCTGCGCCTTGGAGAGCTTGCAAGCGCGCTCCGCCAGCGCCTTGTGAGCCGGGTCGCGAGAGAGCTGGCCGAGCAGGGCGTGGGCGAAGGCTCCCGGGTCGTCCCAGTTGCCCGGAGCCTCGTCGGTGCGCAGCTCGCTGAGGATGGCCGAGCCCCGGGTCAACAGGTCGCCGGGCTGGTTGAGGAGCTGGTTGAGCACGTAGTGGGTGGCCTCCAGGCTCAGCTCGGCGGTCAGTGCGCGGGCTTGCTTGCCCAGCTCGCGGGTGTCCTTATGCTGCTCGAGGGCCCCGAGCAGGGCGTTGCCCGCCTCCTCGCTCAGGGTCTCCTGGTCTTGCAGCGCTTGCCGGCCCATAGTCAGAACGTCCTGGCCCGTATTGAGGCTGGAGATGGTCAGCGCTAGCTCGGGCTGCTCGAGATCGCGGGCCAGTTTGATGGCTGGCTTGCACTCGGGATCGAGGTGGCGCAGAGCGGTTTCCACCAGGGTCTCGTGGTCTTGCTCATCCATGTTGGCCAGGCTGGTGTGCACGCGCTGCAGCATGGTGGCCTTATCGGGCGCCGGGCCGCTGACCAGGGCGGCCGCCAGAGCGCTCGCGCTCTCGGTGTAAGAAAGCTTGTCGAAGGCCCGCTCGAAGAAGGTGAGAGGGGCCTCCCAGCCCGGCGTCTTGCGCAGGGTGCGCATGACCGGCAGGGGATTGGCCCCCGCCGCCAGCAGCTTGCGGGCCAGCTCGACGCTCGAGCTGGACGTGCCCTGCTCGATCTCATCGAGCAGAGCCACCACCGTGGCCACCGGCTCGGTGCCTTCATACTCGAGTAGCCTGGCGCCCAGCTTGACCAACTCGGGGGCCTTGTCTTTCTGCGCCTCGAGCAAAGCCCGGGCCACCTCGGGATCCTCCGACTGGCGCGCCAGCTTCTGGCCCAGACCGACCGAGCCGGGATCCTGGCAGGCCTGCTCGAGCAGCTCGAAGCCGTCGCGGGCCGCCTGTACAGCCGTGCGGGTGACCTCGGCCGCCAGCGGGTTGGACTGGGCCAGGTAGCCCAGGGCGCGCTCATTCAGCCCGGGGCTCTGCAGCTGCATCAGCTCGCGCGCCTTCTGCTCCGGCGGGGCCTGGCTCTCAACCACCGCCAGCGCATCCCGGGCCTCACTGACCGCCCCGGACTCGCTGACCAGCTGCTGGAAGAGCTGCAGCTTGTCGCGCAGCTCCGGCTCGGAGGGCAGGGGGCCCTCCAGCCATGTTTCGTCGTTCTTGCCCAACGAGACCTGGGGACCGGCCACGAAGCCGGCCACCTGCTCGCCCTGGCTGAAGAGCTGGTAGCCCTCCGACTCCAGGCGCGCGTTGAGGCTGTTGCCGCTGTAAAAGTTTGCCATGCGAACGGTGCGCTCGGGGTCGAGCGGCACTTGGGCCCGCTCCCTGCGCGCCACCGGAGCGCCCAGATCGGCGAAGGCCGGGTCGGTGAGGGCGTTGTAGGCTCCGTAGAGGCCGATCTGCCCGGCCGGGCCGTGGAAGCTCCAGCCACCCTTTGCAAGGTCGAGCAGAGCCTGGCCCAGCTCGGGCTTGCCATCGGGGGGACGGCCCTCTTTGAAGGCTTGCAGCTCTTGCAGGTCGGCCCTGGTGGGCAGGGGGATGAGGGGCCCGTTCTCAGCCAGGCGCACGCTGAGCCGATCCCCCCGGCCTTTATCGAGCTGGCGCTCGGCCTGGCTCTGGTCGATGCTCTTCTGGGCATCCTGCCACGGCCAGCGGAACCGCCTTCGGTAAGAGAAGTCGATCTGCATCGTCCTGAGCATAGCGGGGCGCCCTGAAAGGGGGCTGAAGGGCTGCTGGAGGCGGGCGGGTCGCGTCGCCCTCTGGGGCTCGGTGAGGCAGAGCAAGTGCGCCTCATGAGGCGCGATTCCGGTGCCTCAGGGAGGGGGGCTCGGTGGGGTCAAACGGGCTGAAGTCTCTGGTGGGGCGGCTCCGGGAGCAGGATGCGGATGCCGTCTCCCGGGTAGAGCACGCCCCCGGTACGCACCACCGCCATGACGCCGCACTTGCGCACCAACTGGCCCTCGGCGTCGCGGTCGAGCATGGCCTGCATCAGGCCATTGCGGAGGCGGTCGAGCTGGCTGCACGGGTTGCGAAGGCCCGTCAGCTCGACTACGGCGTCCTCACCCAGGTGGAGCAGGGTGCCGCGCGGCAGGCTGAGCAGATCCACCCCGCGGGTGGTGATGTTTTCGCCCACCTGACCGGGCGCGAGATCGAGCGCGTCGAGCAGCTCAGCGTGCAGGAGGTGCACCTGACGCTGGTTGGGCGCCTCGGGGTCGCGGGAGCGGTGCTGCACGGTGGCGCCGGCATGGGCATCGCCCTCAACACCCAGGTTGGGAATCAGGCGGATGGAGAGCTGGTTGGCTTTGCCGAGCCCGTGGCGGGGGCTCAGGCTGACGGCGACGATGACCACGTGAAGGTGCCCTCCGGGGTGCGCTCGGCGAACTCGAGACTGCCGTCGGCGCCGAACAAGATAGCGGTGGAAGAGCGCGTGCCGTACTGCTCGGTCTCCACGAACAGGGGGGAGAGGACGCGCTCTCGGGTGAGGCCCACCCCGGTGTCGGGCAGGGCCTCGTCGGGAGCTTGCTGCCTGTCCTCGAGCAGGTTGAGTAAGACGGCGGTGGAGGGTTCGTTCAGCGCCAGAGAGAGACGCGAGCAGCCCCGGCTGACCTTAGGCCAGGGCGTGTCAAGCAGGTGGTTGGAGAGCCCGTGCAGCCCTCTTGGGATGCGGCTCGGGCCGTCAGGGTCTCGGTTGGACCAGTACCACAGCTCTCGGGCCGTGCCCCAGATCAGGCTGCAATCGCTGTAGTCCTGGCCGAAGTCGGGCTCACCGCGCAGAGCGTCGAGCACCAGTTGGCCGCGAGAGATCGAGCCCACGTGGCCGTTCGGGTCGCGGTAGTTGGTCACGGCCGCAAAGCGCCCCTCGGGGGTGAGGCCGAGCCACGTGCCTCCGCTGACCAGGTCGCGGCCCCCCAGCCAGCGGATGGGCTCGTCCCACCACTGCGCCGGGGCGGTGGGGCGGGCGTAGAACTCGTCGCGGTTGGCGGCCAGGATGAGGGGATAGCGCTCGGAGCGGCCCAGGGCAAAGAGGATGAGGCACATCGGTGCGCGGGCTTTCGGTGCGCTGGCCGGGGCGCCTTTCGTGCCCTTCGGGTTTTTACCGGCGCCAGAGCGTTACCGTTCTGAGCGGGCGGTATACCGCCTGGTGGGAGCGGTAACGGGCTCAGGGCGGTAAGGTCCGGGGTGCGCGGTCTGCTGCGTGACCGGTTCAGGGCGCGTGGCGGATTGACGACGGCGTCGCTCAGAGCCGCAAGCCGACAGGCAGGGCCTCGCCCAGGAAGGCGGCGGTGCCCTCCTCGTCTACGGCGCGGCCGAGGGTGACGGACTCGATGCGGGCAGGGTCGACGCCCTCGGAGCGCATGCGAGCGGCCAGCTCGGTGCGCAGCTCCTCGTCCAGATCGCGCACGCGATCGCCGGTGAAGAGAGCGATCTCGGCCAGGGCCACGCCCGCCATGGGGATGTCGAGCCACTTCTCGCGCAGCAACTCTCGCACCCAGGGCTCCACCACCTCGGGGGGGAGGGCGCATGAGGCGCCGCCACCGAGCGGCTGGCGGGCGCACAGACGGCCCAGGCGCCAGAAATCTTCCTTCTGGCCGCGAAAGCGGCTCATCAGGGTGCGACCGAGTAGCTCTTTCTCCCCGACCGGGAGCTTCTCCAGGCAGACGGCCAGACGCATGACCTCGAGGGCCTCCTGGCCGGTGAACGTGCCGCTCACCTTGCTCTTGAAGTGCTTGCGGCCGCTCACCAGGGCGGGGGCGATGGAGCGCCAGATCTCCTCCTGACGAGCTTTGTTGAGCCCGGCCGCCAGGCGGCGCCAGCAGATCCACCACTGCAGGCGCACCTTGGAGGACCTGGGGAACTGGATCCAGGCGCTGTAGAGCTCGGCTGTCTGCTCCACGCGCCAGTCGTCCAGGGGCAGGCCCAGGCCGGGGCGCAGGCACCAGCCGATCAGGTAGAGCCAGTAGGTCTCATGCTCGGCGTCGGCGCGGCGGCGGCGGCGCTGCTCGAAGACCGGGTCCCAGACGGCTCGCAGCAGGGCCGAGGTCCAATCGCTGCGGGCCTGGCGGAAGTGGGTCTCCAGGCGATTGGGCAGGTTCTTGGGGCGGGGGGTGTCGTGACGCAGGGCTCCCGGACGGGCCTCGAAGGCCTCGCGCACCAGCTCGCGGGCCGAGTCCACCGCTTCGGCCGGCACGCCCAGACCGGTGGACTCCAGCCTTCCTCCGCGCAGGCTGAAGGCCAGACGGTGGCGATCCTGCTCGCTCTTGAGGTAAAGCTCCAGGGTGCCCACCTCGGTCACCATGGCCGAGAGCGTGACCGGAATTTCGCGGGCCGCTCCCCCGGTGTGGATCACGGTCTCCATCGGGGGCAGGGGGGTGAGATCCTCGGCGTTGTTGCCCACCAGCTTGCCGGGGGCGTCCAGGGGGCGCAAGGACGAGGTGTAGACCGGGAAGCGCGCGGGGGTATCCACCATCAGCTTGAGCACCGGCTCTTTGAGGCGCACCTCGCTGCCTTCGCTGGCGTTGCGGGGGATGACGCAGAGGGCCATCTCCTGGCCGACGCCCACGTAGAACGAGCGGGCCACCCCACCCTGAATGCGGGCCCGGCCCTTCTTGCGAAGCCAGGCATAGTGGGCCGCCCCGCGGGCCACGGCCAGGTCGGACTCGGGGTTGTCGAGCTCAGTGACCGGGGAGCCCTTCCAGGCGCTGAGGATGTCCAGCAAGCGCTTGCGCAGAGCCGGGGGGCGGCAGGCGCCGCCGTTGAACAGCACCCTCCCGGGGATCTCGGCCTGGTTGGCCTTCAAGAAGGCGCTCAGGTGGCGCGGCAGGGCCGGGTCGGCGGCATACGGCAGGCCCCACTCGCGAAGGCCCGTGCGGGTGTCCTCCACCAGGGGCTCGTCGTAGTCCACCACCGGGAAAAAGCCGTCCAGCACCAGCTCCTCCACGTCGGAGCGCTCCAGCTCGGCGGTCAGGACGCTCTGAAGCAGCTTTGCGCCGCTGCCGGGGACGGTGATCCGGGCCCGGGCGGGGGGATCCTCCCCTAACAAGAGCTCCTTGACCCGGCGGCACTCGTTTCTCAGCACGCCCCACTGCAACAGGTCCAGCTTGGCGGCCAGCAGGGGCTCGACGGCGTAGGAAAGCGCGATGTCCAGGTTGTCGCCGCCGAGCAGCAGGTGATCCCCCACCGCCACCCGCTCGAGACCCCCCGGGCCGCTCTTGATGAGGGTGAAGTCGGTGGTGCCGCCGCCGATGTCGCAGACCAGGATCAGCTCGTCCTCGGGGGGCTTTTGCCCGCGCGAGAGCCAGGCGTAGAAGGCGGCCTGGGGCTCTTCCAGCAGCAGCAGGTGCTCCAACCCCGCCTGGCGGGCCGCCTCCAGGGTCAGCTCGCGGGCCAGCTCGTCGAAGCTGGCTGGCACGGTGAGCACGATGGACTGCAGGCCCAGCGGCGAGTCGGGGAACTGGTGGTCCCAGGAGCGGCGCAGGTGCTCGAGGTAGCGGGCCGAGGCCTGTACCGGGGAGAGGCGCGGCACCTCGGGAGGCGAGCCCCAGGGCAGCAGGGGCTCGGTGGGGTCGGCCTGGCGGTAGGCCAGCCACGACTTGGCGCTGACCACCTGGCGGGCGGGCACGCGCGCTCCCTGGGTGCGGGCGAACTCGCCTACAACGTAGTCCTGCTCGCTGGCCCAGGGCAAACTGAGCGCCCCCGGGGGCAGCTCGTGCGCCCCGGGCAGGTAGGTGAAGGAGGGCAACAGGTTGCGCGCGGCCACCTCGGTCTCGGACACGCGCTGCAGGATGGGCACGGTCTCGAGCTTGCCGCTGGCGGCGTCCACGCGGCACACGGCCGAGTTGGAGGTGCCCAGATCGATGCCTACCAGGTAGCGCCGCATGGGCGGAGGTTACGACCCCCGTTGCGCCGCCCCTTTTCGATAGTTTTTCAGAAACCATGGGTAGAGTGGTGACAAGAACACCTGTTTTGGAGGATGCATGCTCAACGTCTTCAACGCCCCCCAGGCCGCCGCTCGCGCGCGCGTGGACTGGAGCGTGGACCTGGGCAAGACGCTGTACGGCAAGCCCGCCCTGACCGAGGACGAAGTGGTGCTGGGCAGCTTCGACGACGCGCGCTGTCAGGTGCACCGGATCGACCAGAAAACGGGCTCGACCCTGAGCACGGTCAACGTGCACCACCAGGGGACGCTGGAAGGCCAGCTCGACGGGGCGCCCATCGTCCGCACCGTGGACGGCTCGCTGGCGGGCACCGACCCGGCCACCGGAGATCGGCGCTGGATCTACACCCCCAACGGCTACCCAGGAGCCCTGGCCATCTCCGAGGAGACGATGATCGTGGGGGGGCGCAACTCGCTCACCTGGATCAAGCCCGAGGACGAGACCATCGACCTGGCCTATAACCTGCCTGTCAAGAACGCGACCGGCCTGACCATCACGCCCGAGGGGGGCGTGCTGGCGCAGACCCAGGAGGGCAAGCTCTACAACATCTCCCCCGTGGGCACGCTGACCTGGTCCACCCGGGTGGAGGCGGGCGGACCGCAGCACCAGCCGGTGCTCGGACCCGACGGCACGGTCTACTCGGTCGGCTTCGGGGGCACCCTGACGGCGCTGGACCCCTCCGGAGTCACCCGCTGGCAGTTCAAAGCCGGCCAGCCCTACGTGAACAACCCCGCGCCGGGCGAGCAGGGCGAGGTGGTGGCCAGCACTTTCAAGGGCCAGGTCACCTCGCTGGATGTGGCCAGCGGCAAGGTGCAGTGGAGCCACGACCTGGGCAAGCCGGTGGACAAGACCTTCGTGCACCAGGACGGCACCGTGTTCGTGCACCACCGCGACGGCCTCAAGGCGCTGGACGGCGAGTCGGGCCAGGTGGTGCAAGAGCTCTCGTTGCCCGAGGGCGAGGTCAACCAGGCTCCCGATGGCAACCTGGTGCTGACCACCAAGCAGGGGAACGTGAAGCGCATCGTTCTGGAGTAACGTCTCTCAACGCATGGCGAAGGCGCGCACCGGGAAGGTGCCGACGCCGCGGAAGCGCGGGGGCACCGCGAAGAAGCGGAAGCCTTCCTCGGGGAGGGCTTTCAGGTTGCACAGATGCTCGGCGATCGGAATGCCGGCGCCCAGGAGCAAGGAGTGGACCGGGCGTGCCTGGTCGGTGATGTCGTCGATGTTGAGCGAGTCAATCCCCACCAGAGCGGCGCCCTGCTCCACGAGGTAGGCGGCGGCGTCGCGCGTGAGGAACGGGTGGCCGCTCTGATAGGTCGGCGTGGCCCAGTGCCGGTCCCAGCCGGTCTGGACAAGGACCGCTTTGCCTCGAACGCTCAGGTGTTGAAAGAGGCTGGCATCGATGGCGGGGCGGTCGGTCCGGATGACGATGCCCGGGAGGTCGGCCATCTGCTCCAGGGCCAGGTCCGCGATGTCCACCCCGTCGGCATAGCGATGAAAGGGCGCGTCCACATACGTGCCGGTGTTGGCCACCAGCTCGATACGAGCGATCTGGAACTCGGTGCCGTCCGCATAGTGCTGGCGCGACGCCTCGCGCGAGAGGAAGTCGCAGATGTGGGGAGCGGGCAGGCCGGGGTAGGTCACGAGGCCGTCCTCGATGATGTGGCTCAGGTCGATCATGGGGGGGTCTACGTTTGGGAGGAGTGAACTCCCTCTGGACCAGGACAAACGATGAGGTTCGCTGCGGAGACGCAATGTGGAGTTCAGTGGCAAGGTTGTCCTGCGTCGGAGCGATTCCGATGCCAGGGTCCCTGTGGTTGCCTGGGGAGAACCGACCAGGGCATTCTCCTTGCTCAGTTGCACGGGCAACGTGTCCTCTGTCTCTCTCGCGGCGGCCGCTGTTTCATCGAGCTGCTGAGGCCTTCACCCCGGCTCTCGAGCTCCTCCGGACCTCAAAGGATCCAGAGTCGTCCTGAACGCATTGAGTCGAGTGGCAACTCCGACCTACGACCGGTTCATCGAGCCGATTCTGCGCTATCTGGCCAGGTTTCCCGATGGGGCACCGGCCCCGGTGGTGCACGAGGCAGCGGCTGAGACCCTCGGACTGAGCCCCGCCGACCGGGCGGAAACCATTCCCAGCGGCCAGCAGATGTACAAGAATCGAGCCGGCTGGGCGCACGACCGTCTCAAACGGGCCGGTCTGTCCTCGAGCCCGCGCCGGGGTCACTGGCAGTTGACCGGTGAGGGCCAGGCCTTTGCACGGGATAACCCCGGGCCCCTGTCGGCCGAGGTTATCTGGGCCCTGGCCCATAAGAACGAGGTGACTTCGGGACCAACGCAGGTTTCGGCAGTCTCGTCGAGTCCGGACGACCGCCTCGAAGAGGCTCTCAAAGAAATTCGAGAGTCCGTGGCAACCGATCTTCTGGAGCGATTGCTGGCCGTTTCTCCGGCCTACTTTGAGGTGGTCGTCCTCGACGTCTTGCACAGGCTTGGTTACGGGACCAGCCGCGAGGATCTGCAGCGCGTTGGTGGCGTTGGGGACGGCGGCATCGACGGGGTCATCTCGCTCGATCGCCTTGGTTTCGAGAAGGTCTACGTGCAGGCCAAGCGCTGGCAGGGCTCGGTGGGACGCCCGGACATCCAGGCATTCTACGGAGCGCTGGCGGGGCACCGGGCCAACAAGGGCGTCTTCATCACTACCTCGTCCTACACGCAAGCAGCTTTGGATTACGCCCAGTCGATCGAGCGCATCGTGCTGATCGATGGGCGACGCCTGGCAGAACTGATGATCGATTGCGAGGTTGGCGTCTCGGTTCGCCCGCTCAAGCTGCCCAAAGTGGATGGCGATTACTTCGACGTTTAGCGAGCTGTTTTGTCAGCACCGATGGTGATGGAGGAGACCGCCTCACCGACGGCCTCATTGTGATTGACCCACAGTCATGTCCAGAGTCCGGCCGTGTGCCGACTTCCTCGCGCAGCGTGGTTTCGAGCGATTCGTCTGGCTCGGTCACTGGCCGCCGGCCACCAGGCGGGCGGGGCTACTACACGGGTGCTCGACATCTCAGCGAGAACGTGCAGTAATGTGAACAAGTGTTCTCAAAATGAACCGCCGGTTCAAAAATCGAAACAAGCAAGGCTGCAACAGAGCGCATCTAGAGACATACATCGAACGCGAGCCGGGGTAGCATGACGGTCCTCCTGGCGGTCGACTCCGCATAGCCAGGCGCTCAGATCTGTGGCGGCGCAGGCGGACCGAACCGACCGCCGGGCGATTTCCTCCTCGCCCAGGCCCGGGCCCCAACTGGCCGGGGCGCGCGCCTGAGGCTTCTCCAGGCCGCTGAAACCCTGCTCAGGGACCCTAGGGTCCCTCGAGCGGAATGGCCAGCGGCTGGCCGGCCTCAGCCGAGCCGGCGCGCGGGCCGGAGCGGGTCCACACCACCCCGGTGACGCGGGAGAAGTCGCGGGGACGCTGGCCGCCGAGCACCTGCTCCTCGACCTGGACCGTGCCGTTCGCTCGCCGAGCGCGGAAGCGGGTGCGGCGAAAGTCTCCCTTCTGGTAGGCGAAGCCATCGCCGGCATCCCAGTAAAGCTCGCCCTCGGCCTGGCCGTTGCCATCCAGGCAGATACTCAGCGTGAGGGGCTCGAGCATGGGCTCCTCGGTGCTCTCCACCACGCGCCCCAGCGCGATGACACTGCCCGGACGCTGCAGCAGGCGGGCCTGGTAGGGTCCGTGGTCGCCCTCCACCAGGGTGATCTCGCGCCAGCCGTCCGGGAGGGTGGGCTCGGAGGCCCAGCGCGGCACCACCATCAGGTCGGGGCCGAGCAGGAAGGCCTGCTGCTCGGTGCGCAGCCGCTCGTTCTTCGGGTCGGCGAAGAAGACCGGCAGCATGACCGGATCGCCCAGCCGCGAGGAGCGCTCGAACAGGGTGTAGAGGTAGGGCATCAGGCGGTAGCGGCGGCTGAGCGCGATGCGGGCGGCCTGCTCGACCTCGGGGCCAAAGGCCCAGGGCTCCTTGGGGGGCGTGTCCTTGCTCGAGTGGGCTCGGCAGAACGGGAAGAAGGCTCCGAAGCCCACCCAGTTGCCCCACAGCTCGGGGGTGGCGGTGCCGCCGAAGCCCCCCAGGTCGGGACCGTTGAAGGGCTGGCCGGACAGGCTCAGGCTCAAGCTCATGGGGATCGAGAGCTTGAGGTGGTCCCACTTGGAGACGTTATCCCCGGTCCAGGTGGCGGCATAGCGGTGGCCGCCCAGAAAGTTGGCCCGGGTGAGCACGAAGGGTCGCTTCTCCGGCCGGGCGGCCAGCAGTCCCTCGCGGGTGGCGCGAGCCATCAGCATGCCGTAAACATTGTGGTATTGGAGGTGGGGGCCGGGGGGCAGGCCGTCGCCGCCGCCGTGGCGGGCGTCCGGGGGCATGCTCTTATCCACCGCCTCGGGGGGGAAGACGGCCGGCTCGTTCATGTCGTTCCACACGCCGTCCACTCCCTGGGCCAGGAAATCCTTGTAGAGCCCGGCCCACCAGCGGCGCACGTCGGGACGGGTGAAGTCGGGGAACTGGCACTCGCCCGGCCACACCTTGCCCACGTAGGGCGAGCCCTGGCCGTCGCGTACCCAGACGTGGTTGTCGTCGCCCGAGTCGTAGACCGAGTAGCCCACTTCCTTCTTGACACCCGGGTCGATCATCCAGATGCCCTTGAAGGCGTGCTGGTGGAGAAAGTCGCTCAGGCCGCGGGGGTCGGGGAAGCCTTTGGGATCGAAGGTGAAGACCCGGTAGCCATCCATGTAGTCGATGTCCATCCAGATCACGTCGCAGGGGATGTCGCGCTGGCGGAGCTCGAGGGCGATGTCTTTGACCTGCTGAGCGGGAGCATAGGAGTAGCGGCACTGCTGAAATCCCAGGGCCCAGCGCGGGGGGAGCGAGATGGTGCCGGTCAGCTCCGCCAGGCCGCGCAGCACGGCCTGCGGGCTCTTGCGATCGATCAGGTAGACGGCCAGCTGGGGGGCTCTGGTAGTGAAGTCGATGGCGTCGTCGGTGAGCTTGAGCTCGGAGCGCCAGGTGGTGTCGAAGAGCACTCCAAAGGCGGTGCCGTCGGGCCGAACGCCCAGCACCCAGGGATGCGACTGGTACAGCCTGCGCCCCTCGTAGTCTGTGTAGCCATAGTTGTCGTGGTTCCAGAGCTCGATGGCGGTGCCGTTGCGGCGCAGCGGGCCGGTGACCTCGCCGGTGGCGTAGAGGTCGCTGGGCGGGAGAGGGATCTGGACCTTGCCCGGGGTGAAGGCGGGCTTCAGGGGGAAGGCCCGAGGAACGGGGCCCCTGGATTCGGGCTCTTTCTCCAGGGCCAGCGAGCGGGGCAGGGCGGCGCCCTCGGGGAAGGTGTAGCGGACGATCCCTTCGCCCACCAGCTCTTGAGGCCAGGCGGGCAGGGTGAGGAGGAAGAGGACGAGCAGCAATCGGCGCATGGGGCGCTGGGCTTCGGGGTGGGCGGGGTGGTCCCTCTCGTCAGGGTGCCGGAGAAGCCTCGGGTGCGGCACCAGACCAGAAAACCTTTCTCACCGCGCCGATAGCCGTAGCCGGCGGCCAGCTCGATTCCGCGATGGCGGTAGATCACCCGGGCGCGGTCATTGAAGGAGAAGCGACTCGGCCTGTATGCAGCAGCCACCCGACGCGAATTGCGGGCCCCGAGCATCGATAAGCTGCACACGGGTCAGGCTCGCTCCAGAGTAAAGGAGAGAAGGAGAGGCTGGGGATTCGGAGATGAGAGACGGGTTGGCCTCCACCCTTCGAACATCAGCGCCAAATCAGGCAACAGAGCCAACGGTAAGCCCGGTGGCTCTGCCCGTCAAACGATCCTCCCTATTATCCATCAACTTCTCCTTTCCCCACGGTATCCACCTCTCCTAAATGACTCCTTACGGAAGCCCGGGCCAGTCAGACGAACGCCGCCACCTGTCTCAAATCCGCATGTTTACGGCGCGCCTGAGTTACCGATCTTTCGGGTCAGCACCGCGTCACGGTTTCACAGCGACCCTCAACGACCTGATCCGGGGGGCCTTACATCGGATGCGGGGGTGGCTTGGAGGTCGCACGGAAGGATGTGCCGCTCACCAGTGTCGAGTTCTCCAGAGCTCAGGCCCGGCAGGCCAGGCGCACCCGGACTTTGCCGGGTGAACACGGCTTTCAGAAGGCCCGGGGAACCTGGCCTCTGGCTTCGTTTCTCTCGAGGACCAACGAGCGGGGCAGGGCGGCGCCCTCAGGGAACGCTCCCTTCGCCCACCAGCTCTTGAGGCCCGGGGGCCTCCCCCCGAACCAGAATACGCAGAAATTTCCCGGTACCGGCCGTATTCCGGCGTATACGCCGGAGCCAGCCCGGTATCGCCAAATTTCGAGCGTAAAACCCGATCCGACGGTCCCCCCCTCAGAGCGAAACGCCCCGCCCTCGAGGTTGGGCGTCGGGGAAGCTCAATGATTTGCAGCCGGAGCTCGTTTCATCTTGACCCGGAACTTCTGTCTCGATTGCGTGACCGTCAAGCCGCGGCGGGGTCAGCGAGGGACTCTATCTCGACAGCATCCCCAGGGAGCGTTGGCGCCGCGTGGACACTCCGTCCGCGAGGACGTTGACGGCTGGTATGTGGGTGTGACCGCAAAAGATCAGTTGCGCCGGATTTTCGAGCAGAGCCCGAGAGACCCGCCCGCCCGGGCCGCGCGCGAACCCGGTGCAAGACGCCTGGTACCCGGCCCGGGCGACGAATGGGGTGGGGCCGCGACTGGAGCACTCACGATCAGGACTATCCCCGGTTTCCTGGTCTGCGCTGGGGCTCTCCCTGATCGTGAAGGTCCGAGCGACCAACCAGCGCGAACGCGTCTTGGATGACCGGGAAAGATCAGCTGAAAGGAGCCCTGGCCCGGGCAAAACGCGTGCTGGTCTTCACCGGCGCGGGCATCTCCACCGGCTCGGGCATCCCTGACTTCCGAGGCCCCCAGGGAGTGTGGAAGCGGCGTCAGCCGGTCTACTTCGAGGAGTTCCTGGCCAGCGAGATCAAGCGGAACGAGCACTGGGAGTACAAGCTGGAAGGCTGGGACGAGTTCCGCCTGGCCGAGCCCAACGCCGCCCACCGGGCTCTGGTGAAGCTGGAGGAAGATGGCCGGCTGCTCTTGCTGGTCACCCAGAACATCGACGGGCTGCACCACAAGGCGGGCAACACGAAGGTGATCGAGTTGCACGGCACCAACAGGCTGGTCGAGTGCCTCTCCTGCGGCCAGCGCAGCGACCCGACCCCGGCTTTCGAGCACTTTCGTAAGACTCGCAGTTGCCCTCGCTGCACGTGCGGGGGTCTGCTCAAGACAGCCACTATCTCCTTCGGACAGGCCATGCCGATGGACCTGATGGAGCAAGCGCTCGACGCGGCCCGCCAGGCGGATCTGGTGCTGGCCCTGGGCTCCAGCCTGCAGGTGGAGCCGGCCGCCTCGGTTCCCCGGGAGGGTCACCGCAACGGAGCCACGTACGCCATCATCAACCAGGGCCCAACGGCCCACGACCACCTGGCCCACATTCGACTGGAGGGGGACCTGTGCGAGCTTTTGCCGGCTCTGCTTTGACCTCGAGGTCGACCAAACGGGGCCGCCGTCGAGACGCGAAACAAACGTCCGGGTTACCAGGTAGAACGCGACCTCCTGCCTGACGCTTCACCCCGGCCCTCCAAACAGGCTCGATCTCGCCGATTCCAGCGCCGCAACGCAAGATTGATGACCGGCAGGCTCAGGCTGCGAACCCGAACAAACGTCCGATACCGCCGGTCCAAAATCGGACACACGCTTGATGACAGTAACGAACAGGGCCTCGGCCCGAACAAGCGTCCGATAGCCGCTTGCCTGGCTACTTCGAGGGCCCGAGCATCTTCTCGGGGCGCACGATCTGGTCGAACTCTTCGGCGGTGAGCAAGCCCATCTCCACGGCCACCTCGCGCAAGGTCTTATGCTCGACGTGGGCCTTGTGGGCCACCTTGGCGGCGTTGTCGTAACCGATGCGGGGTGAGAGGGCGGTGACCAGCATGAGCGAGCGCTCCACATAATCCTCCACCTGGCGCTTGTTCAGCACCAGGCCGTCCACGCAGTGCTCGGCGAAGCTGCGGCAGCCAGAAGCGAGCAGGCGCACCGAATGCAGGAAGTTGTGGATGATGAGCGGCTTGAACACGTTCAGCTCAAAGTTGCCCTGGCTGCCTGCGATGCCGATGGCGGTATCGTTGCCCATCACCTGCACGCACACCATGGTGAGCGACTCGCTCTGGGTGGGGTTGACCTTCCCTGGCATGATGGAGGAGCCCGGCTCGTTCTCGGGCAGGGACAGCTCGGCCAGGCCGCAACGCGGGCCCGAGCCCATCCAGCGCACGTCGTTGGCGATCTTCATGAGCGAGCAGGCCAGTGTCTTGAGGGCTCCGCTGGCCATTACCAGGGCGTCGTGGCCGGCCAGGGCGGCGAACTTGTTGGGGGCCGAGACGAACGGGAGCCCGGTCAGCTCGGCGATGCGGGCGGCGGATTTCTCAGCGAAGTCGGGGTGGGTGTTCAGGCCCGTGCCGACGGCCGTGCCTCCCAGCGCGAGCTGGTAGAGGTGGGGCAAGACCATGTGGATACGCTCGAGGTCCTGGTCGAGCATGGCCACGTAGCCCCCGAACTCCTGGGCCATCGTCAGCGGCACCGCGTCCATCAGGTGGGTGCGTCCAATCTTGATGACCTGGCCGAACTCGTCGGCCTTCCTTTGCAGCGAGTCGCGCAACTGGGTGAGGCGCGGGATCAGGTGCCGATGCAGCTCCTCTACCGCGGCGATGTGCATGGCGGTGGGATACGTGTCGTTGCTGGACTGGGACATGTTCACGTGGTCGTTGGGGTGGACCGGCTTCTTGGAGCCGATCTGCCCGCCCATCAGCTCGATGGCCCGGTTGGCGATCACCTCGTTGGCGTTCATGTTGCTCTGAGTGCCGCTGCCGGTCTGCCAGACGCGCAGAGGGAAGTGGTCGTCGTGGTTGCCTTCGATCACTTCGCTGGCGGCCTTGCTGACGGCCTCGGCCAGCTCCGAGCTCAACAGACCCAGGTCGCGATTCACCTCGGCTGCGGCCCGCTTGAGGATGCCCAGGGCGCGCACCATCTCGCGCGGCAGCCGGTCGAAGCCGATGTCGAAATAGTGCAGCGAGCGCTGGGTCTGCGCTCCCCAGTAACGGTCGTGGGGCACCTCCATGGCGCCCATGCTGTCGGTCTCGGTGCGCGTCTTGCCCGGGGTTTGCACGGTCATGGATGTCCTCCCAACAAAGCTGTCGAGGGTTACCACGCTCGTCGCCGGGCTCCTGCCGAGGCCAGGCGCCGCAGCCGCCGGACTTCAGGAGCTATCGTCCTTCAGAGCTTTGAGAATCGTTGGAAAGAGGTGAGGGGGGATGGCCTCTTCGAGCTCGCGCCCGATCAGCAGGCACTCTGGATAGGATAACAGGTCGGAGAATCGGGCCTTCAGGCGCTGCAACCCCTCCGTGGCCTCCGCTCCAAGCGCTCGGCTCTCGATCAGCGCGTCCACCCGACGGGCCGGCTCTCGGACCACCCCGAACTGGTAGCGCAGCTCGTCGCTGATGATTGCCCCCTGGTAGTTCGGCTCTTCCCACTGGTCCATCCGGTGCAGCTCTGCATCGGTGAAGTCGGCCCCCACCAGAGTGGCCTCCTCGAGTGAGACGCGCGTTAGCGTGGCGCCGCGAAAACTCGCGCCGTCCAGGATACCTCGCCGAAAGGAGCAGTCGGTCAAGCGGGCGCCGGTGAAGTCTGCCTCGGGAAGCCGGGCCAGCATGAACGTGACATCCTCGAGCCGGGCACCCCGGTAGCTCGTCTTTGAAAGGTCGAGGGTGCGCGGGCCCAGATACACGCTCTCGAGAAGCGCTTCGTCAAAGGAGGCGCCCAGAAAGGATGTTTTTCTCGCTTTTACGCATTCGATTCGGACGTTCTTCAGCTTGCAGGCTCGCAGGCTGACCTTCTCGCCGCTGCAGTTGGTCAGGAGCGAGCCGGTCAGATCGGCGCCCTCGAGCAAGAAAGCGCTCAGGTCGAGATCGGTGTGCTCGAACTTCACCCTCCGGCCCCGCAGGTCGATTTTCCCCTCGACAATGAGGCCATGATGCTCAGCCGCGGCCAGCATGCCCGCCTGCGTCTTCTCGATCAGGACCCTGCCCAGGGACCGCACATCGTTTCCCACAGGTCCACTTTTGCCATCGCCTGACCCCTCCCCTCGTGAGGCTTCACGTCACGCGGAACGAACTGGGAATGGGCGGCAGGGCCTGCCCCCTGGACGCGAGAATCAGGCCGGCCATGGATCACAGACGCTGCCCGCGGGACAACTTCCCGCTCACCCCCACGCGCTTCTTGAACCTGCTCATGGATGCGTGCCCCCAATGCGACGGAACCTGGCTCGACCGCGGCGAGCTGGCCCAGATTCTAGGCACGCGCTACGACGTCGACCCGCGACACGGGCTGCAAGAGGACGACCCCCGCGGTCAGGTGGCCTGTCCGGGTTGCGGCACGCGCATGGTGGCGCGCTGGTTCTCGCCCCAAAAACGGGTCAAGGTAGACCGCTGCCCGGCCTGCTTCGGGGTCTGGCTCGACAGCCACGAGTTGCAGGAGATCCTCAAGGAGAATTACGAGGAAAAGCACGAGCCCCAGGTCGCGGTAGCGGGGAAAGGCAAGCGCTACCATCGTCCGGGTTGTCGCCTGCTGCCCGAAACGGGGGTGGAGACGATCCTGGCTTCCCGAGCTCTCGAGCGCGGCTTAACCGCCTGTCGGACCTGTAAGCCCTGAGTCTCATGGGCTCCAGGAAAACCCGGCCTGAGCCCGCCCGCGATGACCCGCGGCAGCCGTGATCCATCCGAGGCCCTGGCAGGATGGACCGCGGGGCAGCAGGTAGACCCTGGAGTGAACTCCCTTTCCAGATTGGTCGAGGTCGTGAGACTGCTGGCCGAGTCGCAGGAGCTTAAGCCGCTGCTGGCCTCCATTGAGAAAGCCGCGCACAGCCTGCTGACCTGCCAGCGGGCTCAGATCCTGCAGTATGACTCCGGGGCCGAGGAGTTCTTCCAGAACCAGGTGCGCATCAGCGCCCGCATCGGCGCCTCGGCACGCGCCGCGGTCACCCAGCGGGTGATCCGCGTGGACCATCAGTCCGGAGAGGAGACCCTGGTAGTGCCGCTGATCGCTCCCGAGGGGGAGCTGATGGGAGTTCTGCACATCCAGGGAGCGGCCAGGTTCAGCCAGGAGGAAGGGGATCTGGCGCTGGTGCTGGGCTCGCTGGCGGCCATCGCCCTCAAGCGGCAGGGCTTGCTGGACGCTCTGGCCGAGAAGCGCCGCCTGGAGCGCGAGCTGGAGCTGGCCCGCGAGTTGGTGGAGCCGCCCCCTACCCTCTCCATGCCGGGATTTGAACTGGCAGGCGCCTTCCATCCCGCTCGTACCGTGGGCGGCGACTGCTATGACTTCGTGCCCCTGGGACCTGGCAGCCTGGCCTTCCTGGTGGCCGACGCCAGCGGCCACGGGCTGGACAGCGCCCTGCTGGTCTCGCGCTGTCGATCGTATTTTCGGGCCCTGGCCAGCCCTCTGGAGAGCCTGGAAACCACGGCCCGACGGTTGAATACGCTGCTGACCACCGACTCGCGCCAGGGTGAGCGCTTCGTGGCCGCCAGCCTGGGGCGGCTGAGCAACGCCAGCGGGCAGTTGGAGGTGATCGGAGCGGGTCAGGCCACCTGCCTGCTGCTGGCTTCGGACGAGGTAATCCATATGCCCACAACATGTCCTCCGCTCGGGGTTTTCGAGGGCATCGAGCTCGAGGCGCAGAGGCTCGAGCTGGCTCCCGGCGACCTGGCCTTCTTCTTTACCGACGGGCTGCCGGAGTGGCGCAACCAGGCGCGCGAGCTGCTGGGCGAGGAACGCCTGGGCGAGGCCCTGCTACGGCTGCGACACCTGCCCCTGCCCGAGTTGCTCGAGCGGATTTACCAGGAGGCCGAGCGCTTCAGCCAGGGGCGAGCGCAGGACGACGACGTGACCTGCCTGGCTATCCGGCGCCAGACCGGGTAATGTGCGCCAAGGAACCGGCGTTCGGTTCGTCTAAACTCACCGGGTGCGCTTCTGGTTACTTGCCTGCGTCCTCTGTCTGGCCGCGATCCCGGTCCCGTCCCTGGTGGTACAGGAACAGGCATTGCGCTATCAAACCTCGGCCCCAGCCGTGCTCGAGCGCTCGACGGCAGACCTGTCTCGCTTCCGGGTGGTGGATGACCGATTGCCGGTTCTGCGCATGAATCTGCCGGACACGCAGGGCGAAGTCATCGATACCCGGCGAGCTGACAATACGACGTATTTCTACCGATTGCGGGAGGGGGACCAGGTTTCGGAGACAGTGCGCGTTGACACTCCGGATCGTCTTCTGCCGCCGCTGGTCAAACCCGACATCCTGATCGACAAGGTCAACTATTACCTCGAGGTGCGGGACGCGGGCGTGCCTGTCAAGCGTTATCCGATTTCGATGGGCCCGAAGGTCGGGCGGAAAGTGTGCCTGGACCGCTCCTCGACTCCAGAGGGACGCTACCGGATCACTGGCCTGCAGTACGAATCGAACTATTATGTGGCCTATGATCTGAACTATCCGACGGCGGTGGACAAGGCGCGCTACCAGTTCTACCGCAAGCACGGCCTCTTGCCCGAATCGAACCGGCCGATTGGGGGCTCCATCCAGATCCACGGCCAGGGCGACTGGTACGAGTGGAACTGGAACCTGAGCAGCAACTGGACCTGGGGCTGCGTGGCGATGCGCGACAGGGATCTGGACGAGTTCCTGGCCCAACCCGGCCTGGGCCCGGGGACACCCGTCACGATCGTCGGCCGGGAGCTGACTCGCGAGGACCTCGTGGCCATCGACCTGGCCGACCGTCGCGCCGTGGCGCGCGCCCTTCAGGGAGCACTGGGACCATCGGCCCGCTGCGACCCGGAGTGGCTGGGGCGCTTTCAGCAAGACCACGGCCTGCCCATCACGTGCCAGCCAGACGCGCGCACGCAGCGGGCGTTGGGGTTAATCTCTGCAAGTCCTTAGCGCCCTGTCACCACTACCCTTCTGGTGGGGACGAATTGGATGCTGAGAGCTCGGGGCGGAAAAAGCGCTGCAGGAGTGCCTCGGTAGCTGATGACACGAAGGTCATGGCAGGGCTTCCGGCTGGCCGCTGACCAGGCCCAGGGGCGGGCCGGGCGTGAAGCGGCTCTGGGAGATTTTGAAGCGATTGTCACCGGGTTGAAGCTCGCAATCGGCCACCGTATAAGCCAGCACCAGCCCACCGGGGGACAGGGCCAGAACCAGCAAGCGGAAGCGACCGGCAGGCAGGTCCGCGAACTCGATAAACTGCCTGGTGGCAGTGGGGTCGCGATGGATACGCCGCGAGCCAACGGGATGGTTGTGCTCGTCGAGAACGTCGACCTGATAGATGCCCTCGATGCCCCGGCCCACGCGCTGGTCGAGGGCCAGCACCAGCCGGGCCGGGCCGGGGGGAGGGAACTTCAAATCCAGGAAAGGGAAGTCTCCGCCCTGCTCATCGAGCAGGTTCTGGCTGGGTCGGCGATTGAGTGAGCTCCAGGTCCAGATCAGCACCCGGGCCCCGGACTTCTCGGCCAGGTGGCGGGCGTACTGGCGAATCAGGTGGGGGCGTCCCAGGATGCGGCGCACCTGGTAGCCGGTCAGCTCGCTGTGGACGTCGGGCAGGCTCAGGCGGCCGTCCTGGTCGAGCATGAAGCCGATGGCGCCATACTTGTCACGCAGCTTCATGCGCCAGGAGCAGAGGTGGCCGTCTTCGTCCCAGGCCACATTTGAGCCCCTGACCACGTGGCGCAGTGGTACCAGGAGCTGGACCAGGACATAGACGGCCAGGAAGGCCAGCACCCCGACCGGCACCGGTCGGGGCGCTGGCAGCGCCAGAGGGCTCCGGCGCAGCCAGCGCCGCGGCGCATCGGGCTCGAAGAAGAGCACCAGGGCGGCCAGCATCAGCCAGGGGAAGATCCCGATGTTGAACAGGAACGCATTGGAGAGGTGAAAGCCGACCAGCATCGCCAACCCGAGCCAGCGCGTGGGGCGCCACAGCACCAGGAACGGGGCGAGCAGGTCGATCACGATGCCGCCATAGGTAACCACCGTGGTGGTCATCGGCCAGGCCAGGAAGTCCACCCCCCGGGCCGCGGCCCGGTCGGCCAGCCAGAACTTGACGGGAACCCCTCGCAGCCAGTCGGCGTTGAGCTTGGCCAGGCCGCCGTAGAAGTAGACCACGATCAGCTGGAAACGAAACAGCAGGAGCTGCCAGGCAGGAATGGTCGGTGTCCGGGGCCAGAGGCGAGCATCCAGCGAGCCCCAGCGCTCGGGATTGGTGACCAGAAACAGGCCCCCCAGCAGGCAGATGAGGTAGTAATGATTGTTGTAATAGGCCGCGTCGGACAAAAACCACCAGGCATAGGATACCAGAAAGCCCAGGGCGGCCAGGCGCGTGAGAAACCCCAGGGCCAGCAGCAGGCTGCTGGCCAGGATGGCGGCCACCAGCACCCGCGGCTCCGGGTCGCTCACCCACTCAAAGCCCGGATAGCGAAAGTGAAAGCGAGGGGCGATCATCTCGTCGCGCATGGTGCCGGTCAGGACATAGTCGATGAAGTTGACGGTCAGGCACAGGCCGAACAGGATGCGGAACAGCCCCAGGCTGGATGGATCGGTCGGGCGAGCCAGCCAGGCTCTCACGGAAGTCGAAGCTCCAGGCCGCGCTGCACCTGATCTTCGGTGACCTGAAGCGTCCGTCCGTCGATCAAGTACGGTCCCTGAGCGCGCACCTCTCCCACCGCTGCCGTCGTGGGATAAGGCAGGATGAGCTCGGGGCCCGTCTGACGGTAAGTCCAGGTCCGTCCGCTGGACTTGCATTGCAGCACCAGGGAGGCTTCATGGCCGGACACGCGGGCACCCGCAACGATCTGGAAGACCTTGACCTCGGAGAGAACCCGCGCCCCGTAAAGGTATCCTTCGCCGACCGGAAACACGCCCGGTGCCCCATCGAGCCGAGCCAGTTCCTCGACCTCTTGCAGGGGCAGGCTTCGCCGGCGGACGTCCATCTTGTTGAGCGCCTGGTTGTAGCGAGCCACGTAGGCCACGAGGCTTCGGGCCGGAGTCTCGTAGATCAGGCGAAAATGCTTCATCTGGTCTTCTTCGAACAGCCGGGCCGAGATGGACCGGTGGTAGAGCTCGCCGTAAACGGGCAGCGGGAACTTCTGGTTGGCGACGGTCACCTCTTGCGCTGGCTCGAGGATGCGCTCGGGGCTGATGCCGGCCACCTGCATGTGGGTCAGAAAGCTGTCCGAGATGACCTCGCTGGCCAGCATGACGTATTCGACCCGCTCACCGGGCTCACAGCCGGCCTTGAGGGCCTCGAGAGCCTGCTCCTCCTGGTCTGTGGCCAGCCAGAGGGCCCCCTGGCGGGACTCGGTGGAGCTGAGCACCACCGGCCGGCGAGCCAGGAATGAAACCAGATGGCCGCGGTCCCAGGGGGTGTAGACCCCGTACGTGCCCGGAGGGTAATGCAGGTTCTCTCGCCAGGGGCGCAACGGGCTGTCCAGGTCGAGGCTGGGCGAGGGACTGTTCTGGCTCAGCCACTCGGAGGCCTGGACCCAGCCGGGGGTGACCATCAGAGCCTGGCGCAGCAGGTCGGTCGGGGGCCAGGCCGGGGTGGTCCAGCCGAGCACGGCCGGCAGGGTCAGGACCACCGCCGCCGCCGGGAGGGCCCGGCCTCGGGTCAGGAAGGGCGCCAGGGCCAGGCTGGCGAGCAGGGCCACGAACGGTGGCGGAAGGTAGGAGAAGTCCCGCGTCTGCACCCAGAGAGCCACCAGCAGGGCCGCGAACAACGCGGCTGCCAGCTGAGAAGGCTGACGACTGCGCCAGGCGGCCAGCAGGCCCAGCGGGGCCAGCCAGCCGGCCAGACCGAAATAACCGGTGTAGAGGGAAGCGGTCACCTGGCGATGCTCCAGGATGGTCGAAGGGCGCGGGTCGAGCAGGGCGTGCAGCATGCCCTGAACGGGCGACCAGGCCAGCAGAGCAAGGCAAACGACCCCCAGGCCCGCAAGCATTAGCTTGCCTGCCGGCCGGGCGCGCCGGGTCCATCCCAGGGCCAGGGCCGGTACCCCCAGCCCGAAGCCGAGCAGGGCGGCCAGGGCGGCCCGGTGGTAGCGCTCTCCCAGGCTCAGATCGGGCCAGATCAGGGTGGGCAGGAGCCACAGCAGCGCCACCCACCCGGCCATACTCAAGCAGAGCCGCGCCACCCGCTCTGCCCCTGCCAGGGCGGCGGCCGACAGGCAGAGAGCCAGAACCAGGAGGTAGAGGGCGGACCCTGCCCAGCTGTAGAGCAGGACGACCACCGGGAGAGCGAGCCAGAGGGGGCGGTGTTTCTCCAGCGTCAGCACCAGCGCCAGGCAGGTGGCCAGGGCCAGGCAGACCTCGAAGGCGTGGTGGTCGGCAAACCCCAGGACAGCGTAAGTGGCCAGCGTGGCCGGATAGATCAAGAGCAGCCAGGGGGCCAGCAACCCCGCCCAGGGGCCTACCAGGCGACGGCCCAGCAGGCCCACCAGCAGGAAGGCGAGAGCGCCCAGGGCGACCGGCGTCCAGGCACAGGTGGTGAGAAGCGTGGTCTGGTCGGGATGTCCCAGGCCGGCCACCAGAGCCAGGCTGGCCAGGAGCAGGTCGTAGCCGCCCTGATTCTCGCCCCGCTGGCCGTGAGGATAATTGCTGGAAGGGTCCCAGCGCTGCACGCGGGGAAAGTTCTTCACCAGCGAGCGCGCGTGGCGGGCGTGAAAGTAGCTGTCCATCTCGAGCAGGCGCACCTGGCCCGGCTCGGGGAAGACCAGCGGCAGGCAGGCCAGCACGCGAGCAGCCAGCCACACCGCCGTGAGCAGCACCAGAATCAGCCAGGAGAGTTTGGCCATCGGCACAGGTTACTCGCTTCAGGCCCTGGTTTCCCCTGGAACAGGATTCGAGAAGGGAAATTGCGAAGCGCCGCTCAGAATCCGATTAATTGGGGGGAGCCTATGCGCCGCCTGCTGTCCATCCTGATCCTTCTTTTTGGCCTGCTGGCGGCCGCCTGCTCGGAAGGAAGCGGGCCCCTGACCGGGTCGCCACTCGGTCCTGTGGGGGAGCAGTTCGGCAATGTCTTGCTGCGGTTCGACCTGGCCCCCAGGGTGCCCAGCTTCGTGGACACGATCGAAGTCACCGGGTTTGACGTCAACGGCGTGCAGGCTTTCCCGGTCGAGGACGCAGTGGCCGCCAGAGTCGACGACGACCTGGCCCTCAAGGGCTTCAGCTTCCCCAAGGTGCCTGAGAAATTGCTCGAGAACGTCTCGACCCGGGTGGTCAGATTCCAGTTCCTCTATTTTTCCAACGGAGTGCTGGTTGGCACGGGTGAGGTCGCTGTGGTCATTCCCGCCGGTGGGAGCGTGACCATCACCGACCCCCCGTTCATCTCGGTGGTCGACCCGATCCGCATCGAGATCGCTCCCCTGACGGCCACGATCCAGGTGGGGAACAGCCAGCTCTTCGTGGTGACCGCCTTCCTGCCCGACGGCTCGAGCTTCAATGCCGTCGACCAGTCGCTCTTCCGCGTGGTCGACCCGAGCATCGCCTCGGTGGACGGGACCGGCAACGCGACCGGTCTTGCGCCCGGCCAGACGCAGGTCATCGCCACCCTCAACAGCCTGACCGCCAGCGCTGATCTGACCGTCACCGCCACGCCATCCGGCAACGTGGTCAGCATCGAAGTCTTTCCCAGCTCGGTCTACGCCCCGTTCAATACCGGTCGACAGTTTGATGCCATCCTGACCCATCTCGATGGCAGCAAGACGCGCGGGAACAACCTGGTGAACTGGTCGCTGAGCGACAACACGCTGGGGAACATCAACTCCACGGGGTTTCTGAATACCCTGACCGTCCCGGGCACAGGGACCGTCACGGCCAGCACCAATGGCGTGAACGGCAACTGCCAGCTGTTCGTGGGCCCCACTCTCATTACCGTGGCCCAGCAGCAAAGCCTCAGCCTGGCCAGCTTCGGGTTCAACAACAACAACCTGGCCCATATAGGCAACGTGACCATGCCCGGGCTGCCCCGCACGCACGACTTGAGCCGAAACAATCGCGACATCTTCGTGGCCCTGAACCAGGCCGGCATTCAGCACTGCCAGCTCGACCCCACCTCGGGACTGTATCAGACGGCGGGCCTGCTCTCCAACGCTAATCTGTCCTCGATCAACAGCATCTTCGTGCATCCACGCGGCCATCACGTCTACTGCTGGGACAACCTGAACAGGCGGTTCATCAGTGTCTTGTTCAACAGCCAGACCCAGGCCATGTCCGTCGAGTCCATCATCAGCCTCAACACCACCAACTCATTCGGCAATCGCCTCTCGGGTCTGATGGTGGGCGACGAGACCTTTGTCCACTTCAGGGACAACACGTTCAACGGCATCTGCCAGGTCTCCGTCGACAACCTCGACAAGCCGAGCTACGACCTGAGCAACCTCACCCCCAACTTCGTGGCCACGGATGATACCGACGACATCTTCTTCCGCTGCAACGCGGCCCCCATCAACTTCACCGGTCTGTCCCAGGTGGCGTGCTCGGACAACAACGTTTTTGCCGCCCAGCAGAACGGTCAGTTCTTTGCCTTCAACGTGCTGCCCGGCGGCCTGTTCAACCAGGCTGGCGCTCCGCTGGCCCTGGTCAACTCGAGCTTCCCCTCCGGCTTCACGGCGGGACCGTCCGGCCTGGTGATCCCTACCACGATCTTCCGCATCCCGTTTGAGTTCATGGTGATCTTGAGCTTCCAGAACGGAGGGCTCATTTCGCTCTTCGAGGTGCCGCTCAGCTCGGAGTTCTTCTTCGACTACGCAGCCAATGGGAGCAACTTTTTCGCCATCGGCTCGACCGCCTCGGGGGTCAGGTTGAGCGCCTTCAACACGAACTCTACTCTTATTCCCCTGAACGGGATCTTCATCGATCCCGCTCCCTGCAGCCAGCGGTTGACCCACTGACGCCATGGCCATCCTGCTGATCCCGGTGCACAACGAGCAGCAGCACCTGCCCGGAGTGCTCGAGAAGGTGGCCTCGGTGGCCTCGCGCCTGGTCGTCGTGGATGACGGCTCAAGCGACGCTACCCCTCGCCTGCTCGTCGAGTGGGCCGCCCACGAGCCCAAGTGCCACCTGATCCTGCAACCGGTCAATCGGGGCAAGTCGCGGGCCCTTGCTCAGGGTCTGTGGGCGGTTCACGGTCAGGTGCAGGCCGGCGAGGTCGCTCCGGACGCGCCGCTGGTGCTGTGCGACGGGGACGGCCAGCACCCGCTGGAGGAGATCCCCCCTTTGTGCGAGAGCCTGGCCAGCCAGCAACTGGACATGCTGATCGCCTTCCGCGACTTCTCGCGCTACCCGATGCACAAAATCTGGGGGAACCGGCTGCTCTCCTGGCAGGCCCGCTGGCTGACCGGGGTGGCCTACAAGGATTCCCTGTGCGGCCTGCGGGTGCTGCGCGCCGGGCGGGCGGCCGAGGTGGCCCAGCTGTTGACGGGGCCGGGCTACACCTGCGAGCAGCAGATGTGCGTGGGCCTGCCGCGGCTGGGCTGGAAGGTGGCCAACAACTACCCGGTAGTGCCGGCCCACCCCCGCTCCAACCCCTCCTGGCGCGACGGGGCCGAGATTTTTCTGTGGGGGCTGCGCTCGTTCGTGCGCCGGGGAGTCTTGCAGGGCTCGTAGTGCATCGTCCGATAGGCCCATCGGATGCAGTCTCTCCACGCCCGCCGGGTGGTGGGGACGGTCGACGATGAGCAGGACGCAGCTTTTTATGAACTTGCGCCCCCTGCGCGGGCGTCGCCTCCTGTTCCTCTCGCCCTACGCCGACCGACCCCTCTACGGAGGCGCCGTGGTGCGCATCCACCACCTGGTGCGTGAGCTCTGTCGGCTCAACCAGGTGTGGTGGGTCACCCGCGGCCCTCTGCAGGCGCCCCCACCGGAGGGCCTGGCCGGCCACCTGGCGGCCTCGCCCACCCGCTGGCGGCAGCTCTTTGATCCGCTGCTGTTGCTGCGACTTTCGCGGGCCATCCGTCGCCACAAGATCGAGCTGATCCTGGCCTCAACCTGGATTGTCGGTCTGCACGGGGTGCTGCTCAAGCACCTGACCGGCCGGCCCCTGGTGCTCGATGAGCACAACGTCGAGTTTCGTCTCACCCCATGGCTGCGGGGTTGGGAGGGCTTTCTCTGCCGCCAGGCGGACGAGGTGTGGGGGGTCTCGGCCGCCGATCTGGGCGACCTTGCGGCCAGCTTCGGACTCATGCGCATGCGGCTGGTGCCCAACGGGGCCGAGCCAGGCTCACGGGCCGATCGCTCTCGAGCCCGACAGCAACTGGGCCTGCCCCAGGCTCGACCGGTGGCTCTCTTCTTCGGCGTGCTGCGCTACGCCGCCAACCGCGAGGCGGTGGAGCTGATCTTGAGCGAACTGGCCCCGCGACTGCCTGACATCCAGTTCCTGGTAGCCGGGGTAGGCTGCGAGCAGTTCCAGGAATGTGCCAACGTGCGGTTGCTGGGCTTCGTGGACGACCTCTCGGTCTTGCTGGCGGCCTGCGACGTGGTGGTGGTGCCCCTTCGAACCGGCAGCGGAACGCGCCTGAAGGTGCTGGAGGCCCTGGCGGCCGGGAGGCCGGTGGTCTCGACCTCGCTGGGCGTGGCTGGCCTTGAGGTCTCGGGAGTGCGCGTGGAAGACGATTGGGATGCCTTTGCGGACGCCGTGCGGGCAGCTCCGGGGGGTCCCCCGCCGGAGCTGCCCGAGCGCTACCGCTGGGAACGCATCGTGGAGGCGCTGTGATCTCGGTCATCGTGCCCGCCTACCGCAGCCAGGGACTGGTCGGTCGCTGCTTGAGGTCGCTGGCGGCCCAGACCCGGGCTGACTTCGAGGTGATCGTGGTGGATGACGGCTCGCCTGATGGCACGCTGGAAGCGGCCCGCGCCTCGGTAGAAGGGGACCCTCGCTTCGCGGTGCTTTCGCGGGAGCACCGGGGTGGGGCGGCGGCGGCCCGCAACAAGGCCCTGGCCCATTCCCGCGGGGAATGGCTGGCCTTCATCGACGCCGACTCCTGGGCCGAGCCGGATTGGCTGGAGCGCCTGGTGGCCCCGCTGGAGGCTGGCCAGGCCGACTGCGTGGGCGGGCCCGACCTGGTGCCGGCCGACGATCCGCTGGTGAGCCGCTGCGTGGGCTGGTCGGTGGACTCGCCGCTGGCCACCGGGGGCCTGCGCTGGGGCTCGACGCGGCTGGTGCGCTACCTGCCCGGCACGGGCAACATGGCCCTGGCGCGCTCATTCTACCAGCGGGTGGGAGGCTTCGACGAGCGCTTCCACGACGCCGGCGAGGACAAGGAGTGGCTCTTTCGGGTGGTCCGGGCGGGGGCCCGTATGCTCTATCTGCCCGAGGCGCCGGTGTGGCACCACCGGGCCACCTCGGTGCTCACGCACGCGCGCAAGATCTTCGCGTACGGGGTCCGCCGGGTGGACATCTGGCGCTGCTGGCCGGATTCGTTCGAGTGGCCCCACCTGGCGCCCGCCCTGCTGTGCGCGGGAGTGCTGGGGGTGGCGGTGAGCTTTCCCCGACTGCTGGGGCTCGGGGTGCCCGCCCTGCTGGCGGACGGGCTGATGGCCGCCTGGCGGCTGCGCGACCTTCGGGCGCTGGCGGTGGCGCCGATCACGTCGGCCTTGATCCCCCTCTGCTATGGAGGCGGGATCCTGGTGCGGGCGGCCAGCTCGAGGATGGGTCCGCTTTGAAGTTCTTCGCAGTCATCTTGCGCCGTGGCTTTCAGAAGGCCAGTCGCAAAGCCACGTAGCCCACGATCAACTCGAAAGCCGAGCTTGCTGCCAACGTGCCCCAGGCCATCAAGAGGCGCCAGGGAGTCGGCAGAAAGAAGGCCAGCCCTCCCGCGCAAAAGGCCACTCTCGCGTAGAACCCCAGACCACTGGTCTGGGATGCAAATTTCTTCAAGACGATCTGGTGCTCGCCAACTTGATATGTCAGGCACCAGTATCCCAGAGCCCCGACGGCGAGAAGTTGGAGCCAGGTCAGCCAGCGTAGCCACGCCCAGCGGTTCCATACGATACCAGCCAGCATCGGGATTCCCGCCGCGAGTACCAGGCTGAGCGCGCAGATCGCTTTGAGCATGCGGCTACAATAGCGCAGCCCTGTGTCGGCACCGCGTTGGCCAGGTGTCAACAGCAAGTCAAAGGGCGTGGCTGCTGGGATCCACACGCCAGCTGTCTTGGAAGGTTCGGCGATTACCGTTGACCTGCATAGGAACCTGCCACGCGAATCAGAATTCCCCGCCATGCTGCAAAGCGCGCTCGGCCTGCTCTCGCCCTCCGCCCGACGGCGCTTTGCCTTGCTGGTGGTGGGAATGGCTTTCAGCTCGGCCCTGGAGGTGGCCGCCATCGGGGCTGTCACGCTGTGCATGGCCCGTCTGGCCGAGAATGCCCCCGATCTCTCCCGGTCGCTGGTCCCGGCTCTGGGGCTGCTGCTCTCTTCCAGCCTGGGGGCCGCCATCCTCAGCTACGCCTCGGTGCGCTTTGCCACCTCGCAAGAGCGCGAGCTGGCCGCCCGCCTGCTGGCCGGTTACCTGCGCCAGCCCTACGCGTGGTGGCTGGGGCAAAACAGCGCCATCCTCCAGCAAAACGTGATGAGCGGGATGATCGCCCGGGGGGTCCTGGAGCCGCTGACCACCGGGTTGTCGCGGCTGATCCTGGCCGGGCTCCTGATCGCCCTGCTGGTGGCGGTGCAGCCTCTGGTTGCCCTCTCCATGGCCCTGGTGCTGGGGCTGACCTACGCGCTGCTCAGCTACCTGACGCGCCGCTTCTTGGGTCACCTGGCCGGGGCCACTCAGGAAGCCCTGGACCGTGCCAGCCAGACCTCGCAGGAGGCCCTGTCGGGGCTCAAGACCCTGCGGGTGCTGGGCCGCGAAGAGGAGCTGCTGGGAAGGTTCCGTTCTCAGGGCGAGCGCATCAGCCGCAACCAGGCGGCCTGGTGCCTGGCCTCCGAGCTGCCCCGCTTTCTGCTCGAGACGGTGGCCGTGGGGGGCCTGCTGGGGCTGGCCCTGTATCTCTCCCGCACCGGATCCTCGGCGCGTCTCTTATCGCTTTTGAGCTTGTATGCCCTGGCTGGCTATCGGCTCATTCCGGCCCTGCACATCGTCTTCACCAGCTGGTCGCGCTTGACGTTCGCTCTGCCCACCCTGCAGCGCTTCCACGAAGGGTTGGCGTCGGACGCGCGCCCCAGCGCTCAAGAAAGCGTTGGGTTGCATGAGCAACTCAGCCTGGACGGGGTCAGCTATACTTACCCCGGCGCCGCCCGTCCCAGCCTTTGCGAGATCAGCCTGAGCGTTCCCCGCAACGGTTCGCTGGGGCTGGTGGGGCCCACCGGTTGCGGCAAGACCACCCTGGTGGACGTGCTGGTGGGGCTGCTCGAGCCCCAGCAGGGCCAGGTCTGCCTGGACGGCCAGGCGGTCGAGCCGGGCCAGTGGCCGGTCTGGCAAAGATGCCTGGGCTACGTGCCACAAGACCCGTTCCTGTCGGACGCAAGCCTGCTGGAGAACATCGCCCTGGCGGTAGCCGAGCCCGATCCGGTAGCGGCCGAGCGGGCCGCCCGGCTGGCCAATCTGCACGACTTCGTGCTCACCCTGCCCGAAGGGTACCAGACCCTGGTGGGCGAGCGGGGGGTGCGCTTGAGCGGCGGCCAGCGCCAGCGGCTGGCCATTGCGAGGGCCCTCTATCACGACCCGGAGCTTTTGGTGCTGGACGAAGCCACCAGCGCTCTGGATACGCCCACCGAGCGGGCCATCCGCGACTCGGTGGCGGCGCTGGCGGGCCAGAAGACCCTGGTGGTGGTGGCTCACCGACTGGAGACGGTGCGCGGGCTCGACCGCATCGCCTTGATGGAGGACGGCCGAGTGACCGCCTGCGGGACCTACGCCGAGCTGCTGGAAAAGAGCCCGCTCTTCAGGCAGCTTGCGGCGGTCGGGCCGTGAAGGTCCTGTTCGTGCAGCCCTCGCTGCAACCCCCGGGGGGAGGCAACGGGGTGGCGGTGTGGATGCTCCAGAGCCTGATCAAGCGAGCCGAAGTCACGGTGCTCAGCTGGGTACCGCTCGATCTGGAGGCGGTGGACGCCTATTACGGTACCTGCCTGGCCGGCGCCGGCCTCAAGAGCCTGTGCCGGCGGCCGCTGGTCTCCTACTGGCTGGAGCGGCTGGGCGTGCCCCACGAGCTGTTCAAGTTGCACTACCTGATGGGTTACGCCCGCCGCCTGGGGCCAGGTTACGACCTGGTCTGCTCGGCCAACAACGAGCTCGACCTGGGCGGACGGGCGGTGCAGTACGTGCACTATCCCTGGAACTCGCACCCGCGCCCCGACTGCCATCCGGACTGGTACAGCCGGCGGGCTCTGCGGATGGTGCTCCACGTTTACTACGCTCTGTGCACCCGCATGTCAGGATATCGTCGCGAGGGCATGCTGAGCAACCTGACCCTGGTCAATTCGGCCTGGACCGGTCGCTTGTTCCAGCGCACCTACGGGAGCGCTGCCTACCGGGTGCTGCACCCTCCGGCCCTGGGCCAGTTCCCCCGAGTGCCCTGGAAAGCTCGTCGCAACGCCTTTCTCAGCATAGGTCGACAGTGCCCTACCAAGGAATGGGAGAAGCTGATCACCATCGTGTCCGGGCTGCGCGCGCGCGGCCACGAGGTGGAGCTGACCCTGGCCGGCTCGCGCGACAACAGCCCCTATCGCGAGCGCATCCTCGAGAGAATTCGCCAGGAGGGTCCCTGGGTGCGCCTGGCCGAGGACCTGAGCCGCGAGGATCTGGTGGCTCTGGCGACCGAGCACCGCTACGGTCTGCACGGCATGGTCGAGGAGCACTACGGGATGGCGGTGGCCGAGTTGGTCCTGGCCGGCTGCCTCCCCTTTGCTCCGGCTGATGGGGGCCAGGTGGAGATCCTGCGCGACGACCGCCTGCTCTACGCCAGCGCCCAGGAGGCGGTGGAAAAGATCGACCGGGTGCTCGGCAGTGAAGAGCTGCAGCGAGAGCTGCTGGCTCAGCTGGCCGGGTGCGACCTGGGCGTGGAGCGCTTCCAGCGCGAGTTCGAGGAGTGCCTGCGTGTGTTTCTCCAAGAGGACAGTGCCAGACCCGTGAGTAACTTCCCTCGATGAAGACTCTCGCTGCCCTTTTGACTCTCGTTCTGCTGAGCGCAGGATGCAGCTCCTCGCAACCCCCTGGCCAGACAGGCTCGGATGGGGTCTCGGTGCGAGCCCGGGACAGCGCCGATGGCGACCGGGTCGATATCCAGGCGGGCTCGGATGGGGTCTCGGTGCGAGCCCGCGACGGCGCCGATGGCGACCGGGTCGATATCCAGACGGGCTCGGATGGGGTCTCGGTGCGAGCCCGCGACGGCGCCGATGGCGACCGGGTCGATATCCAGACGGGCTCGGATGAGGTCTCGGTGCGGGCCCGACGCGAGGGCGCTCGGGTGCAGGTCGGCCAGGACGGCGTGCAGGTGCAGGGGGGGTCAGCCCGGGTCCAGACGGGTCCAGGCGGCTTGAGGATCGATGCCGGTGGAACCAGCGTCAACCTGGGCGAGGGCAGCCTCGGGGTGAACGTTCCGGGCGCCAATGTCAACCTGGGAGTCGGGGTCGACGTTCCGGGCGTTGGGGTGAACATCGACAGTCCGGGCGGCGTTCAGGTGGCCGTCGAGGGGACCAACGTGCTGGTGGATACCGATCTGGTGGCGATCGAGCTACCCGAGATCGATGTCCCGGGAGTGGTGGTGAAAGAGGGCCCCGAGAAGGTGGTCTATGCGGTCTCGGGGGACGTGCTCTTCGACTTCGACAGCGCCGACATCCGTCCCAAGGCCGAGCAGGCCCTGGCGCAGATCGCCGGGTCTCTGAACGAGCGTTATCCGGGCAAGAAAGTCCGCATCGAAGGCCATACCGATGACAAGGGCAGCGATTCCTACAACCTGAAGCTCTCCAAGCGCCGGGCCGAGGCGGTGCGCGACTGGCTCGAGAGCGAAGGGGGCTGGGACTCCGACCAGGCCCGGGTGGTCGGCCTGGGCGAGACGCATCCCGTGGCCCAGAACAAGCGGGCGGACGGAAGCGATGATCCGGCCGGGAGGCAGCGCAATCGACGCGTTGAGATCGTGGTCGTCAAGTAAGGTGCTTGGCAGCTTATGGCGCTTCAAGTGAAGCTCATCCAGGCAGGTAGACCCGCCTGGATGAGCTTCTGGGGGGTAGGCCCGGGAGTCGGCCGTGGCGGAGGTTTACCAAAAGTTTGCGGCCGGACTTCTAAAGCAGCTCGGCGCCTTCCTCGCGCCACTGCCGCGCGGCCTCGACCAGCGTCTCGCGCAGCCCGCCCTTCAGCTCGACCTCCACGAAGTCGAGGCCGTCCAGCACCCAGTTGGCCAGTCGACCGACGGACAGGTGGTAGTAAACGTGGCGTCCATCGCGTCGCTCCTCCACCAGGCGGTGGGCGCGCATCAGGCTCAGGTGCTGGGAAACGCGAGGGCGGCTGATGCCCACCAGGGTTTGCAGGGTTCCGACGTCCTTTTCCCCATGGCGCAACTCTTCGACGATGCGAATGCGGTCGGGGTTGGAAAGGACCCCGAACAGATTGGCGAGCTCGCGGGCAGCGACCCTCCTGGCTGGCATAGTTCTTTAATTATGCACATGTCCTAACTCTTCCTGCCTTTGGATCGGTCCATGCGATGGAAATGCAGTTTCGCGGGGGCCTCGCTGCGACTCTGTGCGATGGATTATCAATACCGTGGCGGGACTCCGGAGATGTAGGCCTCCTGAACAATGGCAACAAGCGCCTTCTCAGCCCTTCTGCGGTGCTCAAGCAGCGATGGAAAACGAGCCCACCCGCAACTTCGAACTTGTAGATCTGCCGCGTATCCCATTTCCGTGGGCGGTAGCCGTTTCGGTATGTCTTCCGGTCATCCGAGCGCTCGTGCTTGCCCGCCCCGGCGAACTACTTCGGCCTCCATCAAAAAAAGCAGCCGGCGTGACGGCCTCCTCTAGAAAGTCTAAGCTTGTTCGCCCTGCGAAACGCGCTGCCTGAGCGGCGAAAAATGGTCCTCTCTTAACAGTTGAGAGAAGGGTTTCAAACTGGCCCGTCGTCGCCAATTTCCAAGCCACTTTTCCTTTCTCTATAGCGGCTTGAAAAAACTTGGACACTGAACTGGGATCCTGTAGAATGAATCTCAAGGAGGTGGACCATGGGAAGAACGGATGAAGGCTCACGGAATGGAGTCCCGGCGCTGGTAGCCGGGGATGTAGACCGGAGGTCGACTGAGACGGCTACCAGCGCCGCGCGACGCACCGACGGGGAGTTGCCTCTCAGGTGGAGCGCTCGGCGCAAGGGCCAGGTCGTCCTGCGGATGCTTCGTGGCGAGGCGCTGGATGGG
>JAANMV010000069.1_pt1 | contig 107636 bp, 78 predicted proteins | sample 7279661 | NCBI WGS metagenome assembly JAANMV01 (sample SAMN14094540, study PRJNA606508) | bioreactor metagenome | isolation source: A lab-scale SPAN reactor treating ammonium-rich wastewater day 121 | place: Ireland: Galway | collected 2017-05-16
CAACCGCCCGCGGAACGTACCCTCAGCGCCGATCCCCCGCGGCTCGCCCGCCAACCCCAAAATCCCTCGAACCCAATCCCGCTTTGTGAGAAATGCGGGTTAGAGCATGCCCATCGCGACCGCAATAAACTGTTTGAGGAACTCGCCCTGCTCCGCGACATGCTCAGGAAATGGATGGACGAAACCGCAAAAAAGTAGGGGAACTCCTGCCAGCGAGGCGGTCTCCAACGGGCCGCTGAATCGAGCTGTGGCAACCTATTCGGCCCGGCAGTCAAAACAAAAACGCCTGCGTTTCTGGTCGATTTGACTCGAAACGCAGGCGTGTCATCCGCAACAATTTCTTCATGCGTTGGCGGTTATTTGCGAGCCCGCTCCACGTTGATTTGCACCCACTTCTGTTGATCGCCGCTGCCACCCAGATTCAATTTTATGGGTTCACCCAACCTGACCTGACCCGCGAGTTGCGCGCCAAGTTGTTGTACGCAAACCAGCTTGCGAGAATCGCAACACTGGGAACTCAGGCTCATTGAAAGCTGGATCTGAACGACATCGCCCTGGACGGCGGCAACTTCGCCTTTGACCAGCGTTCCGGTAGGAATCGGCGAGCAATCATTCGCGGCTACCACTTCGCCGCCGGACCGGCATTCAAACGACCGCCCGGCAGTCGTTACCAGCGTCGGTTCGCAATACACCTTCTTGATTTCACCGGTTGCCAGGTTGCCTTCGCAAACCTGCAGTCGAATCAGAAAGCTGTCTGTCGTGGCGACAGCGACGATACGCTGCACAGGCAATTCTGCGGGTTCCAATCCATTCGTGGCCGCAACAAACGCTTGATGGATTGTGGTAGCAGGTGCACTGCTCAGCCGGCCCTTCAATCGGCGCGTGGTTCGCTGCGGCTCACCGTTCGGTTTCTCCCCGCTGTTAACGGGGCACTGCGGTTGAGCCGTGGGAGCCGAAACGGGCATGTCGTTGCGAGCGGCGCCCCGCGTTTTGCGGCTGGCAACCTGCTGCTTGAGCTGCTGGTTTTCCAACTGCAAACGGGCCAGGGCGTGCATCATTTCGAACTTTTGCTCGGCGGCTTCCAGCTTTGCCTCGAGGCGGGCGTTGGCAATGTGAACTTCGGACGCTTCGGCCCGCAGCCGCTCCCGCTCCGCGGCCAGTTCGCTGAGCATATCCGCCCGAGCTTCCATAGTTTCGACGACCATTTCCATATAGCCGCCCAGCATCTCCGCCTGTTGTTCCGCGGCTTGGCTCTGGAGTTCGAACAGCGTGCCCATCAATTGTTCCTTCATTTCCGCCGTCTTCGCCTGCACCTCAACCATGGTTTCCAATTCCTTGATTCGGCGTTGCAGACGAACCGAAGGCAGGGGGCACTCATGCGATGCAACTCGGCCAGAAAACAGCGGGCAATGCTCCAGCGCCATTGACCAGTGTTTCGCAACGGGGCATCGACCCGCCGTCGGGTTTTGGCACGCCTCGGCACAAGAACCGGTCACACAACACTTCGAGTCCGCGAAATCGCAGCACTTGCCCGATTTGCACGAAGCCTGAGATTGGCAGCACTCGGCGGCCTCTTTAGCGCAGGTTTGCTGGGCGCAGCAACCCTGTTTCACGGCGCAAGCGGCCAGGTTGCACGATACGCCAACCGCCGAGGGACAGCCCGTGCTAACACAACAATTGCCGCCAGTAGAGCAAGCCTTGGCCGAGCAGGCGTCTGTTGTGCAGACAGTCTGTTTGCAATTATTTGCCGAGCAAATGGCGCGAGGTTCGTTCCAGGTGATGGCCACGAACGGATTGCCGGTCAGTTGGCAACTGTAAGTCTTTTGAGCCGCGGCGCAAGTTTGTCCTTGGGCGTTCTTGGCATCCGATGGACACCCGGAAACGGGGCACCCGTGGACGTTGGTGCCGCTGGCATCGCAGAAAAGGATGCTGTCCGCGGTTAATACGCATTCTTCATCACACACGCCGACGCCGATGTTTTTGAAGAACTTCGAGAGATACGGAACCTTGCTTAGGATGGGGTGCTGTTGCACCACCACGACTCGCCGGCCCTGATTGCACGATTCATCGCACGATGCTTTGCACACCGGATCTTTCGAGGGCTCGCCCGCCGTCAGTGGCGAGGCGACAATCGTCAGCCAAACTCCCAAGGCGCCGACCAAACACAGACGTAACAACAGACCTTGCTTCATGGTGAGTTCCTTGCTCAGAGTGAGCGAACAGAGGGGATTCGGGCGGCGGACTCTATCCGAACCCGTCCGACGGTTCCATCCCAAAAGCTCAACTTAGGCGTTGGCGACTGGAAAGGTGCGAACTTCTTCGAGCCATGAGCGCAGAACCGCGGAGCGCTGTCTTACCGCGGTCTTCCGGAGAATTGATCGAAGAATGGTAGGGGGCTCGATCAGAACCCCAGGCGAAGGGTCGATTGCCGGCGCGAAGCCCAGCAGTTCGCTGACCGTTTTGTCGGGCCGCGCGTACTTCGAACAACAACAAACACTGTGTGCGGCCGATGCGCGAATTTTCTCTATGTGCCTGTCAGTTCACCGCAGCGAGCCGTTGTTGGGCAGCCAGCCCACCACGGGTGTGTCGCGTTTCACCAGGTACACTTCCACGCGGCGATTCCAACGTCGTTCGTCGGGCGATTCGTTCGAAGCCACGGGTTGGTGCTCCCCCTGACCTTGCACGGTAATCTGACCCGCAGGCACGCCGGCAGCCTGGAAAAAGTCGGAAACGGCATTCGCCCGAGCAGTGCTCAAGTGGAAATTGTTTCCCCAAATATCGCTTCCCGGCTTTTTGGTGATGTTTCGATCATCGGTGTGGCCCACCACCACCACCCGAAGCTCGTCTCCGTGCTGCTTGACAATTTCGGCAACGTCGGCGAGCACCGACTCGGTCGTCGGCCGCAAGTGTGCCCTTCCGCTGTCGAAAAGCAACTCTTCCTGAACGCGAAGCGAGTCGGTGGCAGACTCGTACTGCAAGCTGGGATACCGTTGGGCCAAGGCCGACAGGTCCGCCCCGTACTGGCTGCCAAAGCGGCCGCCCAAGTTGGAACGGCGTGTACCGGCCAATGTTCGCGAGCGCTCGTCAATCAGACCTTGTTCGGCCTGCCGCTGACCTTCGATGGCGGAAGAAAGCCGCAGGCCGAGTTGCTCGTTTTCTTTTTGCAGGTTGAGGACCTGCTGGCCCAAAGAACGATTCTGATCCTGCAGCGCCAGGGCCTTTTTCTTGTGCGAGCAACCCAAAGTGAAGGCGCACGCCATAACCGGCAACGCGAGAATGAGAAGCTGCGTTTTGCGGTTCATGATTCGACTCCTTTCGAATCCTCGCCTACGTCAAACGCCATCGCGGGCCGCGAGAACGACGCATTCCAACGCCAATCTCGAACTGGCAACCGGCTATATCTGGCGGATTTACGTTCGAAATTTCAGGTAAGTTCAGTGGGTTTTTAGTTTTCGAACAGGCCAACAATCGCATCCATGATGTTGGCGGCCACGGGGTGGGGGGTTTCCCAACTCCACATATACCGCAGCATTTCGTACATCATCATTCCGGTTGTGGCCAGTACCAAAAACACCAGGCACAAACCGAGAATGCTCCAAATTCCGTAGCGGCCTTCAGGCTGCGCCATTGCGGGCGCCATGGAGGGCGCCGGTGCGGCCAATGGTCCACCCAACGTTGGCTGCGGCCCCGCAGCAAACGCCGGTTGGGCGCCAAACGCATCCATTCCTTGAATGTCTTCGCCCAGCAACGTGGCGGCGTTTTCGTCGAACGGCTCTTCGGCGTCGAGTGCAATAACCTGCGAACCGCTGGCATCGGACTCGTCGCCTTCCACTTCGAGCATGGGGGTCAACAAGAAATCGTCGTCGGCGACCTCTTCCAATTCTTGGCCGCCCAAACCCTGATCGCTTCCCAACTCACCCAGCGGTTCTTCCAGCGACAAGCCGCTATCGGCAGCCGCCGCCAGGTTGATGCCGCTGTCGGCGATATCGGTTCCGGTGCCGCTACCGCCGAGCACCAAATCACTGTCGTCGTCGCCAGCCAGGTTGATGGTGCTTTCGGGAGAAGCCACTTCTTCGATGAGACCGCCGGCCGTCGAATCGGAAAGCGTGAAATCATCGTCTTCGAGTTGCAAGTCGCTGCCGAGTAAATTGACGTCGCTCCCCGGCGATGCGCCTTTCGACGCGCCGCTTGCCGCGGCTTGATCGTCGGGTTCCAAGGCAATGTCGCTGAATCCCAATTCATCGTCCGCGGCAAGTTCCAGGTCGCTTCCGCCATCCGATCCCGCGTCGCCCGGTTCTTTCTTGCCTTCGCCCGAGGCCACCAGTTTGAGGTCGCTATCGATGCCCGAGCCCGATTCGCCAGGAATCAGAGACAGGCCGCTATCACCGGCCAATTCCAGATCGCTGCCTTCTCCACCCAATTCAATTTGAATGTCGGCCTCGTCGACTTCCAGTTCGCCTGCCTTGCCGATCACGGTGCTGGACATGCTGGAGGACGGGCCAACCAGAATATCGCTGAGCAGCACGGAATCGGATTCGCGGCTTTCGTCGTCGAGTGAAATCGGAAGGTCGATCACGCCACTGCCAACGCCCGAAGGGCTCCCCGTGAATTTGTCGCGGTAACGCTCAATTTCTTCCCGTTTGAACTTCCAAACGCTGCCATCGCGGATACCGAAAATATCACGGTCTTCGCGCAACCGGGTCAACTCATCGGTACTAATGCCAAGGATCGCGGCAGCCTCTTCCAGGCTAATCAAATTCTGAGCCATGAGCGTCTCCGGTGGTCTCTTCCCTGGGGGCCAACGCCCCCAGCAAAGGCAGAGGGGCGCTACGGGTGTTCCAACATCAAGCGTATTTCCCGCGGGAGGGGATTCACGCCATTGTAATCAGCCAACTGCAAATCCCAATGAATTTGCCTCACGCTTCGCAAGGCAATCACACCGGTGGCAGAATCGATCTGGTATACGCTCATAACCCGCAATCGAGGATCCAGCACCAAAAATTGCTGGTGCTTGTCGCCTGTTGCGGGGAGATGCAACGTTATTAATTCGCCGTTACCCGCGCCAGGGATTCCGTTTTGCGCCCAGACGGGATTTCGGTGCGAGGCAATTTCCGCGATTGCGGTCACGAGACCTGCAGCTAACACGGCCGCGACCAATGCCGTCCGCATAAGTCACCTCTTGCTTATGGGATAGGTAGGCCGCATGCCTAGTTCCATTCTAGGACGGCGGCCACTTAGTTCAAGGAAAAACCCTACCGTTTGCGACGAGAATGACGTCATTTGCCGGGCAAACCCGATCAGCGAACGAATCGCTTATTGCCTCGAGCACCCTGGGGCTTCCGCACGGCACCTCGACCCGCGCAAACGTTCCCACCCAAACGGCGGAGAACCCGCCGCCAGAGAAAGGCGGCCAAACAATATCCAGCGCCACCACCGCCCGCAAGGGCAGTTCCCTTTTTGACTCAAGTTTTCCCCATGGATAGCCGACACGAATTCGCGCTGGCACGCCCCCCCCAAAGAAGTAATCGCCGCGTGCTGCGAACGACTGCTAAATCGTGAATTTGCCCAGGTTGGCGGCGGTGTACCTATCGCGGCGCGTATTCCAACGGCTTGGATCCCAGCGTGACAATCGTCAAGTCCTGCGGGGGGTGGTCCGCCAAGTAATGGTTGATGCTGTCGCGGGTAAGGGCGTCGATCTGAGCGCCAAGTTCGTCTCGGGTTCGTGCGCGGCCCAGGTGGTACCAGTCGCGAACCAGTGCCATCGTCCGCGACATGCTCGATTCCTGCTGCATCATCAAGGCGCTTTTCACCCGGGCCTTCAACCGCTGAAGCTCAAATTCTTCAATCCCTTGCGGCAGCCGCAGCAGTTCTTCCAGGGTGACGTCAAGCGTGGCCTGCGCGCGGTCGGCACTGGTGCCGGCATAACAGAGAACGGCGCCCTCAAGTCGCGTGGAATAGTACGAGGCGTACACCGTGTAGCACAGCCCGCGTTTCTCGCGCACTTCGGTAAACAACCGGGCGCTCGAACCGCTGCTTAGCGCGCCCACCCCGGCCGAAGCATGGAAATATTCCGGATGGTTGTAAGGAACGCTCTCGTAGGCGATGCCAATGTGAGTTTGATTCGATTCGTACGGCAAGTGCAGAAATCGCTGCCCTCGCCCCCCCGGCGAAACTTCAATCATGTGTTGGGCAGGCCAATCGGCGAAGAGTTTCTGCACGTGGTCGAGCAGCGCGTCCCAATCGAATCGGCCCGCCACCGCCAGCACGCCCCCCCCAGGCACATACTGGGTTTGCCAAAATCGAACGATGTCGTCGTGCGTAATCGCCTCGACAGTGGGCTCGGTGCCTTGGCTGGGAAAACCATACGGCGGGCGAAGGTGCTGCTTCTTCAACTCTTGCATCAACTTTTGGCTCGGCTCGTCCTCAATGGACAGAATCTCTTGGAGAAGCGTTTGACGGCCGGCCTCGAGCAATTCAGGCGGAAGATGCGGTTGGCGGATCAAGTCGGCGTAAATTTCCAGACCGGCATGCAGGTTTTCGGCCAGACTCGAACCGCTGAACGACGTGTGCGTGTTGGACACGCTTTCACCGCTATCGATACCCAGGTTTTCCAGATCGTCGCAAAATTGTCGGCTATCGCGCGACCCGGAACCGCGGAGCGACATCTCGCAGGTGAGTGCGGCCAAACCCTGTTTGCCTGGCGGGTCATGTATCGATCCGGCTGGAAGCAGAAACGTGAATCCGGCGCTTTCCAGATGGCACATCTCTTCCGCGACCAAAACAAAACCGTTCTCGAAAACGTGCGTGCGAATCAATGCTACTTCCTGCCTGACAGTGAAACCGCGCGCTCGATAGTGCCTCCGCCAGACACGGCGGAAAATGAGCACAACGGAGGGTTCGGCAACGGGGCGAAAGGTAAAGTCGAATTGTAGGAACAACCCCAAGGCAGGGGAAGAAGTGCTCGGCAACCGGCGGCTTGGCCTGGCGAGCTTTCGAATGAGACGCCACCGGGGCGATTTCACCCAAACCGCCGTCCCGCCGGCCAAAGGCACATTTCCAATTTCGCGGCAATTGCGGGCTTGTGGCCAGGGGGGCCAACAACGTAGAAAACCGGACGTTCTTCCCGATGACCGTCGCGGAGCACCCACGCGTGGGAATTTCCCATCACCCCATGCCTGACACAGCAGTCAGGGCGTCTAACTCAACTTGGCCTTGCGGCCGTTTTTAGCGGATTGTCGTACCGATGTTGGAGTATGGTAGGGGCAACTTACCAAGCATGCCCCCCCAAAGACGTCCCCTGGGCATTGATCGCCGACGAGTTCTCACCGCCAAACGCGAGAATCTTTGCGATACGATTCGGAGGTTGCGTCTCCATGACGCGAACGCCGGTAAGTTAGAAGACTGAACAACGACGTGGCGCGCCTGGAAGTTTTTTCGGTCGTGTGCCCAGACGGCGAGACATACGCAACGAGCGGCAAGCCAATAACCTCTTTCTGAATCCCTGCCACAGACCATTACCTCTTCTCGTTGCCAAGGCAAGGGGACACGACATTGGAAACTCCCCATTTGCTCACGGAACTTCTGGTTGTGTTCGCCGTGGCGGGCGGAGTGGTGTTTCTGTTTCAGCAATTGCGGGTTCCGGCGATTGTCGGCCTGCTGGTCGCCGGAGTGCTGGTCGGTCCACACGGAATGAGGTTGGTTTCCGAAGTCGAAAGCGTTTACTTGTTGGCCGAAATCGGCGTGGTGGTATTGCTATTCACGGTCGGCTTGGAGTTTTCCCTGTCCCGGCTGTGGAAAATGTGGCGAACCATGGTCACGCTCGGCCTGGCTCAGGTATTGATCTGCGGCGGAGTGGCCTTTGTCGCCACCGTGTGGTACTTGCCGCGGCCCGGGCAGGCGGTCTTTGTCGGCATGCTGGTCGCCATGTCGAGCACGGCTGTGGTGCTCAAATTGTTGGGAGATCGCAACGAGTTGGCTGCCGTTCACGGCCGAGTGTCGGTGGCCGTGCTGCTGTTTCAAGATTTCCTGGTACTGGTTTTCATGGTGCTGCTGCCTGTTTTGGCCAAGGGCGGAAGTACCGGCGAAATGGCGGCAGGGTTGGAGGAAGGCGAACCGATCTGGTGGATGTTTTTTCGGGGCCTGGCGGTGATCGTGGCCATTGTGGTTGCGGCTCGATACCTGGTGCCGGTCGTCCTGTTTGGGGTGCTGAAGACGCGAAATCGCGAACTATTTTTGCTCGTGATCGTGGTGGTTTGCCTGGGAACCGCCGCGGTGACCGCCGGCAGCGGCCTGTCGCTGGCCTTGGGAGCGTTTCTGGCAGGACTGGCCCTGGCCGACAGCGAATACGCCCACCAAACCCTCTCGGAGGTGCTGCCGTTTCGCGACACGCTCAGCAGTCTGTTCTTTGTTTCCGTCGGCATGTTGCTCGACCTTTCGTTCGTCGGCCAACACGCGTTGCTGGTGCTGGGCAGCGTCGCGGCAATTCTCGCTCTTAAGTTTGTCGCGGTGGCGTTGCCGGTGTGGCTTGCCGGATACTCCCAGCGTGTGGCGTTGCTGGCTGGGTTATCGCTGCTACAGGTCGGCGAATTTTCTTTTGTGTTGGCCAGTCAAGGCATGCGGCGGTTCGAATTGCTTTCGCCTTCCGACTATCAAACCTTCCTGGCCGCGGCCGTCATCACCATGGGTTTGACTCCCGTCAGCATGGCCCTGGGAACGCGGTTATCCTCGCGCGTGTCCACGGCGACGTCGTCCGATCGCCGCGGTCGGCGCGCTGTCGAAGCCGAAGAACGACCGCCGTCGTTGAGCGGTCACGTCATCATTGCCGGTTACGGCATCAATGGCCGCAACCTGGCCCGCGTGCTGCGAGACGTCGAAATTCCTTATGTGATTCTGGAAATGAACCCGGTCACCGTGCGCGAACTGCGCAAGCAGGGAGAGCCGATTTACTTTGGCGATTGCTCTCGCGACGCCGTGCTCGAGCACGCCGGCGTATCCACCGCCAAGACGCTGGTGATCGCAATCAGCGATCCCTCGTCGTCGCGGCGCGCGGTGACCGCGGCCAGAGCACTCAACTCCAAGCTGCGAATCATTGCCCGAACGCGATACCTGGCCGAGGTACCCGAATTGCGCAAACTCGGCGCCGATGAAATCATTCCCGAGGAATTCGAAACCAGCGTGGAAATTTTCGCCCGGGTACTGCGGGCATTCCATATTCCGTGGAACCTGATTCAGGATCTGGTGACGCGGATTCGCAACGATCACTACGAGGTGCTGCGCGGCGAAGGGCACTCGCCAACCCGACTGGAACTGCCCTATGAAATGTTCTCGAAAATTGACGTCGAACCTTGTGTGATTCGCGAAAATTCGCCCGTAGTCGGCAAGACGCTGCGCGAATTGAACCTGCGAGCCGTCTCGGGGGCAACGCTGATTGCGGTTCGCCGCGGTCCCGAATTGTTGAACAACCCGAGCCCCGAATTCCGGTTTCAACACGGTGACTGCGTGTTCCTGGTGGGCGACCCTGTCCAGATTGGCCGCGCCATCGATCTACTCGACCCGCAAATGGCCGACGCGCACCCTCACTTTGACCGAAATGCACAGACAAAAATCGATGAAACGACGATTTGACGCGACAACCTATTTGCAATCACGCTGGAAAAATGCGGCGAAAACCAACTTTTCTGCATATCAAGCCGGTTGAACGGGATCTGTGGAACGGCGTAAGCATCAAGAGTACTCGACGACCATTCATTGCCGAGAATTTAGCAGGAATCAAGACATCTGCGTGCGCGTTCAGCAATCAATGATTGCCTTCGCTCATTGATTCTACTGTTCCAAATAACAGCATATCGCGGGTATTGTGCCACATCTCAAACAGGGATTCGGCCAACATTGCTGCGGATCAGGCCGGGAATCCAGAATCGCCCCAGCAGTAGCATCGCTCCCAGTGCGAAAATCAGCGCCGAACTAGGCTCCGGGACCGCCGTATTGGTGTCGAACAGAGATATGCTCTGTAAAGTTTGACTACCGTCATCGAAAATTTCATTCCATGTCAGGCCACCGTCTATGGTGTGCCAAATGGTGGCGCTTCGACCCACGACCCAGCCGGTCAATGGATCAACAAATTGCACACTACGGAGGTTTGGGGAGCTTGGCAGGCCGGTATTGCTCAACACCCAAGTGTTGCCCCCATCGGTTGTCTTGAGGGCAACGCCACTCGCGCCAACTGCCCAGCCGTTTAATGCATCTACGAACATGACATCGCGAAGTTGATTCGTTGTGCCGCTCGTTTGCTGCGTCCAATTGATTCCACCATTGCTCGTGTGGAAAATGATTCCACCATTTCCGACGACCCATCCAAGACTTTCGTTCACAAACGAAACTCCCTGAAGAGCCGGCGATCCGGACGTTATACCGTCAATGCCTGTCAATAAACCCCATGTTCCACCGCCATCCGTTGTCTTGAGGACCGTTGCAGCGTTTCCGACGGCCCATCCAGTTGAACTATTGACGAAATCGACGGCGTTCAAATCACGATTACCACCACCGGTGCCCGGGACTTGCTGAGACGCCCATGTAAGTCCCCCATCCGCCGTATTCACAATCCACCCATTATTTCCGACGACCCAGCCGTTTGACGTATCCGAGAAATCGACCGCGTTGAGATTTACGTCCGCAATCGTTCCGCCCGTTTGCCGAATCCAGTCGGGAGCCAAACTACTGGCGTTTGTCGTCTGGAGGATCAAACCTTGGCTACCTTGGCTATTGCCCACAGCCCATGCGGTATTTGCGTCAACTACGATAACACCATTCAACATCCGTGTTGGATCGTAGATCGGATTGTTGGCGTTCGCGACCCAAACGGTTCCGTCATCCACACCGGTCAGATCGGTATTTGACGAAAATGAAGCATTACCAACCGCGACCCCGATGATTGCGGCTGACCCCTGACTCGCTTGAAATGCCAGCAAAATCGCCACCGCTAGCCCGACACAAAATTGACGCATTACAGCTCTTCCTTCTATTTCCGATTCGTTCTCGAGTGCAAGAGTTCGCGCGCATTACAACGGTGTCTTATCGTGCTCAAATTTCCGCACGCTTACCCAAACCGAGATCGTAGTCTGATTGCGCCAATTTAACAACCAAAATCGCCAAAAACGGAATTGTGCACACGCGTTCACTACTGAACAAAATTCGCACTCACGTGCCATCCCTCACCGATCTGGCACGTTAGCGCAAAGCAAAATTCGGCAAGTGTGGTTGGCTCATGCTTTGTTTGCCTCAATCAATTTAACTCCGGGTTCCCCTCCACGTCGGGCAGTAGGCGATGTGTGGCCAAGGCCTGTTTGTGCAATTCGCTCCAAAGCAGGTGCGGATCGCGAGCAAAAACCGTTTCTTCGGCGGCCGGCAGCAAAAACCAGTCGGTGCTGGCCAATTCCCCCTCCAATTGTTCCGGCCCCCAACCCGCGCAGCCCGCATAGATACGGAACAAGGTTGGTGAATTCTCTTCCGCCGCCGCTTGAATCACGTTCTGAAATACTTCGGCGCTGCTGCCAACGAATACGCCAGGCACCACGAGACGTGCGTCAACGTCCAAGAAACGATCGTTGTGCAAAATGAACAATGCCGAAGGTTCGACCGGTCCTCCCTCGAACACCCGGTCATCGGTTTTTGGCAACACAAAATGCGACTTCAGGGCGTCGGCCACGTTCACCGGCGTGGGACGGTTCACGATCAACCCCATCGCTCCCGCATCGCCATGTTCCAGCAGCAGGACCACGGTCCGAAAGAAATTCGGATCGCGCAGCTTGGGCGAGGCAATCAGGTATTGACCTTTCAATGAGCCGGACATGGCAACCCAGGGGTTTTTCCAGCGTTTAATGCAACGTAGCGTTCCGACCGCCTCCGGCGGAATGGTGTTCTGAAATTCTAGTGGAACTGCGACCTGTGTGCGCGGTCGAGCCGTTTCCACTGAACCGGTGCCGATCGCCCCCGAGTCGTGCGGAGAAATTCGGCGGCAACCAACGATGGGGTCGATTATAAAAATCGCCGCGCGCGCGTAAATGCTCGGCCTCGTAAACCCATTCACTACGCCCGGCTGAACGACCGCCGCCGGTCGCGAAGATTTAGCGCGGCTGTCCCGCAGCCAGATTCTCTCTCCGCAAATTTCCCCGCGGCTTGCGAAGATGCTACCACGCGAGAAGGTAAATCGCCCTGACAACACCAGGACTTAGGCAAGGAATTGCCGAGAGCAAAGCGTGGCTGCTCAGAAACCCGCGCCCCGTCCAGCCGATGGCGCCCCCCAGGCGTCATCGCCTCCCGCGGCCGTGGTCGGCATGCTCGTCGCGGGTCCGCGCGCGGGGAACGCGCCGTTCGCAGGCGGCAGGCGAAGTTCTGCCCCAATGGGCAACACGTCGGGCTCCGGCAACAATTCGCGGTTCAATTCATAAATTTCGTCGGCTCTCGCGAGGTTGCCCAAATACTTTTGAGCGATCGAGGCCAGCGTGTCGCCGTCGCGGACACTGTGCGTCCCACCCGATGCAACTGCGGCCGAGGGCAAGCGAAAAGTCGTCTCGTAGTCGGGACGTACGTCGCCATATCGCGGAGCGATGGAGGGCGGCGGCACGGCTTTCCCCAGGGGGTTCGGTTGCGGCTCGATGCGCACGCTTCCAATGCTCGCCGGCAGGCGTTTCACGTCCGGATGCGCTCTCTCGGACGATTCCGGACTGTCCATCAATGTCGTTTCGGCATCGGTCGGGTAACGCTGGCCCACCAGTTGGGCGGGTTCGACAATCGCAGCCTCCAGGGGAGATCGCGCGGCCGATCGCCCGACAGAACCTTCGGAACGCGGCAACGAAATCGCGTCGGGATAAGCGGCTGCCTGCCAATGGGCATGTGGAGACGTTTCTCGCGAGGCTTGATGAACAGCGTCGCGATCAACGGAGGCATCCTTGCGGAACAAGCCAGCGCAGGCGCCTCCGGCGGCGAGCACGCCGATCGCAATGAGAGTTCTCGTGGCACTTATGCTCATCGGAGCCAACGCCGTGCAGTTTTCACTGCGACAGCGGGACATCCTGCTGCGTCTGCCGCGAAAAATTCGTCCGTTGTTGCTGCCGTCCGTAGGCAACGGGCCGCTCCGACCGCAGGGTCTAGAGTTCGACCACCAGTGTTTATCGTCAATCGCACCGCGTGGGGAAAAGCGAATTTTGCCCACGGCCATCGAATTTTGCCGCTGCTAGCGCCGGTCGTATCGATTGCGTAGCTTTTTCCGCGCCGGGTGGAAGCCTCGGTCCATATTCGAGCAGTCGTCATGCCATCGGGCTCCACCATCCGGAGCAACGGGCTCCTTCTTCACCAAGTTCGAACCCGACGGCATATCTTGTCTGACGTGCGCGTTCCGCAGACCGATCTACCTTTTCACCGGCATCCCGGTTCTCTGCTCTCCAAGATTCGCGCCAAAGCGGTCGATAGAAAGTTTCGAACCACACCCCGACTCGGTACGGTGCAACCAACAACCGAGGAAGACGACTTCTCGGCGCCTTGCCGAAGAATTGAGCGACAACACCCCATTGTTTTGGATCGCGCCGCATAGTTTCACCCGTATGGCCGCTTGTCCGGATTGGACCCCGACGACAAGGAGCACGGCCTGCCCGTGGAGTGATGCGGTCAGGTAACTTGGAGAAGCACCCTCATGACGGTCAGCATTCAAACTCTGGACGACTTGCGTCTTTACGTCAATCAAACGCTCTGTAGTCGAGAGCAATTGGAACCCAACGCTTTCCCCCTCTCCGAACGGGTTCTCGTACAGCACAACCGCCCCTGCGGCATGTATTTTTGCCTGCACGGGCCGCGGGCCGTCAAATTCACGGCCGTGTGGGACGCCATGCGCAATCTGGTGATGTTTTACGGTTCCTCTGGGGAACGGTTTCAGACCACCCGCCTGATGCAAGCCCCCAAGCTGGCCGCCGCCTGAATCGTGGAGTTTGCGCGGAAATTCAGGCCATTTTCGATTACGCGGCCAAGGCGGGCTCTTCGCCTCTCCGTCGCGACCAACGGGACGGCGGCCCCATAAGAACGGGCGTCTGCCGGGAACCTTGTTCCAGGACGAACTTACCCGCTTGAATATGACTCCGGGGCGTCATGGTCACATCTTGGTGAGCATGGCGCCCCAATCGTTACCCCATTTATGGCGACTACCCGCGCGAGAACCACCCCTTCTTGTTGAATGCCAACAGGGCAGCTTCCTCCGTGTCGTATATCTGAAACACCTTGGTCAGCCGGGTGATCTTGAAAACCTGCATGATGTCGGGCGAGATATTGCACAGCTTCAGATCGGTGCCGTCTGCCTTGCATTTTTTATTCAAATTGACGAGACGGCCCAGCACCGACGAAGACATGAATCGCACGTCGCCAAAATTCAGCAGCAACTTGCCGGCAGTGACTTTCTCGGCCACCTTGGTCAACTCTTCGCTGATTTGCTGAATCTTTCCCTCGTCCAGAATTTGCGCGTCCTGGAAATAAACCACGGTAACGTCGCCATTGGTTTGAGACATCAAGGCTGGCACGTACGGTCCCCTTTCTAAACCTGGACGAAAGTTGTTGTTGCGGAGATTTCCTGGCTACGCAGATCGAAATCTCCCAACGCACCCCCAGTATACCAGGGCAACCTGGGTCTGAAAGCAGGAGAGATTTGCCCGAAACCACCGATCCGCGGACTCGTGGCATGGCTGCGAAACTTCAGCCACCAGCGACGGCCATTTCATTTGCCCTTGCGGGCAGCTCGCGTTGGCGAGGTGCCCGCCATCGCCCCTTCCTTCCAGATCGGAAACGTGTGGAACGAATTCTCCGGGTCGAGCGTCTTAATTGAGTGTTGCTCTCCCGCAGCGACTTCCGCATGGCTGAAACCTGACAGCAAGTGCCGCGACACGCGCTTTACAAACTCGTTACCAAACTCATGTTCCGCATACCGCAACCCAGCGGTACAAGTGAAGCATGGGCATGAACCGTTCGAACATCGGACCATGCCAGGTCGGCGCTCGAATGCGCTGTGGAAAAACGTGCCCAACCGTCGACTGCCCATCAACATTTGCGATTGCCAATACGTTGCGGGCGATATATCGGCGCCGGATTGCCATCCAGCCTCGCGAGCGTGGCTCATCCTGCCAAGCGGGGGCGATGACTTGCATTTGAACGACGACTTTTCGTGTGGCAACGATGCAATTCGCCGCGGCCGCCACTTTTACAAATGCCGGAGGATTACGGTGAACAAGCCAAGCACCAGTCCCAGAGCTTCCAAGGTCGGAAAACGATTCCGGGCAGTCGTGCTGCAAGGTCTGGCAGTCAATCCAGCGCGAAGAATGTCCCCGCTGCTATGGCTGCTGGTCGCGGTCGTGGCCTGGAATTGCCAAACGCCGCGGACACTCCGGGCCGACGCGGCCGATGATCTCGCCGCCGGCCGGATTGCCATGACCCGAGGCGATCTCACCGAGGCACTGCCCCATTTGGCCGCAGCCGCCGAAGCGTTGCCGCAATCGGTCGAAGCCCAGTTGGCGTTGGCCGAATGCCATCTCAAGTTGGGCCGGTTGCCCGAAGCGCTCTCGCAGTATCGCAAGGTGCTGAAGTTGTCTCCCGAGCACGCGCTTGCCCGGCAGGTTGTGGCGGCACTTTCGGGCCAGGACCAAACATTCGATGAACGGTTGGCTCACGCTCAAACCTTGATGGATGTGGGCGCGCTCGATGCCGCCGAACGCGTGCTGGTTGCTGCGATCAAAGAGCCGGTTTCGAAGGAGCGCCGCCATGCGGCCGATTTACTGCTGGCCGAGGTTCGGCTGTGGAACGGAAACACGACCGCCGCGCTTTCCGAAGCCTTGCGCCTGGTGGAAGAAAGCTCCGACGCCGCTGTCATGCGCATCGCAAAAATCATCGCGGCCTTGGCCCTGATCGGAGACACCGATTCCGATGCTCTCAAAAAGCAGGCTGTGTCGCTGCTGCCTGCTGAAATGGAACGTAACGAGGCCGAAAAACTTTCGGCCTCGTGGAACGCCCGGGCCGAATTTGTCCGCCAATGGGCAGCCCTCGATGCACAAACGGCAACGGCTTTTTCCGCCCGTTTCTCTGGTTGGCTTCGCGAGATGCCTCAGGGTAATTGGCGTAACCAACGACTCGAACTCGTCTGGACGCGGATTATCGACTTCGCCAGCCAAAAACTCGATCGTGGCGAAGCAAACAACGCCCTGGCCATTTTGTGGCCCATGGTTGCCGACAGCCCCGTTCCTGGCGACGAGGCCGTCGGAAAACCGATTCAAGCGACGGGAGGCTGGTTGGAGCAGGCGATTCAACCCGCGCAGGTTGTGGGCCCCAAGGGCGTCTACCAGCAATCCGCCGTAAGAATCCCGTCCCCTGGTGGCTCCATTCGCGAAGTCGCATTGATGATGGAGAAGGCGGCAGCACAAGAAGTGATTGCAGCGGGATCGAAAGCCCAATTGCGAGGCGCCTGGCTCGCTGCGGAAACCCTCCGCAATTGGGCTCCCAGAATCGAATCGCTGCGCGACGAACGCCTGGCCTTGGCCGAGAGACTCGCCCAGTGGAGCCGCCCCCCGGCAGATCGCAAGTCGGGCACGCCGCTAAGCCAGGCCGATGAATTGCAACGTTTGATCTTGATCGACATGGCCGGAAACCCCCTGAATGCCGCACAACAGGAAACGCTGATACTGCAAGTCCTCGCCCAAGTGCAGCGGTACGATGCAGCCGATGACTTGCCCGCCGGACTCGCGAGGTTTGTCACCGTTGGGGCCGAACCGTTCGAGGCCGCGCTCATCCAGGGGCTCGACAAACTACCCCGAGGCGACGCCCGCCAAAAATTGCTGCGAGGACTCGCCGATTCATACACCGCACTCGGGGCCAAGGCATTCCAAGAAGCTGCCGCCTCCTTGGCCGCCACGGCAAACCAAACCCTGCAAAGCGAAGACCGCATTGCCCTGCGTTTGTATGGACAAGCCCGGGAAGAAGCTCTTGTTGCGGCTCAACACCAACTAGCGCAACTCGCGGTTACCGGCGGATCGGCGGTGATTCAGAGGTATGAATCGGCAGATCGCTGGGACGCCGCGCTGGCTGGCGTGGAATTGCTACACGCCGGCGTCGATCTTCTCGATGGACGGTTTGTCAAGGTCACTCTGCAACTGCGGCAGGCTTTAAGAGAAGAAGACCGCTTGCTGGCCGCAAACCGAGGACTGGCTAAAGAACTCTCACCTCGGATTCGCCAAATCCTGGTGGAATCGGCCGCGATCGTCGCGGCCCGCGGAGACGACGCGTCGCGACAAACGCTCCTCGATATGGCATCGCTGCTCATGGGCCGTTATGCCAGCCTGGAGCGATTCGACCTGGCTACCAGCGTTATCGACGTGTTGACCCAAGACGAACCGCTCGGCAAAACACTGGCCGACTGGCGTCTCTGGGCCAGCGCCAGCCTGGAAATGCGTCAGGGAAGCCAGGCGTTGGAGTTGGCTGCCCAGCGGTTTCGCGGCGACCAGGGATTACCGCTCTTGGAGCAGCACCGCTCGGCAATCCGTTTGTTCGATTCGTTGCTGAGCGACCACCCGACCAGCCCTTATTTTGGCGAAGCTGTCGAACGTTACCTGGCCATTGCCGCGGCATATCGCAGCCATGGCTCGTACGATACTGCGCAAGCGGTCCTCACGGCATTTCTTGATGAACACGCCGAGCTCACTGCCGCCGAGCGGGTCCATTTCGAGCTCGTGCAAACGCTGCGAGCCAAAGCCCAGGCCGACTTCGACGAGCAACTGAGCAACCGAAAAATCGTATCGCCGCCAACGGCGCTCACGCCAGCGCATGCCGCAACGCTCAATGCCTTGGCGGCATTCCTCAAACAGCATCCGCAGGGCGATTACACCGCGGCCGCCGAAGAGATGTACTTCCAGATCGGCGCGCTCTACGGCCGGCACGGAGCCTGGCCCGTGGTCCGCACCGTGCTCGACCAGTATGCCACGGCGTTCCCAGCCTTGCGTGCCCCCGAGCACTTGAAATTGCTCGAAGCAGCCACCTACCTGGGCGAACTCGATCGCGAATACGGTTTAAGCCTGCTCCGCCCGGCCGCCCGGCCCCAGTTGGCCACCGCGCTGGAAGAATGGATCGAACGGCACCGAGCCCTGGCCAATTTCGAGCGCACTCCTGCCAACGAATTGACCACAGTCGATGCGACGCTTTTCGGCGATCGGTGGAAGGACGATCGCAACGGGGACAGCCGCGGCGGTGGCTTCGGTTATTCGATCGAGCTTCCGGCGGCCGATCCCTTCGGCGAATCCAAACCTGCAGTGCCGACGACGTCGAAGCCAACTCCCGACGTTGCCGGTGTAAGCGGCCGGGACGGTCGCAATTTCAACGCGCCCGATTCTACCGCGGGCATGTCCCCACTCCCGACCCAGCCAGGCTCATCCTACAATGGCCCCCCCATCGATTCCTCGGCCCTGGCCGCCATTCGCCAGTCGCAGCAACGTCAAAGCCAGCAGATCGCCTTGCTCGACCAGCCCATGATACAAGGTGTTCAGGAAGAAGTGAACGTTGCACAGTCGCTCACGTTGCCATCGGGGGCCTTGCTTTCCGAGGCCGAATTGGCCCGGCAAGACGCGTCGACCGAAAAAGCCTACGAAATATTGATTGAATTGGCCAAGGCATCGACCTCGGCTCAAGTTTCGTATGCACAACAAGCCCGGGCACAGATTTTGTGGCTGGTGGGATTTTTTGAAGGGCAGCAGCGTCCCCAGCGCGCCGCCGCATGGATCGCCCGCTATTTGAGCGACCGCCCCGACGATCCCGAGCGGGTAGCGCTGGCATATCGCGCCCTCGAAGATCGCCTGGCGTTTGCGGCATTGCCCGATAGCCCGCCGCGCACCGCGGTACAACTGGATCAAGCCTGGTTTGAATCGCGGCACGCCCGGTTTGAAGAGGCTCGCGCCGCCTTCGAAACCTTCATGGCCGATTTCGACGACGAACAGACATGGGTCGATCAAGCCCGATTGCTCAAAGTTTCCAGTTATGAACGCGAGGCCGAACTTGCGCGAAGCTTCAGCGCGGTTCGCGCAGGCGGACTGTATGTCCAAGCGGCGGCGGCTTTGCTTGCCCTGCTCGAAGCCGCGCCGCATCACCCCCAGGCCGGTAGTTTCCCTTCGCGGCTTTGGAACCTGGCCGAGCAACTCGAAAACTTGTCGCAGCAAGATCAGGCAATTTATGTGCTCAGTCAAATTCCGCACCGTTTTCCTACCGACGGTCTCGCGGCACAGGCCGTGTTTCGGATCGCTCACTTGCATGCGATTGGGTTGCACAACCCACTCAAGGCGGTGGAAACCTATCAGGAGTATCTCAGCCTCAATGGCGACGACGAAAACGTTCGTTCGCAAATCTTTCTCATCGCTCAGCAATTGGCCGCCGGCCAGCGGTACTTGGAGGCGTTGCACGTCTTTGGCGTTTTCGTCGATAGCTTTCCCAACGACCCTCGCGCGGCCGAGGCCTTGCGGCAAATTGGCCAGGTGCATCATGCCAACGAGGCCTGGAACGAAGCCATGACCGCTTACCAACGCATCATGGCAGAGTACCCCGGGGCGGAAATCATTCCACAGGTCAAGTTGGCGATCGCCGAATGCCACATCAATCTCAGCGGTTGGCGCGACGCCCGCCGCCTATACGAGGACTTTCTCGAGCAGTTTCCCCAAGACGGGCAGTCCGCCATGGCCCGGGCGCGAATCGACATCCTCAAAAACCTGGAACGATATCAAACTCTGCTTGCAGATCAAAACGTGCAACGCAACAAGGATGATGCCCAATTTCAGATCGGCCGCATCGTCCGCGAGCAGCTGCAAAACCCCGTGAAGGCGGTGGAAGAGTTTGAGAAGGTGGTGAGCGGCTACCCCCAAAGCGACCTGGCCGACGACGCCCAACTGGAAATTGGCCGGGCGTTGCTCGACTTGGGGCGACTGGACGACGCCCGCACGGCTTTGCTCGAGGTTCCCCAGAAGCATCCCGACAGCCCCCTGGCCGACGACGCCTTGTATCTGGTCGCGCAAAGCTACGAACAACAAGCGGCGCGGCTCGCCGCGGTAACCGTGGCCCAGGTGCGGAGCGAAGCCTACGAGCAAGGTCAAAAAGGCGCGTACCAGGATTTCAATCGCCAGCAGGCTCTGCTCTTGGAGCAGCAGCGCGGCCGCCGCACCGAACTGAAAAAAACGGGAAAGGCCGAAGAACTGGCGCTCGACGAAGCCGTGAACGCCTCGCGTCTGAACCTCACCGCCGAAAACATTTTCTCGTCGTCACGCAACGCCGAGGTGCTCGCCGAATCCGAAATGGCCTTGCAGGTCGCCAACCGGCAAGATCGCATCAATGACGCCTTGCGCGAAGCCGTGGAACTATACGGCCGGGTGGTCAAGGAGCACCCCTTGGGCGATAAGACCGACGACTCCTTGCTGCGAATTGCCGTGATCTTTGAAACCGAACTCAAAGACCGAACCGCAGCCATGGAAACCTATCAAAAGATCGTCAAGCTGTTCCCCGGCACGCCCGTCGCGGAAGACGCCGCGTGGAAGGTCGCCAAGTTTTACGAACAAGAAGGCAAATTCTCCGCGGCCGTCGACGCCCTGCGGGATTTCATCCGCAACTACCCGGCCAGTCAACGGGTGGCCGAGGCCCAATTCAGCCTGGCCGAAGTTTACGAACAACTCGGCCGTTGGGTCGACGCGATGGACGCCTATGAAACGTTCCGCCAGAAGTTCGGCCAGCATCCCAAGGCGCAGGTCGCCCAGGAGCAGATCAACTGGATCAAGGCCTATCGAAAATAGTGGAAGTTGCCAGTCGGACAATTCCCTTGCCACGTTCCTCCGTGAACCATTTGGCCAACAAGACATTCTTTTGCAACGAAGGGCATCCCATGCTGCAACCATTTTCGTCGTGCAATGTCCCTTGGCAGTTGGCGGTGATTGCCGCGTGGTCGGCGATCCTGTTCGCCCCTGCCAGGACGACCGCGCAAGATGCCGCGTCGACAGCCGCGATCGAATCCGCCAAGACAACCGCCACGGCTTCAACGTCCCCCGCGCCCGTATCCGCCGCCGAAGCCAAGGTGGCCGAAGAGTTGTTCGAAGACGGGCGCAAGCTGTTCTTCCAAGGGAAGTTTGCCGATGCCGCCAAGAAACTGGCCGCGGCCGTCGCCGCCAACCCCGCCAAAACCGGCTATCAATTGCTGCTCGCCAAGGCCTATGTCTTTGGACAACAGCCGGCCGAAGCCGTCAAGGTTTTGGAAAAGTTGCTCGCCGCGCAGCCCGAACACGTCGAAGCCGGAGTGGAACTGGCCGAATTGCTTTCCCCCCGCAAACAGCCCGATCGGGTGATCGCCATTCTGGAGCCGCTGCTCAAATACAAACACGATTATCCGCTGTATCATCTGTTGGCCGAAGCCCATTACCAAAAGGAAGAACTCGACAAGGCTCGCGGCTACTACGAAAAGGCCGTGGAGTTAAACCCTCAAAGCGACAGCGATCATTACCAGTTGGGCAACATTTACCTGGCGCAGCAGCGATTTGCCAAGGCGGCCGACGCCTACGAAACGGCCGGCCGGCTCGGCACGTCGCAGGCCGTTTACCACTTCAAGCTGGCCAGCGTCTATTCCAACCTGCACAACTACCTCGGTCACGTAACCATGGCCGAAATCGTCGGCGGGAAGCCGGGTGAACTCAAAGGCGAACACTTCTTGATCGATCCCGTGCCCGGCCGCGAAAACTGGTTTTATGTCTCCGGCCCGCGCTCGGCACTGTACCAGGTGCGCAAGGCCCAAGCGGCTGGCATCGACATTTTCGACATCCATTTCCTCGAGGCGAACATCTGGTTGGCCGCGCGCCGTTACGCGCGTGCCGCCGCCATCTATGCTTCGCTGGAAGAAAAGGTCAAGAAGGAAGACGCTGGTCTGTTCTGGCATTCGTGGAGCCAAGCGGCTTTGGGACAGCAAGATTACGAAGCCTACCTGGCCCGGCTGCAAAAAGCGATTGAAGCCCAACCCGAGCTTTATAAACCCACGCTCACCGACGCCCTGGTCACGGTGGCCCAGCGTTACCAGCAACAGGGCGACACGGCCAAATACATTGATTACCTCAAGCAAGCCGTCGACAACAATCCCCTATCAGCACAACTTCACCTGACCTTGGGCGACGGACATTGGTTGGCCAACCAACGCCCCCAGGCCGCCGAACAATACCGCCTGGTGCTCGAACTGGAGCCGACCCATCCCCAGCGGGTGCGCATGCTGAACCGTATTCGCGAAGTAGCCGCCGGACGCGGCTAAGTTGGACATTCGAAATCGCGGCCGAACGCCGAACCGAACGATCCACCAGAGATTCTCCGCCCTGGGAACGATATTCCGCCGAAAATCTTCAAAAAGCGAGGTTGAGCTCGGCGTTACAAGACAATGGGCAGCGAACTCGAATCGGTCGCCGAGCCGCGCGACGGTTGGAAGCGACAACGCCCAGCGAGGGCAAAGAACCTGGCGAACGAACCACCGCCTGTTCCGCCCCCCAAAATCAATTCTGTCCAGCCAGCAATCGCTACTCTTCGCTCGCGCGCCAGTCCTGCCCGTTTCGTAGGGTTGCATCGGCCGCGCGCAATTGCCACCAGCGCCAAAACAGCGTGAGATAGCACCAGGCGCCCAGAGAATTTCCTATCGCGCCAAAGATGTACATGGCGCCGAGGCTCATTCCACCGCTGCCCACCACGATTAAGAACGCCGCCCACAGCACGGCTCCCACGGCGGACGCCCAAGGCAGCATCCACAACGCCGCATAGCCCACGGCCAGCCAACGCTGAAGCGGGACGTCGCCGCCAAACAACCGGTGCAGTTGCGTGCCCGCCCAGCGCAAGATCATGTCTCCGCGCAGCCACGCGAACATCAGGCTCGGAATCAACCATAGGCCGGCCAACAGCGTCAATATCCGCGCCAAGTAGCTGGGATTGAACAGCACCGTGAACAACAGCACTTGCACCCAGTTGGCCACGGCCAAAGGCGCCAGAAACCCCACGGCCAGGCGAACCCGCCGGCGAAACGAGGCCGCGCTGGCCTCCGGCGGCGGCAATCGATCAACCACCTGCGGCGATGCGTACGGATTGGGGCCTGGCATCGACATGGCGCTGATCCCAACCCAGGCAATCGCAGGAAAACCCGTGCCGCCGTTAAATCTGGTAGTTGATCTCTTCTTGCGTCATCTCGTTCCCCGCCGAACGCATGCGCAGTTGGGGTTTTTCCAGCGTCACCGTGGTTTGCGGCGGCACGCTACGTGTCAGCCACACGTTAGCGCCGATCACCGAGTCGTGCCCTATCACGGTGTTGCCGCCCAAAATGGTGGCGTTGGCGTAAACCACCACGCGATCCTCCAACGTGGGGTGACGCTTCTCCCCGCGAATGAGCTGCCCTTCGCCATCGGTCGGAAAACTCAAGGCCCCCAGCGTCACGCTCTGATAAATCTTCACGTGAGCCCCGATATCGCACGTCTGCCCAATGACGACGCCGGTGCCGTGATCGATGAAAAAGTGATGCCCGATGTTTGCTCCGGGATGGATGTCGATACCGGTCTTGCTGTGGGCGTACTCGGTCATGATCCGGGGAATCAGCGGCACGTCCATCTGGTAAAGCAAGTGCGCCAGCCGGTAAATCGTGACAGCTTCGACGCCGGGATAGCTGAAGATGATTTCGTGCAACCCGCTGGCCGCCGGGTCGCCGTCGTAGGCCGCTTGCACGTCGAGCGCCAGCACGCGCCGCAACTCGGGCAGTTGTTCCAGAAAGTGGATCGCGATCGCCTGTCCCTTGGCCTCAAAGTCCTCGCACTCCTCGGTGAAAAACGTTTCGGTGGCGCCGGCTTCGTGCCGCAAAGCCCGGGCGATTTGCGCCGTCAGCTTGTCGTGCAACCGGTCGATCAGGTCGCCCACGTAAAACGCCACGTTGCCCAGGTGCAAACCCTCGCGGCGGCGATAGCCGGGAAAGATCACTTCCTTCAGATCGTCGAGGATGGAAATGACCGCTTCGTTGCTGGGGAGCGGGCAATGGCCGAGGTGATTGATGCTGCGAACTTCGCTATACGTTTCAACAATTCGCTCGGTCAACTGCGGCAGTTGCTCTTTCAGACGGACGTCGGATGCCATGGCGGGGGCGGCTCCGTGCTACGTTGGATAAGGCGAGGCGCCAAGTATGGACCTCAACCTGCGGGAGGTTCGAAAGTAATTGGCGATAATTACGGACAACTTGAATCGCGTATTGAAACCACGCATCTTGCGAAAATTGGGCGCCCGCTTCGTGCTGGCTGCAAGCAGGCGCGCCTCGCCCCCCCCTCACGGGCAAAAGCCAATGCGGGCGTAGCGGAGTTGTCGCAGCATCGATGCATTAACACCGCTCCCAGCCGTATGTTAGGATTCCAAGGCGATATCGGCAAGCAGCCGGGGCAGTCCGGTTCGACGCGATTCTGTCTTTTACTTCGGTCCCGCGAATCGCACGAGTTGAACCGAAAGAAGCGATCGCACGGGAGTTTCGCTGCCAGCGTTTGAAGATAGACGACTGCGCGCGGCGCAGGCGTTCGCAGCAGCGAGAAGATTCGGTCGGCCATCGCTACAGTCTGGCAAGAGAAAGTCCGAAACCATCGTACGACGGGCGCTCCAAGAGCTTGAATCCGCGCGCTCACTCGCTTTGCAACTTAGGCCATTTCCCGTACGATTGACCCCGTCGCGCCGTTCGCCAACCGCGAATGTCGCTGAATACCTTGGTTTCGCAGGGCCTTGCGGCAAGGAACATCCACGCCGGCGAAGTGTCCGAGCGGTTACTCGCCGCCCCGTTTTGACCGTTCGCCTCGGGCGCTCGGCTGCTAGTCGCTAGGTATCGAATTGAAAGGAGCCGCCGAGTTGACGGCGTTTGTCGACCAATTAGCTTCGCAGGTCTGCGAACGGGGCACTCCGGCCCTGGTGGGCTTGGACCCCCGACTGGAGCAGCTTCCCGAGAGCTTGGCGCGTTTGGCCATCAAAGGCAACGCGGCGGCGGTATCCAATGCCTACCTGCAATTTTGTTGCGGTGTGATCGACGTGGTCGCCCCGCTGGTGGCCGCCGTGAAGCCCCAAGCGGCATTCTTCGAGCAATGCGGTCCCCACGGGATGAACGCCCTGTTCGACGTGATGCAGTATGCCCGCCGGTCCGGTTTGCTGGTCATTCTCGATGGCAAACGCAACGACATTGGCTCGACAGCCGCAGCCTACGCCACCGCGTACCTGGGCCGCGACGGCAGCGCTTGGGGAGCCGACGCGCTGACCGTGAGCCCTTATTTGGGCGAGGACTCGATTGAACCCTTCGTCACTACCGGCGCGGCGCGCTCGGCCGGAATTTTCGTGCTGGTGAAAACCTCCAACCCCGGCGGTGGACTCTTCCAAGACCTGCTGGTCGACGGCCGTCCCCTGTATCGGATTGTGGGCGAGCACGTTGACGGCCTGGCCGCCAAGACTGCAGGGGCGTGCGGCTATGGCGATGTAGGCGCTGTGGTCGGCGCCACCTATCCCGAGCAATTGAGCGAACTTCGCCAGGCAATGCCGCACACCTGGTTCCTGGTGCCCGGCTACGGCAGCCAGGGAGGCACGGCGCGCGACGTGGCCGGTGCCTTCGACGAACGAGGCCTGGGGGCGATCGTCAACAGCTCGCGCGATATCATTTTCGCCCACGCTCGCCCCGAATACGAACGCTTTGGTTCGGGGCAGTGGCAACAGGCCGTGGAAGCCGCCACGCTCGATATGATCGAGCACCTTCGCACCGACACCCCGGCGGGCAAACTGGGCGTGTAACGGATTACCCCGGCATGCATCGCACCCTGGCGAGCGACGCTGGGGAGTTCCCAGTCGGAACGAATTGCCTCGGGCTCGACCTGATCAACCAGCGACCATTCGCAGCCGTTGTTCGTATACTGTGGTCCAATTCACAGACTCTTCCCTTTCGGGCTGGGATAATTATAAGAGCGGGGGCGGATTGCGTGCCGTGCCAAGTCTCAACCACGGGCTCACAAGCGGCCTGCGTTGACCGCGGTTCCCCCGCAGATAAAATGAGGCCAAAACCACACCCTTACTCAGCTTGCGGAAGGAAGCCCCGCGAATGCCTACCCGGCTCAGGTTGCCAGTCCTGTGGCTCTGCCTGTTCACCACGTTGGGAATTGCATTCGCCGGCTTCGCGGCCGCGAATACAGCCATTGCCAGCGACGACGAAGAGCCGCTCCATGTAACGGCAGTCATTCGTCCTCCTCAAGGCGACTCTCCAGGTCAGCTCGTCGTCACGATGTCGATCGACAAACCATGGCACACCTATTCCATCACCCAACCCCAAGGCGGTCCTTTCACCACCAAAATCAAGATAAACGAACAAGATCGCGTGAAGATTGGTTCGTTTTCGGCAGCGACCAAGCCTGAGGTGCATTTCGACGAAGACTTCAAAATGAATGTCGAAATTCATGAAACCAAAGCCATGTGGACGGCCCCGGTGAGCTTGCCTGCCGGCGCTGATTGGGCCAACCTGACGATTTCTGGCTCGGTTTCGGCTCAGGCGTGTAAAGCGGGCGCCTGCTTGCCTCCCCAGCAATTTTTGTTTCAGGCGAAAAAGCCTTGACCCCACCGGTTCCTCAGAGCGCCCCAGCACCACAAACCAAGGGTACAACGAGCGGAGTACAACGCTGCAAATGAGTGTCCCCAAGAACCATCGCCGCTGCAGTTGCTAGCGCCGTTGGTCGCGGGCTCCGACAGAGAAGGCATTGCTTGCAACCAATGCATCGTGCATCGCTCCTTGGCAGCCGGTAAGATGAATGACAACGACTCCGCTGATGGGAGCCTCGGCGGCCAGCCGACAACAACTTAGACGCGGGCAACCCCCAAACAGACATTGACTTCGCAAACTTCCCCGCAGCTTGCGCCGATGTCAGCACGGACGAAATGAGGGCGACGAAACGCCTCCCATACCTGAGAAAGTCGTTCCCCGCCCCACGGGCCAAAACGTTGCACCGCCCAGGCGGACGTGCCTCGACTGCAATCCCATCTTCCTGACGACACCAGCCTGCTTGAACGAGAGTAGGATATGAAACTTCATCGCCCCAGTCCGATCGGCACACCGCATTGCATTCTGGCACTGTTGCTGCTGATGGCTCTGCCTGCGACGCTATCGGCCCAGGCGTTTCCAGACTTCGGTGGTCTGAAGACCAATGTCCCTGGTCTTGGCGGGGGGGCGGCTCAGAACGAAGTTCCGCTCACCATGTCGGCCCACTTCACATCTGCCGATGGGCAAAGCGGCCAACTGGTCGTCGAGGCCAAACTCAACAACGACTGGTACGTTTACTCGATCACCCAAGAACGGGGAGGGCCGGTTCCTTCCAAGATCAACATTGCCGGGAGCGGCGACTTTGAAGTGGGACCGTTTCAGGCCATCACTCCGCCCGCCACGGTGATCGTGCCCGAGTTCGATGTGCCGATTGAAAAGCACACCGGGCTCGCCGTTTGGACGGCCCCGCTGAAGGTGAAACCTGGCGTCGATCTGGCAACCCTCGAAATTCGCGGGGATCTATTCGCCCAGGCATGCACCAGCAGTTCGTGCCTGACTCCCGAGAAGTATCCGTTTGTGGCAACCTGGCAAGTTCCCGCCACGCCCTCGGGGTATCGCGTCGAAAACCAGCATGCCGAAATCACCGGCGTGATCGAGCCGCGGGTGGTGCAGCCCGGCGGCACCGTGCAGCTCAAACTCACGGCCACCCCCGACGCCCGGTGGTACGTGTACGCGCTGGCCGCGAAGGATCAAACGAACAAAACCGCCAAACCCACGCGGATTGCCGTCGATGGGCAAGTATCATCGTGGAAGCGAACCGAGCCGCGCACCGACTTGCCCGTGCTCGAAAAAGACGGCGATTACTACCACGAAGGGCCCGTCACCTGGACGGTCGATCTCACGGTTCCCAAGGACACCCAGCCGGGCGAACAGTACTTGCTTACCGGGGCGATCGGGTATCAGGTGTGCAAGTTGGGCACCTGCGATCGACCGGCCGCCACCAACTTCGATGCTCAGATCACCATTGGCGAAAGAACGGAGCCGGGAAGCGTGCCCCTCACCTTTCGGCCCGCCGAATATTCCTCGGTGGAAAAACGATTGGATGTCGTCGCGCGCGGCGGTGCCACCGCGTCGGTGTGGTTTATCATCGGTTCGGCCCTGTTGGGCGGGTTCATTCTCAATTTCATGCCCTGCGTGCTGCCGGTGATTGGAATCAAGATCCTCTCGGTGGTGGAAAAGGCCCATCACGACCGCAAGGAAATTTTCTGGCTGAACTTTTGGTACGTGTTCGGCATGATGCTGGTGTTCATGGTGTTGGCTTCGCTGGCCGCGTTTGCCAAATTGGGCTGGGGCGAGCAATTCAATTCGCTGTGGTTCAATATCGCCATGGCCAGCCTGGTATGGACCATGGCCCTGAGCTTTTTGGGCGTTTGGGAAATCCCTCTACCGGGTTTTGCGGGCGGTCAGGCTGCCAACGACCTGCAACAAAAAGACGGCATCAGCGGCGCCATTTCCCGCGGCATTTTCACGACGATTTTAGCCACTCCGTGCAGCGGCCCGCTGCTGGGCGCCGTGTTTACCTTCGCACTCACCCAGCCACCGTGGATGATCTATGTGATCTTTGGCTTTTTGGGCCTGGGGATGGGCTTCCCATACATTGTGATGGGCATCTTTCCGCAGTTGGTGCGCTGGTTGCCCAAGCCGGGCGCTTGGATGGAAACGTTTAAGCAGATCATGGGCTTTGTGCTGCTAGGCACAGTGGCGTTCATGTTCACGTTTATTCCCTCGGAATACCTGCCGCAAACCTTCACGCTGTTGATCGGGTTGTGGGCGGCCTGCTGGTGGATTGGACGCACGCCCCTGACTGCCACTTTGCGCGATCGCATCGAAGCCTACGCCGGCGGGGTCACCGTCGCCGTAGGGGTGGGCGTGCTGGTGTTTGGCGGTTGGAACGCGATTTTGAATCAGATTTTCCGAACGCATCCGCTTCCGTGGGAACCGTTCTCGGTTGCTCGGCTCGAAGAGCTCCAGGCCGAGGGCAAAACGGTGATGGTCGATTTTACCGCCGACTGGTGTCTGACCTGCAAGCTAAACCTGGCCAGCGCGCTCAACGTGGAAGACGTGAAAAACACTGTTGAGAGCAATGGGGTCGTCACCCTGCTGGCCGATTGGTCCGGTGGGTCGGAAGAGATCAAGAACTTTCTCGCCCAGCACGGGCAGAACTCCATTCCCTTCCTGCTCATTTACCCGGCGGGCAAGCCCGACGAACCGATCCGTCTTTCCGACCTGCTGACCAAGGGCGACGTGCTCGAAGCCCTGGAACAAGCGGGGCCATCCAAGACGGCCATTCCCGCGGCCTCGCCAGCAGCGCAAACCACGCAGCGCCCGGTTCCCGGCACGTCGCCAACGGCAGCCCTTAGCCCGCAGTAATCGCGCTTCCATGGGCCACGAGCGGACCGCGTGAAAGTTCCGAACGCGCGGTCCATTTATGCCGACGGCTGGTCGGCCGGTTTCCAATCGGCCAGTTCCAACTCCACGCTTGCCCGGCCGTTGAATCGATTCACCGTGGGCCGAAAGGCCACGGCCAGGTCGGCATGCTGATGCCGTTCCAATTCTTCCGCCCAATCGCCGCAACCAAAGGCCACCGACCGCATCCGCACGCCGTGCTGAACCAACGACAAGGAAAGGTGCCGGTCGCCGCCGCCCATTTTCTTGGGCGGCGCCGCCAACCGCACTCCGGTCGTGCAGAGTAGCGGTCGGGCGTTGCCGGCGCCAAACGGCGCAAGCTGTTCCATCTGCTGGACTGTCTTGAGCGTGAACGCCGAAAAGGGAGCCTCGGCGTCGATGGTCAATTGAGCAACGCGATCTTCCGGCGAAATCTCGATCCCGGCATGTTCGCACAAATCAGCTCGAAAATGCTCAATCTGGTCCTCGTTGATCGTAATGCCGGCCGCGGCGGCATGGCCCCCAAAACCTTGCAGCCGATGCGAACAGTTCTTAAGCGCTTCGTGAATGTTGAATCCCGGCACGCTCCGGCAAGAACCGGTCGCGGGCCGATCGCCCAGTTCCGGCAGGGAAATCATCACGACCGGGCGGTGGAACTTGTCGGCCAGCCGTCCTGCCACAATGCCAATCACGCCGCCGTGCCAGCCCCGTCCGGCAAGCACCAGGGCCGCATCGTGCGTCGGATCGAAATGTTCTTGAGCCTGCTTCAACGCGGCCAGGTAAATGCTCTGCTCCAGCGAACGTCGCGAGGTGTTAAGTTGGTCGATGTATTCGGCCAACTCTCTCGCGCGCGCGGCGTCGCTCGTGGTCAGAAGTTCCACCGCCAATCGGGCTTGTCCTAGCCTGCCCGCCGCATTGAGCCGCGGTGCGATTCCAAACCCAATATCCTCGCTGGTGAACGTGGTTCGATCGGCCAGGCGGATCACTTCGAGCAACGTCCTGAGCCCCAGCGATCCCCATTCCTTCAGCCCCCGCACGCCGTGGCGAACGATGATCCGGTTCTCGTCGACCAGCGGAACCACGTCGGCCACGGTTCCCAGCGAGGCCAGCACCACCGCTCGGCAAAGGAACGCCCTCATTTCAGGGCTGACACGCTCACCCTGGTTGGCGTCGAGCACTCCCAGGGCCCAGGCCAGTTTGAATGCCACGCCCGCCCCCGAAAGCCCCGTAAAAGGATACGAGGAGCCCGGCAGCCGGGGATGCACCAACAAGGCGTCGGGCAGCTCCTCCGCCATTTCATGGTGGTCGGTGATGATCAGGTCGACGCCCAAGTCTTTTGCCAGGCGAGCTTCTTCGACTGCGGTAATGCCGCAATCGACCGTGACCACTACTTCAGCCCCCTGTTGCGAAAGGTTGGTCAGGGCGGTCTTGTTCAGGCCGTAACCGTCCGTGGAACGATGCGGAATGTGGTACCGCACTTTGGCCTTTAGCACCCGCAAGGCCTCGATCAAAATGCTGCTGCCGCTTACGCCATCCACGTCATAATCGCCATACACCACGATCTGCTTGCCGTCGCGAACGGCTTGCAGCAATCGCTCGGCGGCCGCCAGCATGCCGGGCAGTTCCAAGGGAGCGCGAAGGCCCGACATCGGAGCATCGAGAAAGGTCCGGGCCACCTCGGGGTGAGAGATGCCACGGCACAGCAGCAATTGGGCCACCACGGCGGGAATTCGGGCAGCTTTCTCCAAATCGGCAACCCGCTGCGGATCGTGGTGGGCAATATGCCAGCGTTTGGTCATCATCCTCAGACTCTTCGGGGGGCGGATCGGTGGGGTCCGGTTGCAAACCGCGGAAAGCGTTTTCCGTATTGTGCCAGTGAGCGGCGGGCGATTCCAGGGCGAGCCCGATTTCCGCTTGGCAACCGCGGTCCAACGGCACACGGGTTAACCAACAAGGAAAAGAATTCAGGAACCAACACGTTTTTCCTGTCGCCAGGGCGAGTTGCTCGCCGTTACGCCATCCACACACCCCTGCCCTGCGACCATTCGCACCAGGTTTTGTAAAGCGTGCGGGTCGAGCGGCCCCTCTCGGCCGCCCCGGCAGGCGGCGCCACGCACCGCCAGCAAATACGGTTCAAGAGGCAACAATAGGGCAAAGTCTTCCTGCCGCAGCGATCCAGCCAGTACCACCGGCAGTTTCACGATGCCAGCCGCCGCAATAAAACGCGCAATTCGGTCCAGGCTCCACCAATCGAGCAATCGGCCGGCTGTCTTGTCGTACGTGTCGACCAGGATGGCGGCGCAGCGCATTTCGACGGCGGCATGCAGTACCTCGTCGGCCGCGGGCGCCCCGCAAAGCTCGCCGTCCGCGTACGCCACAGCCACAGGAGATACTCCCTTCCCGACGAGGTCAAAAAACGCTCTCCACTGGACTTTCCAGCCCGGGCGAGTCGCACATTGCGACAACCCCAGCTTGGCGAACGCTAGTTCGGCGGGAAGCGCCGCAGCACTGTCGACAGATGTCTGAACCAATTCACCCAAAGCGGCGCTCACGGGCCGTCGTCCATCCACCACGCGCACCACTTCGGCAATCACATCGGCGCCTGCGGCGCCGAGCGAACCATGGCGAGGTTCTTTCACGTCGATGACGTTCACCCCCGCCGCGACGGCCAGCGCAGCCTCGGCGGCGTTGCGAACGCTTACCAGCAGTCCGGTCATCGCATCCCCTCGCCGGCCTGAGAATCGGCGGCACAGCGACGAGAAATTGCCGCGGCAGAGGTTTCCCCCGGCGGCGGAGTTTCGCGTAGAGCGTGGCGACGCTCTTGCTGCGCGCGATGGGCTTGCGTGAGGTAGCGATTCAATCGCTGTACCAATTCCACCGTGAGCGGTTCGCACCACGTTCCTCGCAAGGTGATGTAGCCGCCGCACCAATTCGCTAGCTTGTGATCAACGTCGCGGCGTTGCCAATCTTCAGCCTTCTCGGCCAGGCGAATGATCAGGTTGGTCGATTCGGCCATGCGAAATCGCTGCCCCGGCAAATGTGCCGGCCCCTGTCCCAGCAAAAAGCACTCGACGATGTCCAGCGGCACGGCCACCGGAGAACGAGCCGCATAAACCCACAGAAAATCGTCATCAACCGCCAGTCGCGGTTTCAGCAATTCCCAGACCAGCGACACCATTCCCAATCCGCCGATCGCCGCGAGCACCCAGCCAAACGCAATCACCCAGGCAACTGTTGTGCCCAGCCACCCCAGGGCCAATGCCAACCCAACGCCGACCATCAGGCAAGGCAGCAGCAGCCCCCAGGCGTAATATCGGCGGTTGGTGCGCAGCCAAACGTGGGGCATCGTTGGGCAACCCGCTCCCAAACGAACATATTCAAGGAAGATACTGGTTACTATCCTAACGGCAGCCGCTCCTGCGAGGCTAGGGGCGTCGTTCACGCTTCAACAAGGTTTGTTTGGCGATCTGGTTGTTTGACGATCCACAGCCCCCCCAACACCCATAGTGAACATGAGCACTGCGTCCAACTCCCCAGAACCTCGAATCCGTATCCGCTGCCGTCTCGATGGCCCGTTGATTGTGGAAGGCGCCGTCGAAGTGCTCGACCATCGCGGCAATGCCTTTACGTTGCCTGGCAACAAGCCGCAGGTCGCCTTGTGCCGCTGTGGACATTCTCAGACGCGCCCCTTTTGCGATGGCAGTCATCGCCGGCAAGGCTTTGTCGCCACAGAGCTTGCCCAACCAGAGCCGCCCGAGCAGCAATTGCCCCCAGCAGACGGTTGAAATCTACCCTCGCGGCATTCTTCAACGCCTTCAGTTTTGGAGCAATTCTCCTCGCATCTCGCCAAATCGCCGACTTTCGTCGCCACATTGACATCGCATCCAGGCGGCAACGCAGCCTGCCGATTACCCCCACACGCTGTTAGAGATTACCGCATCCTCATATCCGGACGGCAGCGGCGATATATTCGGGGAAAAACAACAGGAGTCCAGCAACTTGAAGTCTTGAGTACGCAATGCCCAGGGCAATCAACGGCCGCGTTACCAAGTGTACGCAAATGGTTTCTGCACAGACGGATAGATATTTGCCCCCCGGCTGCGCGGCAGGCCGCGCCGTCTGTAGTCGCCAACCGCGGCAAACAACTTTTCCCCATCTTCCCAAGCCGTTTCGCAAGTCGCATTACTCCACAACTTACTTTGTTAAATAAAGTTGCGCCAACCGCGCGCCTTCTCATACGGTTCCTCCGAGATAGGTAACTTGGCCTGGTTCGGCGCGACTCTTAGAATCGGCGCTGCCGCGGTACGTTGCACGCCGCGAGTGCGGCTTTGTCGCGTGGGCTTTGGATTTCGCTCGCAGATTCAAAAGGACGGAAGCAAGTGGCTGTACCTGGAGTGCCGGTCGAAGAAGAAACCTCCCAACCGTTTGTCGCCCGCTGGAATCGGCTGATCAGCACGACCAACTGGGAGAAGGGTCGCATTATTTCCGAATGGCGCGAGGCTTTGGTGGCCGCGAACGCGCCGGCCGCCGAATACTCCGACGAAGCCTGGCGGCGCCGCGTGGAGGGCGTCAGCGGCCAGCACGTGGGTCGCCTGCGACGTGTTTACGAACGCTTCGGCGGCGTGTACTCCGACTACGAAGGGCTGTACTGGAGCCATTTTCAAGCGGCCCTCGACTGGAACGACGCCGAAATGTGGCTCGAAGGGGCCGTCCAAAATCGCTGGTCCATTTCCGAAATGCGCCGCCAGCGTTGGGAAGCCCTTGGCGCTCCCGAAGACAAAAAACCTCGCGACGAAGACATTGTTTCGGTGGAACTGGATGAAGATGCCGCTCCGCCCCGCGATGGTTCGCTTGCCGAACGCTTCGCCCCGTCGCTCGAACGCGTGACCGGCGGTCCCGACTACGGCGAAGGCCCCGATTTCGGTGATGAAGCCGAGACCATCGCGGTCGAAGCTCCCTGGGAAGAGTTGGACGACGAGCGCAAAGAGCCCCAAGCCAACGAATCGGCGCCCGAAGCGATTCGACCGTTTGAAAGCCTGCCAGAGCTTCCTCCCGACGTCGACGAGGCCTACGAGCAGTTCAAGCTGGTGATCCTCCGCCACAAACTCGCAGACTGGGCCGAAATTTCGCCCGACGACCTGCTTGCCGTGCTCAACGCGCTGAAAGTGCTGGTCACTTCCCCCGCTTAATGCCTCGGTCACCGACCGCAGGCGGTTGAATTCGCGAGAGGAGGTCTGACAACACAATCAGGAGCAGCGCCAAGCTGTTTGCCTAGGGTGCCGGTGCGATTCGCCAGCTGCTTGTCACCAGCCAGGCAGCACCGATAAAACGCCAAATCCCACCGCTGCCGATGCCTTCGCCCGTCCGAACGAACACGGTCGTTTCAGGCAGCATTCCATTGGGCCGAGGTTCGGGCTCCCTGCCGAATGCCATTTGGCGGAAACTGACAAAAACAACGCGCCGTGGAAGTACGCGCCGAGGCGGGCGACTTACGGGGCCTGGGGCTTCGTTTTCACCCGGCAAATGTACATGTCAGCCGTAATGTACAACTCGTTGCCGTCTTTGCCGCCAAACGTGCAGTTGGCGGTCGCCTCGCCCGTGGCGATCGTACCGAGCAACTCGGCCTGGGGCGTGAAGATATGGATGCCGCCAGGTCCGGTGGCCCACAGATTGCCCTGCTTGTCCACCTTAAGGCCGTCGGGCAGGCCTTTCTGTTTACCCACCCACTCGGTGGCGTCGAAAAACACGCGACCTTTCCCCAGGGTTCCGTCGGCCTGCACGTCAAACGCCATCCACACGGCCGCTTTCGGGTCGCTTTGGGCCACGTACAGCGTCTTTTCATCAGGTGAAAACGCCAATCCATTCGGGCGGGTCATCTCCGCGGTGAGCAGCGTTAGCTTGCCGTGGGGGTCGAGCTTGTACACGCCGCAAAATTCGAGCTCGCGGTTGGGATCGTCGTACCGCTGCGGAAGGCCATACGGCGGATCGGTGAAGTACAAATCGCCGTTCGAATGATAGACCAGATCGTTCGGGCTATTGAGCTTCTTCCCCTCGTATCGATCGACCAGGGTTTCCTTTATTGTATCTTTCTCGCGAACCAATCGCGAGATGCGGCGGTCGCCGTGCTCGCACATCACCAGCCGGCCTTCGCGATCGAGCGTCAGCCCGTTGGTGCCGGGCTCGGGCCCCCATGGCGTTTGGCCGGTATAGCCCGAGGGCTTGAGAAACAGGCTCAGGCCCGCCCCTTCTTGCCACTTGTAGATGCTGTTTTTCGGAATGTCGGAGAACAGCAAATACCCTTCCCCACGAGGCACCCAAATGGGGCCTTCCGACCAGTCGAACCCATGGGCGAGCACCTCGATCACGGCATCGCGGTCGAGAAGTGCATCGAGCCGCGGATCGTGGCGAATGATCTCGCCAATGGTCGTTCCCACGGCGGCTTCTTCGGCGGGTACGCGATCGCTCATTGCCAACACCATCAGCAAAAGACAGGCCCCACGGAAAGGCATCCGAAGCGGCATAGGATAAACTCCCCAATCGAACGCGACAAAAACTGGACTGCGGACCATGACCAGGCGTTTCTTGAAACTGGCCCGGGCATGGCAGCCGGACGTCATCGCGTTTAGTGGCCGGCTTGCATCGCAGATTAATGTGCCGACGCGCCCGAAGCAAGTTGGCGTTGCCCTGCCCTGGCAAAAAGCTCACCTACGCGCAACGTTTCTTGATTCTTCGAACACCCGCACAGGCCACAATACAACGAGCCGCGGAAGACGGCGCTTCCGCGGCTCGCGTGAACGTTTGGTCCAATGGAATCCGATAAGCGAGCGGTACCAAAACCTTTCAGTAGGTTGCCGCGCACTCGGGCTACCGAGACTTACACCAGTTCGCTGATCGGCTTGCCTTCCTCAATCATGTAAACCGGACGGCCGGCGGGATTGATGAATTGCAGGCTGGTGTCGATGCCCAACACGTGGAACACGGTGGCCATCAGGTCCTGGGGACGAATGGGCTTGGTGGCGGGCACGTCAACCTTGGGGGCCGATTCGCCCACGGTTTGACCCATTCGCAGGCCGCCGCCGGCCAGTGCCAGGGTGCTGAGCGGCGCCCAGTGATCGCGGCCGGCATTGCGGTTGACCTTGGGGGTACGGCCAAATTCGCCGGTGACCACGAGCAGGATTTTCTTGTCCATGCCCCGCTGCACGCAGTCTTCCACAAAGGTGGCCACGGCATGATCCAACTCCGGTCCACGTCGCTTCATGCTGGTCTCGATGTTGCCGTGCATGTCCCAGCCGCCGTATTGCACGGTGACGAAGCCACAGCCCAACTCGCACAGACGTCGAGCCCGCAGCAGTTGCTCGCCCAATCCTCGGCCATACTTCTCAACCACGCGTGGATCTTCGTTCTTGAGATCGAATGCCGTGGGAGCGTTGCCAAGAACCAGATTGAAGGCTTGCTCCTCGAACTTCGACAGACCTTCCATCAGGCCGGATTGATCGGCCTGGCGATTCACGCGATCCAGTCCTTGCAACAGCGTGCGGCGATCCGACAACCGATCTTCGGAAACGACCAGCGACATGTTGCGGCGGGCTTCGCCATTGGGATCGAACGGGGCAAATGCAGTCCCCAAGAATGCGGGGCCGTCGGCGCCAATGCCACCCAAACGAACATAGGTGGGCATGCCGGTGCGGGGGTGATTGGAGCCGCGGACGCGGGCGGCAATCGACCCCATCGAGGGCCGCGACGGCAAACCGCCATTGTCGATGTTGCGGTTGTCGTAGCCGGTCATCACGTAATGCGTGCCGCCACCGTGGCCGCTATTGGTGTGGGCGAACGACCGCACAAACGCCATCTTGTCGGCCACGGCCGCCATTTCGGGGAAGGTGCCGCCGAGTGTCACGCCCGAAATCGGCGTTTTCACCTCGCCCGTCACGCTACGGTATTCCACGGGCGCCGTCATTTTGGGGTCGAAGGTTTCCACATGCGTGGGACCACCACCCAACCAAACCCAAACCACGGCGGTGTCTTTAACGTCTTGACCCGCAGCCGCCGCTGCCTCGCGCGCAGCCAGCAACCCCGGCAGGGAGAGCGCACCCGCTCCCAGCGACCCAACTTTGATGAACTCGCGACGAGTGGTTCCTTCGCAATCCCGGTAACGACGGTTCGTGAACAGGTTGAGCATCTGACACCTCCAACATCCTGAGTAGCATGGGTCGAATGAGGAGCCACGGACATCCGCGATTCCCTGCACACCTCCGACCAAAATGCCGGAGTCGGGGGGGCAATGCCACATCGCTCTGACCCAGAATTGAACACCACCCGCGATGGGTTACAGATAAACCTACAAAAATGCATAAAAAATTGCCAATCGAATGCGCCAAAAATCGCCGAAATCTTGGCCCCCCCTCCCAAGAGTCGGTATTGCTTGCAATTCCAAGACCGCTTTCCTGATCGCAAAATATTTCCCAGAAGTACTTTAACGTTCAATTGGGCTTCGACTCAGGGTTGTGAGGGCGCGCCTTGATGAATGTGGAACAACTTCCCAGTTCATCACGCGGGCATGGCATTCATTGGGCCTTGGAGAGGCCGATCAGAAATGAAAGTAGGAACGCGAATCCCGGTTTCCCGCATCAATCGGTTGAGGGCTAGCCTCTCGCGATTTCATCGCCTACTTGGCACGGCGCGCTCGTAAATCCGATAAGTCTTGTAGTGCCTTCCGCCGCTCCGCTGAATGAGGTTGTTTACCAGTGCATTGTCTTCCAGGGTCCAACTCAACTCGGCATTGGCAATCGACCCATTGGTGATGGCGTTGTGCATGACCTGGAGTATGAGCAATTCGGCCACGCCGCGGCGGCGATAGCCCCGTTCGACCCCCAATAGCGCGAGCCGCGCCGTCTTGACCTTGCGCAATCGCCACCAGAGCCGAGCCAGGCCGATCGGCAGTCCCCAGCGGGTAAGTCGGCCATTGAGCGGCCGGGCGGCTTCGTTCACGTCGGGGAGCAGCATCACCAACCCGACAGGTTTGCCGTCCACCTCGGCGAGCAGGGTGAAGTCGGGCCGCGACACGCGTCGCAGGTTTTTCGCCAGCGCTGCAAATTCCGCGTCGGACAGCGGCACCGATTGCCAGGTATCTTCCCAGGCAGCGGCGTAAATGTGCCGGCAACGCTTCATTTCTGCCTGCAGATCGCTTGGCCGCAGGGGCCGCACGCTTACGCGAAAACGTTCGGCTAGCCGCTGAAACCGAGGCGTAAGTTCGCTCAGCGGCTGGGTGTCTTCGTACCACCAGGCGTAAAGATCCTTGGCTTTGGTAAGCCCTGCCGCTTCCAGCAGTCGTTGATAGTAAGGCGGCTGGTGGTTCATCATCACCCGAGGAGGCGTGTCGAAGCCATCAATCAACAGCCCACAGGGGTAGTTCAGCGAATAGTCGATGGGACCGCGGATCAGGTTGCGGCCGCGCTGGGCCAGCCAATTGCTGGCGGCCGCGAGCAGTCCATCGGCCACTTGCTGGTCGTCGATGGATTCGAACATGCCGAAGCAGCCCAGGTTTTCGCCGTGAGCGGCGTTGCAGCGAGGGTCGTCGCTCACGCAAATTCTGCCCACGGCCTGGCCGTTGCGAAGCGCCAAAAAATGCGTACCGTCGCCATGCTGGAAGAACGGGTGCCGCCGCCGGTCGATGAACCGGGCCACCTCGCACTTCAGCGGGGGCGCCCATAGAGGATCGTGGCGATAAATTTCCCACGGCAAATCAATGAATGCCTTGCGGTGCGAAGCGGTGAACACTTCCACGATTTCCACCCCCGCCGGCGAGGACCTCGTCGATTCCAGAGAGCGGTCGGATGGGGAATGCGTGCCCTTGGAGACGTGGCCCGACGGGGGCGGAGCGGCCTCGCCTCGCAGGGGCGAAAACTTCGCCACGCTGGAATGTGAGTGTTGACCCTCTCGACCCAGGTGGGGGTTGCTCTTGCTCTCGCTTTTGGTGGTTGGCTCCACAGCACTCCGGATGGGCGGGCAACCATTGCTGCTGGTTGGATTCAAGTTCGAAATGGCGGGGCGATGGATCTGCATGGCTGGCGACTCCTCGGCCAACGAATGCGGGGTCGTTTGAACGCTTCACTCTTTGCCAGCGTAGAATCAGAGACGGCGTTACCGAATCTGCCAAATTCGTCCAAGTGCCTGGCGTTGGATTCGCAAAGGTCAGGCGTGACGCCACGCCATAAACCTCCCCCCCCCCTTAAAAACCAAGACGTGTGACCGTGCCGCCCCTGGCCCCAACTTGGGTGCCCCTACAAATCGGGCTAGTGGCGGCACTTTCTTTTGCACGCTCTTGTTCGCGACCTCTCCTACTCCGATTGGGTTGCCTGGTGCGGTGAACAGCAACTTACGCAAATTACTCGATCTCACCAAGGCGAGCCCAAAGCAAAGCTAGGAATTCTAGCGATGTACGTTGGCGAGAAAAGCACAAGGCAGGGCGGCTCGCACCGTCCCTGCCTTGGTAAAGGTCACGGCAGACTTCGCAATCACCTCAGATCAACCAACCTCCCCAGTCTTGCTCGTTGCACAAACGGCAAAGGCAAACTCCCAGGGCTAGCGTCAACGGCTACTTCTTGCCCCCTACCGAGATCAGGTGGCTGTACGTCCGCAGGATCATGGCGCCATTGGCAATCGCCGGCGTGCTGTGGCACATTTCGCCCAACGGATTGGTGGCAAGCTGTTCAAACTCGCTGCTTGCTTTGAGGACGACCACGTCGCCATCGGTGGAAACACAGTAGATCTTGTCGTCAATTCGCACCGGCGATCCAAAGTAGTTGCCGCCGACTCGCTTAACCCAATGGACTTTGCCCGAAGGGGCGTCCACGCAGGACGCAATTCCCCCGTCGCTCCACAAGAACAATAAGTCGCCGTAGGCGATCGGGGTGGGTACGTAGGGCGCGCCGTCTTTCTGGACGATACGACGCACCATTTCCGGCGATTGGGAGCCGTTGCCCGGCTTCACCAGCACCAAGCTGTTGCCGCCGCCACCCGACCCGCAACTGGCGGTGATCATGCCCGCCACGAAAACCGGCGAACTTACGCTCCGTTTATCGAGCAGCGGGGCGCCATTGCTGGTGGCGATTTCCCAGTTCACGCTGCCGTCTTGCGGATTGATGCTGGTTATGCCATGCGACTTGCTGTTGAAGATCAATTGGGGCTTGCCGCCTTCGGGCTGATAAACGCAGGGCGTCGAATAGGCCACGATGTCGCTGGTTCGTTCCGTGATCCAACGATCCTTCCCTGTCTTACGATCGACGGCCAGCAGGAAGCTTTTGCCTTTCTGGTTGGGGTCGACCTGATCTTCGGCGTCTTGATCGTTGCCCAGGATCAACAAGTCTTCGTAAACGACCGGTGAAATACCGCAACTGTGCTGGCTGACGAACGGGCCCAGGTTGCGGCGCCAGACTTCGTTGCCATCGTGGTCGAGGGCCATCAACGTGTATTCTTCGGGCGTACTCCAGGTAACATAGACATGGTCGGCATCGGCCGCGGCGGTTGCCGAAGCAAAGCTGTTGAACTTGTGCTTGCGGTGGAAGGCCGATTCATACTTGCGCGTCCACAAAATCTTGCCGTCTTTGGAATCGACGCAAACCACCATCCGCTGGGCAGTGTCATCGTCGTCGGCGCAGGTGACAAAAATCTTGTCGCCCCAAAGCACGGGCGAGGAATGTCCGGAGGCCGGCAGTTTGGTCTTCCAGTTGTAGTCGGCTTCGCTGAAGGCCACTGGAATGTTTTCCGCTTTACCCACTCCCTGGCCATTGGGACCGCGAAACCGCGACCACTCTTGGCCGACTGCAGATTGGCCGAACAACGTACCGAACACGCACAACGGCAGCAGGGCCAGGAATGAGAATCGACAACTGCTCATGATGGGTCCTTGGGTGTGAGTACAAGCAAGGGGCGGGAAATCGTGGTGCAATCAGATGCAGGAAACAAGCCACCGGGCCGGCGCGCCCGCAGGACTGCCAGCCGCTGGTCGCTTGGGCTACTATCCTAGCTTACGCCCGAAACACCTTCCAGATGCGATGTTGTGAAGCGGTGTGGCCAGGCTACGTCACTTCATTACCGCGCAGGTGTGCCACGTAGGCAGCCGCGCGGACGACCATTTGGTTGGGATATCGAAACGGACTCGTGGATTTTGCGATATTGCTGCTTTGGAGCGGTAGAGCTCGCGTTCGCCACGTCTACTTGATGGAAGCCAGGACCTCCGCTGCCTCGGTCGACGACGAAAGATCAAGCTTCGCGGCGATCTGTCCGATGCATTCGCGCTCTTCCGGTGATACGGATTCGCCCGTGCCGAACACGCCTTCGCCCGATGCGCGCGCCACCGCGACAATCATACGGGCGATTGCCACCTGGAGGTTTTGGGCAACGGCGGGCGAAGCGATCTTGAGATAGTCGGCCAGCACCTCGAGCGCGAATTCGTACACGATCAAATCCGATGGTCTGGATTGCAGCAGCGAACTGAGCACATGTCGGTGCTCGCGGGTCAGGTTGAATTGCGACTCTTCGCGGCCGAGTGCAAACGCTTCGCGAATGGCTTCAAAGCCCGGCAGGTCGAGCACCGGCACGCGAAATTGCTTGTCGCTGGTCCACTGATGCACGTTGGCGACCATGTACATGGGAAAGCAGGCCACGGCCGCAATGGGCGAGGTCAGCTTGTCGAGGGGAACCTGGTCGCAAATCAATCCCAACTTGCCAATACGAGCCTCGAGCGATCCCGAATGGTTCATGCTGTGGCGCCTTTCAAGAAGTCCGTGCGTTGTTATTGAGCGGATGCCGCCGGAATGGTTCGTTTTACTCGTTGCCATCTGTGCAAACTGCAGAGAAGTTTCGAGAGGCAACGAGCGACTGCGGTTTAGCCGCGTTCGGTGACGGCCGGCCTAGTCAATGCTATTGGAACTCCATTGGCGCGACGAATCAAACTCCAACTCCTTGCCGAAGGTTACTTCAAGCTCGCGCTCCTGGCGAATTCGGGCGAGGAACGCCTCGCGCGGGATTTCGTTTGCGCCCAGGCTGGCCGTGTGCGGCGTCAGTTGTTGGATGTCGAGGGTGCGAAAACCACGGGCTTGCAAGTGCCGCGTCAATGCCACCAGGGCAACCTTCGACGCGTCGCGGACGCGAAAGAACATCGACTCGGCGGAGAAGACGCCGCCGACCGCCACGCCATAAATGCCGCCCACCAGGTCGTCGCCCTGCCAGGCTTCCACGCTGTGCGCCAGCTTGTGGCGATGCAGCCGCAGGTAGGCGTCGAGCATTTCGTTGGTAATCCAGGTGTTGCGTGATCGGCCGCCGGCGGTTGCACATCCATGCATCACGCCGGAAAACGCGAGGTTGCACGTCAATTGGAATTTGCCGCCGCGGACGGTACGCGCCAGCCGCCGAGAAACATGCAGGTTTTCAAATTCCAACACCGCCCTCGGGTCGGGTGAAAACCACATCAAGCTTCGCTGGCCATGCGGCCAGGGAAAGATGCCGTGCCGGTACGCATCGCGCAACCAGGCCACGGAAAGTTCGCCACCAAGCATGAGCAACCCCAAGGGATTGGCAAACTCTACCGGTGGAAAGTAACGAGGCTGATCCATGGCTGGAACGAATTGGACGGCGAAACCTTGGATGGGTGAACGATCCACGGGATCCATTCCACCGGCACGGATGGATGGATGGATGCCGGTGGGGGCCTGAAACCGTGGTCGCGACGATGCGGCAGCCACCTATTCTATCGCCACAACTACCGGTACATACGTCCTGGGGATGCGGTCGTCTGGAATTGCCTGGCGGCGAGAAAGTCGAGGCGTATCGAGTGTACGCGTCGGTCAGCCCGCCTTTTGAACTGAGGGGATGACGGGCGGGTCAACCGGTTCCCGCTGTGCCATGGCCAAATGCGGCGGCGGCACGTCTCGCGTTGCCGTCGGCAGCGCGGCGACCGGCAACTCGGTATGAATCGGAGAGGGGGAATTGGGCTCGGTGTGCCCCGGTTTTTTGCCGCGACGCGCCACTTCATCCCCGGCATTTTGCGGGAGTCGCGCAAACAACAGCCCCGAGGCCGAAGCCAGCATGGCTACCACGACAAAAGCGATGGAAAAATCGATGCTTTCCAATTCTTCCGCACCGCGAATGGCGGTCGAAACCGTCAGCGAAGCAGCTCCCAATCCAACCCCCACCGAAAGCGAAAGCTGCTGGGCCATGGAAACGAAACTCGTGGCGCGCCCCATTTGCTTGGAATTCAAATCGGCATACCCGAGCGTGTTGATGGCCGTGAATTCCAGCGAGCGGAAAAAACCGCCAATCAGCAGCACGCCAAACATCACCATCGCAGGCGTGGCTGAGTCGAAAAACGCGCACCCAAGGATGCTGATCGCTGAAAGCACGGCATTCCAGGTGAGCACGTTGCGAAAACCAAAGCGATGAAGGATGGGCTGCGCCGCAAACTTCATCAGCAGCGCACCCGCGGCCGCGGCAAAGGTGATCAGTCCCGAGGCAAGCGGCGAACGGCCGAAACAGGTTTGCAACATCAGCGGCAGCAGAAATGGCATGGCGCCAATGCCGAACCGAAAAAACGCGCCTCCTACCACACTGGCGCGAAAAGTCGGAATCTTGAGCAGCGACAAGTCCAGTAGCGGGTGCGTCTTACGCCTCGCATGCACGAGGTACAAGGCCATGCCCGACAGCCCCGTCAGCAACAGCGTCACGTTGGCCCAGCCCGGCAACAAGCCATCGCTGAACGCCTCGAAGCCGAATACCAGCCCGGCAATTCCCACGCTGCAAAGTGCGAACCCCCCTCCATCAAAGGGGGGAACCTCCGCGTCGCGCACGTCTTCGATGTAGATGCTGGCCAGGAAAAATCCCACAAGTCCAATGGGCAAATTGATCCAAAAAACCCACGGCCAAGAGGCGTAGGTCACAATGAAACCGCCCAATGGCGGACCAACCACCGGCCCCAGCAAGGCTGGCACCGCTACCCAGGTCATGGCCGACACCAGTTCGGACTTGGGCACGCTTCGCAGCAGTGCCAGCCGAGCTACCGGAACCATCATCGCGCCGCCGACGCCCTGGATGATGCGGGCCACGATCATGTACTGCAACGAGGTGGCAAACGCGCACGCGACGGATGCCCCCGTAAAAATCAGGATCGCCAACTGAAAAACCCGCCGGGTGCCAAACCGATCGGCCATCCAGCCGCTGATGGGCATAAAGATGGCCAGGCTCATCAGATACGACGTGAGAATCAGATGCAAATTGACGGGCGATTCTCCGAACGCACGGGCAATTTGCGGCAGCGCCGTCCCCAAAATCGTTGTCTCGAGGTTCTGCATGAACAACGAACAAGCAACGATCAAGGCCACTATTCGGTATCGAGACTGCACGGAGAACCAGGCATCCTAAGCAAGAGTTGCGGAAAATTTCAGCTATCCGGCACAAGGTAAGACATTTTCGCCGGCACGATATCCCCTCGTTCTCTTTATTCTACAAAGGCAGGCAAATTTCGGAGGGATGGGCGGAATACGCCTCGAGACATCGCCGAGGCCATTTGTCTTGCCACGTGCCTCACGGCAGGGACTCTAACAATCTCTGTCGGTCGACGGAATGTCTGTTCTGACCGTTGCAGTTTTCGGTCGCGGGGCCCTCGCGGCGCGTGCTCCGACAATCGTCCGCCGGTAAGTTGCTGGCTTGCGGCATTCCCCGGCGCTATAATGGGGCCAACACTTTCACCTCCCCTTCAGAGTCCCGGTCATGCAAGAGCAATCTTGGGAACGCGAACTGGGCGGATCCGCTCGCTCTGACAGCACACGCGATGCATTTGCGGTAGGGAATTCACCACCCAACCGCGCCGAAGATGAGGGGGAATCGGCTCACGCCCTTGAACCGCAAGACGATATTTGTGAATTGCCGACGGAGGGGCGCCTTTCGGTCGCTAGCAGCGAAACCTTCGATTCCGACGCACTTTCGGACGATTTCGCTTCCGCTCGGCCCCGATCCGCGCGGTCCTCGCGGCCCCCCGTCCATGCGGCTCGTGATAACGCTGGAACCGGCGGACGGGCCATTCGAGTCGCCTGGCTGCTGATGATCTTCGTGCTGCTGGTGACGTTGCTTCGACTGAACATCGGCGCGATTGTGGAGGAGATTTGCTACGCCCTGGAGCGGGGCAAGCAGCGCGCCCACTCCGAAGAGGCACGCGTGCAGCTCGCCCGACTGGAAGACACTTCGTCCGCATTTCGAATGATCGCCAAGAGCATTGCCCCCTGCGTAGTGCATATCGACACCTTGCGGTTGCACGATAGTCCCCCTGGCGACGGCGATGCCGCCTGGTCCCGCCGCCTGGAAGCCAGCGGCCAAGGATCGGGGTTGATTGTCGATCCCGAAGGATACATTCTGACGAACCATCACGTGATCAAAGACGCTTCCGAAATCATCGTTCGGCTGAGCGACGGCCGTAGCGTGCGCGGCGCCACCGTGATTGGCGTCGATCCGCTTACCGACCTGGCCGTGCTCAAGATCGACGCACACGGCTTGCAATCAGCCCCCTGGGGAAACAGCAATTCCCTGGAAGTGGGCGATTGGGTGTTGGCCGTGGGAAATCCCTTCGGACTCGATCGCAGCATGACCGCCGGCATCGTCAGTGCCAAGGGCCGCCGGAACGTGGTGAATAATATGCCATACCAGGATTTCCTGCAGACCGACGCCGCCGTCAATCCCGGCAACAGCGGCGGACCGCTGATCAACTTGCAAGGCGAAGTCGTTGGCATCAATACCGCGATCGTGGGCTCGTCGTTCCAGGGAGTGAGCTTTGCGATCCCCAGCCACATTGCGCAAGAGGTGTATTCCAGATTGCGCCATCAAGGCCATTTCACGCGAGGATGGCTCGGCGTCGCGCTCGAAGACATCTCGCCCGAAAGAGCTGCCGAATTGAGCATTGTAGGCGGAGTGTTGGTGACCGACGTAGTCGGAGAACCCGCGCGTCGGGCAGGTCTTCGTTCCGGCGACATTGTGTTGAACTGGAACTCGGACGAGGTGTCCAGCCCTGCCGATCTAAGCTGGAAAGTCGCCCGTACCGGAGCCGGCACCACGGCCTCGATCACCGTTCTTCGGGACGGCCGTCCGCGCACGTTACAGGTTTTGGTGGGTGAGCGGAATCGATAAGCAAGCCAATGGAACTGCGCGAATAATCAAGCCCTCGACGACGGAAGGCACCCGTCGTCTTGGCTCGGCGAATGCAGAGCATTTTTATCTCTGCTTTGTTCATGCTGCTTCGCGCAGCTGCGGGACTTCAGGCCTTTCCACAGAGTTGGCGTGTTCGAGGCATCGCGTGCCCAAATGGCCGTGAGTTTGGACCCCGTCGCCTTGTCCCAGCAGGTCTGCAAACTCCCGGACTATGTAGGCGTTCATCTTCTCGGCAAAGGGTACGCCGTCATCGGCAAACATCGGATCGAATTCAGCCGTGGGAATGATCATTTTGGCTCCTTGCTCAGGGCGGCGCAAAAAATTAGGATTCAAGGCAACGACGGCTGAGAACCCGGCTGGAAGCGAGGCCGTCCTGAGATGTGAATCCGGCCCGACGCAATCGCGCATCGGGTTTGCCATGCCGCCGCTTCCGATAAGCATGTCCCAAGGCAGACACGGCCTCGTACGACCGCAACGGTTACGGATTGGTTTCGGAATCGTGGGAGCCAAAAATGAGCGATTCGGCCTCTGCCACCGGCCAGACATCCCAAACCGTGCTGGCCTTTCGGTTGGGCGAGACCTTGCATGGGTTTCCCATCGATTCGATCGAGGAAGTCTTGCCGGCATTGCCGATTGAATCGATCGCTCAGTGCCCACCCTTTGTACGGGGGGTGGTCTTCGTGCGAGGTCACCTGATTGCCGTGTTGGATGCCGCGGAGCGACTGGGTTTGACAGAGCATATTCGCGCCCCCGATCCCCATATCATTTGCCTTCGATGGGGGGGTCGGCTGGTGGGCGTGGAAGTGGACGAAGCGCTCGATCTGGTTGAACTTCATCCACAAGCCGCACTCCCCGCAGAAGCCGTGGGATCGTCGGCCGAGTTGCTTTCGGCAGTTGTCGAGCATCACGGCCAGATCATTCGCGTTTTGAACCCCGAGTACTTGATTTCGGCAGCCGAAGCGCCTCGAGTGTCGCAATTACCTCGCACAGAAATCCGAAAACGGCATTGAATCTGCTCAATGCCAAAAGGGTAAACGCCTTGGACTGCAACTCGGTAAAATAGATGTGAGGTACGCGGAGTTGTGCGCAGGAACCAGGTGAAAGTGAGCTGCGTCATCCATTGAACAATCGCGTGGTCGGGTCAGAAGTGGGGGGAATTCTTTGCATAGCGAGCCGCACATGGCAGATCCCTCGCTGGAAGCCGTTTCTGACGAGCAGCTTGAGTTGCTGCGCCGATTGGTGGAATCCGAAACAGGAATGGATTTGGGAGGACGCAAACGACAGCGACTCCACGAAGCCACCAAACGTGCCTTGCAGCCGGCAAAGCAGTTGCCAGAGATTCCATCGATTCTCGCGGACTCGAAGCGACGCACGCGGCTGGTGGAAAAGATTACCGCTGAATTGACCGTGGGAGAATCCTTCTTCTTCCGCAATCACCATCATTTCGAGGCCCTGGCCGAACATGTGCTGCCGCTGATTTTTGCCGAAAACGCAACACAAAAAACGGTGAACGCATGGAGCGCCGGTTGCGCGGCGGGCGAGGAACCGTATTCCCTGGCCATTCTGTTGCGGCAAAATCTTCAACACGATTCCGCCTGGCAGATTTCGGTCCTGGGTACCGATATCAACCACCAATTCGTCGAGAAGGGGCGACAAGCCGTTTTTCGCCCATGGTCGTTCCGGCAAACGCAAATCCACCACGATCGTCGCTACTTCCTGCCCAAGTCGGGCAGTTATTGCGTGACCGAGCCCTACAAAAGTTGCGTCCACTTTGCCCACCTGAATCTGATCAAAGACCCGTTTCCATCACCACCAAGCGGAGCCTTGGGCTTTGATTTGATTCTGTTTCGGAACGTGGCGATTTACCTCAAGGCGGACGTCATCGAAGCCTTGATCCATAAGTTTCATGCGGCCCTTCGTCCAGGAGGTTGGCTGCTACTAGGTGAAGCCGAGGTGAACCTGGCGCCGACTGCCGGCTTCGAGGTGCACCGCTTCGCGTCGGCCACGTTTTATCGAAAGCCCGCTTCCAACGCTGCCCATCCGACTCGAGAATCGGACTGGCCATGGTCCCCTCACGCGATGGCGCCTCAGTGGCCCAATTTCGCTTCACCGTCGGTTGCCCAACTGCCGCCATGGCCGCCGCTAGGCCCCACCGGAGACATTTTCCCGCAAGCTGCGGCGTCTTTGCCCTTGAATCTTCTCCCCCCGGAGAACTCCGCTGACAATGAGCGCCGCGCGTCGCGGCGAGTCATTCTCGAATTGGTCGAGGGACAGCCACCTTGCCCCCCCGAGAAATCGTTGCGCGCAAGCCACGATCCATTGAAGGCGGCGCGAACGCTGTTCGCGCGAGCCGAACTGGCGGCGGCCCGCCACGAGTTAAGTTTGTGTTTGCGGAAGCATCCCTTCTTGGTCGAGGGATATCTTCTGATGGCTGCCTTGGCGGAAGAAAACGGCAATTGGCACGTGGCAGAGTCGGCATACCGGCGGGCTTTATATTTGGATCGCGATTGTTGCCTGGCGCATTTACACTTGGCGATGGTCCAGCAGCAGTTAGGTGACAAGCGAGGCGCCCAACGAAGCATTCACAACACGCTCCGGTTGAGCGAGGCCAAAGACCCCGAGGCCATGGTCGAATACGGCGATGGAGTCTGTTATGGCCGACTTCGTGAAATGGCCTTGGCGATTCAGGAAACTGCCTCATGACAAATGGTGCCGCGGGGCAACACGACGGAGGCGACCTTCGACAGCGTCTGGCGGCGCTGCGCGATTCGACCGCGGTGCGGGCAACTACCGCGGGCGCCGGCCTGGCCGAAAAACTTGCCCGCCGAGCCGAATTGCTGCGTGACCGGCTTCAAGACGGAGCGCACTTGCAGCCGCGTCGTACCGTGCTCACATTCACCACGGCAGGACAGCGGTACGCAGTGGCTGTGGAACGCGTGCTCGAGGTGCAACCGCTGGAGCATTTCAGTCCGGTGCCCGGGGCGCCGGCATTTGTCCGCGGAGTCGCCCAATGCCGAGGCTCCATTTTGTGTTTGCTCGACTTGGGCCGGTTTTTCAACGTGCCAGAAACCGGCTTGGCCGACGTGCATCACATGGTCGTGGTGGAAGGGCTGTCGCGGCGAATCGCCCTGGCCGCCGGGCTCGCGGAGGAAATCCTGGCGATTCCCGCCAACGACATCAAGCCTGCACCAGCTTTTGCCTCTCAGTTGATGGCCGACTGTGTCGAGGGAGTGTTCGACGACAACCGGTTGTTGCTGGACGTGGATGCCCTGCTGCAGGATCATCGCCTGGTCGACGGGCGAAGGGGATAATGCCCTCAGCTAGTTGTCGGCGGTTGCGGCGGCAATCGGCTCGGCGACCCTGGCAAATATCAATAAGCTTGGCCTTTTTGGGGTACGCTGCTCTCATCGCCCCACGTGGCCATTCAACCCTCACCCCCCAACCAAGAACAGAACGAAGCTATCCATGACAATCGGGTCGAAACTCGGGGCAGCCTTTGGAACCATTGTGGTTTTGATGCTGATCAGCGGCATGGTCGTCTATTGGGCCCTCGATCGCATGAGCGAAAGTGTCGAACGAATGACTGAGGAAACGGTTCCCAGCCTCCGCGCGTGCAATAACGTGACCATCGCCGTCCTCCGCGCCACCGCCGCCACGCGAGGCACTTTGTTGCTTGGTGGAGAGGCGACTCAGGCCGAGTACTTCGAAACGGAGTTCAATACCGCGATCACGCAATTGAACGATGCCGTGAACCAGTTGAAGGAATTGTTTGCCGTTAACGCCAATGCCACCGACGAGAACAACCTGCGGACGCTGATCGATTCCCTCGAGAGTTTTCAATCCACGCAACGCGCGGTGCGCAACGCAGCGCGCGAGGCCGGCGCCGGCGCCGATCGCGATCTCAATCCCACGATCCAATTGATGGAAACCCAAAGCGCGCCCAAGGCCCGCGAAGCTCGCCAGCAGGCCGATCTGCTCCGCGAAGCTGCGCTTGCCCGATTGGTGAAAGAACGCGTCGAATTGGACGACAGTCGCGCCACGGCCCACTCCACGCTTTGGATCAGCAGCGCCATCGCCGTCGTGGTTGCAATGGCCATTGCCATCGTGTTGACACGCGGAATTACGGAAAGCGTCGGCGAGTTGCTGTCGGGCGTGCAAACCGTTGCCCGGGGCGATCTCAGCCAGCCCGCCCTGGCAGTCCGCGGTCGGGATGAAATTGGCGAACTGGCCGGAGCATTCAATCAAATGGTGGTTTCCCTGCGATCCATTATTTCCGAGGCTTCGACCACGGCGGGCGAGGTTGCCGCGGCCACGGGACAAATTGCCACCAGCGCCCAACAACAATTGACCAGCCTGAATCAAACTGCCTCGTCGTTGAACGAAATCACGACGACCGCCGAAGAATTCAAAGCCACCATGCAGGAGTTTGCCGACCGGGCCCGCGCCGTCCACGAAGCCGCCGACGAAACGGCCAAGCGCACGCACGAAGGACGAGGCCTCACCCAACAATCGGCGGATCGGATCGAGCGGGTTCTCAGCAATGCTCAAGCGGCCGGCGAAAGCGTGCTTCACCTGGCCGAGCAAATGCAGCGGATCGGCGAGATCACGGCGTCGGTCAACGAGATTGCCGAGCAAACCAAGCTGCTCGCCCTGAATGCCTCGATTGAAGCTGCCCGGGCCGGCGAAGAAGGTCGGGGGTTTGCCGTCGTGGCCATGCAAGTACGCGAACTGGCCAATCAATCCAAAGAGGCCTCCGGCCGCATCGAGGCCCTGATCACGCAAGCCCAAAAGTCGATGCAAACCGTCGTCGCTCGAATTGACGATGGCAGCCAGCTTTCGGAGGATTCCTCGCGCCAGGTGAGGAACGTTTCGCAGGCGTTTGAAGAAATTGCTCGGGCGATCGAACAAACCCGCGAGGCTATGGCGCAAATCAATACCGGCGCCCGGCAGCAAGAGGCGGGGATCACCGAATTGGTGAGCAGCATCACGGAAATCGACAGCGCTGCCAAGGAATCGGTAGCCGCCGCCGAGCAAACTGAAAAGGCGATCACCGCCATCGACAAGCGACTGCAATCGCTCAGCGATTCGGTGACCCAGTTCAAGATTTAAACCCACCGAGCGATAGGCTGAAATTTCAATTTCCTCGCACGCGATCCAACCAACGCGCCGTTGCCGATGATCGATCCCATTCTCAACATCTTTCGAGAGGAGGCTCGAGAGCACTTGCGCTCGCTTGAAGCAGGCTTTCTCGAACTCGAATCGACGAAGGATCCTATTCGTCGGCAAGATCAGATTCACGCCATGTTTCGCCATGCGCACAGTCTGAAGGGCGACGCGCGGGTGATTGGCCTGGACGACCTGCAGCATGTCGCCCAATTGCTGGAAAACATTCTCGACCGGTTTCGGGAGAATCCGCTGGCGGCCGATCGGCCCGCCATCGACAACGGCCTGGCAAACCTGGATCGACTACGGCAGCTGTTCGAGATTTGGCACGATCAAACCTTCGGCCGCGCCCCGCAAGTCTCTCGTGAAGCCAAGCTGCTTCCAACCGGCGAGACGCCCCATGCCTCTGAACTTCGCGCAGCCTCTCCATCCCAACCGCAAGATCGCGATTCATCATTTTCTTCCGAAAACTTCACGGTGCGAGTGCCTGCCGAGCGCTTGGACCGCATGCTCAATCTGGTAGGTGAATTGCGGATTGCGCAGCGGTCGGGAAATGCCGTGAGCGGTCAACTGTTCGATCTTCGCCAGTACCTTGAGCAAACAATGCGAGACGCCCCGCCCGAGTTACGAGCGGAGATGGAAGGAGCCTTTGACCAGGTGTTGCGCATCGAAGCCGAAGTCCGCAAGCAACACAACCGCGAGCGACTCTTAATGCAGTCACTCGATGAAGACATTCGCCAGGCACGGCTGTTGCCCATCGGAATGCTGGCGGAATCGCTGCGACGGGCAGTGCGCGACCTCGGGCAAAAACTGGATAAACCATTACGGTACGAAGTGGAAGTGGGCAAAATCTTACTGGACAAGGCCGTGATCGAGGCATTGCAAGCGCCTCTCACGCATCTCATTCGCAACGCGGCCGACCACGGTGTCGAACCGATCGCCGTTCGCAAAGCGAAAGGCAAGCCCGAGGAAGGATGCATCCGCTTGCAGGCCCGTCAGCGAGGCGACATGGTGCGGATTGCCGTTAGCGACGACGGGGCGGGGTTAAATTATGCCAGGATTCGCGCGAGTTTGATTTCCCGGGGTAATTTTACCCCCGCACAGGCCTCGGAACTGTCCGAGCAGGAATTGGCCAGCTACCTCTTTCAGCCGGGATTTACCACGTCGGAATTGGGCGAGGTTTCAGGACGCGGCGTGGGGTTAGACGCCGTGCGCAATGCCGCGCAGCGCCTGCACGGTCGGATCGAGTTGGGCGAGAGTTCAACCGATGGGACCACATTTATACTGACGGTCCCACTCACGGTATCCACGATTCGCGTGCTTACGGTTTGGAGCAGCGGACAATGCTTCGGAATACCCAGCGCAATGATTGTGCAATCGGGTCGAGCCCGCCGCGCTGACCTCCGCGACCTGGAAGGAGTCACTGTCGTTTCTGTCGATGGCGAACCCGTTCGCTGGGTGGCGCTGGTGGACCTGCTCGGCGTCGACACCGCGCACCGGCCCGCGACGACCTTGGCTGTGCCCTACTTGCTCATTGCCCATGGGGAACGACGCGTCGCCGTGGCCGTCGATGACCTGGAAGACGAACGCGAGGTGCTGCTCAAGCCGCTGGGTTTTCCGCTGACGGGCATGCCCGGCGTGCTCGGGGGCACGATCCGCCCGGACGGTTCCGTGCAATTGGTGCTGGACCTTACGAGCGACGCGTTCTCCCCCGCCCAATCGCGCAGGGGAATTCCCCATGCGGAACCGCGGCCCGGTCGCGTCTTGGTGGTCGATGATTCGCCGACGACCCGGGCCGTGTTACGAAACCTATTGACTCGGGCAGGCTATTCGGTGCGAACCGCCGTGGACGGCCTCGATGCCCTGGAAAAACTCCGCACGCACCCCGTCGATCTGGTGGTCAGCGATTTTGAAATGCCACGCCTGAACGGCGTCGACTTGACCCGGCAAATCAAAATCCGCTTTGGATTGCCCGTTATTTTGGTCACCGCGCGCGAGCGAGATCAACACCGCCAAGAGGGTCTGGAGGCCGGCGCGGACGCCTATGTGGTGAAATCCAAGTTTCAAGGCGAAGGCTTGTTGGATATTGTGCGGCAATTTGTGTGAAAAGCAGGGAAAAGTGAAGTCTGCCACTGACGAAGATGCACCGCGTTGTAGAATGACGATGTTTGTCGCTGTGGCGCCAGTGTGCCTTGGCGTCAAGCCGACCCAAAAGCGGCCGGCAATCGCGCAGGTCGGCCTCGTTCACCAGGGGGGCTCTTCGGTTCGCTTCGGTAGCTGCGCCTGATTAATTTGAGCCGCCCACCTTTACTGGTTTTCGTATGATTCGATTACTGCTGGTTGAAGATTCCATTACTCAGCGGGAGATCTTGCGCCGGCTGCTAACCGAGGATGGCGAATTCACCGTGGTTGCCGAAGCGCGAAACGGCCAGGAAGCGATCGACATGGTGGAGAAGCATCGCCCCGACGTGGTCCTCATGGATATTCACATGCCCGACGTCGACGGCGTGACCGCCACGCGGCTGATCATGAAGCGAACCCCGGTGCCGATTGTGGTCGCCAGCGCCTCGCTGAAAAAACAGGACGTCGATCTGGGGCTGGAAGCGTTAAACGCGGGCGCGGTATCGGTGATTGAAAAACCGCAGGGGGCCGTTCTGCTCCACCTTGCGAAAATTGCGCCGCACCTTCGCGCGGAGCTGATCGCCGCTTCCAAGGCGCGCGTCTCGCAGTGCCCTGGTTCGCCGGGGCCTTCTCGATTGACGGCCGCTCCCAAATCGTCGTGGAATCGCACCGAAGTCGTCGGCATCTGTGCCTCGACCGGCGGTCCCCCGGTGCTAATGAAAATCCTTTCCCAAATCCCCAAACCGTATCCGTTGCCGATTCTTCTGGTGCAGCATATTGCGTCAGGCTTTGTGGAAGGCTTTGCCCGCTGGCTCGGCAATCAATCCGGCCAGGTAGTGAACATTGCCTCGCCGCGCCAGCCTCTGGCACCCGGCGTTTGGCTTGCACCGGGCGGACAGCATCTCTTGCTGGGAGACCGCGAACGACTGGAACTGCTCCCCTCGCGCCCGGAAGATATCCATTGCCCGTCGGGGAACGTGCTCTTCGAGTCTCTTGCGGATCGGGCCGGTTCGCGGGCGCTGGGCATTCTGCTGACAGGCATGGGCAACGACGGGGCGGCCGGATTGCTCAAGTTGCGCCGTTCCGGCGGCCAAACGATCATTCAAGACGAAGCATCCAGTTTGATATTTGGCATGCCCAAGGCCGCCCGAGATCAAGGCGCCGCGCAATTTGAATATCCGCCGGAAAACATCACCGAGGTGCTGCATCTTGCGGCGCAGCCGGGGTCAGGTGATTGCTCCCCTTGAAGTTTTTGCCGGGACCAGCCAATCGGGTGCTGCGGCCGCGCATGGATTGAAATCTTCGCTTTTTGAATCATGAGCGCGATCCTCCTCATCGAAGACAGCCGCATTCAGGCCATGACGTATGGCCGCCTGCTCGAACAGGCGGGACACGACGTACGCTATGCCACGTCGGCCGAGGAGGCATTTCAAAAATGCTACGACGCATTCCCCGATTTGGTCATTCTCGATCAATATCTGGGAGCGAGGACGGGGCTGGAAGTCTGCCGGCGACTCAAGGCCGACGTTGCCCTGCAAATGATTCCCGTGGTGGTTCTCACCGACAGCCAGCGCGAGCGCGACCATATTGCCGCCCTCGAGGCGGGCGCCGATCGCTTTCTTTCCAAGGAGAGTCCGCACACCGAATTGCTGGCGGTGGTCGAAAGCCTGTTGAAAACCTCGTTGTCGGTCGAACTTACCGACTCCGACGACGAAGTTCGCGACACCTTTTTGCGGGGGACCCGCCTGCTGGCCATCGACGATAGCCCGACGTATCTCGATGACTTGACGCGCCGACTCAAAGAAAACGGCTTTCATGTCGTTACCGCCACTTCGGGCCGCGAAGGCATCCGACTGCTGGAACACGAGCCGTTTCACGTGGTGGTGGTCAACCTCATGATGGCCGATATGAATGGTTTCGAGGTCTGTCGCCAGGCCCGCCGATGGGCGGACGAGCGGCAAAAGCAACTGGGTCTGCTCATTCTCTCCGGCCAGGAAAGCCAGCAGAACCTGATCGACGCTCTTGAATCGGGCGCCGACGATCTGGTTTCCAAGCAAAAAGACATCGAGATTATCGTCGCCCATATCACCTCGCTGGTGCGACGCGTGCGCATCATGCGCAGCGTGCAACTAGCCAACCAGAAATCGCACGCCCAGGAATTGGCGCTTCGCGAAGCGGAATGGCGTCAACGCGAAGCGGAAGAGCGGGCACGGCACGTGGAAGCCCGGGCTCTGCTGGTCGAAGAACTGGAGAAGGTCGCAGCCGAGTTGTCGCGATCCAAGGACGAACTGGTCAAGGCCAAAGACGCCGCGGAAGCCGCCAGCAATGCCAAGAGCGAGTTCTTGGCCAACATGAGCCACGAAATTCGCACTCCCATGAACGGAATCATGGGCATGCTCGAACTGCTCACCAAGACCAAACTCTCGCATCAACAGTTCGACTACTTGTCCATGGCCCAGCAGTCGGCTCATACCCTGCTGCGATTGCTTGACGACATTCTCGATTTTTCCAAGATTGAAGCGGGCAAGCTCGAACTGGAACACGTCGATTTCAATCTGCAAGAATGCCTGGGTAAGGCTCTGCGGATGATGACGATTCGCAGCCAGGAAAAAGGTCTGGAACTCGCCTGCCGGATTGCTCCCGATTTGCCGGGCCACTTCAACGGCGACCCCGGCCGGCTGCAACAGGTGGTGCTGAACCTGGTCGGCAACGCCATCAAATTCACCGATCAGGGCGAAGTGGTGGTGAACGTTGCCGAAAAGGACCGCACGGCCCAGCGAGTTCGGCTGCACGTCTCCGTGCGCGATACGGGAGTGGGTATTGCCGAAGAGGAGCAGCAGCGTATATTCGGGGCCTTTTCGCAGGCAGACACTTCGACCACGCGGCGGTTCGGCGGAACCGGCCTGGGGCTGACCATTTCCGCGCGGCTGGTGGATTTGATGCGTGGCCACATCTGGGTGGAAAGTCAGCTCGACCAAGGAACTACCTTCCACTTCACTTGCGAACTGGGGTTTCCCCGGGAACGCGTGGAACCCTGTCCTCCTGACCTGTCAGGCTTCGCCGGTTTGCGTTCGTTATTGGTTGACGACAACGCTAGTTCGCGGGAAATCCTCACCGAGTTGATGCTTCACTGGAAGATGAAACCGACGGTCGTCGCGACCTCTAGCCAGGCATTGCAGGCGGCCAAGGACGCGCTTCACGGCCGAGAACCGTTCGACCTGATGATTGTGGATCTGCAATTGCCCGATACCAATGGGCCGGTATTGGTTCGCGACTTGATGAGTCTTCACGCCGCTGAGTCGTGTGCGATTCTCGCGGTGTCTGCCAGCATCAGCGATTTGAGCGTCGATCATGACGGCGCGGCAGCCCCCATTCGCATTTTGCACAAGCCGGTCCTGCCCGACGACTTATGCCAGGCAATTTTGGGCGCGAAGTTCGCCGATCAACAGCGGCCGTTGCCGGAAAACGCCGATCGCCTGCCGCCGCTGCCTCCCATTCGCGTGCTGCTGGCCGAAGACAGCGCAATCAATCAGCGCGTGGCATTGGGGTTCTTGGAGCGCTGGGGGCATCACGTAACCGTTGTCGACAACGGCAAAAAGGCGCTCGATGCCCTGGAACAATCGGATTACGACCTGGTGCTAATGGACCTGCAAATGCCCGACATGGGGGGGCGTGAAGCAACCGAGGTGATTCGCCGGCGTGAGCAGGGCACGGGCAGGCATGTTTCAATCATCGCCATGACCGCCGAGGCCATGAAAGGCGATCGCGAGCGGTGCCTTGAAGCCGGCATGGACGACTATATTGCCAAGCCTATCGATTCGGAATCGCTGCTGCAGGTTATGCTGCGCTGCGTTGCCAGGTCGGCGACGGCCGGATGCCCCTTGGCTTCATCGCCGGGGGGTTCAAACACCGAATCGCCTCGCGAGCCCCGGTTGGAGTCTGCCGATGCGGCGGCCTCCATCGACTGGGAACATTGGCAAAGGCTGATGGGAAACGACGACCGGCTCATGAAGGATTCGGTGGCAATTCTCCGCGAGCAGTGTCCATCGCTCCTGAACGATATTGAGCAAGCCCTCGCCAGTGCCGATAGCGCCGCCCTTGCCCGCAGTGCCCATTCGTTAAAAGGTTTGATTGGCTACTTTGGCTCGCCCGCTGTCGCCAATTCAACGCAGGAGCTGGAGCAACTTGCCAAGCAAAACCAGCTTGCCGACGCCGCCGCGGTTGTGGATCGGTTGCGACATCAAATGCGTCAGATTTTGGCAGCCATCAACGACCGCTTCGACAAGGCATAAGGACACCGGAATTTGACCGCAGGTTGGAACGGTATCCCTTGGGGGGGCCGAATCGATCGCGTCGCTGGGCGAGTCGCAATGAGTGGTTGTTCGAGATTTCCCACTTGGATGCCAGAGAATGATTCATCGCCGCAAACCGTGGCGTGACGGGCGGGATTGTCAACTTTTTTGGGAAAGCATCTGTGTTGCAGACGATGGCAGACTGGATCAACGACCTCCCCGGCATTGTCGTTTTGGCGGCCGGCGTGCTGCTTCTGTTGGGGGGAGGCCGCTGGTTGGTTCATGGGTCGGTCACCTTGGCCTCGCGGCTTGGGCTATCCACGCTGTTGATCGGCTTGACCGTGGTCGCCTTTGGAACCAGTTCGCCGGAATTGGCATTCAATTTGGCCGCGGCTCTCAACGACAATACGCAGCTCTGCTTCGGCAACGTGATTGGATCGAACATTGCCAATGTCTGCCTGGTGGTAGGGCTAAGTGCGCTCGTGTCGCCGCTGGTCGTGAGAAGTCGCATTGTCAAGAAGGAGCTCCCCTGGCTCATTCTCGTATCTTTTGGCGTCATGTTGCTTGTGCTGATGCCGCCGCACGTATTGCGAGACGACAAAACCATCTTTGTGTTCGCCCACCTGCATGGGCTGATCTTGTTGGCCGCGTTTGCCCTGGTGATGATTGCCTGGTATCGACTCGCTCGACAAGGCAATGCCGACGATTTGGCGATCGAAACCGCGGAAGCCACCCAAAAAGAGGCTGGCGAGAGTTTGCCCAAGGCCATCGGCCTGGTGCTGCTTGGGCTTGCGTGCCTGTTTGTGGGCGGCAAATTGGCCGAAACCGGCGCCGTGGGTCTGGCTCGCACCCTGGGAATGAGCGATGCCCTGATTGGTTTGACCATTGTGGCCTTGGCGACAAGCCTGCCCGAGATTTTTGCCTCGGCAATGGCGGCTCATCGGGGCTTTACTGATTTAGCCGTGGGCAATGTGGTCGGCTCCAACTTATTTAACCTGTTGTTGGTGCTCGGCGCCACGTCTTTGGTGACTCCCGTGGAGGTACCTCCTCAACGAGGTTGGTTCGATCTGGCATTCATGGCAGGGGTAACGCTTCTGCTCTTGCCGCTGGGGATTAGCGGCAAGCGACGCATTGATCGCTGGGAAGGCCTGCTGCTGCTGGCGTGCTACGCCGTGTACATTTCCCTGGGCGTGGTGCTCGATCCCGGGGCAAGTGGATAGCCCGCCTCGCAAGGGTATCCACACCTTCAATTGCGAGGCAAGATTGCGCCCAATTTTTCCAGTTCGGCTCGGGATAGCCGCCCATTGCTGTCTGCATCCAACCGATCGAACAATCGCTGCAATCGATCGGGAATTTCCTCCCGCGTCAGCTCGCCGTCTCCGTTCTTGTCGTATTGCTGCAGGGCATTTTCGACAAGACGGTTCAACAAGGGCCGGTTCATTGCGGCAGGTTCGCGAACTTCTTCTCCTGTTCTGGGAATGGCGATGTCGAAATAGCCGATCAGCATTTCTTCCCAGGTTTGGTCGCCCCACCGCACCGTGGCTTGCGGATCGGGATTATTCAAATTGTCCGGGGAGTTGTCGAACACGCCCTGGCAGGCAAGGCGCGTTCCCGCGGGCAACAATCGTGGTTGAGCCAGCACGTAGCCGGTTTGCCAGTTGAAGTCGTAGCGGGGGATATCGAGCAACACTTCGCGTTGCCCTCCCGGGAGGACGGCTTCGTAACGAAATGCCTGGCCGCGCAAATGCATATGCGGCATGAACGAAAGCAGCAAGACATCGGTTGGCGCCGGCCTCGACATGGCCGAAAAACTCTGATCAGCCCGCAGGGGCTCAATGCGCAAATTGCGCTGGGCGGCGCTGGTGGTCACCACTTCGTGCGTCACTTCGTGTTCATCGGCAAAGATCAGCCCTAGTTGGCAAATGTCCTCTTGAGGCGTGCCGATCGGCGTGTAGTGCACCTGGAAGATCAGCTTGCTGCCGGCGGGCAACTTCTTGGCCATGCCGTCGGGATATACCGGAGGGCGCAAGCCGGGAACGTAAGACGCGAGAAACCCATCGACTCCGCCACCGCGGCGCAGGTCCTCGGGGTCCTTGGCGAACACCAGCACGTGATGAACCACGGCTCGATTGCCGGGGAGCACTTCGGATGCCTTCACCCAGCGGTCCTCTTTCAATTGCGGATCGACCGAGAAGTATTGGTAGCGCACCGCGCCGGTCGCGGGAACCTGGTAGGGTTTGCTCGCCATGGGGACCACCAAGTCGGGCTCCTTCGGTAGGCCCCAGCCCGAAACAAACGTGGGCAGCGGCGGCGTTTTTGCCACATCGCCTTGGGGAGCGCCGGCGCGAACCCACTCCGCGATCAAAGCTTTTTCTTCCGCCGTCAATGCGCGATCGTTGGCAAATTTGCCGTGCTCGGGATTGGCATGCCAGGGCGGCATTCGTCCCTCGCGCACCACTTCGGCAATGGTGCTCGCCCACCCGGCCACTTCGTTGTATTCCGTCAGGGCAAACGGGGCGATCTCTCCGGCGCGATGGCATTCGACACAGCGGCGATTCAATAGGGGCGCAATGTGCTCCACGTAATTCACCTTGGCCTGGGGGTCGGGCGTGCGCATCTTGGCAATCAAACAACCCACGGCCGCGGTCATGGGCCGCGAAACCGTTTTGCCAGCGAGCAATTCTTCCAACGCTGTCTTCAAGTCGTGCTGCTGCGGTTGCTCCCGCGCGTAGCCTACCCCGTATTGATCGTCAATTCGTCCGCGATATCGAATCCGCCGTTCGCCGTCGAGCACGATCACTTCGGGCGTGCGTTCCGCGCCGACTTGATCGGCCAGGCGATTGCCCACATCCTTCAAGATGGGAAACGGAATGTCGTGCCGCCGGGCATAGCTGGCGATCTCGGTGACCGAGTCATGCTGGTTGGCGTTCACCCCGAGGAAGGCAACGCCTTGGGGTTCAAAAGTTCGCGCGAGGTCGCTCAGGCGCGAGCCGTACAACTTGGCCAACGGACATTCCGTACCCAAGAAAGCAAGCACCACCAGTTTGCGATCAACGTAATCATGCAGCGCATGCTCAGCGCCGCGATAGTCTCGCAGCTTGAATTCCGCGACGGGTTCCGTTGGCAACGATTTGCCAGAAGTCGCCGACGACGGGTCGCCTTGCGCGACCAAGACGCTTCGCATCGAGATCAGCAATGCTAGCACCAACAGGCAACGATCCGTTCGAGAGCGGCGGCGAACAATAACTCCGCTTTCGACTCCCAAAACAAAATCCTGAGTCGCTGTCATCGAGTCGTTCCTTCCAGCATTTTCCGCGAGATTTTCTTTCCGCCGGTCGTTCCAGCACCGCAAGCGGCCGATCCCTATCCACTTATACTCCCGAAAGACGCAGAAGATTCGCGGTGGCGGCGAAAATTCCTCGAAAACCGCGACGACACAACCCGCCCTGCCTCCGCTGAACTTGGCTCGCCTCAATCGAAGGGCAGTCGATGCTGACGTGTGCGCCGCCTTCGACGCGGACATGCATGGCCATCGCTTCGTTCTCGCGCTGGCCCGTGCCCCGGCTCCATGTAATGCGGCCCCCGAGGAAGGTCGGACACCGACGCGGCAGCACCATAGTCCCCCGACCCATCAGAGTCTGCCGGACCGCGATTCGACTGACGCCCCACGGCGCCGCACCGCAAACGCTTCGCGATTTCTTGGCGATTGAAGGCAGGCATGCGTTCCGTGCCTGCGCCCTCGCGGGGCGATTCATTGCTCGCGGCGTTGTGCCAGCGAACTTCGTCTGCCACCAGCGAAGCGATCAAGCTGCCGTCGCATAGCGCCAGCGAGTTCTTGGGCGATACCGCCACGCGTTCGTCCGCTGTGACAATCCCGACCAGGTTTACGGGATCGGCCGCGCTGACCACAATGACCTCGCCCGAGGGTTCGGCGTCGCGCAACTGCCGCAGCCGATCGACCGCCTCCGGCCGTGCGTATTGTTCTCCCCCCACGCCGACAATGAATCTTCCACCGCGAATTTTGCCTTGCAGTTCCAATCGCCGATAAACCATTCCCAGCTCGCGCCAACTGGGTGCCAGGCTTTCTCGGCAGAGCAAATCGCGAAACACGATCCCGTATCGATCGAGCAGCAACTCGGCCCACTGTTCGGCCCGCGCGCATTCGGCGTCGCCATGCAAGAGCAGGGACCACCGTCCACCCCGGCTATAAGTCGACTCGCGCCCGTGGCCCGAACGCCGCGCCGCCGTTCGTGCTGCTTGACGCAATCGCGGAGTGATCTGCCAACGCACCGCCGCGAAGCTGTCCGAGGCAATCACCCCCAGGGCCGCCAACTCGCCCAGGCTTTGCTCGACTTCGTTCACCAATAACCGACTGCGATGCACGATTTCTTCGAAAAACAGCGCGCCACCTTCCTGGAGCACGCGTAGAACGGCGGCAGTGGCCGGTCGAAACAATGTTGGTTCGACGTCCGGCCGAGTGGCCGGCAACAGCCACGGCAAGTTGCGCCGTGCGAAGAGCGATAACGGCACCATCCTCGTGATCGCCGCCCGGCGTACCTGGCCCGCATCGGCCAGTGTTCCTTTGCGTTGCGTGCCAAGACCGTTCTCCTCCACGGCGTCTTGGGCTTCGGCGGTAATTCGCGGCGGCAGCAACCGCGCCCACGAAACTTCTCCAGTCAACGCCAATTCATCCAGCCAGACGGGGTCGAAGTCGGCGACGCGGCCGGGAAGAATATCGCGTTCCCACGCCCCGCTGCTGGTTTCGAATCCCTGGAGTCGGGCAATCGTTGCTCGCAGGCCTTGTCGGCCTTCGCAGGTTCGCCCCGCCCCAAGACTTTGCCAGTCGCATAAAAATCGCAGAAATACCTGAGGCGAAACCGGCTGCACCGCTTGCCTGGCCTTCAAGACCGTGAGCCGCTGAATTCTGGCCAACAAGCGGCGATTGCAAAACTGAGGGGAAGTTGGCGCGGATTCTTCGCCACACGTCTGAGCACGCGCGCCACGAGGCAGCTGCGCGGCGATCATCGCTGGATCGCAGAAGTTTCCCCGCAGCACGGCGCCTTCGGCCTCGATTGCTTCGAGCGCCGCCGCCACGGCAGGCTCTCGCATGCTCAACCGCTGGGCCAGAACCGCAGCCGTGGTGGGGCCAGAGATTTCCATTCGCCCCCGCACGATTTCCAGTCTCGCGGAAATCGCCTCCATTTCCTCTTGTAAAGAGGGGGGCAATACCGGCTCGGGCTTCGCCACCGCCTCTGGCAAAGCGGCAGTCACCATTGGCCAGCGCTCCGCCGCGGTCCAGTAGGTCGTATTGTTGGCAAGCTGCACGCGGCAGGCGCGGCCGGCAGTGCAGAGCACTTCAAACCAAACACGCCAATCTCTTTCTGCTTCGTCCTCGGCCAACAGCACCAATCCGCACAGCGTGTCGTGCAACTCGTCGGCATCGCGCACGGTGGGCCAGGCTTCGGCCAGCACCTGCGAAATAGCAGCCGGGTCGAGTTGCGCCAGGTCGTCGAAGTCGTCGGCTGTGAAATTGTGCCGCGTCGCCACGGCGCGTGCCCGGCGTTCTTCCAACCCCGCGTCATCCAAGAACGCATAGGGGTTGGCGTTGAGAATCTCGTAACTGAATGGCGAAGGTTCGCGGGTATCGCGGGCAACAAACTCAATCTTGCCCGCCTCCACGTCGGCTAGAATTTGCAGGAAGCGTTCCAGGTCCATCGCTTCCTGCAGGCAATCGTGAACGGTTTGCCGCACGAGGGGATGATCGGGAACTTCAACGTCGCCCACCACGTTTTCGAGGCAGGCGGTGGATTGCGGAAACACCGCCGACAGCAAGTCTTCGGCCTTCATGCGCTGCAAATGCGGCGGTACTCGCTTGCCCCCCTGCTGACGCAGCACCAGCAGACTGCGATTCGCGTTCCACCGCCAACGAATGCCAAACACCGGCGCCGCCAGCATGGCTTGAATCAGCAGGTCGCGGGCGTTCTCCTTGTTGAGCATGCGAAATAACTGCTCGATAGGAAAGCTGTGCTGCGGCCCCAGGGAGAGCACAATACCATTGTCATCGGCCGAAGCCTGCAGTTCAAAATCGAACGACCGGCAGAAACGCTTGCGAAGCGACAATCCCCAGGCTCGGTTTACCCGCGCGCCAAACGGCGCATGAATGACCAATTGCATGCCGCCCGATTGATCGAAGAATCGCTCGAACAGAACCCGCTGGCAGGTGGGCGCCAAACCTACCGCAGCTACCTGGGCGGCAATATAGTCGACCACCTGCGAGGCTGCGGCCGCCGGAGCGCCGCACTCTTGTTGGAGCCAGGTTCGGGCGGCCTCGGGCCGGGCAAGGCCGGCTGCGAGATGGTCGCGAAATTCAGACACCGCGTGCGATAGTTCCCAGGTGCGGCCCGGCGCTTCACCAAACCAAAATGGAATGGTCGCCGCCGCGCCATGGGCATCGCGGACGGTGACTTCCCCTCCGCGAACATGCACGATCTGCCACGAAGTATCGCCTAGCTGGAAGATATCGCCACCCATGCTGTCGATGGCAAAGTCTTCGTCGACCGTGCCGACCACCGTCCCTTCTCCCTCGACCACCACCCGATACAGCGCCGTTTCGGGTATCGCGCCGCCGTTGGTAATGGCGGCAATCCGGGCCGCCCGCCGTGCGCGCACTCGCGATGCCAGGCGGTCGCGATGGACGTAACGCCCCTTGGGCATGCCGCGGCCAACGCCTTCGGAAAGCATCTCCAACACTTCTTCAAACTGATTGGGCGTGAGATCGCGATACGGCCAGGCACGCCGGCACACGTCGTACAGTTCGGCCTCGCTCCACTCCTGGGCGGCCGTCATGGCCACGATCTGTTGCGCCAAAATGTCGATCGGTCCTACTGGGATTTCCACCCGGTCGAGTTCCCCCTGGCGAACGGCTCGAACCAGCGCGAGGCATTCGATCAAATCGTCGCGGGTAAGCGGAAACAGCCGCCCCTTGGGAATGGCGTGCAGTTGGTGGCCGGCTCGGCCAATGCGCTGCAACAGCGTGGCAATGCTTCGCGGCGACGCAACCTGGCAAACCAGGTCGATGTAGCCGACATCGATGCCCAACTCAAGCGAGGCGGTCGCCACGATCGCTTTCAACTCGCCTTGTTGAAGACGCCGCTCGGCTGCCAGCCGCGTCTCCTTGCTCAAGCTGCCGTGGTGGCTGGCCACGGCCTCATCACCCAGGCGTTCGCGAAGCCGCAAACTGACGCGCTCGGCCATCCGCCGTGTATTGACAAACACCAGCGTGCTGCGATGCGAGGCAATTTGCTCTGCCAACCGTTGGTAGATTTCGTCCCAGCACTCGTGCGAACAGACCGCGCCCAGTTCCGACTCGGGCACGTCCACCGCCAAGTCGAGCCGCCGCAAATGCCCAATGTCGAGGACTTCGCAATCGGCCTGCCCGTCGGGCCGGACATGCCCGGCGCCTACGAGAAATCGAGCCATTTCGTCCATGGGGCGCTGCGTGGCCGAAATGCCAATGCGTTGCAATTTCGGTCGCGGCGATTCGACCACGGTCGCCGACGCTGCGCAGTTCTCTCCGCCAAAATTGAACTCGGCAATCTCCCCAACGGCAGGGTCGGCCGGCTGGTTTTCCTTCCGGCCTGCAACGAGGTTCGCCAAGCGTTCCAAACTCAGAGTCAGATGACTCCCTCGCTTGTCGCGAGCCAGGCTGTGGATTTCATCGACGATGACCGTGGACACGCGACTCAAGCTAGCCCTGCCGCGTTCGGACGTGAGCAACAGATAGAGCGACTCCGGCGTCGTTACCAGAATATGCGGGGGGCGGCGAACCATCGCTTGCCGCTCGCTGCTCGACGTATCGCCCGTTCGCACGGCGGCGCGAATTTCGGGAAAGGCCATCCCGGTGGCCGCAGTTCGTTCTCGGATTTCGGCCAACGGCTGCAGCAGATTGCGATGAATATCGTTGCTCAAGGCCTTAAGCGGCGAAACATAGACCACCTCGGTTTGATCGACCAGGCGATTTTGCAAACCGACCCGCAACAACCGATCGATGCACACCAGAAATGCGCTGAGCGTCTTTCCGGAGCCGGTGGGCGCCGCAAGCAATGTGTGCTGGCCGGAAGCGATGGCCGGCCAGGCCCATCGCTGGGCATCGGTCGGGGCGCTGAATCGGCTGGCGAACCAGTCGGCAACCACCGGATGAAACCATTCCAAACTCAAAGGGGTGCGCTCCGTCACGGTGATGCTTTTTCGTTGATTAGATGCGGAATACGTGGCCAGGCACCACGGAGCAAACGCCAATCCAGCGCCACCCGGCAAGTGCCCCGCATGTTTCAGACGCCTGTTTAAGGCGAGCCGTGGACCCTGGGCTCCTTGGTTGCAGGCGAACTTATGGGAAGCAAGTACGCCTCCAATTCTTGAAACTTTTTAGGACCAATGCCTTTTACATCCATGATTTCGCTAGCGTGTCGAAAACCGCCCCGTTCGCTTCTCAACTCCACAATTCGACGGGCGAGCGTTTCGCCGATGCCCGAGACTTGAGCCAACTCGGGCCAGCCACACGTATTGATATCCACGCGATAGGAAACCGGCAGTTGCGGCCGACGTTCGTATTCCACCTGACTCGATCCGCCTCGTTGCCACCAGATCCACCCCCCCGTCGCGAGCAAGATCATGACCACCATGGCCAAGATACGCTGCTCGTAAGCGCGAAGGAGAACCCCAGGCGAGGAAGGGGGAGCGGTTGCCGTTGGCGACAATGCATCGAGGCCGTGGCGTGGTTGAGCGGCGGAATGGTCACCCGGGGCAGGTGCATCGCCGTCCGCTTCGGCGCCAACTTCGGCAGGCGATGCTGCGTCCGGGATTTGCAGAGAATCGCTCACCGACACCACCTATTCGCTACGGAATTGCGCCACGGCAATTTCAGTTTGGCCCACTTGGCGATGCAACACACCCATTATGCCGAGCGAAACACCAGCCCGACAACCAGAGCCCATCCCATCCAGCGGCGAACACCTGGGGATAGTCCGGGGAATCCCACTCTTCCTCATGGAGCGGACTGCGACGGTACCGATTTCACAGATAGTGTACAAAATGGCATTGACTATGTACACCCGTATATTATGCTAATGCAATTGGGGTGAGCATCGCCGCTGCTTCGCCTCGCGCAACGAGATCCTCAGATGCGACGTATCCTCAGATGCAACGATGTGCAGCCCTGCCCTCAACGGAGGAATCACCATTATGAACGAATTTGATCGCCTGACGCAAAAGCAGCGTGAAGTTTACGACTTCATTCGCGACAAGATTCGCTCCCGAGGGTACGGTCCCACCGTTCGCGAGATTGGCAGCCATTTCGACATCAGTTCTCCCAACGGGGTCATGTGCCATCTCAAGGCCCTCGAAAAGAAGGGACTCATTTCGCGCGAACCCAACATGTCGCGCGCCATCACCTTGGCGACCGAGTCGTTCGACCGCCCCCGCGGTTTGCCATTAGCGGGGCGCATCGCGGCGGGCCTGCTTCACGAAGCAATCGAACAAGACGAGCGAATCGATTTTGGCGAATTGTTTGACTCCGACGATCTTTTCGTCCTCGAAGTTCACGGCGATTCCATGATCGAGGATCAAATTGCTGACGGCGACTACGTGGTCATTCGTAAGCAGGAGAAAGCCTCGCCCGGTCAAATTGTCGTGGCCCTGACCGATGAGAACGAGGCCACGCTCAAGCGCTGGTATCCCGAAAAAAACCGCATTCGACTCGAACCGGCCAACTCCAGCATGAAGCCCATCTACGTGACCGACGCCCGCGTGCTGGGAGTCGTGGTCGGCGTCGTGCGCAAAATTTAGCGGAGCGTACCATTTTGCCGTCCGGTGGAAGGTGCCCGGCCAGATCCGCTGCGGTCATCCGCGCATCGGCATGTCGATTTTGCGGCTTTTCGGCAAAATTTCTCGCCAAGGCAATTGTTAACTAGAACCAGTTGCTGCGCCGCCGTCGCTCGACCAGAATAGCAGAACGTTGTGCGGAATGCTCGCTTCGAGCATCATTTCGACCGCAAAGCCGATTGACCGTCCGGTCGGCATGAGTTTTCGCTTACGGCCAAAGGGTGCGCAAATGAACCGTTTCTTGTTTCGCTCCAAGTCGCGTTTACTTCTGCTCGCGTGCATGTTGGGCTTCATCGCGTGGGGAAGTTCGGGCGTCCTGATGGCCCAACAGGCACAACCGAGTCGAACGTGGACCGACGCTTCGGGAACCTATACCGTCGAAGCTACGTTGCAGGGGGTCGTCGACGGCAAGGCACAGTTGTTGCGCGCCGACGGACGCCGAGTAGACGTGCCCCTCGATAAACTGAGCAAGGCCGATCAAGACTACGTTCGCGGCACCATGGCCGCGGTTCCGGCGGCCGGCAGCAAACTCCCCTTCGATAGTTCGCTGGTGTCGTCGGAGTTTGTGGCGGCCATCGTCGTTCAACCGGCTCGAGTAATCCAATCGCAAACATTTCAGGCATTGAGCAAATTGGGCCCAGCGCCTCCTCCCACCAGTTTCGCTGGTGTGGACCTGACCCAGTTGGAGCATGTGATCTTGCTGGCCGGACCTCCCCCGCAGCAACCGGCGGCGGCCAATGCTGATCCGTTTGGCAATGCGCAGCCCCCCGCGGCAGCGCCCGAGCCCGAAAAGGTGGCCATGATCGCCATCAGCCAAAAGCCATTCGATCGCGCGGCGATTTTGGCGTCCAGCGATTTTGAGAACCATGAAGAGGGGATGATTGGCGGAAAAGTTCACCTGAAAGCCCCCGAGGGCGCGAGCAACACGCCCGATGTGGTGTTTCTCGACGATCGCACCGCTTTACTCGCCGAAACGCCTTTCTTGAACACCGTCTTGCAGGCTCAGGGATCGGGAAAGAATCTGATTGCCGCATTAGGGCAACTGGAATTCAACCACGACATTGCCATGGTTTTTGTCGCTCCGGAACAGGCCCCCCCTGCGGGGACCGTCGATCCCAACGGGGCAAACCCATTTGCCAAGGTGGTGGAAGTTGCCGAACAGGGCATGGCTTACATCGATTTGGCCAATGCTCCCAAAATTGCCATCTCTTTCTCCGCCCACGACGAGCAAGTTGCCCAAAAGTCGAAGGGCGAGATTGACGCCTTGATGGGCTTTGCCAAATTGGGAGTTACTCAAATTCTGCCCGAACAATTGAAAGAACTGCCCGTTGACGCCACGCCGCTGTTGACGCTGATGACCGACACCCTGGACACCTTCCAATCGTCGGCCGAGGGTCGAACGGTGAAACTGAGCATTGCTACCCCGAACGACTTTTTGGAACGGGCAGGCAAATGCGGCCCGATTATCCAAGCGCTCATCGGCCAATTTATGATGGGCGGCGCAGGAGGATTCGACGGCGAACCTGGCCCGGAAGGCGCGAATCCATTCGGACCGGGCGCCGTGCCGCCGCCGGGTGCTGCCCCGCCGGACGGTGGAAATGATAACAGCCCATTTGGCGAAAAATCGCCCTTCTAGCCCAGCCGTCGCCCTTTGAAAACGACTGGGTTGAAAAAGACGTAAGAAGTTAAGACCGAACGCCGTTTGCGGTCAGAGGCAGACAAAGGCCTCTCATTGCAAACGGAGGTTCGGTCTTTTATGGATACACTGCTGTTATTGATCGTTGTTGGTGTGCCCAGCAGTGTCCTCGGCGCAATCTGCGCCGTGGGCTGCCAGCGTACGTTGACTCCCTACTTGTGGACCTTCGTTACCGCCTCACTTTCAGGCTCCATGGTCTTTCTGGCATGGGCGGCACTTTCCGTGGCTTGGTCCACGTACGCGGCGGGGGGCACCCTGCAACGGGCCGTATACGCAGGGCAAGCAGCGGCATGCCTGTACTCGTTCGGCGCCCCCTTCTTCGGCGGCGGCCCGTCGTTGGTAGTCGGCATGGCAACGCAGTATCTTCTGCAAGTACGGTGTCGAAGGTATCCTCCCCGGCAAGCGAAGCGATAAGCCACGATTAGGCTTCAATCGCCGCCCTGTAGATACACGGCCCCGTTACAGTTCAAATTGCCGAGCGAACATGGTCTTGCCGTGTTCGATGCCGCGGCGGAGCGATTGGATGTCGCTGCCGAGGTGCACCATCTTGCAGCCCAGGTCGGTGACACGATTGGCAAATTCAGGCGTGGCGCAGACGGTTCCCCATTCTTTGCCGGCTTTCTTGCAAGCGGCGGCGACGTGGGCGTAGGCGTCCCAGAGCTTTTGATTTTGGTATTGCCCAAGAATACCTAACGCTTGCGAGAGATCGGCCGGACCGACGAACAGCAGGTCAACTCCGTCGATGGCCGCGATGGCTTCGGCCTGCTCCAGAGCGCCGAGCGTTTCGACCTGGATTGCCACAAGACTATGGCGGTTGGCGTCTTCGGCAAATTGTAGCGGTGTTTTGTAGGTGTAATCGGCGTCGCGACCACTGGCGTTCAATCCCCGACTGCCTCGCGGGGCAAACTTGGCCCACTGCACAAATTGCTCGGCGTGGTCGGCCGATTCGATTCGCGCGGCCATCACGCCGCCCGCCCCGGCTTCCATGGCTTGGGTCACCACGGAGTAATCGGTCGGAGCCAATCGCACGAAACAGTCGAAATCGTTGGCCCGCCCGGCAATGGCCAGGTTCTGAATCTGTTCGTAAGTCAGGGCGCCGTGCTCCTGATCGAGCCAGAAGCCGTCGAAACCGCCCGCAGCGCCAAACAGTTCCACAATCACGGGGCTGGCAATCCGCCCGATTGCAAAAATTCGTACCGTTTTGCCCGCCGCCAGTTTGCTCTTGAAGCCGTTCATGGGAGTCCTTGAGTCGGTTGTGGAAGAACTGAATTCCCGCACAATACCGACCAAGGCGGCCAAAAGAAAGGGTTTCCAATCAGGGCTGCGGTCAGCGGCTCCCCAGGTGGTTATCGCACGCGAGGATTGAGCACATCGACTCGTTGGGCCATCACATGCGGCGACTTGAGTTCGGTGGCATAGCCCCGCGCGCCCACCACGCCCACGTATCGTCCTTCGTAGGCGCGCAGGTTCACGCCGGGCGCCGCGGTCACGTACGATTGAACCCGGTTGTCGCCGTCGAGCAAAACATATTGCGGGGCGCCAATCCGCTTGGAAGTCACTCGCACCAGTCGGCCTTCGCCGTCAAAGCGACTGTCGATCAATTCCATCGACGCGGCTTCAAGGTCGTGACCATCGCCCGCAAATGGGGGATTGGGCACGTCGGCCGATGCCATCGCGGCAGCAGGCACATCGCGGGCAGGGGCAGCAGCGCGACGCCCTTCGCGTTGCTGTTGTTGAATTGTCAATAACATCTGTTCGTCGGCCCGGCGAATCTGTCGTCCCAAGGCGGCAAAGCGGCGAATTCGCTCGATCAGGTCCTCGGCCCGCACTTGGTCGCGCTCGCTGCGAGCGGTGTCTGCTACCTCCACGGCCCGATCGAGTAGTTCGTCCAATCGCCCGATTTCGTCTTCGCGCGCCACGGCAATGGTCAGTTCTGCCTCGATCTTTTCCAGTTCCAACGCGTGTGCGTTGGGAGCGTCATGAATCGAACGCGGGGGCAGTTCCGGTTCGCGGCCGCGCAAGCTGGCAGGAGCAGGCCGCGGATTCTGGTCCAGCTCCACTTCATCATCGTACCCCGCTCGAGTGGCCTGGCGGTCGTACGACACGGCCCGAGTAGGGCGAGCGGAACGGTCGCGCAAGGGTGGCTCAGATGCAAACTCTCTGGCTTGTGAGCGGCGGAGGCTCACATCTCGCCCTGGGGCCAAATCACGATCGCTGCCGCGAGGGTCGAGCAGTTCGTCTTCGAACGAAGTGCCGTCGGCCCGGTCCACATAGCGACCATACACCCAGCGAAATTCGCCTGCCGGCGGGGCAATGCGGTACCAGGCGCCCGATTCGGTCGGCCCTTCATCCCACATTTCAAGTTGTTCGCCTTTGCGTAGCTTTACCTGCCACACGTCGCGAGCGGCACTCAGGGCGCTGCCGACCCGGGCCACCATGCCTTCGGTGGTAACTTCCAGCAGCCCGCCTCCCAGTTCGCGCACATAGCGGGCCGAAACATAACTGTGGCTGGCCGACGGAGGACGCACCGCAAACCAGCCGCCCGGGTCGTGCCGATACACTTCGACAATCTCCCCCCGCTTCAGCTTTTCGGTGGCGTAGTAATCCTGGCCGGGACCGCTCCGAACGTATACGTCGTCGGCATTGATGGTCGCTCGATACGGAAACTCGCCTGCCGGGAGCGTCGTGCCCGAACATATCAGGATCGAGGCCGCGATCGCCGCGCGCAGTCGCATCCGCGTTCTCCCCAAGCAAGAAGAAATGGAATCCGGAATGAAGGCTTCGGTAGAGAAGCAATCGAGGGGAGGCTTCTACCGGAAACAGCCATTCGCTTCAAGACCTGTTCGCCGCAAGGCCGCTACCCCGCTAGCGATGATGCCGCGGGGAACATGAGAAGCCTGGGCTGCATCCGTAAGGCCCAAGCGAGGGCCGCCTTATACTTCGTGCGTTTGCACTTTCCAGACCCGGCCAGCCACTTCCACGGGATAGTCTTTCACTCCCGCCAGGGCGGCAATCTCGCGCAAAAATCGCAACGTCAGTTCGTCCAAGACATCCTTGTCGCCGTCGCGATCGTAATAGTCCGAAAGATCGATCGGCGGGCCGATCTTCACCCGCACCTGGGCGCGCATGAGCAAACTGCTGTAATAAGTGCCCGCGTACGGCGACCCGGCAATGTAGCAGGGGATTACCGGCACCCTGGCTTTCAAGGCCACCATGGCGGCTCCGGGACGGCCGGGCAGCAGCAAATTTTCGGTGCGGTTGATCCGGCCCTCAATGAACATGCCGACGATTCCGCCGCTGGCAGCCAGTCGAATCGCCGTCTTGGTGCTCTTGGTATCGACCCCGCCCCGGTTCACGGGAATCACTTCCATAATGCGGAAAAACCAGGCGATGGGCGGATACTCGACATACTCGCGCGCCACCATCCAATAGGTCATGCGGCGCGTGGCCGGCACAATGTAGGCCGGATCGACCCCCGCCTTGTGATTGCATACCAGCACGGCGCCTTGCCCCGGCGGCAGCGATATGGTGCCGCGAATCCGCAAGTTCCACAGGAACTGCGTCAGCCCTCGATTCATTTGAAACAGCAGGAACTGCGGGAAGTTATAGCCGGTGCGCATCCAGGCAAAACAAACCATGACGACCGGCAACAAGACAGCGAACACCAGCACGCCATAGGCCAAAAAGTTGGTTGCTTCAGACGACAGCATGCGGGCGCTCAAAAGGTGTACGTCAACCAACTTGCCAAGGGAGCGGTTCGCCGGCCAAACCAGCCAGCAGATTCGCAACCGACATTTCCGCCATGCGATCGCGGGTTTCCCTGGTTGCGCTGCCTAAATGCGGAACCACGACCACGTTGTCCATATTCAACAGGGGATGGTTGCGCGGCAGCGGTTCGGGATCGGTCACATCCAAGGCAGCCGCGGCGATCTGACCGGTTTGCAAGGCGGTTACCAGGTCGTGCGTTACCACCAGCGGCCCGCGGGCCACATTGATCAGCGTGGCCGTCCGTTTCATCTTGGCAAACGCGCCGTCATCGATAATTCCGTGCGTCTCCGAAGTGAGGGGAGCCGAGAGCACGAGGTAGTCCGACTGGCGCAGCAAGTCGTCAAAGCTCACAAATTCTGCCGGCACGTCGGTCGCATCGGTACGAGGACGGCGATTGTGATACAGCACTCGCATCGAAAAACCGGCGCCGCGACGGGCAATCTCCCGGCCTATCCGGCCCATGCCCAGAATTCCCAGCGTGGCATGATGGACTTCGCGCCCCAGCATGTAACCGGGGTCGTACACGGTGAATTCGGGGCTGCGGGCATAACGGTCGCCTTCCACCACGCGTCGGGCCGAGGCCAGCAGCAGGGCAAACGCCATGTCGGCCGTGGCGCCGTCGAGAATGCCCGGCGTGTTTCCTACCGGTAGTCCGCGCTCTGCGGCGTCTGCCAATCGAATATGATCCACGCCCACCCCGTAGTTGCTGATCACCTTGAGATGGGGACACCGATCCATCAGCGCCCCGTCGACCTGCGGGTGCCCATACGTGAACAGCGCGGCGACTTGCGGCAACGATTCCTGCTCGGTGACCCGCCACGGCAACAGTGCCACCTTGCCGGCCAAACGCGTCAAGATGTTCGGGGCCAGCGGCCCATCGGCCACAACCACCGGCAACGTGGCACCGGTGTCTCCCTCGGCGGCTTGCGGCTGTTCCATGCGGGCGTCGGACATCAGCAAAGTTCGGGGGTTAGCGTTCCAGGGGGCAATGACTGCAATAACGTCGGTCCGCGGCCCAGGCGTGTGAGCAAACTACCCTTCAGAACCCACTTGGCTTTCGATCTCGTCTTTGTACTTTTCCAGCATGCGGCCGGGCGAACCCATGATGCTGTAGCCGCCGTCGACGTGCATGATCTCGCCCGTAATGCCGTTGGACAGGTCGGACAGTAAAAACATGCCGATTTTGCCCACCTCGTCGTGGGTTACATTCCGTTGCAGCGGCGAAATCGATTCGTATAGTTTCAGCATGCCGTCGGGGTCGCCAACGCCGCGCATCGAAACCGTTTTCAGCGGGCCCGCACTCAAGGCGTTCACGCGCACGCCTCGCGGACCCAAATCGTAAGCCAGGTACTTCACCGCGCTGTCTAGCGCCGCCTTGCAAATGCCCATCACGTTGTAGCCGGGCACGGCCTTCTCGCCGCCAAAGTACGTAAGCGTGACAATCGCCGCATTGTCGGCCAGCACGTTTTGATCGCGAGCTTCGCGGGCCAGCGCCAGCAGGCTGTACGCGCTGATTTCCATGGCCAGTTTGAAACCGGCTCGACTGGTCGAAATGGTCTCGCGCTTTAAGTCTTCGGGCGGAGCGAAGGCGATCGAATGCAGCAGAAAGTCGATTTGGCCCAACTCCTTGGCCGTGGTTTGCATGGCAGCGGCCAAGTCTTCGTCCTTGGTCACGTCCATCGGCACCAGGAACTTGGCCTGCCCGCGGTCGCGCACCAGTTTGTCGAGCCGTCCGCGGTTCTTCTGACGTTCGTCGTCGGGCTTGTCCGGCATGTAGGTAAAGCCGCAGGTTCCTCCCTGGGCCATCACCTGGTCGGCAATCGCCCAAGCGATCGACATATTGTTGAACACACCGGTAATTAAACCGCGTTTTCCGTCCATCAAAGCCATCGGTGCATCCTTTGTTTCTTTCGGTAAGCGAGCGTGCCGCAATCAGGCGGCCCCCCCAGTTATCCGTAGTATTTTTCGCGGCAGGGCGGCAACGTGTGCCCTCGGCAATTCTTCTCGCGTGCGGATTCCCCGCCAAGGAAGCCGGTGTTGCATGGCGCAACGGTTGCCACCGCGTTGCCCTAGAAGATACGGCAACCGCCGCAACTTGGCAACGAGCCGGACAGACCACGTTACGTGGCCGCTGCTGTTTGCTGCTGAAGGGGAAGACTGCCGTCCGCCGCGAGATTTTAGTTAGCCCAGGCTACGCTGGCTGGAAGAGCAGCAAGCTTGCCTGCCAACACCGCCGAATCGCAAGCACCGCGACGAGCGAAACGAGTGTCATCGCCGGCGCTTTGAACACACCTGCCGCGACGAATCGGACGTGAAACGCTGTGTCGACTACGTGCATGCAAAATCGATAAAGCATCTCCTTGTGCAGCGGGTGCGGGATTGGCCCTGATCGACAGATTCTTCCGCCGCTCATCACATACGTGTCGCATCTGTCGTCTCGCCGCTCCTCCCCTTTCCGAAACCGTTTCGTGCGTTCTGTAATCTCCAGCGGTTTTCGTAGCGTTATGCCTGGCTGGTTTCTCCTCATCGTTTTCCCGCCCGCCCCCCCTTCCCTACCCCCACTTCGCGAGCGGTTCATTGGCGACAAAAGTGTGGCGGGTTCTCGCGAATTGCCCCTGGCAACCGGCTCTGGTATCCTGACTTGGTAGACTGGCAGGCGCGAATCACCCGGCTGAATTTCACCGTGCAGCCATTTGCCCTGAAAAAACCCGGAGGGGACGACTCCGCCGAATGAATTCTCCCGACAGCCAACTTACGCTCGAATCGGCTCGCGAACTCCTGCGTTCCAAGGAACTTCGCTGCACCAGTTGCCGGATTGCCGTCTTGCAACATCTGACCGATGCCCGCTACCCCCTCACTCATGCCGAGGTTTCCGATTCGCTGGTTCCCCGGGGATTCGACAAATCCACCATCTATCGCTGCTTGATGGAAATGGCCGACGTGGGCTTGCTTATGCGGCTCGATCTGGGCGATCACGTCTGGCGGTTTGAACGCCACAGTCAACGCACCGCCCACGAGGAAGTGCATCCGCACTTCCTTTGCACCACCTGCGGTAAGGTCACCTGCCTGGACGATGTCGATCTGCGCATCAAGCCCGCCGCGGACAAGCTCGACCTCGATGTCACCGAAGTGCTGCTCAAGGGCCGCTGCGGAGAATGCCAGGTTTGATCTTCCCCTAGCTTGCCCCCGTTGTGTCGCGGATAAGCCCTGGGACGGGCTATTTCATGCGCTGGCCGCGAATAAATCCTGCGCCTTTCCATAAAAAAGCCGCCGGGTTGACACTGGGGATAGCCAACCCGGCGGCCGTGCAATGGCAACCAGCATCGTGCCTGGTGCGGGAGCTTCTCTCGAGAGAACCGGCATCGAAGGCCACCGGCCCCCAATCGTTTACAGTCCCAAGTCCTGCTCCGCCGGGAACATGAATTCCGGCAACCGCTGCGGCATGGGCAGCAACTGGAAGCCTGGCTCGGTTGCCGGCTGAGGTCCAAAGGCTTTTCCCGTGGCAGGCGCCAGATCGACCTTTTTCAGCTCGGCAGTACGTTCGACGGGGGCCAGAGGCGATTCCCAGGGAGCGACGTCGAACGTGGTTTCGACCAGCGACGCGGCAAGGTCGTGTACCTTTTGCTGCACCTGCTGCATGCCAGCCGACACGTTGCGGACCCAATTCACGGCGACTTCGACCAGGCGTTCCGCCTGAGCGGAAGAAATCTCCACCGAGGGGTTGTCCATGGCTTTGCTGGCCGGCGTCAGATAACACTCGCCGTAGCAATCGTAATCCCAGTCGTCGAATTCCGACACATCGTCGAAGGCCGGCGCGGAATGAATGTTGCCGAAGGGAATCCCGTCGTCGCTGGCCTCGAATCCATATCCATAATCGTAATCGTAGTCGTATTCTTCTTCGCCAGCGAAGTCGGTTTGCTCTTGGCAGGCGTCGTAGCCATCGAAGTCGTACCAGTAACCGCAGCCCTGTTGAGTGCAGGGCGGTGCTTCTACCGGTGTGTCATCGTGGCGCGTTGCCGAAGCCGGACAGGCCGGGAGACAAACCCCGGGGCCAAGGTAATCCACATCCTCGCAGGCGTCTTCGCCTAAGTAGGGATAACAGGGACCATCGTAGATCCCGTAGGTGTCGTCGTAGTCGTACTCGGCGGCGTCGGCCGGGGCAACCGCAGCCGGGGCGGCCTCTTTATGTTCAACCTCATCGTCGAGCAGATCGTGGCACTCGTCGGCAAGCGGGCATTGGTACGCATCGGCAAAACCGAATGGTCGATGGCGGGTGCAGGCCGGCGCCGCGGGGGCCGCCGCCGACACCGCCACCGATCCGCAACCGTAATCCTGCTCCGAAAGCTGCTCTTCCATCGGCGCCGGTTTTACCGTGCCCACCACGGGGCAACTGCCCTGCGGATGCAGCCCATCGTTGGCGTAATTGATTCGCAGGGCTTCGTCGTGGCCTGCTGACAACGCAGGGTCTTGCAGCACCACGCTCAAGGGAGCGATTGGCTGGTATCGCTCGGGCCAGAACGGATCGATATCCGCTTCATCGACCGGCGGGGCCTCGACGGGCCCCGTGCCGCGGAACAACCACGAACCGTTGAGCGATCCCCGGCCATCGAGCTGACCTTGCCCTTGCAGGGGGCCGCCGCTGTTAAGCAAGCCTTCACCCCGAAGCGGACCGGCGTCTTTCAGGTTTCCTTGACCATTAAACGAGCCGCGACCGCTGAGCGTGCCTTGGCGGCCCATGAACCCCATTCCTCCCAGCGGGCCGGTTCCAGAAAGCGTGCCGGAGTTGAGCTGCCGCTGTTCGGTCAGCAAGCCCGCCCCAGTGAGGGGACCTCCGCCTCCCAGGCGACCTTCCACGCTCAAGGGCCCCGCCCCCGAAAGCGGACCCGATTCGGTCAATCGGCTATGACCGGTCAACGGCCCAACGCCAATGATCGGTCCAACCGCGCTGAGATTGCCATGTCCGCCCAGGTTTCCGCTGCCGCTCAGCGAGCCCGTGCCGTGCAGCCGTCCGGTATTGTTGAGTGATCCGGCGCTGTTGAGACTTCCCATGGCGCCAATGGGCTCGGCCGGTGCGGCCGTGCGGCGCGAACTGACCTGCCGGGCCCCTTCGTTGAACGGATAGCCGTAACCATCAATGCCACCATAGCCAAATTCGTCATAGAAAGCGGCTTCGTAGGTAATTTGATCGTGGCCCGCTCCCTGCGGAGAATTGGCGGCAACTCCGGCCGACGGCTCAACCGGTGGTGCTTCCACGGGTGCTTCGTGGTGAATGATGCTCAACTTCGTCTTGGCATTCTTTTTGGCGCGGCAATTGTTCTTGGCCAGGGCTGCATGTTCCGAAACCAGCGGCGACCAGTTGGGGGCCGGTTCGTTCAACTTGCTCTCGCCAATAAAATCGGCAATGACGTTAAAACCATACCGGGGATTCCGCTCCTGGTACCCAAAGGCATCGCCGGCGTCGATCGACGATTGGGCAGCAGGAATCGGGACCGATGGCAAATTTTCAACAACGCTGCGGGCCGCGGGAAGCATCAAACCTGCTGCCAGCTTGATGCCTTGCGCCCGGAGTTCGGCCAACTCCTGGGGACATATACATCGAATCGGGACGGGCTCGAACTCCTTCACGGGGTTTCGCTGGCCATAGCTGAAGCCAACGACCTGCGCCGCCGCGCCAAAGGTTCCGAAGAAGGCGGCAAGCGCAAAGCGCGTGCGTTTCATAACCAAACTCCTAACGGTTTAAACGCTTTGAATCGTAGTAGGTTCGTACAGCGCTTAACCCAACTTGGCCCTTCAACCCTCGCCACGAGTGGCTCGGTCGAAAGTGCAATGTCTGGCCAGGATGAATTAAGGTGGCAGCGGCACCGGGAGGGAGGCTCACCATCCATGGAGCCTTAAACGCTGCTTGATGGGTAGTAAAAGGTATCGGAGTCCAGCAACTGGAGTCATTAGGCAATTGGCGCAGACTGATTGCCATTTTGCTGTTTACGAAGTTTCTCAAGGCCCGAAGAAACCGGATGGTTTGAGTGTTTGGATGATAGGGGCAGCCTGGCGAGACCTTAGGGACTGGAAGCTGCGGCCTCGCAGCCGTTCGTCATCAGCCATCCAGCTTTGCTAAAAGTCTGGGGAATGGCCGGATTTGGCCTCACTCGACCGAACTGCGGTGAGCTGCGGTTAGCTATCACGGCAGCAGGATGCAGCATCAATTCCACTCGCCCTGGCGCAAGGCCAGGGATCGTTCGGGAATCAAGGATTGGGCAGAAAACTCGTTGCTACGCTGGCACCAGCACCAGTTTGCCCATGGTGCGGCGACTTTCTAAATCGAGGTGTGCTTGCGCTGCTTGCGCGAGAGGGTAAACGCCGCCAATGGGAACTTGCAGGCCGTCTGATATGGCGGCGAAAAGTTCGTCCATCGCGTGGCGCATCAAGGTTTCATTCTCCAAAACCATGCCCACGGCCAGACCGAACACGCTGCGATTGCCGAACAATAGCTTGTCACCCGAAATCTTGGCGGGCGTGCCCGACGCTTCGCCAAACACCACCATCCGCCCACCGGGGGCCCAAGCTTTGATGCAGCCATCGGCAATCTCGCCGCCCACCGATTCCAGAATCAGGTCGGCCCCGTGTCCGCCGGTTGCCGCAAGAACGTCCTTATGCCAATGAGCCTGACGATAAAGCACGGCATGCGTCGCGCCCCAGGATTTCGCGGCCTGGCACTTGGCGTCGCTGCCCGCGGTAGCCACAACGGTGGCGCCGGCTCGGGCTGCGAGTTGCACCGCCCAGGCGCCCACCCCGCCGGCTGCCGCCGTAATCAGAACAATGTCCTGTGGTTGCAGCCTGCCGATCGTAAACAGGGCATGCCACGCGGTTTGACCGTTGACAAAAATCGCTGCCGCGGTCGTGGCCGGGATGTCTTCGACACACAAAGCGGCAAACCGCTCTTCAACCACCACATACTGCGCGTAAGCGCCGCCGGTGATGGTGCGTCCGATCACTCGATCGCCAAGCCGGAATCTCCGCACGTCGGGACCAATTGCGAATACTCGCCCGCAAAGTTCGATGCCGGGGGTGAAAGGCGTGGGTGGAGCCGAGGGATGCCGGCCGCTGCGACGCATGGTATCGACGAAGTTGACGCCAATCGCCTCGGCTTCGATCAAGATTTCGGCGCCGGTCGGTTCCGGACGAGGAATCTCCTCAACCTGAAGAACTTCGGGACCTCCATGTCGGCAGCAAACTACGGCTTGCATGGTCTTTCCTCATCCTGCGGTGCGAAAACTCGCGAGACCGACGGCACCTCCTCTCGCGAGAAGTCCGGAGGGGCGAACTCACCTTCTGCAATCCGGCGAGGTCGGATGGTTCCCTCCATCATATCCGGCATGATTGAAGGTGAATTGCGAAAGAGTCAAGAATCAGATCGGCCAGTTCAGGCCTGCTGAAAACCCACCATCGACAAACAGCACCTGACCCGTCATGAACGCCGCGGCTGGCGACGCCAGAAAAATCGCCGTGCCCACCATGTCTTGTGGAACTCCCAACCGCCGCAGCGGCGTGTTGGGTAAGCCCCAGGCTTGCATGTCCTCGCGTGCCCAGAGTTTACGAGTCAGGTCGGTGAGAATGAATCCCGGCGCCAGGGCATTTACGCGAACCCCTTTTGGCCCCCATTCCACCGCCAGGGTACGGGTCATGTGCCCCATTCCTGCCTTGCTTACGGCGTACGGCAGCACGTTTCGCAACGGGGCCCAGTTGTTGAGCGAAGCCACATTGATTTGCGATCCTTGCTCTCGCTCCAACATGTGCTTGCCCACGGCCTGGGAAAGAAAGAACGCCCCCTTGAGATTGATGTCGAGGATGAAGTCGTAATCGTCCTCCGTGTAATCCACGGCCGGCATGCGGCGGTTCACCCCGGCCACGTTGATTAAGGTGTCGATGCGCCCCGCTTTCTCCAGCGTTCGATCCACCAGAACCCGAATTGCCGTCAGGTCGGCCACGTCGCACACCAAAGGGAGCACTGGCTGCGCGGCCGATTGCGAAAGTTCCTCGGCGGTCGCAGTGAGCGATGATAAATCCCGACCTGAAATCACTACCTTGGCGCCACGCTGGGCAAACCCTTCGGCAATGGCTTTGCCGATCCCGCGGCTTCCGCCCGAAACAAGCACCACCTGGTCAGCAACGGAAAAGAGCGAATCGGTCATAGCGGCAACGTACTTTCTAAGTTGAAGCAAGTGTGGTCCATCGTGCCCCGGAGCCTACGCCTTCGCTGCTGCCAAAGCAACCAGGGCTAGCATCGGGCGGCGCGATTCGCTCGCGCGACATTGGGAGCACTCTCGGAATCCGACGTGAACTCGCCGCAATTCAGAAGATCCAGCCTTGTACATACGCATAAGCCAACAGCGCGCAAACCGGAAAGCCGATAAAGATTATCAGGTACGTGAGCAACGTGATCCAAGTACGGCGGGGCCAGCGGGCCATAGGTGAGGCGTCGATTGCAAGTGGGGTAGGGAGGGAACTCGCCCAATCAATGGCGGGTTGTCGGCGGTTCTTCGAGCATGGGGCGGAGTTCATTCACAAAATCGTTGAGGTCGGCAAATTCGCGGTACACGCTGGCGAAGCGAACGTATGCCACTTGATCCAAGTGCCGCAGTTCCTGCATGACCAGTTCACCCAATTCGCCGCTCAATACCTCGGTATCGAAGCGAGCATGCACTTCCCGCTCCACGCGACTGACCACGGCATCAATCTGTTCGTCGGTGACTGGGCGTTTCCAGCAGGCCTTTTCCAAGCCCGCTTTGATCCGCTCGCGCTCGAACGGAACCCGCGCGCCATCTTTCTTCACCACTTTGATCGTGGGCTCTTCCATGCGTTCGTAAGTGGTGTAACGCCGATGGCACGCCAGGCATTCTCGTCGACGCCGGATCAAACAGCCATCTTGACTGGCGCGCGAGTCGACAACGCGGTCATTATCAACCGAACAGAATGGGCATTTCATAATGGTTTGGAAGCCCCGGCACCGGGTTTCGGCAGCCGCACACGATTGCCTGCATCGGTCCACTCGTGGGGTAAATCGCGGACTTTAAGAATATTCTAACGGTGGTATCAGCAACTGGGGATAGTAAAAAAACGCCGTTCATGGCATAACTTACGCTGGATATCTGGCTCGTACACTTTGTGGAGAGCATGCCCAAGACCAAACGGGGGGCCAGCAAGCCATTCCCACCGATCATGAGATCGGGCAGCAATGCGACCGCCATCGCATCGTTGTTATGGCTCGGCTCAGCCCACCATGCTGGCGGTTTTTGCCCCACAAGGTTTGCAACGCCACAAAGCCGGCACGGCCTGGCCGGCACACGCAGTTTCAACTGCCAACCAAGGAGGGTAGATGATGCGAACCCGTAGCCGATTTTCGTTGACGCTTCGGCCCTGCTGGCCGGCTTTGTTGTGCTGCTTTTGGGCTGCCCCCTTGGCGGCGCAAACCTTAGCCCCCCGAAACGCGCCTACTCCAACCAGCCCCGCCAATCCCGTCAGCGCGTCGAACTCTGCAAATGCGGGGACACCCAATCTGGGACCGGCCGCGGGGACGCCTGCCGCCACGGCACAAGGTTCGTACACCCGCTCTCCTTCGTTCACCGACAGCCTGGCCCGCGACCCCGAAATGCTGGATTCGCCGCTCCGCTATCTGGTGCGACTGACCGGGCGTCCTCAGATTGTTTCCGCCAACGGCACGCGTTGGCTCGACATTCAGTTCCACGGCGAGGTTCCCCGGCTGGCCCAACAGCGCGACCAAATGAAGGTCACAATCCAAATGGCGTATGCCGATGGCTCGCCCTTGAAAGACCGAAACCAGATTGCCACGGTGGGCGATTCCGTGGTCGGAACCGAAATTTCTTTGGCCGAACCCGATGTGGACATTCGCGGCGACACGTTTCAGGCGGCCATTTATTTTCCGCTCAACGACCTCGACTTGATCGGCGACAGCGAGACGGCGTTGCAGGTCGAACTGATCCTCAAACGCGGCAGCCGCGTTCTCGGTCGGAACCCCTTCACCCCGGAAAAATTCGAATTCATCACCATTCCCGCTGCCGACATGCCCCGCATGTGGGTCCAATCGCTCAAAGTCGAATCCGCCAAGAATGCCGAGGGACTTCCGGGGGTTTCGGCAACCGGCATGATCTACCTGGCCGGACAAGAGAACTTGGACACCGTGGTGGAAATGGCCATTGCCGACGCGCGCCTGGCGGGCGTCGAAACCCGCGACCCCCGTTTCCGCGTAACCGACAATTGGGCCGGGCAAGGCCAACGGGTGAAACCCACCAAGAACGTACAGAGTTTTCGCTTATCGCTGTTCGTGCCCTTCGACGCTTGCCGGTTGTCGCCCGGCAAACAAGAACTGGCGATTTACGTCCGGGCATTTAATACCGCCGGCAATTACATCGGCGGCACGCCTCCCGAGCCGCTGATGGTGACCGTGCCGTGAACGGGCACGCCACCCGGACTTATCGCACTTCGTTCCACTCGGGATTCTCAAACTTTTCCGCGACCAAACGGGCGACCGCGTCTTGAGGCCATGTGGGCATGACTTCCGAGGCGGCAAACGATACCCTCAGGCTGTCTTCCAATTGTTGCGGCGTAACGCCGATCAGGTTGCCCACGAACGCCTCGTGCGGGCGCCGATTGCGATAATCGGGTTGCCGCGGCGGCATCTTCAAGCAGTCGGAAATGAGTTGCAACGGGTACGCATACAGCAGCGTGCCGTGGTACAACAACGACCGGCGACGGCAACGGCAACTGTTGCCTGAAAATTTGCGACCGTGCAAGGTGAGATCGCTGGTACCATGCCGTTCGACCGGCAGATCGAGTCGCCGCAATGCCGCTGCCACGCGTTCCAATACAAACGCATGCGCTTGATCGATGGCGTGCAATTGGGGATGCCATTCGTAGCTGAGCACGACCGAATACATCAGGCAGCCCGGCCCGGCGACTATGGCCGCTCCGCCGCTAGTTCGCCGCAGCACTGGCACACCCAACTCGCGACACGCGACCAGATTTACTTCTTCGTCTAAACGCGATGCCCTGCCCACCACCACCATGGGCTGCCGCGATTCCCACACCCGCAGCATTTCTCGCGGTTCCTCGCTGGCTTCGGCAATTTCTAGCAAGGCCTCATCGAGCGCCAGGTTGGCCGCCGGAGTGTCGAGCGTGCATGAAAGAAATTGCATGGTGGGCACGGGGTGATCGTGGGTTCCGGCTGCGGGGAGCGGCATGCAACGAGCACATCTATTCCGCGGCAAGTTGCAGGGCAGCCTGCGGGGGCTCGTTGACGGTTTTTCAATCCCCCCTAAACTTAAACGATTGAGGACCGGAAGTGTTGGGCCTTGGCGCCAGCCGCCGGTCCGCGAGTGTATGCTGGCAATTGCCTGGGCGAAAGCCGGATTTCCGTCATCCGCCCCCCATCGGTATTTGCCGACTCCTGCCCTCCTTACACGAATCCGCCCAACCCCGGTGACCCTTCGCATGTCGCAAATTTCTCCATCGGACAAGCCCCGCTCGGATTCGAGTCTTCCCGACGATCTGCTGCCGCCGGTCGAGCCGCCGAGCGCGGGGTTCATTGTGAAGCTGTTTTTGGTGCCGGCCATCATTGTCTGCCTGGTGGTCTTTGTGGTTTTCGCCTTCAACTGGCTGGTGCACCTGGGCAGCAATCCCCAGGCGTATCTGGACGACATGGAACGCGGCGCGGCAAACAGTTGGCAGCGGGCGCACGATTTTGTCCAAGAACTTCGAGGCCGGCCCGAACTGCGCAAAGATGAAAAGGTGGCGGCGCGGGTGGCGAAATTGCTCGACGGCCGTCTCGCCCGCGAACTCGGTACCGGCGACCAAAAAGCCACGGCCGACGAGGTTCAGTATCGCGTTTTCTTGTGTAAGGCGCTCGGCGAGTTTGAAGTGCCGACCGGCATGCCCATTTTAATGCGAGTCGCCGAAACGCCCTCCGGCGGCAACGACAATCAATTGGTGATCCGGTTGGCGGCCGTGGAGTCCCTGGCGCTGCTCATCGACAACGTGCGGAAGTCAAACCCCGATTTCGCCGACCCCAAGTTGCTTGACCTGCTGCTGGAAATCTCGTCTCGACAATCCGAACCCGATGGCAAAGTTCGCTCGCGGGCCGCGTTTGCCCTGGGTATTTACGGTGGCGACCAGGCGGTGAAGCGGCTGGAAGAGATGACCGACGCGTTCCGCGAACCGTACGCGGATGCCCGATTCAACGCGGCAATTGGTCTCGCCCGACTGGGCAATACGGCCGGCGTGCCCATCTTGCTCGACATGCTCGATCCCGAGCAACAAGCTGGCGTGGAGAGCGAAGACGACGAAAACACCAAGGCGTATAAGCGGCACCTGATCCAGGTAAACGGCCTGCGGGCGGTGGAGTTATTGATCCAATCCAAAGCCAGCTTCGATCGGTCGGAATTAAAGAAGGCCGTGCAGCACCTGCGCGACGCGCCCGGTCTGCCCACAGGCGTGAAGCTCAAATCGCAAGAAGTGCTGAATATGCTGGAAGCGTAGGACTGCCTTTGGCAACTGCGGCCTGGTGCGGCGAACCGCGTTGCCTTCCGTCGTAAGTCGCGTCTCGGAAGTTCGCAGACCTCCGACTGGTTTCGGGACAACGCTATTGCGTCCCCGTGTGCCTCGGGGCATCGCTGCCGAGGAAGGCGTGCTTCGAAACGAGCCTCGGCCACTCGCAAGGTACGCATCCTTGCGTACCACTCGCGCAACCATCCGGTTCAGTCCGGCCGCCGTGCCAGGCATCCTGGCTATCGTTACTTGCCGTTCTTCAGTGCCGCTTGGGCGGCCGCCAAACGTGCGATCGGCACGCGGAACGGCGAGCAACTCACGTAGTCGAGGCCGACCGTGTGGCAAAACATGATCGAAGCCGGATCGCCACCATGCTCGCCGCAAATGCCGCATTTGAGGTCGCTTCGCGTGCCGCGACCCTTGGTCACTGCCATTTCGACCAGTTGCCCGACCCCGGTCGTATCGAGCGACTCGAATGGATCCACTCCGAGAATTTCTTTCTTGATGTACTCCGGCAGAAAGCTGCTCACGTCGTCGCGGCTATAGCCAAAGGTCATTTGCGTGAGGTCGTTGGTGCCAAAGCTGAAAAAGTCGGCTTGCCCGGCGATGGCGTCGGCCGTGAGCGCGGCCCGCGGAATCTCGATCATGGTGCCGACCAGAATGTTCAATTCGCCATCGAACTTCTTGGCCTTCTTCACGGCCTCAATGGTGTGCACCGTCTGCTCGCGAAGCAGTTTGAGTTCGCTGGCGGTTCCCACCAACGGGATCATGATCTCGGGCTGGGCGTCGATATTCTTTTGCTTGCACTGAATGGCCGCTTCAACGATCGCCGTGACCTGCATTTCGAGGATTTCGGGATAAGTAACGGCGAGGCGGCAACCGCGGTGCCCCAGCATGGGATTGGCTTCGTGCAGTTGCGATACCCGAGTTTTGATCTGGGCCGGTTTGACTCCCAGCGCGGCGGCCACTTCGGCCTGGCTCTTGGCGTCGTGTGGCAAGAACTCGTGCAACGGCGGATCGAGCAACCGCACCGTGACGGGCAAGCCGTTCATGGCCTTGAAAATGCCGACAAAGTCTTTCCGCTGGAAGGGAAGCAGTTTCTTGAGCGCGGCGCGGCGCTGCTGCTCCGTTTCGGCCAAGATCATTTCCCGCATGGCGAGAATGCGCTCGCCCTCGAAAAACATGTGCTCGGTGCGGCACAGGCCGATGCCTTCGGCGCCAAAGTCGCGCGCCCGCTTGCTGTCGTCAGGCGTGTCGGCGTTGGTCCGCACTTTGAGGGTGCGATATTTGTCCGCCCACTCCATCACTCGGCTGAAGTTGCCCGAGAGCTTGGGGGCCTTGGTGGCGAGTTCGCCAGCAAACACCTCTCCTGTTGAGCCGTCGATGGAGATCAGATCGGTGTGCTTGTACGTTTTGCCGCCGACTTTGATCTTGCGGCCCTTTTCGTCGATTTCGATCTGTCCCGCTCCCACCACGCAGCAACGTCCCCAACCGCGGGCGACCACGGCCGCATGGCTGGTCTTGCCGCCGGTGCTGGTGAGAATGCCCACGGCATTGTGCATGCCGTCGATGTCTTCGGGGCTGGTTTCTTTGCGGACGAGAATCACCTTTTCGCCATCGTGCGTTCGGTCGACGGCCTCTTCGGCGGTGAATGCCAGCTTGCCCACCGCGGCGCCGGGAGAAGCCGGAATGCCCGTCGTCAAATACGTGGCCGACTTTTTGGCGGCCGGATCGAAGCTGGGCAGCAACAACTGGGTGAGATCGTTGGCAGGAATCCGCAGCACGGCGGTGACTTCATCGATCAAGCCTTCGTCCACCATGTCGCAGGCGATTTTCACGGCGGCAACGCCATTGCGCTTGCCGCTGCGCGTTTGCAGCATGAACAGTTTGCCGCGCTCGATGGTGAATTCGATGTCCTGCACGTCCTTGTAGTGCGATTCGAGCGTGTCCTTAATACCCAGCAGCTGTTGAAAGACTTCCTTGTTCCACTTGGGCATATCCTTCACGGGGAGCGGCGTGCGGATGCCGGCCACCACGTCTTCGCCCTGGGCGTTGATCAGGAATTCGCCCCAGAATTTGTTTTCGCCCGTCGAGGGATCGCGGGTGAAGGCCACGCCGGTGCCCGAGTCGTCGCCCATGTTGCCGAAGACCATCGACTGCACGTTGACGGCGGTGCCCAGCAGGCCGGAAATTCCTTCGATTTGGCGGTAGCTCACGGCCTTGGGCAGCATCCAGCTTTTGAACACCGCTTCGATCGCCAACTCCAATTGCCGCAGCGGGTCTTGAGGGAAGTCCTCGCCCACGTGCTTGGCATAGATTTTCTTGTATTCTTGGCACAACTTGACGAGGCCCTCGGTGGGCACGTCGGTGTCTTCTTTCACGCCGTAGTCGAGCTTGACCCTGCTGAACGCCGCCTCGAAGTAGTGGTGGTCCACTCCCATCACCACGTCGCCGTACATGTTGATCAGGCGGCGATAGGCATCGTAGGCAAAGCGATTGTTGCCCGTGGCGTTGGCCAACCCCACCACCGACTCGTCGGTGAGGCCCAAATTCAAGATGGTGTTCATCATGCCGGGCATGGAAACCGCGGCGCCCGAACGGACCGAAACCAAGAGAGGGTTCTGCACGTCGCCAAATTTCTTGCCGAGCTCTTTCTCGAGCATCGCCACGTTCTTCTCAACATCGTCCATCAACCCCTTGGGGAGTTTGCGGCCTTGCTTATAGTAAGCGTCGCAAACTTCGGTGGTGATCGTGAAGCCTGGGGGCACCGGCAGACCAATACTGGTCATGTCTGCCAGGTTGGCGCCTTTGCCTCCCAACAGGGCCTTTTGGTTGCCCTTGCCGTCGGTCCGGGTAGCGCCAAAGTAAAAAATCATGGGATTGGCCATCGATCAGCGTTCCTTATATTGCGCGACAGTTCTTTTTAGTTGGTATTTGGGGGGCATCGTCTGCGCAAGCTTTTCCGCAGACGGGGTTCTGTGTGAAATAGCCGTCTTTTCTAGCAATGGGCCAGAATGCCGTCAAGGAGTGCAATCGCCGCCCTGTTCAGCCCAAATTGGGCGAAAATCACGTTTTCTGGCCGCCTTTTTTGCCAACGGACGGGCAGGCCGTGCCCGGCAACGTTAGGCAACGCGTTGCGACAATCAATTGCTGGCGATGAGATCGGCGTACGAACCTTGTACCAGATCGGTCGGCATGAGCGAGAACTGCTCCATCAACCACGCCAGTTGCCGCTCACCTTCTTCCACGCTTTGATCGGGCGACAATACGGCCTCAAACTCCAAAAAATCGCCTAAATTCGCGACGCGATCGAGGTGCAATCGCACATTGTTCCAGAACCACAGCGTGCGCCATTTATCCACCACGGCGCGAACTCCCCAGGCGGCGGATAGCGCTTGTTTCACGGCATCGTGCGGAGAAGTTATGGGCGCCTGAATGTAGTGGCTGGTCTTGGGACCCGCTTCGTCCGAGCGCATATACCAAATCAACTCCACGCGGCCCGGCGGATCGCCCGGGGCCACCAGGCAGTCGGCAGCGTGGCTGGCCACCAGCGAGGGCGGGGATTCCGCAGGCGTCCAGATCTCCCGCAGTTTGAGGCGACCCTGCATGCAATGAAAATAGGTATCCAACTGCCGGAGGCTTTGCTGCGACGATGTGGCCAACCGATCCGCCGTTTCCGCCACGCGGACCGGATCGGTAACCGCAGCCTTGAGTTCCACATTGCGAGCGGCTTTCGTAAGATTGACCAAGGCTGGATTCCTCGCATTTCCAAGATCGCGCGAACAGGAAAAATGCAATCGCCGCGTTTTATTGGACGGGAGCGGCCGTTCGCAACCCATCGTAGAGAAACCAACACCATGCCGGAAGATTTGGCTCGAAAGCACGCCCCCTTGACTCAACTCTTTCCCCGCTTGCAACGCCGCCCAGACGCAAAGGCGTATCAGCTTTCGGCGGAGCAATTGGCATTTTACGAAGAACACGGGTACGTCGCAGGTATTCGCGTGCTCGATGGCGCGCAAATTGAAGCTCTGCGGGCGGAACTTCAGGACCTGACCGATCCCGATCACCCAGGTAATGAGCTGTTCTACGAGTTTCATAGCAACGAATCGAGCGATCCCAACACGGTGCTTTTTCATGCATTGGGCGCATGGCGAGTCGGTCCCGCGTTTCACGACTTGCTGTGGAATCCGGCATTTACCGTGCCAGCGTCGCAACTCTTGGGGGGCGGCGTGCGGTTCTGGCACGATCAACTGTTCTGCAAACCCGCCGGCCATGGCGGCGTGGTGGCCTGGCACCAAGATTACAGCTACTGGACGCGCACGCAGCCCATGGCCCATCTCACCTGCTGGATTGCCCTGGACGACGCACGCAGCGATAACGGCTGCCTGCAGTATGTGCCTGGCAGCCATCGCTGGGATTTACTGCCGATTACGGGGTTGGCCGGCGATATGAATGCCATACGTCAGGTGCTCAGCGGCGAACAATGGGAGCGATTGAACAATCCGGTCAGCATCGAACTAGAGGCAGGTTTCGCCAGTTTCCACCATCCACTCATGATTCACGGTTCGAAGGAGAATTTCACCGACCGCCCGCGGCGCGCCACGGTGATCAACGTGTTTCGCGATGGCGTGCGGAGCGCCAGCAACGAACCGTTGCTGGAGGGCGTGCCGCCGATTCCCGCCAACCAGCCGATGGCGGGCGATTTTTTTCCCATCTTGTACCAACCCTAGGGCAACGCGAACCAAAAGACTACATTGGGGGTCCAACGACATCAGAGATCATCCACAGGAACGACTGCGATGGACATGGATAAGCTGGTTTCGCTCTGCAAACGGCGCGGTTTTTTGTTCCAGTCGAGTGAAATCTACGGCGGCTTCAACGGTTTTTGGGATTACGGCCCGTTGGGCGTGGAACTGAAGCGCAATATCAAGGAGTCCTGGTGGCGCGACATGGTCACCGGCCACGACGATCTTGGCCAACCCGAGGGCGCCCCCAGCCCTTACGAAATGGTTGGGCTCGACTGCACGATTATCATGCACCCCCAGGTGTGGAAATGTTCGGGCCATTTCGACTTGTTTTGCGATTTCATGGTCGATTGCCGCGAGTCGAAGAAGCGCTACCGGCATGACCAGGTCCGCGGCCGTTGGGTGAGTTATCGCGACCGTCGCGTTTTTGTCGCGACTGCCGTGGAAGACGAGCAGCAACTGGAGAACGTGCAGCAACGAGCACTCAAGTTTTTCAATCTTCGCGGCAAGAATGCGGAGGATTTGCTGTGGGAAACCGACCTCGTCTCATTGACGACGGTGCCAGAGTTTTCGCAGGTGCTGGGCCCCGACGCGAAGGAGCCAGGCACGCTCACGGAACCCCGCGAATTCAATCTGATGTTCAAGACCGTTGTCGGCGCACTGGGTGGCGCCGACGACGCCGCCTTCCTCCGCCCCGAAACTGCCCAGGGCATTTTCGTCAACTTCAAGAACGTGCTCGACAGCAGCCGGGTGCGGGTACCGTTCGGCATTGCCCAGATTGGCAAGAGTTTTCGCAACGAAATCACGCCGCGGAACTTCACCTTTCGCAGTCGCGAGTTCGAGCAGATGGAAATCGAATTCTTCTGCCACCCCAGCGAGTCGCGGCAGTGGTACCAGTATTGGCGCGACCGCCGCTATCGCTGGTATACCGACCTGGGCCTGGCGGGCGAACGGTTGCGGCTCCGCGACCACGATCCCGAAGAATTGAGCCATTATTCCTGCGGCACGGCCGACGTGGAATACGCCTTCCCTTTCTTGCAGCCAGGCGACTTCGGCGAGTTGGAGGGCATTGCCCATCGCGGCGATTTCGACCTTCGCAGCCACATGGAAGGCAAACTCGCCAAGGATGAAAACGGCTGTCTGGTGGTCGAATTGGGACCCGACGGAAAGCCGCGGCACAAGGGCAGCGGCCGCGATTTATCGTATCGCGACGACCTGACGGGCGAACGCTACGTGCCGCACGTGATCGAACCGTCGGCCGGCGCCGATCGGGCGACGCTGGCCTTTTTGTGCGAAGCCTATACCGAGGACGAAGCGCCCGACGAAAACGGCAAAATGCAAAGCCGCACGGTGCTCAAACTGCATCCGCGCATCGCCCCGATCAAGGCCGCGGTATTTCCGCTGGTAAAAAAGGACGGCATGCCGGAGATCGCCCAAGAGATTTATCGGGAACTCAAGCAAGAGTGCAACGTGTTCTACGACGAAAAGGGCGCGGTGGGTCGCCGCTACCGCCGGCAAGATGAAGCTGGCACGCCGTACTGCATTACCGTCGATAGCGACTCGCTCACCGACAAGACGGTAACGATCCGCGATCGCGATTCACTCCGGCAGGATCGGGTGAAGATCGACGACGTGGTCGCTGAAATCCGCCGCCGCATCCGTTAGTCGCGCCCAACGCGCCATCGAGTCAAGGCTGCATTTTACCGCGACCGCAACGGGCTGAAAGTGAACCGGCGCGGCATTGGGTTATCCACGTTGATCCGCGAATCAACCCGGCAGGCGGCTGCTGCGCCGAGACGGCGGCATCTGCCATCCCCCACGGTCCCGGGTTCTGCGAGGAACGTTTACCCTCGGTACTTACCCAAAATCAGCGCAATGTTCTGCCCGCCAAAGCCAAAGCTGTTGGTCAGCACGTAATCGATCGACTGCTTTCGGGCTTCGTTGGCAATGTAATCCAAATCGCACTCCGGATCGGGATATTCGTAGTTGATGGTGGGGGGCAGCACGCCATCACGGAGAGCCAACAGCGAAATGATCACCTCGGTGGCTCCGGCCGCGGCGATCAGGTGGCCAGTCATGCTCTTGGTGCTGGAAACCGGAATCTTGTACGCCCTTTCGCCAAATACCTGCTTGATCGCCAGGGTTTCAACCTTGTCGTTGACCGTGGTGCTGGTGCCGTGGGCATTGATGTAACCAACCTGGTCGGTGTTGAGTCCAGCGTCTTCCAGGGCTAGTCGCATGCAACTCGCCGCACCGCGGCCTTCGGGGTGCGAGTCGGTCACGCGAAACGCGTCGGCCGTGCTGCCATAGCCCATCACTTCGCCCAAAATGGCGGCGCCGCGGGCTTTCGCGTGCTCGAGTTCCTCGATGATCAACATCGATGCGCCTTCTCCCAGCACAAAACCATTTCGCTTTTGGTCGAAGGGCCGCGAGGCCTTGGTGGGCTCGTCGTTGGAGGTGCTCAAGGCGGTGAGCAGATTGAAGCCCGTCACGCCAAAGGGATGGATCATGCTGTGCGTGCCGCCGGTAAGCATCACGTCGACATCGCCACGGCGGATCATTTCCACCGCTTCGCCAATAGCCTGGCTACTGGCCGCGCAGGCGGTAAGGCAATTGGCGTTGGGCCCCTGGGCGTTGAACAAGCTCGCCAGGTGCCCGGCCGGCATGTTGGGTTCTTGTTCCAGTTCGTGGATCGGATTGAGAATTTCGAGGCCCGACTTGGTGAATTTCACAATGTCGAGTTTGTTTTGTTCGTCGCCGGTAAGCGCTCCGACCACCATGGTGGTGAAACGATCGAAGTCCTGGTGTCCTTCGCCGCTGCCCAGGTAAACGCCGAAGCGGGTGGGGTCCACGTCCTTTTCTTCCAGGCCCGCCGCCTCAAACGCGCTCTTGGCGGCGCCTACGGCAAAGCAGGTGTGCCGCCCCTGGTATTTCCAGCGATCGGGTTCTTCGCCCGCATCTGAAATATCCCAATCGCGCACTTCCGCCGCGATTTGGGTGGGGAAGTTGCGCGCGTCGAAAATGGTGATGCGGCCAACGCCGGAATCACCCGCTTGCATTCGCTTCCACACCGACTCCAGGTCGGCGCCCAGCGGCATGACCCAGCCCATACCCGTGACGACCGCTCGTTTACGCATGGCACATCTACCTGACAACGTTTACCAACAGACCTGTTGCGTGAACCCGATTCCCACGCTTGTGCTCCGTCGGCCGTGGATCAATGGATCTGCCACGACGAAATGGCTGCAAGGACGGCCTGAGAAGCCATCGCCGGAATCCGCGTCACGCCACAATGATCATAAAGCACTAAGCCAATCCCTGGTTGCCGAGCGAGCGAAAGAAGGCTGCGGCCGGATCTTCGTAGCCAGCGGGCGGCTGCAGTTTGCTGCCATCTGCCGCGCGACCCACCTGGTACACGCCCAGCAGGTTCATCATCACCAGCAGTTCCGCCGGTCCAAACAGTCGACGGCCTTGGCCCGTCTCCAAGGCATTGGCAAAAAACACATCCACCTCGCCCTGAAGTTCCCCGTTCACGTGGGCTTTTCCCGAAACCTGGGCTCCATCCTCTTTAAGGTATTCCAAGACCGAGGTGTAGACCAGCGTGTCGCCCGGTCGGGCCGGAAAATAAAATACGGCCTTGTTCACCTTGGCCAGAATCATGTTGCTGGAGAGCCCCTGCGCTTCCGCGACCAAAATGCCGCCCGCCTGGGCAAATCCTTCAACGATCAACGAGCCCGGCATCACCGGATAGCCTGGGAAGTGATCGTGCAAATGGTCCTCGGCCAAAGACACGTTTTTCACGCTCTTGGCGCCACGGCCGCTCTCAAACTCCAGAAAACGGTCGATCCAATACCACCGCATGCAACATTACCCTGTACTCGTTGGTGTCTGCCCCGCGGCCTGAAACCATGGCCCCCGACCGCCCCCAATCCATCCCTTTGGCCAAAAAACAGGCGGGTTTGAACGCACCCGACTTCCGGCAGCCACGGCCTGGCCGCGCGACCCACGGCGCCCCGCGTCAACCGCTGGAATCCGCAGCCATTGGCGTTCGCGGCACGGCAGTCACCGCGCCGCCGGCCAGCTATTTGCTTTGCAGCTTGGTCTGCACGTATTTCACGATGGTTTCCACCGTGAACAACTTGGAAAATTCCTTCACCTCGGGCTTCTTTTCAAATTCCGTGAGGTTGGCAAACGGCATTCGCTTGCGCAATTCCTCGAGTCCCTTGGGAGTGAGCTTGCCGTCTTGCACGTATTCCGCGTCGGTGAGCAAGTTTTCAGGGAACAACTCGCCTCGGGGAATTTTGATGTCAAACGTCTTTTCCAGGCGGAACACAATGTCCAAAAAGTCGATCGACTCGGCGCCCAGGTCACCTGTCAATGTGGCCTCTGGCGTCACTTCGTCGTCATCAACGCTCAGAGCATCCACCAGAATCTCCTGAACTTTGGAGAAGATTTCGTCTTTGTCCATGGGGGCAAACTCCCGAGGAAAGCAATTAGGAAACTGAACGAGTTTTGGCAGCAATTTCTTCCGGCCGCACAGTATTCAGGCAGGCTCAAGGAGTTTCGTTTCCCGGCACGGTCGTGACCGCCTGCTGGGAACAACTCATACTCCTCAAATGATTTATCTTCATTGCCGCAAGCGATTCAAACCGTGAAGTTGGACTTGGGGTATGAGTTGCGTCTTGCGTGCGAGGGTACACTTTTGGGTGGGGAAGGGGGAACCCCAACGGTTCCGACCAATGCCACCGCGCTGAATTCAATTGGGAGTTCCAGCCGTTTTCTGGCGGATTATCGGTATGAAATTCAAGGTGAAGGCAGGGAATCCTAGCCGGTTTCGCCCTGCTTTCGCAGAATTCCGTACCACTGCTTCATTATCTGGCGGGCAATCGCGTCCTGCCCTGCCTGGGCCGGATTCTTGTCTGCCAGGTTTATTGACTGTAATTGTAAGCGGCCGGAAACGGCGACTTTGCCGTCCACCGTGCCTTGTGCCTTGAGTTTCGTGGTAGCCCCCTCGCGTCCCAGCCAGGTGGCTGTGATTTGCAGCGTTTGCCCAGGCTCGACAAAATTGGCGTATTTCACCGAGTTCGCCTGCTGCAATAACACCAGGCTGTGGGAAAAGTCGTCAGTCACCCTTACCAACCAGGCACTCGTTTGGATCAAGGCTTCCAACATCAGCACGCCGGGCATGACCGGCGCGTTGGGAAAATGATCCGCCAAGTACTCCTCGGCCAACGACAAACACTTGCAGGCGGTGATCGACTGGCCCGGCTGAAGGTCCGTAATGCGATCAATAAGCGAGAACCGCATGAGAACCCGCACTCCTGTACCAGGTTAAACTGGGTAATCTAACCGTTATCTCTTACCAAGACAATAAACATTCACATTTCTGGACAAACCGCCAGAGGGTGTATCGACAATTCCGGCAAATCGGTCCAGGCAATTTGGCCAAACTCTCCGGTATCACGGTCAGGTTGCCCCGGCCAACCGATCTGCTGCCCGGAATCTAGCCAAAATGAAAAAAGGGAGGAACACGTGACGATCCTCTGACCCTATCCCCGCTTCTGCCGCAAGGAATGGGCAATTCGCACCGATGCTCCGGTCATACGGACCGATTCTGGCATCCTCGGGGTGAGTTCCCCCCTGTTTGCCCCGCATGCGCGGCTTGACGAGACCTGCAGGCATGTCAAAACTACACATTCTTCTGTTCGAAGACTGCTCGCTGGCCCGCCCTGGATGTTCCCCGCGCCGCAGGTCAGGTTGATCCGTTCCTCAGTCTTGAGTGCCTGCATGTCGATTCCGGTCATTTGCCCAGGGTGCAAAGCGTCGTTCCGCGTTAGCGACAAATTCGCCGGGAAGACCGGTCCGTGCCCCAAGTGTGGCGTCAAGATTCAGGTGCCCGAGCAGGCCGCCGAAGTGAAGGTTCACGCGCCCGAGCCCGTCGCCAAAGACGCCAAGGGGCGTTCGGTCACCAAGCCCCTGGGGCGAATCGAGAACGAGGTGGGCTCGGTGGCCATGATTGCGGCCGTGGGCATCAGTCTGGCGGTAATCCTCACGACTTGGCTGATGGGGCGCAGCGGCATGCTCAAGGACAGCCCCGCCCTGCTGATCGCCGGGCTGGTTTTGATATCGCCCCCGTTAACGGTCATTGGCTATTACTTTTTGCGAGATCCGGATTCGTTGCAGCCTTATTACGGGCGCAGCCTCTGGGTGCGGGGAGGCATTTGCGCGGCCATTTATGTCGTGCTGTGGATTGGTTTTTCTTTTATCCCGGGCGAATTCGTCGAAGACGCATACGCCTGGTTGTACCTAGCGCCGCCATTTGTCATTGCCGGCGGCCTGGCGGCCCTGTCCTGCTTCGATTTGCCGTTTGGCAACGGCGTATTGCATTACTGCTTCTATCTGGCAGTCACGATGTTCTTGCGCTACCTGGCCGACCTGCCGGCGCTTTGGAATCCAATCACTTAGAAAGCCAGCGCCGGGTCATTCCGCATTTTACCGGGGACCGTCCCGCCGAGTTCCCTAGGGGACAGGAACGTACGAATAACCGTCTGCCTGCTTGTTGATCACGACCGTTAGCGCTGCGGCGGCGATCGGGATTCCGTCCGCGACCTCGGAATCGGCGATGTTCTTGTAGTTAAGCGCCTGGCCGCAAACCAGTACCTCCACGCCGTGCTTTTGCAACTCATGGATGAGCGGCAAATTGGGGTTTTGCGACACTTCAAAACGGCGCTCATACGCATCGTGATTCAGGGCCGACTTGGTCGCCTCTCCGTGAAGCACGACCGAGATTTTCACGTCCGTGGCTTGCAATCCCGCCGCTCCGTATAGGTTGAGCAGTCGCGCCACGCGATCGAGCGCTTTGTTCACGTCTGCTGGCTTGGCGTCGGCAGTGACATCGACGATTACCTTGGCTCCGGCTCGAGGCTGTTCGACGGCGGCTGCTCGCGGCACAATGCCGCCGTATTTCTGAATGAGCGGAAATTCCATTTTGGCCGCGGGAGCAGCCGGCTTTTCTTGGGCCAACGAGGTGGAAGCAATTGCCAAAGCGGCGGCAAACAGGCAATTCGAACGAAGCATGGCGAACCTTTCGTGGAACGTTGCGGGTGATTTCTTGCGGGCTGACAATTCCGCAAGCTGCAGAGAAATTTTTGGGTCAACGTCCGTTTGTGATTGACCCGCGTTGAGGATGCTGCCGCTGCAACGACTTGCAGTACACGGCGAATTTTTGGGTGTCGATGGCTTTAACCGCGGCGACGAACGTCGGTTGGATCGGAAATCAATCGTCGGCGAGCAATCACGCTCGTCCCTTGAGCATGCCGTGCCAGTAGAAAAAAGGCAAAAAGTATCGCTTCAGCAGCCACATGCTCCACCGCTCCTGGGATTGGTCAACGGGAAACGACTCTTCCGGCGTTTTTTCGTAATTGAATTCGGCCAGAACCAGTTTGCCAATGCCAGTCACCACGGGGCACGATGTGTAGCCGCCGTATTTTGCCGGCAGGGGCTTTCCTTGCATGGCCGCCACCAGGTTGCGCACCAAGACCGGCGCCTGCTTGCGGATCGCTGCGCCTGTTTTCGACGTGGGAAGATTGCTGCAGTCGCCCAAGGCGAACACGTTTTCAAACCGCTTGTGCTGCAGCGTATCTTTGTCGACGTCGACCCAGCCGCCGTTGTCGGCAATGGGACTGGAGGCAATGAACTCCGGAGGCCCCATCGGGGGAGTAACGTGCAACATGTCGTATGGAATCGTCACCAACTCCCCGGTCTCCAGTTGCTTGAAGACCGCCTCTTTCGATTGCGGGCGAACCTCCACCAATTCGTGCCGAAACCGGCAGTCGATCTGCTTTCGCGACACCACTTGTTCGAGCGTGGTGCGATACGGCTCGATGGCAAAAATGTTGGGGAGCGCCGACGCGAATATCACGTTCGAACCTTCGCGAACTCCCCGCTTGCGGAACCAGTCGTCGGCGAGGTACATGATTTTCTGCGGAGCCCCGCCGCACTTCACCGCGCCCGATGGGTTGGTGAATACCGCGTTGCCCCCCTGGAAGTTGCGAATGGCCTCCCAGGTGGAGTCGACCGTTGCATATGAATAGTTGCTGCAAACGCCGTCATGGCCCATCGACTCCTTCAAACCGGGAATTTTGTCCCAGAAGATCTGCAAGCCCGCGGCGATGACCAGCCAGTCATAAGTGATTGACTTGCCGTCGCGAGTTTGGATGGAGTTTTGTTCGGGCAAGAACCGCGATACGGCGTCGCAAATCCAAGTCACCCGCCGGGGCATCACCTTGGCTTCGGCGCGCTGGGTGCTTTCTTTTCTCGCCAACCCAGCGCCCACCAGGGTCCATAACGGCTGATAGTAGTGCTTGTCCGACGGCTCGACGAGGGCCACGTCGCGACGGTTAAACCAGCCCTTCGTTAGTTGCGCGGCGACCGTGATACCGGCCGTTCCGCCACCGACAATCACAACTTGATGGTGAATACTGTCCGACATGGGTAGGCTCCTTTAATTTCACTTTGTATTACCGGATTTTATTTGTTCTTGTTCAGAGCCTTCTCGGGGGCTATCCGCGAGTTTGCGCCCCGCTTGTAAAGCCTCTAACTCAACTTCGCCTTCCGTCCGGTTTTGGCGGATTGTCGTACCTATGCTGGGACATTGTCAGGGCCATTTTGGGTTCCAGGCGAAACTGTGCTTTCACGTTTTCAAGCATAGAGATTGCGAACGATGACAAAGGAAGCTACCGCGAGAATCGCCACCACAAAGACTTTCTGTAATAGGGGGCCGGACAAGCGAAGTCCGATCTGCTGGCCGGCAAACAAGCCGGCGATTCCGCCCGCGATGAACAACCCGGTCAGAAAGGGCGGAATCTCTCGTCCAGCCCAAATTTGAGAAACCACGCCCGATACGCTGACCAGTGCAATCACCATCAGCGAAGTGCCTACGGCCCGATGGATCGACATGCCGCTGAAGAGCACCAAGGCCGGCACAATCACAAACCCGCCCCCCACGCCGAACATCCCCGAGAGAACACCGGTCAACACGCCCACGATCAGCAGCAGCACAGCGCACCGTGAGTTGAGCAGCAACATCCCGCTGGCGTCGCGTCGACACGCGGGGCCATCGGCATCCTCAGGCCCCGGGCACGCTTCGCCCTGCGGCATCGGCGGCGATGACTTCTGCCACATTCGCAGGGCGACAATCACCATCAACCCCGCGAACATCAATAGCAGCACCGACTCGGGCACGAACGTGGCGACCCAGGTTCCCAGCGGCGCACCCACCATTCCGGCCACGGCAAACAACAAGCCAGTGCGGTTCTCAACCTGGCCTAATTTCCAACGATGAATGAAACCGATGAGCGAAGTCATTCCTACCGCCGCCAGCGAAATGGCAACCGCCTCTTTGGCAGGTATTCCCAGTCCGTAAACCAACATCGGCACCGCAAAAATGGCTCCTCCGCCCCCGGTTAACCCGAGCGAAAGGCCCACCACGCTGCCAAAAATCAAACTGAGCGCCAGCGTCATCGGTTCCTGCCTTTCGCCTGGTTGCCAGGCCACCGGTTATCACTCGCGAGGGCGAAGCACTTCTTGCCGCCGTTACCGGCTCTCAGGGAATTTGGGCCAAACCCCTGCAAGTTCATGTGGTCGCGACCGGCTGTTGGGCCTTCACCCACGCTTTGTATCCACCTAGCATGTTCGTCACGTCGAATCCGGCCCGCTGCAAAATGCTCGTGGCGATCGCCGATCGGCCACCTCCCAAGCACTGGGCAACGACGGGCTGGGATCGATCAAGGCTCGGAATTTCGCGGAGCAATGTTCCCAAGAACCGATGCTCGGCCCCCGGAATGTGACCTTCGCGATACTCCGTCAAAGCTCGCACGTCGAGCACCTTCACTTCGCCGCTCTCAATCTTTTCACGCAGTTGCTGTGGAGTCGCTGATGGGTACGACTGGGTTCGCAAACCAGCCTTGCCGACAGCGGTGGCGTCGAAATATCCGCCCACGTTGTCGATACCGATCGAGCGAAGTCCGCGCAAATTGGCCTGAAGCGAATGTGCGTCGGTGAGCAGGTAAACTGGCTGGTCGTAGTCGACAAAGAACCCGGCCCATTGAACCAGGGATTTTGACGGCACGTTCACCGTTCTCGGCACATGCGCTTTCGCGAAATCTGCGGAAGACGCCGTGTCGACGACCAGGTGACTTTCCGCAATCATCGACGCTTTCGCGGGATCGACCGCCTCGACCGGCGGCAGATGGCGAAGCAACTCCGGCCCGACCTTGTTCACCCGTTTCATCACCGCGAAGTAGAAGGGCGTCTCCGGCTGATCGGCCAGAATGTAGTCGACAAATTGCTGCTCGTCGTGAAACTGCAGTGCCGGGTTGAACAACTTTTCGTATCCGACGGTGCTGGAGGGAATCGCCCCCAACCCTTTGCCGCAAGCGCTGCCGGCGCCGTGCGCTGGCCAAACCTGCAAATGATCGGGCAGATCGCGAAAGCGAAGCATGGAGTGGTACAACTGCCGGGCGCCGCTTTCCGCGCTGCCCACAACGCCCGCCGCCGTCTCCAGCAAGTCGGGGCGGCCAATCGAGCCGACGAAGACAAAATCGCCGGTGAAGATTCCCATGGGCGCCGTCGCGCCGCCCCCTTCGTCGGTGAGCAAGTACGAAATGCTCTCTGGCGTATGCCCAGGGGTGTGGAGCACTTCCAGGCGGACTTTGCCCACGTAGAAGGCGTCGCCGTCTTTCAACAATTGCGACGAATACTGGTCCGCGAACTGGTATTTCCAATCCGCCGGACCTTCGTCCGAGAGGTAAAGCTTGGCGCCCACCCGATCGGCCAATTCGCGCGAACCAGAGACAAAATCGGCATGGATGTGCGTTTCGGCCGACCCCACAATTCGCATCCCTTCGGCCTCGGCCGCTTGCAAATATTGGTCGACGCTTCGACTCGGGTCGATCACCACGGCTTCGCCGGTCTTTTGGCATCCCACCAGGTACGAGGCGTGTGCCAACGCCTGGTCATAAAAATATTTGAGCAACATGGACTTTCTCCTTAGGCAAGCGAACCTGAAAAACCTCGAACGTGGTTCCTTGAACTACCCGCAGCAGGAGGTCGTGGACTTGGTGGAACAGGTTTCGCTGGTTCCCGCCGGTTCTCCACCCTTGCCCGACGACGGCGCGGGCGATTCCGAAACCCGATTCCAGGGCATCCGAGCGAGCATCATTCCCATGCCGCAGGTGTCGGTCACTCCGGCAAAAACCAATCCCGCTCCGACAAACGCAGCGAGACCAATCCAGTATGGATGGACGAAAAATCCCAGGGCCGCTCCGGAAAGCACCAACAAACCCGCGGCGATACGAACCTGTCGTTCCAACGAGATGGCTTTCTTGCCGCGGGTCACCGGCAAACCGGCGTCGTCCCAAGCCTGGGTTCCCCCTTCCACATTCACCACGTTCGTGTAACCTGCCGCGTGAAACTTCTCGCACGCCTGCTTGGCTCGATTTCCCGAGCGGCAGATCACATACAACGGCTCATCCGAACCATTGTGGCCGGCGGCCAGTTTTTCCGCGTTCAATTGATCGAGCGGGACATTGCGAGCGAAATCCACATGAACTTCGCGAAACTCAACGGGCGTGCGCACGTCGATAAGTTCCACGCGCGAACCCGACTTTGCGCGCTGGTACAACTGTTGAGGAGAAATCGTTTGGACGGTCATCGCATCGGTTCCTTATGGGGAGGTGAAAGATTTGTGGTTGGACAATGTTCGATACGTCGGAACATTCCGAACTGTTCTCGAAAATAGAAACTACTTACTCTTGGCCGAATCGAACCGGTCTTCAATGCAATTCATAAAGTTCTGCAAATGCGGTTCCACAATTTGGTAAAAAACCTTGCGGCCTTCTTTCCTGCTGTTCAAAAATCCGCACCGTTGCATCAACCGCAAGTGTTCGGAAGCCATGGCCGTTGGCAGCTCGCAGGCTGCGGCCAATTCGCCCACCGTGTAGGTTCCTTGAAGCAACATTTGAATCATGCGCAACCGGTGCGGATGGGCCAAAATACGAAGGCATTCCGCCGCTTCGCCCAAAGCGTCCAGGCCAGTAAGTCTCGGTTTTGAATTGGTTGTCATGGAGTTGAACCCTTTTCTCGTTACTTAAATATATCGGAAGGTTCCGAACTGTCAATCTTTCTTTTCCCCAAATTTTCTCCCGTATTCCATCCGTCCGCGTTCGAAATATCCCCGTACGGGTGGGTCGCAGTTCGGCTCGATTCAAAACAGGAAAGAACGAAACCGAGCGATTTGTTGCACAGCGTGCGTATTTGCGCGCGCAACCCCAGGTGAACCATCATCCGTTTTATCCCTCGGGCAACCGGCAGACGGGGGGAACGCCTTTCCTTCCACCGCAAAAATCAGTGGAGTCCGCGAGCAAAACGCACTACGGTAAGGTCCGCCGGCAGTCGTTGAGAATTGGCTATCCTGGCCGCGATGCCAACGGCAGTCATTTCGATCGCCAACTTCCACCGGGCCGACTGGATCGAGGGACAAGATTTCCCCCGACCCGATCGGTTCACGCAAGATCGTCCCTGGGCGATCGTTCGCGAACGTCTACCAATACCGTTGAAGGGAGTTCGTCATGCGGCTTATGATTGCTTTCGTGCTTGGATTTTGCCTGACGATTGCGGCGTATTCCAACGCGCTCGCCGATTGGAAAGCCGGCACGGCTCGGGCGGTCATCACGCCGCAGCAACCGGTTTGGCTTTCGGGTTACGCCGGCAAACGCGTGCCGCAGGGGAAGTTACACGATTTGTGGATCAAGGTGTTGGCCCTAGAAGACGGGCAAGGACAACGAGCCGTCGTCCTAACCAGCGATTTGATTGGCTTCTCGCGGCCCGCATACCTCGATCTCTGCCGCCGGCTCAACGAAAAATACCAACTCACGCCCGACCAGGTGATGCTTACCTTTTCGCATACGCATTCGGGGCCCGTGCTCCGCGAGTCGCTGCTCGATTACTTCCCCCTCGACCACGAAGCGCTCGCTCTGGTGAACGACTATTCGCGCCAACTCGAAGATCAAATAGTGGACGTGGTCGGCAAGGCGTTGGGCAATCTGGCTCCGGCGGTGCTGGCAACCGGAACTGGTACCGCTACGTTTGCCGTGAATCGCCGCAACAATCGCGAAGCCGAAGTTCCCCAATTGCTGGCGCGGGACGAAGCTCTCCAGGGACCGGTCGACCACACCGTGCCGGTGCTGTCGGTGCGCACGCCCCAAGGCAAACTCAAGGCGGTGCTGTTTGGCTACGCGTGCCACAACACCACGTTGAGCGGGCTGGAATACAACGGCGATTGGGCGGGCTTTGCCCAACTGGCAATCGAAGCCCGGCATCCCGGCGCGCAGGCCATGTTCTACGCCGGCTGCGGCGCCGATCAGAATCCGCTGCCGCGACGCAAGGTAGAATTGTGCGAAAAATACGGCCAAATGCTCGCCGCGGCCGTGAACGAAACGCTCAGCCAGGTCGGCACGCCGCTCGCTCCCCACTTGCGCACCTGGTTGGTTGAGATTGAACTGCCGTTTGAAAAAGTGCTCGGCCGCGAAGACATTCAACCATTCGCAGGCAAAGACAACCTCCGCGGCCGTTGGGCAACGCGTCTTCTGGCACGACTCGACGCCGGCGAATCCTTCGCCAACACATATCCCTATCCCGTTCGGGTGTGGAAACTCGGCGAACGGCAACTCTGGATCGGCCTGACGGGAGAAGTCGTGATCGACTTCGCCTTGCGGTTCAAGAGCGAATTCGGCCAAGACACCTGGGTGGCCGCTTACACCAGCGAAATGCTGGCCTACATTCCTTCGCGCCGCGTCTGGCTCGAGGGAGGGTACGAAGGTCGCGGCGTCTACGAATATGGCATTCCGGCCGAGCGGTGGACCATCGACGTCGAAGAACGCATCGCCAAGGCCGTCCACCAGCTTGTCGAGCAAGTGAACCGAAAATAGTTGCGCCGCTTGCCGATCCGCGGCGTCTGGGCATCACGCGATTTCCTCGCGGGGCGGACAACCTTCGGTCGCAATCAGCAGGATGCGGCTGCTGGAATTCACGTCCAGTTCTTGCCCCTTCGGCGTATCGGGAATTGCCAACAGAAGGCCCGCCAGGCCTGCCGCCCCCGAGGGCGTGGTCGCCGGGCCGCCATATCTCGCCAGCGTTTCTCCCGCGCTGGCCAATGCCGCTTCGCCAACGGCGATCGCCCGCGCGCCATGCTCAACCAAAATCTTCAAGGCGGGCGCCGAAGCCTCGCCGCACGAAAGCAAACCCGCCACGGTTTCCAGGTCGCCCGACAACCGTTCAATCCGCCCGGAACATAGCGCAGCCCCCACGCAGGCCGCTTGCTCAGGCTCGACAACCACGATCTGCCGCGACCCAGACATTTGCTCGCGCACTCCCAAGGCCATGGCGGCCGCCAATCCTCCCACGCCTGCCTGAACGAACAGGTGCGTTGGCCGCTCGTTCTCCATGGCCCGCAGTTGCCCAACAATCTCCTCGGCCATCAGCCCGTAACCCGCCATCACATCGGCCACCACCGGGTCGTCCGCGTCATCACTGGTGTCGGCGATCAACAATCCTTCGCCGCGTGCGGCGGCCCGCTGCGCCTCGTCCACGGCGTCGTCATACGTTCCCTCGATCCAAACCACCTGGGCGCCGTGGTCGGCAATCCGCTTGGCCCGCGCCGGCGATACCCCGGCAGGAAGATAAACGCGAGCCGCCGCGCCAGCCATCTCGGCCGCCGCGGCCACTGCCAAACCATGATTGCCGTCGCTCGCGCACAGCAGGGCAGGCAGGGAAGAAGGCATTGGCCTCGCGGCCACCAGCGCCGCCATGTCCGCAACCCCGGCAGCCCGAACCAGAGCGCGCAGCCCGGCGTACATGCCTCCCAGCGATTTGAAACTTCCCAGCGGGCGCGCCCCTTCGTCCTTCAATACGATACTCGCCACGCGACAATGTGCTGCAAGCCGCGGCAGCGCGATCAGCGGCGTCGGCCGATAGTTCGGCCACAACCTCAGCAGGGCGTGCGGGCTTTCGTTGTCCTTGGGGGCCATGGGCAATGCTGCCGTGCGTGTTTTATTTCGCCACTGCGTCAGAAGCAGACGCAGCGATTGACAATTACCGACCGTATCCGCGTTTTTTCCTCGTACGGAAGCGACCCAAAATCGCAGGGGCGCCATTCGTGCGCCACGCAACCCCTGCGACGCGGCGATCAAGCGCCGTCTTGATCGTTCTCCCGCGCACGTGCTTCGGGCCAATGCCGCGCTCCGTGCAGCAATTTACTCCCCCGGCCCAGCGACGCAGCGCCAAAACGTGCCTGGATCGCATCCACCACACCATCGAGATCGCGATGTTTCTGGGGCTCTGGATCGGCGAACAGTTCTTGCTGAACCTGCTCGCGATTCGCAAATCCGCTCACTCCCACGCCCAGCAATCGCACACCGAAGAAAGCCGCCGGCAGGCTGCGCTCGAGGAGCGCCGCCGCGGTTTGCCAAAGTTCTTCGGTCACGTTGGTCGGCGCCGGCAACGTTTGCGATCGAGTGATCGTGCGAAAATCGGGGAAACGGATCTTGAGTTGCACCTGCGAGCCGCGCAGGCGGTGTTTGCGCAAACGGCGGCCAACGTGCTCCGTCAATTCCAGCAACCACGCCCTCAATATCTCGCGATCGCGAATATCGGCGGCAAATGTGGTTTCGTGCGAGATCGACTTGGCTTCACGGTCGGGCACCACCGCCCGCTCGTCAATGCCGCACGCCAAGCGGTGAAAATGGTCTCCTTGGCTGCCGAAGTGCTTCCGCAAAGCCTCCACCGGCAAACGTCGCAATTGGCCGATCGTATGGATCCCAAGCTGTTCCAATTCCCCTCCGGTAACGCGGCCAACCCCCCAAATCTTGCCGACCGGCAGCGGATCAAGAAACTCCTGGGTGCGCTGTGGATCGACGACGACCAGGGCGTTGGGCTTCCGCAGGTCGCTGGCAATCTAGGCCAGAAACTTGCTCGGCGCGACTCCCACCGAAGCGATCAGGCGCGTTTCGCGCAGGATGTCTTGCTTGATGCGTGCGGCAATCTCGGTCGCCGTTCCAAACAGCGCTTCGCTGCCGCGCACATCGAGAAATGCTTCGTCCAACGAAAGCGGCTCCACCAGCGGCGTGTAACGAAAGAAGATTTCCCGAATCTGCTCCGATATTTCGGCGTAGTAGCGCATTCGCGGAGGCAGCACCACCGCGCTGGGACAAAGCCTTAAGGCCGTTGCCGTCGGCATCGCGCTATGGACGCCAAACTTGCGTATCGCATAGTTGGCCGCCGCCACCACCCCGCGGCTTTCCGCCGCGCCTCCGACGATCAGCGGCCGCCCTGCCAACTCGGGCCGATCGCGTTCCTCAATCGAGGCGTAAAACGCGTCCATGTCGACGTGCAGAATCATGGCACCCCAAGCCGTGTATCGCCCTGCCAGCCCCGCAACTGCACTTGGTTGTATCCCCTGCCGGCGATTTTGCCAGATCAGACTGCGGACTTTCCGCGAGTACGATTACGATGTCTGGAACCGGCGGATCGCCAAGCGCGTGGACGAGGACGGCGACGAACAGTTTGACCGCTCCGAGGCCTACCTTTACGATGAAACCGGCAAGTTCGACCCGGCCAGCGGGCTGTCGCTGCAC
>JAANMV010000070.1_pt1 | contig 106459 bp, 85 predicted proteins | sample 7279661 | NCBI WGS metagenome assembly JAANMV01 (sample SAMN14094540, study PRJNA606508) | bioreactor metagenome | isolation source: A lab-scale SPAN reactor treating ammonium-rich wastewater day 121 | place: Ireland: Galway | collected 2017-05-16
GGAGTACCGTTCAACGATCATGCGCTCGGTCACCGCCACGCTGCCGGTAGCAGCGACCCGGCCAATATCGTTGCGGCCGAGATCCACCAACATGATGTGTTCCGCGATCTCTTTCGGATCGGCGCGTAGTTCCTCTTCGAGTTCGATGTCACGCCTCTCCTCGGTGCCACGAGGCCGTGTGCCCGCGATGGGCCGCACTGTCACCTCACGGCCTTCGAGACGCACCATGACTTCCGGCGAAGAGCCAATGAGCGTTGCACCGCCCAGACGGAGATAGAACATATACGGCGCGGGGTTTACCGTGCGCAAACAGCGATAGATGTTGAACGGATCGGCGCGCAGAGGCCCTTCGAAACGCTGTGCGAGCACCACCTGAATGATATCGCCCGCCACGATGTACTCCTTGGCGCGCTGCACCATATCCTCATACTGCGCCTGCGTCCGATTCGATTCCCACGCCCCTGGCGCAAGACCTTCACCGAGTTCAGTGGCGACATTCACGGTAGCTTTCAAGCGGTGTGCCAGAGCATCGATCCGGGCGCAGGCCGCATCGTAGCTCGCCCGGAGGTCCGTCTCCGGACCGACTTCGGCATGCGTGACGACCGTGATCTTGTGCTTCGTTCCATCAAAGACCAGGAACGTGTCGACGAGCATGAGGTACTGGTCGGGCAGATCGAGATCATCGAGCGCGCGATCGGGGAGCCGTTCGAAAAAACGTGCCATATCGTAGCCCACGTAACCGACAAGCCCCCCGGCAAAGCGCGGCAGTCCTGGAATCTGGACAGGGCGATACCGGCGCAGGAATTCCCGGACCGCCCTGAACGGATCGGCGACCTCGGTGGGCGCGGGCAAAGCGCCGGGCGATCCGATCGTCACAGCACGGCCTTTGCTGGTCAGGATGAGGCGTGGCTGTACCCCCAGAAAACTGTATCGGCCCCATTTCTCCGCGCCTTCGACGCTTTCCAGGAGGAAGGCATCTCCACCGTCGTCGATCTTCAGAAACGCCGACACCGGGGTTTCGAGATCCGCGAGGATTTCACGAAAGACAGGAACCAGATTGCCCTGTCTGGCCAGAGCACAGAAATGATCGAACTCGGGTTGGTGCATGACGGCTTACTGTGGTGTCGTGTAGGCGTTGGTCATACCTTCTTCACGCAGGCGATTCTCGAGTTCGCGTGCGCGTGCTTTTTCGCGGTTGCTGAAGCGCCCGACCCGGATCCGGTACCAGGTCGGTCCGCCACGTGTTGGTGCCTGCACGGTATACGCATCGAACCCTTTCATCCGCAGGCGTTGGGCCTGTTGCCGAGCCTCCTCCAGGTCGGTGGTGGCGTTGACCTGGACGGTCCAGCCCGCATCGGCCCAGCCGTTGTCATTGCTGGCAACGGCTGCCGTCGGTGTCGGATTGGGGCGTCTGGTGAAGGTTGCGCGCGGCGTCGGGCGTCCTACCGGCATCGTGGGACGTGCCTCTGTCGGGAAAACCACCAGCCGTGGCGCCGTCAGCGTCGGCTGGATTCCGCGTGTGGCCAGGGGAGTCGAAGGGATCTGTTCACCCGGCTGGGCAGCGGGTGCTTCCTGCAAGCGCTCTTCCGCTTTCTGCTTCATCCGCTCGTAAAAGGCGCGACTCGCTTCTTCTTCGACGGGCTCTTCCTGCGCTGGCGTCGGCTGTGCCGGCACAGGAAGGCGCACGATGCGCTCCTCCTGCGCGAGCCGGCGCTCGGCGATGTCGCGGCCAACCCACAAGCCAAACAGGAAGATCACGCCCGAGGCGAAACCAAACCCAACGACCAGCAGGAACACCTGGGCATACGTCAGGCCTGACTCACTCCAGCGAAACGAGCGCTTTCCGGCAGGCCGGAGATGGCTGAACACCCCATCTCTCCTCAAAGTCGCCCGCGCTTTCGGTTGTCCATGCGGGAGTTCCATCATTGCGCACCCTTATTACATGGTTTCCGGAGCGCTGACACCCAGAAGAGAGAGACCATGACGCACGATCTCTCCGGTCGCCCAGGCCAGATAGAGGCGCGCTGCGGATTGCCGTGCGTCATCGGTCAGGATGCGATGCCGGTTGTAAAAACGGTGGAACTCGCTCGCCACATCGATGAGGTAGAAGACCACACGGTGCGGCTCCACGAGACGGGCTGCTTCTTCTACCGTATCCGTGTAGCGTGCAAGGAGCTTCACTACCGCCATCTCCTCGGGCGCAACGAGAAGTTCCAGATACGACTCCGCCGCGGGAGAACGGTGGACTCCCGTCGCAGCCGCCTGCCGCATGAGACTGCACACCCGAGCATACGCGTATTGCACATAAAAAACGGGATTGTCGGCCGACTGCTTTTTGGCCAGATCGAGATCGAATTCGAGATGGCTGTCGGCTTTGCGCGTCAGAAAAAAGAATCGAACCGCGTCGGCGCCGACTTCATCGATCAGTTCGTCGACAGTGACGTATTCAGCCTTGCGAGTCGACATCTTCACCTGCGCGCCGCCGCGCGTGAGGGTGACGAACTGGTAGATGATCGCGGCCAACCGGCCCACATCGTACCCGAGGGCGTGCAGGGTGACGCGCACATCCTCGTGTTCCGCGATGTGATCGGCTCCGAGGACATCGACGATTCTGTCGAAGCTGCGACCGTATTTCTCTTCGTGGTAAGCGATGTCCGGTAGGCGATAAGCAGGTTCCCCGGACGACTTCACCAACACCCGGTCCTTGTCGAGTCCCAGCACCTCGCTGCGTAACCATACGGCGCCGTCACGATCGAATGCCAGATCTCTTTCTCGCAGTTTCTTCAACACGGCATCGATGCGGCCATCGCGGTAGAGCGTGTCCTCGTTGAAATAGGAATCGAAACGGATGGCAAGGCGGCGCAACGTCGATTCGATATCGGCGAAAATCGCCTTCTCGGCTGCAGCTTTGAAGGCACCGGTGGCTGGCTCCTCACGTAGTGCATCGCCCTGATCACGGTGTACCTGCGCCGCGATTTCGCGAATGTACTGACCCTGGTATCCCTCTTCTGGAAACTCAACCGCATCACCGAGTTGCTCCAGGTAGCGTGCCTTCACCGACTCTCCGAGGAGCTTCATCTGGCGGCCAGCGTTGTTGAAATAATACTCGCGCGTCACTCTGTGCCCGGTGGCTTCTAACAAGCGGGCGACCGCGTCACCCAGGACGGCGTTCCGGCCGTGGCCCACCGTGAGCGGTCCAGTCGGATTGGCACTGACGAATTCCACCAACACTCGCAGGCCATTGCCGAACGCAGGCGGCCCGAACGACGGGGCCTCGATCTGCGCCAGACACTGTGCCCAGAACTTCGGCGAAAATGTCAGATTGATGTAGCCGGGACCGGCAATCTCGATACGCGAGAGATACCCATCAGGATCTTCGATATGCGCAAGGATGGTCTCGGCGATGGCACGCGGCGCACGCCGTTCGCCCCGCGAAAGTCCGAGCGCGACGGGGCAGGCCAAATCGCCAAATGAAGAGTCTTTCGGCACTTCCAGGATCAACGGGGGGAGGCTCGTCGTTTTCAGCTCTCCTCTTTGCAGGGCTTTTTCCAGAGCCTGCTGGAGTAGCCCCTCAACTCTCTTTTTCATCGTCGATTCGCCTGATTTGCTTTGGGGATCCACGGCCTGGTGAGGAGGCGGCGCGGGCCTGAGGGCTATACGCAGCGCCCTTTGGCGAGTCAAGGCGACGGCCCCGGTCCGGCCAACTCCAGTGTCATCAGCACGGCGTGTTCGTTGCGTGCGTAGTAGTTCTTTCGCAGCCCCGTCTCGACGAAACCAAATCCGCGGTAAAGCGCAATGCCGGGCACATTGTCGGAATGGACCTCCAGTGTGACACTGCGCGCGCCGTTCTCCCGGGCCGTCTGGACCAGCAATTCGACCAACGAGCGGCCGATTCCATCACGCCGGTGTTCGGGTGTGACTGCGAGATTCAGGAGATGCACCTCATCCCCGACGGTCCACCAGCAAATGTAGGCCAGAATCGAAGCATCCCCTTCGGTGGGGCGGACCACCAGCGTCGTCGAGAACGGCAATTTCAGTTCGTGGAGGAAGAGGCCCGGCGTCCAGGGATGCGGGAACGACCGCCGCTCGATTTCCACCACGGCATCGAGGTCGTGCACACGCATCGGTTCGATGTGCACAGGCAGTGACGATCGTGGCGCGTTCACCAGCGGATCAGGATGGCGCCCCAGGTGAACCCCGCACCGAAGCCGGCCAGGCAGACGAGATCGCCTTCCCGGATTCGTCCGCCCTGAAGCGCTTCGTAAAGAGCGATTGGAATCGAACCCGCCGTCGTGTTGCCGTACCGGTCGATGTTGTTGACCACCTTCTCCTCGGGCATTTCGAAACCGAGCGCCACCATCTGGTTGATGCGAAGGTTGGCCTGGTGGGGAACCAGAAGAGAAATATCTTTCGGGGTCAGCCCATGGGCATCGAGGGCCTCAAGAATGACCTCGGGCATGCGTGTCACGGCATGCTTGAAGACATAACGTCCTTCCATCCTGGGAAACAGGCGAGCGTCATCGCCCGTAAGCATCTCCGCGGTGATACGGGGACGCAAACGACTGGCAGGTGCCTCCAGCCAGAGCTTCTCCGCGTACTTCCCCTCGGCATGCAGATGTGTCGACAGGATGCCACGACGAGGGTCGGATTCGGGCCCGATCACGGCCGCCCCGGCCCCATCGCCAAAGATCACGGACACATCACGGCCACGGGTCGTGAGATCGAGTCCCGTCGAATGCACTTCCGAACCAACCACCAGGACATGCTCATACGTGCCGGTCTTCACGAACTTGTCAGCGATCGACACGGCGTAGAGAAACCCCGAGCATTGATTGCGCACATCGAATGCCGGAATACCCCCAATTCCCAATCGGTCCTGCAAGAGACATGCGGATGCCGGCATGTCGACATCGGGACTCAATGTCGCAAAAATGATGCAGTCGATCTGCTCGGGGCGCAGCCCGGCCTTGTCGAGCGCTTCCCGAGATGCCTCGGCGCCCATGTCCGCGGCACCTGTAGAGCCCTCGCTGTAGTGTCGTTCACGGATTCCCGTACGCTGCTGAATCCATTGATCCGACGTATCCATGTAACGGGCCAGGTCGTCGTTGGTCACCACACGTTCGGGGATATATCGGCCTACACTGAGGATGCGGGAATTTCGCATGCAGCCTCCCTACAATTTTACGATCGCCGCACCCCAGGCAAAACCGGCCCCGCATGTCGCCAAACAAACGGTCGCGCCCTGCCCCAGGATGCCCTCTTCGATCTTCTCGCTCAACGCAACCGGCAGTGAGGCCGCACCCAGGTGGCCGTGTTGAATGCCGGCAACCGTCGTCCGGGACGAGGGCAACGCCAGCAGTCGCGCCACGTCCTCGCTCACATCGGGCAGAAGATGCGCAAGGATGAAGTGGTCCACATCGGATACCCCCAGTTGGGCCAGATCCAACGCTTCGCCGACCACCGCAGGGAGACTCTCGACGCCGAAGCGGCGCACCGCTTCGAAGTCGATGCTCGGATAATGTCTGCCAGCTTCGAAATCGGCTTTGGTAAAACGCGTCGGGTGCTGGCGACTTGCCGGGTACTCGCACCAGAATTCTCGATGCCGCCGGCCATCCGCGTGGACGGCAATCGACGCCACACGCGACTCGCCGCCCGACGGGCCAACCACCGCAACGGCCGCACCATCGCCGAACAGCGACGCGACACGACTACCGCTCCCGGAATAGTCGAGGGCGGGCGACTGCACTTCGGCAGCAGCGACCAGGATACGGCGATAGACTCCGCTGCGGACAAACTGATCCGCAATGTTCAACCCAAACAGAAATCCGGCACACTGCGCCCGGATATCGAGTGCCCCAATCGTTCCGCCACCCAGTTGCTCCTGCAGAAAGCAGCCTGCCCCTGGAAACGTCACATCCGGCGTCCATGTTGCGAAGATGATGAAGTCCACCTCTGCATAACTGCACTGCGCCTGCTCAAACGCGCGTGTTGTCGCCAACGCGGCCAAATCCGAAGCTCCAACCGGTTCCGTGGCGATGGGCCGGTGCACACCGGCCGTCTCGATGACGTGCGGGAGGTAGTGTCCAAGGCCCAGGATGGAAGATTGCATGGGTTCGCTGTCTAGCTTTTCGGTAACACAACTTCGAGCACCCTCTCCTTTTCACGTACTCGATGTTTGAAACCGCGAACCGGAGCACCCAGTTCGATACGTGTGGTGAAGTCAGGCGGAAAGGATGGCGATACGGAAGCAACACTTCGCACATCAGGGTCGGTGACCGACCCGCCAATGACGAGTACACCGTGTTCGAGACGTATGTCGTAGTCGTAGGGGGGCATCTCGTCGGGCACATGGAACAGCCCTTTTGTCGCAGAGAGCGGAACCCGGCGCGGAAATTCAAATTCGAGAAAATATCCCGTACCGCGATCTTCGAGTTTGTAGACTTCGCCGTAGCGGCGCTCTCGCTCCATCTTCTCTTCGAACGTGCCTCCGTGAAAACCGTCCACCGGCACCGTGCCACGTTGGACTCGTGGTTCGAAGGGCGACGTCTGTCCCAGAAGCGGCCGCAACAACTTCGCCATCAAACGCCGGAACCCCGACACAGCCGCAACGGGGCGTAAACGTTCCATCAGAGTTTCAAACGGCTCCGGTAGTTCGCCGGGAACTTGTTTTTGCCGCATACCCGAAGCCGCAAAGGATCCACCCGCATGGGGCGGTGGGCTGAGGCGCTTTTCAATGCGTTTCGCCGGTGCCTCTGGCTTCGGTTCAGCCTTGGCCGCAGGCGCGGCTCCGGGAGTCGCGGGCACTTCGGGTCCCGCAGAGGTTGCGGCAGAAGTTGTTGGTACCTCGCGGGGAACGGACCTGGCGACAGGTGTCGCCGGTGCTTTGGGCACAACGGGTGCTGCCGGCGGATGGGCAGCGCTGGGCGCCGGAGTTGCCGCAGGAGGCGTGACAGGGGTTCGGGTGGTGGGAGCAGGTGATGGAGACGGCGCGGCGGGCTCCGGCGGCAACGGGACTTCCGTCTCTGCCGTGGCGGCTCTGATTGGCGCGGCCATGACCGGCAGGACCATCCCTGCCGGCGGAATATCGATTGGCAGAAACTGGCCACTTCCCGGTCGAAACCGGGACGGATAGGGGTCGGGAAATACCCGGCCGGGATGCAACTCTCGTGCGCGATCCATCAGCACAGCTTCCGTCTCCGGTCGGTTCGGGTCAGGCACACAGCAGTCCACCGGGCAAACGACAGCGCAGCCCTCCCGTTCGAAAAAACCGACGCACTCGCTGCACTTTTCCGGAACGATATAGAAAATTTCCTGTGACAGGGGTGGATGCGTCTCGCCGTGAAGTTCCCACTCGATGCCACCTCGATAAATGGCGGTGTTGGGGCACTCGAATTCGCAGGCTCCACAGTTGATGCACTCGGATGTGATTACCGTTGCCATCGATTCGACTCCCACTGTTGCATCGAGGGACTCTACCCAGCGGCCTTCCTTGGTTCAACAAAGCAGGTTCGAGAAACCGTTGAATCAACCCTGCCGTCGTCCTAGCTAGACAACCATGGAAGTGAAACCGAATGCGATGGTCATGTGGCCGTGCTTCACTCCGTTTCCACGCTACGGGCGCATGGTGAAAATGCTCGATGAGAGTCGTGTCCTGGTCACGCAGGTCTCCTGTGGCGATCCACGTTGCACCGCTGAACACCGGCACATCGATGCCGCCTGGCCGGTCGCCGAAGTCGAGGACGCCGCCGCTTATCAGGGCCGTGGAAGTTGGGAAGAAGGCCGCAAGATCACGCAGAACGCCCTGGTGGACCCATCGCCGGAACCCGATTCACGGCAGGAATGGACACCGCTGACATGAAGTGGGTCTGACAGGCCCTCAAGGGCCGGCCAGACCCACGGACCATTTCTCAGCGTGTGGTGCGCCGCGAACGGCGTACGAAAAGGCCGGCTGCGGCAACAACGATCAGCCACAGTCCCGAACGGTTCGGTGTTGACGAGATCGCACAGCTTGCATCCTGTTTGATCTCTTCTTTGCGCAAGCAGGGTCCAAACTGCAGGACCGTACCGGCGGGAACATCCTCAGAAACCGCAGGATTGATCGCCAGAATGTTACCACCCGCGCTGCGTGTGTAACCCGCACAACTCAACTTATCACCCACGTAGGTAATTGTGCCGGACAGCGCCAACTTCGACGCATCCTGCACGACAAGGAGATACGATCCCGCCGGCGCGAATTCAGAGATGATCGCGCTGTTGGCAATGGTCGGTGTGACGGATGCAGTGGGCCGGGAGGTACCCGAAGTCGGCGGAACCGGAGTGCCTGTTGGTATCGGTGTACGCGTGGGCGTCGATCCGGTCGGCGCTGCCGTCACCGTCCCGATGGGTGTGGAAGTGGCTTTGGATGTGGGAACGCTGGTGAATGTTCGCACGGGAGTAGTGGTACGTGTCGGCGTCTGGGCCGGGGCGCAACCGAAATCTGGCGCCGTGCAAACCCCACCGGTCGAACCAACGGTACAATCTGCGTTCGTGACGCAGGAATAATCCGCGTAATCGCCGGTCTCACAGTACTTCCCGGTGGATATACAAGCTGCACCGTCACACTGGCCCGCGTTGAGGCATCCGAACCCTCGAAACGCGCCGCTGGCGCACACCTTCTGCGAGCCGACACAGGCAATGCCCGAATCACAACTCCCCTCTCCAACGGCCAGCTTGCAAGGATCGCCGGCAAAAGCGCCACCCTGGCAGGTGCCCGTGGCCCCGGAACCGACGCAGGCGCCGCCCGGGCAATCGCAGGGGAAGCCGTCGTAATCGCCGCCGTTACAGAGCCCTTGAATGAGGACACAGGCGCCGTAAGAACTGGGGCAGGCAACAAAGCAGTCATCGTCACTCGTGCAGGCCACACCGTCACGAGGACCAGCCGAACACAGGAAAGGGCTGGTCTGACCGATGGCGGTTCTGCTCGCCACTCCGCAAACCAGAACAGCCAGGATCATCACCAGGGTGCCGATTTTCGTTTTCACAGTTCTCATCTCTCGTGGCTCAAAGGTTTCGTTCGAGCGCCACCGTTAGTCAATCACATAATGCAGCGCGCTCTGCTCTTACGGCTACAGCAAGCGGCTGTCAAATGCAGGGCACCCAACAAATTGCACCCCGAGCAGGTCCCCCAGGGTACAGGAAGGGTGAACGCGCGGTCCATCTCCGATAGGGTAAGGCGCCAGACCGGATCGCACTCCGAGGTCCCCTCGAGTTGGGATACAGGTTCGACGACGCGGAGCCACGACATTGAATGGGTATTTTCGAACCACGTTGACATCGCACGTGCGGTGCGCGACAGGGGCGGGGAACCGGGGCCGAAATCCGGCCAGCATCGACGAGGGAGAGTTTATGAGCGAATACAGCGCCTGGTTCGAGTGCATCAATGGGTGTGAAACGCGTTTTGGCCTGACCGAAATCATCTACCGGTGCCCGATCTGCGGGGACCTGCTGGACGTGGCGCACGACATGGCGGCCCTGCGACGTCGATCGCCAGCAGCCTGGATGCAGCTTTTTGACGAGCGCTACCGGCGCAACGACTTCCCCTACGGATCAGGCGTCTGGGGAAAAAAAGAATGGGTGATTCCATTTCTCGACAATGAGAATATCGTATCGACCTACGAGGGCGGCACCAACCTGCTCTGGGCCGAACGCTATGGCCGGATGCTCGGCATCGAGGATTTGTGGGTCAAGCAGTGTGGCAACTCACACACCGGTTCTTTCAAAGACCTCGGCATGACGGTGCTGGTGTCCGTCGTGAACCAGATGATGGCTGAAGGACAGAATATCGCCGCCATCGCCTGTGCATCGACCGGTGATACATCGGCAGCCCTGGCAAACTACTGTGCAGCCGCTGGGATTCCTGCTGTGGTTTTGCTCCCGCGCGATAAAGTTTCACCGGCGCAACTGGTTCAACCGCTGGCGAACGGAGCTCTGGTGCTCAGTCTCGACACCGACTTTGACGGCTGTATGGCACTCGTGCAGGAGATCACCAAGGAACAGACCGTGTATCTCGCCAACTCGATGAACAGTCTGCGCATCGAAGGCCAGAAGACGGTCGCCATCGAGTTGGTGCAGCAATTCGGTTGGGAAGTGCCAGACTGGGTTGTCATCCCAGGAGGAAACCTGGGGAACGTCAGCGCGCTCGGCAGAGGATTTCTCATGATGAAGGACCTCGGCCTGATCCAGAAACTGCCCCGAATCGCCGTCGCACAGGCAGCCAACGCCAACCCACTCTACCTCGCCTCTCTCACGAATTTCGAATCCTACGTACCGGTCCAAGCCAGAGAAACACTGGCCAGCGCCATTCAGATCGGCAATCCCGTCAGTTACAAGCGGGCGGTGCGCACCTTGAGGGATTTCGATGGCGTGGTGGATCAGGCCACCGAGAACGAACTGGCCGACGAGGCGGCTCTGGCGGATCGCACCGGTATGTTCAACTGTCCGCACACGGGTGTGGCACTCGCCGTGACCCGCAAACTGGTCGAACGGAAAGTCATTCGATCGAACCAAAGAGTCGTGGTGATCTCTACGGCACATGGCCTGAAGTTCGCGGAACAAAAGACGGACTATCACCTGAGCCGGATTCCGGGGGTGCAATCACGTTGGGCGAACCGCCCCGTGCAGATCGATGCCGACCTGCGCAAAGTGACCGAGGCCATCCATCGCTACGCGGACAAGGTCAAGTTACTGGAGGCGTGAACGGTGGCCAACACAGGACAACGAGACCTCGGTCCCAGCACTCGCGCCGTCCACGGTGGCGAGAAGCTGCCAAAATCGGCAAACTCCCTCACCGAACCGATCGTGCAGACAGCGACGTATACGTTTGCCAATTCCAGCGAGATCGCTGCTTACTTCGAGGGCCGTATCGAACGCGAGGAATACGGCCGGTACGGAAACCCGACACAACGGCTGGCCGAGTGCAAACTGGCAGCGCTGGAGGGCGCCGAAGAAGGGCTGTTGTTTTCCAGTGGGATGGCGGCGATCACCACCTCTCTGTTCGCCATGCTGTCCCGCGGGGCGCATGTCGTCGTCACGGACGATGCCTACCGCCGCACCCGGCAGTTCCTGCACCACACCCTGCGACGGTTTGGCATCGATGTCACAACGGTTCCCGCCGGGGATTATGAGCGTCTGGAAGAGGCCATACGACCGACGACACGCATCATTTTCAGCGAGTCGCCCACCAACCCGTACAACCGAATCCTCGATCTGGAACGTGTTGCCGACATAGGGCGCCGCCACCGCGTCAAAACCATCATCGACTCCACATTCGCCACACCAATCAATCAAAGGCCCCTCGAGTACGGGATCGATCTGGTGATTCACTCCGCCACGAAATACCTGGGGGGACACAACGACCTCCTTGCCGGTGTCGTCCTCGGCGCAGCCAATCTTGTGAGCGGTATCCGTGATTTGCAGGGAATCACCGGACCCGTACCCGCTCCTTTCGCCAGCTATCTGCTCATCCGCGGTATCAAGACACTGGCCTTGCGGGTCGAGCGCCAGAACCACAATGCGGAGCGGCTGGCCACTTTCCTGAACGACCACCCGAAAATCGAACGAGTCCATTACCCGAGCCTGCCATCGCACCCCGAACACGAGATCGCCAAACGGCAGATGCGTGGTTTCGGTGGCGTCGTATCGTTCGAGGTAAAAGGAGATCTCGAGGCGGGCATACGCCTCGTTGACGCCTGCCACATCCCCCGTATCGCTCCCTCCCTCGGAGGCGTGGAGAGCCTGATCGAACAGCCCGCATTGATGAGTTTCTTCGAATTGACGACGGAAGAACGGCTGCAAGCCGGTATCAAGGATTCGCTGGTCCGTTATGCCGTCGGTATCGAAGACGCCGACGATCTGGTCGCCGATCTGGAGCAGGCGCTGGAACGAGTTTGATTCGGGGGCGAGGTCTTCGCTGGCAAACAAACTTCGATGACAGGATGGCCCTTTTTTACTAGGATCGCGCCGTTTTCGTGTTTCAGTGAGACGCTTGCGGGTGGGGCACCGGAGCGAAAGATCAGTCCACGAGGGGGAATATGGCAGCGAAAAGGGATTCGAGTGCAACCGACTTTACCGCAGCCTATATCCGCCGCGCCCTCGAACCGCGGCTTCAGGGGCACGGCACCATCGACGTCCATGGTTCAGGCACGACCGGATTGACGATCATTCACCGTTACATCAGCGAGTGGAACGGCCGTCAGGTCGCCCTCCCGGTGGCCCGTCTCCGAATGAATGGAAAAGGGCTAAAATTATTCTGGAAACGCGCCAACGGCCGCTGGACGACCTACGAGGCAAATCCGCCATCACCGTTCGTCGGCAGTCTGGAGTCGTGCCTCAAAGAAATCGAGGCCGACCGGTGGGGCTGTTTCTGGGGTTGAGTCATCGACACGGCAGGTATTTTCACCGTGCAACACGACCCGGCTCCATCCTTCGACAAAGCGCATGCCGGGGAATCTCCTGCGGGACAGAGGGAAACGAGGCGCCGCACGAATCCAACCCCGTGGGAATGACCGCAAGTGACGCGGTTCTGGGAGAATCATGAAACCGATCAAGTTCGGACTTTTTGCTCCGCAAGTAGGAATGACCTGGGAGGCCGTGAGGCGCCAGGCCCAACATGCCGAACGCCTGGGCTACGACTCGGTGTGGTGCGTTGACCACATGTGGAGCCGGGGAATGCCGGATCTCGACCACATGGAAGCGTGGACTCTCATGTCCGCACTCTCGGTATGCACGGAACGGATCCGCATCGGCGCACTCGTACTCTGCAATTCCTATCGCAACCCGGCGCTGCTCGCCAAAATGACATCGAGTCTCGACCAGGTGAGCAATGGCCGCTTCGTACTCGGTCTCGGCGCCGGTTGGATGGATGAGGAATATCGCGCCTATGGTTACCCCTTCCCCGCGACCCGTGCGCGGATCGAGCAACTCGACGAGGCCGTTTCGATCCTCAAGCGCATGTTCACTGAACATCGAGCCAGCTTCCAGGGAAAGTATTACTCGGTCGACGAGGCGCCGAACTTTCCCAAGCCGGTACAGAAGCCGGGGCCCCCGATCCTCATCGGCGGGGCCGGCGAAAGATATCTGCTGCGCGTCGTGGCCGAGCATGCCGACATCTGGAACTGTCCGAACAACGTCGCAACCCAGTTGCCACAGAGACTGGACACCTTACGGCGCCATTGCGATGCCATCGGCCGGGATCCGGACGAGATCGAAATCTCCGAACAGACAATTATGGTCCTCGGCAAAGACGAGGTGGATCTGAAACAAAAGCTCGATGCGGCCCGGGCAACGCTCGGTCGCGTTTTCGATATCGACCAGACCGCGCTCATCGGTACACCGGCCCGGCTGATCGAGGCCATCCATGCCCGCAGCCGCCAGGGCGTGACCTTTTTTACGACCTTGTTCGGAGATCTGAACCAACCCGAATCGATCGAACTCTTCGCAAAAGAGGTGATGCCGGCTTTCCGCTGAACCGTCTCTCACCAGGCCGTCTTCTCCACATAGAGGCCGAGTCTATCCAATGCTGCCGTTTCATCCGAGGGAATTTCCACCCTGGGGAACAACCACCAGTCCTCCGGAAACGCGATCGAATCGCCCGGCTCGATCGTGGTCAGAGGGCCGAGTTGCTCCAACTCGATGAATTCCGCGCTGGAATAGACCTCGATGGTCGCACCACCATCCGGATATCGACCTTCATGCGACGTGGGAAAACGTTTGAGAAATAGTGTGCCGTCGATGTGGTAGGCGCTCCAACCCTGAGTCGAATCGACACCGATCTTACTCTCGTCATCACGCCGGCCCTTCCCACCGGACAACGAAGCCTTGACTTTCCGATGGTCGATCTCAATCAGGCGGTTCCCGAATTTGTAGCGGGGATCATCGATCTTCGCATAGCTCCACAGGATGTAGTGCCGCACCGCATCAAAAGCCTCGGACGGCCCGAGATCCACGGGCACAAAAGCCCGGCCACCTGGGCGCAACGCTGATAGACTCCAGGGCGAATAGGTGACCGGACCGCCCGACACATTCGTTAGACGCGACACGATACGCAGCCTCGACTCGCCCGGCGCCAAGGTGACGTCGACCCTCTTCTGTAAACCCGATTCCCTCTCCGGTGGCGCCATGACACGCACCGTGGCACCACTCACTTCGACACGGCAAGGTGCGTTATCCACGGCGTACGTCGTGCTCTTGCGCTCGGGCGCCACCCACAGGCGCCATCCACCCCGGAACTTCCACACGGGCTCTGATTGCTGCCCGGTTTCCGTGGACCGTACATACAACAGGTTTTTCCCACCGGCAGGATGCACGTCGATGATTCGCGGGCCAACGTCGGTGAGGATCCGGGCCTCGATGATCCCGTTATTCAACCGATAGGTATTCGGCCAACCGAGGAAGTTTTCTTTAGCAATCAGGGTCGGGGGCATGTCCTGCGATCCCAGAGGCTGCGCCTGCGCCACGCCCATCAGGAACAGGAGCGCAAGCACGGAAGGAACGAGGCGTCTCACGCAACTCCACTTACACGGTCATGGAGATGTATGCCACACGTCACAACCCTTGATCCCTGTTTCCCGCGCGCCTTATAAACGGCAGACATCATACCACGGCTGGACACTTTCCGTGCACAGCGATCAGGCACATCCCATGCACGATGGGCACGGCGGACGGCTGACACACTGAGTGCACAGATCGGGAAATCAGGGAATTTTTCGGAATGGGGCGGCCCACCCCTTGCGCGCCGGACTCAGGAAGGCAAAGGCACGAGCGGAAGAACAATGAGCACCGAAAGATCTCACAACGATCCGGACCTGTCGTCACGCGCCTTGAACGTGCTGGCGACCGGACTCAACGAAGCTTTGAGCGAAGCGCGGCGCGTGCTGACGTCGAATGCCGTTCACCTGCCCGGCGATCTCATCGAGCCTCTCGAAGAGATGATCAAGGAGTTCGAAAATCGCCGGGTGCGGATCGCCTTGTTCGGAGAGGTGAAGGCCGGCAAGTCCACTCTCATCAACGCCATGGCAGGTTCTCTGCTCTCCCCTGTCGCCTTCGATCCGCTGACCTCGGTCCCCGTCCGTATCACGTACGGCACGCAAACGATCTGGCGAGTGGGAGAACACCGTCTGGGTAGCATCGAAGAACTGGAACGTCTGATGCGCGACACACAGTTCACAGCATCCGAGGTGGTGGTTGAGACACCCCTCGATCTGCTGAAACTGGGGGGCCAGGTCGACCTGATGGACACGCCTGGGATGGGAAGCCATGTCCAGTTCGATGCCATTACGGAAGACGCCCTGCGTTCGCTCGACGCGATCGTTCTTGTCGTGCGTTATCCCGCGTTGTTCACACAATTCACACGCCACCTGGTGGAACGCCTGCGCACCGACATCGCCAAGCTGTTCGTAGTCTGGAATCTCGACGCCGGCTGCGCCGAGTTGAGTCAACCCGAACGCGAACACCATGCGGAAACCCTGAAGGCAAATGTGGCGACGACCCACGAATTGTTCCTCGTCGATGCGCGTACCGGCCTGCGCGCAGGAACGGATGCGACGGCACGCAGGCAGAGTGGTTTGAGCCGCTTCACCGACGCCATCGCACACTTCGTGATGTCTAACCAGCGCGATATCGTCGCGTTACGCGAGGCCGCGAAGCGCAGCATCCGATGGCTCCAGGAGGTTCAGACGCCACTCAAGCAGCGCATGGCGGACGTCGAGCAGCTCGTTCGAGCCGCACAGGAACGGATCGACCATGTACGCGCTCGCGCCGACCAGGAAAGTGAGGAGATCCGCAGGCATCTGAAAGACTACGAAGCTGGGGTGCAGGGTATCGCACGCCAGACGGCACAGACCGCCAGCCGGCGCATCGAGGTGCTCCGTTCGGCTTTGAACGGGGCACGCCGGCGATGGATCCGCGACGGTCATCTCCTGAAGTTGGAGAATGCTGTACGCGAAGCCGTCCGCAAATACGCGACGGACGTTGAAGGGGCAATGCGTGATGCGCGGGATCAATTCGTTACGGCTGCCGCAGCATTCGGCAGTGACGTCTCCATTCCCACACGATTGCGAAGCGAACCGCCGGTGGCGCGGCTGACAACGGAAGATCGCAATGTGAAAGCGTCGAGCGGCAGTTTCAGGATCCTGCGGCGGGCGCTGTGGAACAGTTGGTATCTTCCGGGGCTGAGCGGCCTGGAACGCCAGGCTCTCGATGCCGAACTGGCAAACCAGAACGCCTGGATCGAGGCAGCAACCCGCGCCACGGTCCTCGCGGGACAGACGGTCAGCCGGGAACGGTTGGATCAGATCACCGCTCGGGCGGAAGCCGAGACCAACCACATTCGCATCGAGACGGATTTCGACACGTACGATGCGGAACTGCACCATCTGAGGGAAGGAATCCCGACGCTCGTAGCACAGATCAGCAACGTACAGGAGTTGGCCAACCAGGCGCGTGATCTGCTGTAGTGGAACAGATTGTCTGGCGTCGCCGGGCTTGTCCCGATGTGCGCGGCAAAAGGGCGATCACAGGGCATGGTTTGGCAGCAAATCCGAAGCCGGCAAACGGTAGCTCCTGGAAACCCGCGCCTCTCAGATGAATCCTTGGCCCGGGGACCTGGTGGATTGCATGCTGGGACCGCAGTTGCGAGACACGGGCGCCGAGGGTATCTCAGCCGACGCATGCGGCGCCTCGATTCGAAGATTCGCGTCTCGGACCCGGAATTCCAGCAAAACCGCCAGCACCATGAGGCATTGGCTCATGAGTTGCGTGAACGTCTGAAAACGGCACGCGCCGGTGGTCCCGAGGATCAACGCCGCCGTCATCATCAACGAGGCAAACTCCTCGCTCGAGAACGCATCGACGCCTTGATCGATCCCGATACGCCGTTTCTCGAACTTTCCTCACTTGCTGCATTCGGAATGTACGGCAACGAAGCGCCCAGTGCAGGGATCGTTACGGGAGTCGGCGTCATCCATGGACGTGAGACGATCATTGTCGCGAACGATGCCACGGTGAAAGGTGGCACGTACTATCCACTCACGGTGAAGAAACATCTGCGTGCACAGGAGATTGCTCTCGAAAATCGCCTGCCTTGCGTTTATCTCGTCGATTCGGGTGGCGCATTTCTGCCTTTGCAAGCCGAGATCTTTCCCGACCGAGATCACTTCGGACGTATCTTCTACAACCAGGCACGCATGTCGGCGCAGCGTATTCCACAAATCGCTGTGGTGATGGGTTCCTGCACGGCCGGCGGTGCGTACGTGCCCGCCATGAGCGATGAAACGATCATCGTGCGTGGCACGGGTACGATCTTTCTGGGCGGGCCACCTCTGGTCAAGGCGGCCACAGGCGAAGAGGTGACAGCCGAAGAATTAGGTGGCGGCGATGTCCACACCCGAATTTCGGGTGTCTCGGACCACCTGGCAGCCAACGATTCGCACGCCCTCGAGCTGACACGCTCGATCTTCCAATCTCTCGGGGCACCGCAGCGCACTGTGTTCGATGTCGATACACCCGAAGATCCCGCATACGATCCACAGGAATTGTACGGCATCTTACCGCGCGACGCACGGCAGCAGTACGACGTCCGTGAGGTGATCGCCCGCATGGTCGACGGGAGCCGCATACACGAATTCAAACCTCTCTACGGTACGACACTTGTCACCGCTTTTGCGCGGATCCACGGCTATCTCATCGGAATCATCGCCAACAACGGCATCTTGTTCTCGGAATCGTCTCTCAAGGCGGCCCACTTCATCGAGCTATGCGGGCAGAGGAAGATCCCGTTGCTATTCCTCCAGAACATCACGGGTTTCATCGTCGGGAAACAATACGAACACGGCGGGATCGCCCGCGACGGCGCCAAGATGGTGCATGCCGTGAGCACCGTTGCAACACCGCGGTTCACCGTCGTCATCGGCGCATCGAACGGGGCAGGCAATTACGGCATGTGTGGTCGTGCCTACCAGCCCCGTCTTCTCTTTACGTGGCCCAACGGCCGTATCTCGGTGATGGGCGGCGAACAGGCGGCAAACACGCTCCTGACCGTCAAGCTCCAGCAACTTGCCGCAAAGAACAAGACCATGAGCGAGGAAGAGCAACAGGCGTTCATGGCACCGATCCGTGCCAAGTACGACGAGGAAGGCAGCGCCTATTACTCCACAGCACGCCTGTGGGACGACGGGATCATTGATCCGGTCGACACACGTGACGTCCTGGGCCTGGCCCTGGCAGCAGCCCGCAATGCGCCAATTCCGGACACCGTGCCGGGCGTTTACAGGATGTGACCGTCCCATGCGCAAGGTGCTGATCGCCAATCGGGGAGAGATCGCGATACGCATTGCACGCGGATGTCGCGAGCTCGGCATCGCGTCGGTCGCTGTCTACTCCGATGCGGATGCTGAGGCGCCACACGTACGTGCTGCCGATGAGGCAGCGCACCTCGGTGCTTCACCCAGCAGCGAAAGCTACCTGAACATCCCGCGACTGCTGGAAACGGCAAAGCAGACCGGCGCCGACGCAATTCACCCTGGCTACGGTTTCCTGGCTGAAAATGCGGGTTTTGCTCGAGCCGTGGTGGATGCCGGATTGATCTTCATCGGCCCTACTGCCGATGTCATCGCGGCGATGGGTGACAAGACAAATGCACGGCGTCTGGCCGTAGCAGCCGGAGTACCGGTCGTTCCTGCCGAAGAAAACCCGCCATCTGATATCGCAGCTCTACGCAAACGCGCTGCAGACATCGGTTATCCGGTTCTGATCAAAGCGGCTGCCGGTGGTGGCGGGAAAGGAATGCGCATCGTGCACACGGCCGGCGAGCTGGCGGACGCCTTCGCCTCTGCCGGGCGCGAGGCGACGAGTGCCTTCGGTGACGGTCGCTTATTCCTGGAGCGCTACGTCGAGAGGCCGCGGCACGTCGAGATCCAGGTGCTGGCGGACCACCATGGCAACATCATTCACCTCGGCGAACGCGAGTGTTCGGTGCAACGGCGACACCAGAAGATCGTGGAGGAGACTCCGTCACCTGCCGTTGGGCCGGACCTACGCAGGCGAATGACAGAGGCGGCCATCGCCGTCGCAAGACAGGTCGGTTACCGCAGCGCAGGCACCATCGAATTTCTGCTCGCACCCGATGGCAATTTCTATTTCCTCGAAATGAACACACGACTGCAGGTGGAGCACCCGATTACCGAATGGGTCACCGGCGTCGATCTCCTGCAGGCACAGCTTCGCATCGCGATGGGTGAAACACTGTGGTTGTCGCAAGCCGACGTGGCGCCACGAGGGCATTCGATCGAATGCCGCATCTGCGCCGAAGACCCGGCACAACAGTTCCTGCCGCGTCCCGGACCGATCCTGAGCTTGCGAGAACCGAAAGGCCCCGGCATCCGGCTCGATTCGGGGATCGAAGAAGGATACGAGGTACCTCTCTTCTACGATCCGATGTTGTCGAAACTCTCCGTCTGGGGTGAGACGCGTGACGCTGCACGCCGTCGCATGACGGCTGCACTCGCCGATTACGTCATCCTCGGTTGCACCACGGCCATTCCATTTCTTCTCGATCTCCTCGGACACCCCGCCTTCATCGCCGGAGAAACACATACCCACTTCATCGACGAACATCTGCGCGACTGGAACGGACGTGAGAAACACCGAACAGCAGCAATTCTGGCTGCTGCGATCGAGGCGGGCCGCCCGAAGCAAGAAGTTGCCGGCGGTCGGGCCCCGATCGAATCGACGCCCTGGTCTACACTCGGACACTGGCGCATCGGGGGCGTTTGAGATGCACGTCGGTCTACGCCATCGAAACGAACGAATCGCCGCTGAGGTACATGCTGAGACAGGTGGGTTCCGTATCCGAGTCGATGGCCAGGAACACCGAGTCGAAGTCGTCTCTCGACGGCTGGGAAAGCTCGTTCTTCTGATCGACGGAAAACGCCATTACCTCGACGTCGCGCAGCAGGGACGGGAGCGATGGATCGGGATCGGCGGAGAGACCTACCGTTTCGAACCCGATCTGGCGACGGGCGGACCGGATGTCGGCAACGTCGTTGTGCCGGAAATTACCGCGCCCATGCCAGGAAAGGTTACCCAGGTTCTGATACGGCCGGGTGATCGCGTAGCCGCGGGGGATACGCTGTTGATTCTCGAGGCAATGAAAATGGAAAATCGCCTGCTCGCGGAAGCAGCCGGCAGCGTAGAGGAAGTGCGCGTCGCTCCGGGCGATATGGTGAACGGCGGACAGATTCTGCTGGTACTTCGCTACGATGCACCGTAAGATCGGCTGACGAAGGACGACCTCCGAATCCCGCCGCCGTTCTTCCAGACCGGGCGGGGTGGACGGATGGCGGACGACGTAGAACAGGTGCGAGGTGCTGTCATGAGCGGGATTACCGGAGACAAGTCGTTCCACAACCGCCGCCGCCGCAGGAAACTGGCCCGCCGCCGGCTGATGCGAGCCATCCGGGCGGAAAAAGCCAAGGGGAAAGAAGCGGGCAAGGAGAGGAAGGCAACAGCCGGCCACAGCCCGGCCTGAACTCCACCACTCCCCAGCCGTTTGCGCTGGAGAGCTGACCGGAGTGAGGAAACCTATGGGTGGCTCGCATCAAACACCGCTATCCATGAAATGGGGGCGCCCCGTCCGTACGGCGTCTCGTAGCCGTTGAAGAGCCGGCCGCCCGGCTGATATCGTTCTGCGGTGTCCCGTCCCGATCGAGTCGCATCCTGGTGCTGCGCCGGGGCCGCGCTGATCGTTTCCATGGCAATCGGCCCCCGACTGTGGGACGATGCCTACATCACACTGCGATACGCGCGGATGATCGCCACACGGCACGAATTCGCCTTCAACCCGGGTGAATACGTGCTCGGTACCAGCACACCACTCTACGCCCTCGTGCTGGCGTTGTTCTCGTGGACCACTCGGGTGGATCTCCCCACTCTCGCCTGCGCTCTGGCCTTGATCGGACACGTTGCGACAAGTGCCCTCATCGCCACATTGGGCCAACGCTGTGGAATGCCGCGGAGCGGCCTCGTAGCGGGTCTATTGTACGCCCTGAGTCCCCTGGCGCTCGGCCCGACTCTGGGCGGTATGGAGACCTCCCTGTTCACCGGAGCCACACTGTACGCCCTGCTGCCACCGATCGGGAAGCATCGTGGTAGCAAGGATCTCTGCGCCGCGGCTGCCGTTCTGCTGCGCCCGGAGGGAGTACTCGTTGCCATCGTGCGGATCTTCGCGTCATTTGCGGCAGACCGCTCAGCCGGATGGCGCAGCATAGGCCGGATCGCAGTGTGCATCCTGCCCTGGTTCACCTTTGCCATGATATATTTCGGCAACCCATTGCCTCACTCGATGGCCGCGAAGTGGGTGTCAGCAGCCCGATACCCCTCCCCCTGGCGCGCCAGCGAGTATTTTCTCTACCTGCTTCTCAGTCTGCCTTTCAGCGCACCGATACCCGTTCTTGGTCTTCCCGGCCGTACTGCGTTTGGCCTGCAGATCGCCACGAACCTGCCTTTTCCCGGCAGTCTCGGCTGGCGTCACATGTTTACGGTTATCACGGGGGTGTGCGCGATCGTCTGGTACGGCGCTGGTGTGTACGTTCTCTGGTCAATGCAGCGCGAGATCCGGTGGCTGGTCTTCTTCACTGTCGCGTACATCACGAGTTACTGCGTTGCCGACCCTCACATCTTCGCCTGGTATCTGACACCACCGATGCCGGTCCTCCTCCTGTCTTTCACCGCAACGGGGTCCGCCCTTCTCACCAGAACAATTCGCAACCCCACGCCACGCATGCTCCTCGGCATCGTTCTGGGAATCGCTCTCCTGGTTCCCGGTGTCCGGCAAGCACGGCGCTTGAGCCATGTTCCGACCATGACCCGCGAGCGTGGCTATGAACGCGCCGTAACCTTACTCGGACCGGCCGCACAGGATCCACGAACCGTCATTGGCACTTTGGAGACGGGGGCTGTCGGATACTTCTCGCAAGCACGCGTGGTAGATTATTACGGTCTCGTCACCGAAAACCCGCCTGCACATCACATCGGCGAAGTCATCGACGCAACGCACCCGGATTACTTCATCCTCCAGCACGATCTGGCCTGCTGGGAAAAAGTATTCGAAGACCCACAGTTTATCGAAGCGTACGAGAAGATCGGGGCGGTGGACACCAGCGCTGGGTATATCCGTTCGGAAATCCAGATCTGGCAAGCCGTCGGGCATCAGCCCAGGTAAGCATGCGGCGCGGAATCCCCATCGCACTTATTTCTACGCTGCTTTCTCTCGGTCTCGTCGAAGTCGCACTACGAGTCATTGGGTTTTCGTATCATCTCTACCCCGATCGGATCGAGTTCGGAGCACCTGATCCCGTCGCCATGTCACGCGACTACTTCCCCGACCGCGAACTATTCTGGGTCACCGGTGATTATCCGCAGAAGCTCGCACGCTTGCGCACGGCGGCTCCGGCCGTCGTTTTCATGGGTGATTCCTGCACTCAGTTCGGCGACTATCCACGCCGCACCATGCATTGGATCGAGGCCAACACAGGGTCTGCGGTTCCCTTCGAGAGTCTCGGAACCGCAGGGTGGTCGACCTACCAGGGCCTACGACAGTTCCAGCGCGACGTGGTGCCGCTCCGGCCACGCCTGGTCACAGTCTTCTACGGTTGGAACGACCACTGGTATGGCTTCGGCATCGAGGACAAGGATGTGGCCCGAATCCGATCGCGACTTTTCACAGTGCTCGACTCCCTCCGGATCATTCAGTTGGCCACGAAGGCAGTGATCGCACGAAGCGGGAGAGAACACCCTGCCCGACCTCTCCGAGTGTCCCTGCCGGATTTCCGTTCGAATCTGCGCCAGATGGCGGTCCTGGCACACAAGAACGGCATCCCACTCGTTTTCCTGACAGCGCCCTCGTCGCACGAACAGGGACATGAACCGACCCTGCTCAAATTGCGCTGGATCGATAACCTGGCGGATTTGATCCCACTTCACCAATCGTACGTTGATGCCGTCCGCCAGATTGCCAGCGAAGAAAATGTGTTTCTTTGCGACCTTGCCAGGGATTTTCAAAACCTTTCGCAGGAGGAACGAAATCGCTGTTTTCTCGACGACGGTATTCACTTCACCGCAGAAGGAAATCACCAGGTCGCGAAATTTCTATTCGAATGCCTCTCGCAAAATGGCTTGGTCGAACGGCTGGCACATCCCCGGTGATCCAGGGGCACGCTCAGACCATTTGCTCTACGCGTTCGAATCCCCCCGATATCTGACGCCGGTGGATCAGCCACCCCACCAGCAGAAAGACCATTTCGACGACCGCCACGAGGATCATCCACGTCACGACAGGCGAATCTCCGAAACCGTAGGAATGCAGGCCGGTCGTGAGCACATAGTTGACACCCAGATAGGTCATCAGAATCGTCTGGAAGGCAGCGATACTGATTGCAGCAACTCCGAACGGACCAAGCATCCGATCCCAACGGGCGTGCAAGATGGCGATGTACGCGAGAAATGCGACGAGCGACCAGACTTCCTTCGGATCCCAGCCCCAGTAACGACCCCACGAGGATGCCGCCCACATGGAACCGGTCAGAATCCCAGCGATCAGTAACAGGGAACCCACCATGATGTACCAGTAGAGCAGCTCGTCCATCCGTCCGATCGTTTCGGTTCGCCCGGGTACGAAAATGCTGAAACCAATCCGCAGGTGGGCAATCACCACACCCAGCGCCAGTACCGAATAGCTGACCATGATGATCGGCACATGAATGGCCAGCCACACGGTGCCGGCAAGAACCGGGGGCACGGGATGGATGAACCCATCAATCGGCAAAAGGTCAGTCAGCATCATCGTCAGGGCCGCCATGGCATTTGCATTGAAGATGACGAGCCGATTGCGCATGAATGCGAACGCAATCAGCGTAAAGAGTCCGACTCCCCAGCCCAGAAACAGGAGCGATTCGTACATGTTGGCAGCCGGAATCCGATCGGCAATGTTCCAGCGCGTCCAGATACCCCAACTCATCACAGCGAATCCGGCAAGCTGCCCAACGAACGCCACGCCACCGAGAACCGGACTGCGACGATTCCAGGCCATCACGGAAAACAACAACGCCACAGACAGTATGATCCAGGCAAGTCGCGTCGGACGAAGAGTGTTGTAGGTCAGCTCTCTCTCGATGGTTGCGGAAGATGGCCATCCCGGTAGACGCGATCCTTTCGCCAGTGCCAAAAACAAGTCGGCGTCAGATTCCGGGGCCATCAGCCACCGGGCCGTTGGATCCCCGGCAACCGGAATCGGGCGGATCTTTTCCCGCGATAGAAACCCTTGCATCCAAAGGAGCCGATCTTCCAGCTTCTGGGCGGCCGCAAGTTCTCCCTTGAGCGGTTCACGTCTCTGGGCGGCGGTGCGGGCCCGCTCGATCAACTGCAGTAATGGTTGACTGTTCACCAACTGCAGAAAGGATGCGTATTTCGTGTGAACAGGCAGTCCAGCCGCAACGGCCAGTGCTGGATCGCCAATCAGGACAACAGGCTCATTGCCGCCGGTCCTCGGATCAAACCACCAGCCTGCCACTGTGGCGACAGCGGCGGCACCGCTGGCAGCATGCCGCCCCGTGATATTCCAGACGGCTTCCCGAGCCAGTGTTTCCAGCGGCATGACGCGACCGTCGTGTTGAATGGGCAATCGCCGAAGGGCTTCGATCATCGCGTCCTCTGCCTGGACCGGCAAACAAAGCAATGTGCACAGGAAGAAAAGGGCCGTCTTCGCGGCAGAAGCCACCTGGCTGGCAAGAAAGCGTTCCCGCATACGGGTCTGCTTGAGCCTTGTGGCAATCACGATGCACATTCCAACGAGCAAAAAAATATATCCGATGAAGACGATGAGCTGACCCGGATCTCGCGAGACAGACAGGACTGTCGCTTCACGGTCCTTCTCCTGTCGATAGCTCGACTGGAACATGCGCCATCCCTGATGCTCGAATTCGTGGTTCATCCAGATAGCCGCTCTGACTGTGCTGCCATCGGGGTCCGTGATGGTGACGTCACTGCGGAAGTTGGCCGGCCGCATGGTTCCGGGATAATGGTCGACACGAAAATCGTCGAGTTTGATCGAGAACGGCAGCGCCGTCTGATTGACGATGCGCCCCTGCCCGTCCCGCGTCGTGATCTCGTTTGCGCTCTGCCCTTCCCAGAGCATGATCTGACCCTCGATCTTGAAAAAATAGGTGGCGATGGCGCCACAGAAGATGAAGATCAAAGAGGCATGCGTAATCAGAAAGCCGACACGGTATTTCCCCCAGGGGAAGTACCGGATGATCGACGCCAACACATTGATGGCGACAGCACACTGCAAGGTGAGAAACCAGAATGAGTAGTAAACGAGCCGCCCAGCGGCCTCCACGCCACGCGACGATTCGATGATCGTTCCCGCCGCCAGGCCGAGCAAAAGGAGGATCAGCAGAACAACCGCAAGCTTCAGGGATGCAAGAGAATCAATCAGCCTATCCATCGGGCCAGCCTCCCATGTTCCTCATTCGCGATCGACACACTCATGGGCCACCACATATCCGTGGCTGTGAAGTAATACCGGGACAATCGGACGCGAGGCAGATCCAACGGCGCGAATGACCACCACGGCGAGCCGAGCGGACGTACGTCCGGCCGCGGCGCCTCATCGCTGTCAGGAGCCGAGGATGGCTCCCACTGCAATATTGTTTGCCTGCAAAACCTCGGCAGCAGCACCCTTTGAACCCGGACCGTAGCGCGCACGCCGGGCGCGGATCGCCCCACCGGTTGCACCGATCAGAAGGCCCTCTGCAGAAATTTCCAGAATTTCCCCGGGTCTGCCTCCTGTCGTTTCCACCTTCCGGCAATCGAACAGACGCAGCGCCTTTCCGCCGAAGAGAGTGTACGCTCCCGGCTGTGGATCGCAGCCACGGATCAGATTGTAGATTTCCTGTACGGGCCGGCGCCAATCTATCTGCGCGTGTTCGTCACGACACAACGGGTCGTACGAGGCCTGCGATTCGTCCTGCGGGATGCGCGGCGCTGTGCCATCGGCAATCCGCTGGACCGACTCGACAACAGCCTCCACGCCGAGAGGAAACAGTTTGTTGAAATAAAGGGTTGCAGCCGTGTCATCCGGCCCTGCAACAGCTTCTTTTTGCAGGAGAATCGGACCCGTGTCCATGCCGGGATCCACCCAGAAAACACTGACGCCCACCTTCGTCTCGCCTTTGATGAGCTGCCACGGAATGGCACTTCCTCCACGATACCTCGGCAAGAGTGATGGGTGAAAGCAGATACTCCCGAGGCGGGGCGTCTCGAAAACATCCTGTGGAACGATTTGGGTCACGTAAGCGAGCACAGCAAGATCGGCCTGGAGTGCCTCGAACTCGGCGCGAACTTCCGGCCCTTTGAGCGAACGATGTTGGCGCACAGGAATACCAAGTGCCTCGGCACGTACCCTGACCGGATCGGGTCTCAGATCGGTGTCCGGGGGGCAATACACCGCAGCGATTTCGTGTCCAAGGGCACGAAGCCCGTCGAGCACCTTCTCTGCAAAAGCAGCTTGTCCGATCAGAATCAGTCGCACAGACCCTCCAGCCACAAAGTCGACGCCATCACGACGGCATCGGCAATGCGCTCGATCCCATCACGATCGCGTAACAATCGGTTGTTCACTTCCAGTTCCAGGTACCGGCGCCGGTGTTCCATGCCATGAGCCCGGGCGCTGTAAATCAGGCCATCGAGTCCAGAGTACGGCTCATTGTAACGGACCGTGAGACCGCTCTCGGCAAGTGCCTGGCCGAAAATGCGAGCGTCCTCCGTCCAGGTGTCAAAGAGGACGCCCACATCGAAACGTCGCTCCTGGCCGTTCAGTTCCGGCGTAAAACTGTGCACGCTCAAGAGCGGCGCACCAGGCCGTGACTTGAGAACTCGATCCACCGCATCGTGGAAAGGAAGATAGAATCTTTCGGTACGCCGTTCTCGCTCCCGATCGTCGATGCCGCGGTTCCCCGGAATGGTCACGCCGCAACTCTCGGCCAGGATGAGATCTGCATCAGCAAGGCTGCGGTTACAATCGATGACCAATCGTGACACCACCGACAACACCCCGGGCGCATCACAGCAATCGGCGAGCAGGCGGGTGAGTGCGCCAGCACCGATATCCCACCCAATGTGTTCTTGCAGTTGCTCGGCTGACAGGCCGAGATCGTCATACTCCGGCGGAACGGTGTACGCCGCATGCTCGCAGGTGAAGACGAACGGAGCATTTCCATTCCGGTTGTAGAGTTCGACTGGCAGCATCTTGCGATCAAGCCTTCAAATGCTGGGCAAAGAACTGCACCAATTTCTGCCAGGCATCCTGTGCTGCCTCTCCCCGGTAAGAATCCCGCTCGTCGCAAAAGAACCCATGTGGCGCGCCCGGATAGACCACCACCTGTGCATTCTTTCCCAGGCTGGCCAGGCGTTGCCTGATACGGTTGACATCCTCACCGGGGATGAACGGGTCGTCTCCACCGAAGAAGAGAAGCATGGGCGATTCCAGCCGCACGGCGTCATCGAGTGGCGCCTTCGGGGAACCGCTGGCGATCCCACCTCCATAGAATGAAACGGCCGCTTTGATGGCGGGATTGTGACAGGCCGTGAGGAAACTGATCCGCCCGCCCATACAGAAACCCATGATGCCGATGCGTTCCCGCCGCACGCAGGGTTGCTGTTCGAGGAAGTCCGTGACGGCCGAAATGTCCTCGACGATCTGCTCGTCGCGCAGTTCACCCATGAGTTTGAGTGCCCGAGGAAGGTTGTCGTAACCCGCCACGCTGTTCTCCCCTGCCCGGTGATACATATCCGGGGCAATGGCCACGTAACCCTCGCGAGCAACCCGGTCGGCAACGTCCTTGATGTGGGAGTTGAGCCCAAACGCCTCCATGACGACGATGACGGCGGGAAAGGGCCCCGGACCAGAGGGATGCACCAGGTAGACCGGAAAATCGCCGGTCCTTCCTGGAATGCGAACCAATTCAGACGTGATCTGCATCCCTTACCTCCGGTACATATAATTTGAGCCGTATACGGGCCGAAACATGGCATTGCAAGCCACTTGCGCCAGCCCGCGGAACGTGAAAACCAAGCCATGTGCAAATTCAAAACTGGGTTTGCATCCCCGACACATCTCAACTAGGAAACCGCACTTTGTTCAGGCAGGGAGGATTGCGGCATGGTTCGGCGCGAGAAAAGTAATTACACGATTCAATCGGTTTCTCACGCGTTGGATGTGCTCGAACAATTCTCTGGTGAATCCGACGAGTTGGGTGTGACCGAGCTCAGCAAACGGCTCAAACTCCACAAGAACAACGTCTTCCGGTTGCTCGCCACACTCGAGGCTCGGGGGTACATCGAACAGAACAAGACCACGGAAAATTACCGGCTCGGAGTGCGTTGTCTGCGGCTCGGACAGCGTTTCGTCAGCCAGCTCGGTCTGTTGCGGCAGGCTCGGGTGGTCATGCAATCGCTCGCACAGACGAGCCATGAAACGGCCATCCTTGCGGTATTCCGGAATGGTTCGATCATCCCGCTCGACGCAGTAGAGGCGGAACAAACGATACGACTGGTCTGCCGGATCGGCGACAATCAACCGCTGCACTGCACTGCCGTGGGCAAACTCTATCTGGCGCTCGGAGACGACAGCATTCGCGATGCACTGCCCGAGACACTCGAACGGTTCACGGAAAGGACGATCGTCGACCGATCCACGCTCGAAGCCGAGGTGCGGAAGATTGCCGATCTGGGCTACGCAGTCGAAATCGGCGAACACGTGGAGGATGTGCGGTCCGTCGCCGTTCCGGTCCAGGACTATACTCGGACGATCGTCGCCAGCCTGGCTCTGGCGGGGCCAGGCTATCGCCTGCCGCAGGAGCGTATCGACGGCGAAATCACCCCGTTGCTGGTACAAGCGGGACGGGATCTCTCCTCCCGATTGGGTTTCGACGCAAACGCCTGAGATGTGCCACGAGAGTCGATTTCGGGCTGTAATGTGGCGATAAGGCGTTCTCGTTCAAGCCTGATTGACCGGGGCAGATACGCGTGGTACCCGATCCGAGTTTAAGCAAATCCCGTTTCGTATAAGGAGGCTTTCTGTGAAGATTCTCGTCACGGTCAAGCGCGTGCCGGATCCGAATGCCGCCATCAAGGTCAAACCGGACGGCAGCGGTATCGTCACCGATAATTTGAAGTATGTCGTCAATCCGTTTGACGAAATTGCCATCGAAGAGGCTCTGCGTCTCAAGGAAAAAGGGGGGGGAGCCGAAGTCGTCCTGATCAGTGTGGGGGGAAAAGCATCCCAGGAACAGTTGCGCACCGGCCTGGCCATGGGAGCCGACCGTTCCATCCTCGTCCTGGCGGAGCAGGAACTCGATTCTCTGGCTGTCGCCCGGATCTTCCAGAAGATCGTACAGGACGAAAAAGTGGATCTGGTCCTGATGGGCAAGCAGGCGATCGATGACGACTCGAATCAGACGGGTCAGATGCTGGCGGCGCTGCTGGGCTGGCCGCAGGCAACCTTTGCCTCCAAGAAGGAGAGCCTGGAATCGGACGCCGAGAAGAGCGGCACACCCGGCATCCAGTTGAACAGTGGCAGCGCAACGGTCGTTCGCGAAATCGACGGCGGCCTGGAGACCCTCGCGCTGCCGGTTCCGGCGGTCATCACCGTCGATCTGCGCTTGAATGTTCCTCGTTATGCCTCGTTGCCGGGCATCATGAAGGCTCGCAAGAAGGAGTTGAAAGAGATTCCCGCAGAATCTCTGGGCGTGAATCTGAACCCGAAGCTGAAGGTTCTCAAACTGGCACCCCCACCCCAACGGCAGGCAGGCCGCAAGGTTGGCTCAGTCGAAGAGTTGGTGCAGGTCCTGCACAACGAGGCAAAGGTCATCTGACCGGGAGATTCGTTCCAATGGGCAACGTTCTTGTATATGCGGAGCATTTCAACGGAAAACTGGCAAAACCGGCGCTGGTCGGTTTGAATGCCGGCAAGATTGCAGCAGCGAAAAGCGGTGGCGAGTGTCACGCGGTCGTCCTCGGCAAAAATATCGAGGGCGTTGCAGGCGAGGTGGCCGAATTCGGCGTAAAGAAGGTTTACGTGCTGGACGACGCCATCTTCGAACACTACACGGCTGACGCACAGGCAGCAGCTCTGGCTCAAGTGGTGAAGAATACGGGTGCCGAGACACTACTCGCAACCGCGACCACGATGGGGAAGGATCTTCTGCCCCGAGTCGCAGCTCTGCTGGACGCCGGTATGGCAAGCGACGTCATCGGCTTCAACGATGACGGTTCGCTGCAACGACCGATGTACGCGGGGAACGTGATCGCGACGGTCAAGCTCGAAGGTACCCCACGAGTCATCAGCGTACGCTCCACCGCCTTTGACGCCGCGGCAAAGGACGGCAAGGGGGAAATCGAAAAACTGAGCGTCAGCGTCGAGGACGCCTCGAAAACCACGAAATTCGTGGAGTTCAGCGAGACGAAATCGGACCGACCGGTCCTCACCGAGGCACGCGTCGTGGTCGCTGGAGGCCGGGCTTTGAAGTCAGGCGAAAACTTCAAGACGGTCCTCGATCCCCTGGTCGACACCCTCAATGCCGCCGTGGGGGCCAGTCGCGCCGCCGTCGATGCGGGTTTTGTCCCCAATGACCTGCAGATTGGGCAGACAGGCAAGGTCGTCGCACCGCAACTCTATGTAGCCATCGGCATTTCGGGCGCCATCCAACATCTTGCCGGAATGAAAGACTCAAAGGTGATCGTCGCCATCAACAAGGACGAGGAAGCGCCGATCTTTCAGGTTGCCGATTACGGGCTCGTCGCTGACCTTTTCAAAGCTGTCCCCGAAATGGTCGAGGAAATCAAGAAGCTGAAGTAGGAAACCTGGTTGAACATACCAGACCACAGTCCGGTCTCGGGCTGTGGCGACAAGAGGGGCTTCCCAAACGGGTTTGCCCCTCTTGTGTCAGGGCAGCACTGCAACGCTCCCTCATGGCGATTTCTTCCTGCTTTCCAACCCGTCCGGGCGTTTCGGATCGGATAGACATTCGACCTCGAAAAAAGGGGCAACCCTGACGGATTGCCCCTTCCCTGGATCGGTCTGAACGGCGAGGGTCAAGCTGACCGCAGGCGCTCGGCGACGATCTCCATGACATCGAGCGCCTGGACTTTGTCTTCCACGCCTTTCGATTTCAGGCCGTCGTCAATCATCGTCATGCAGAACGGGCATGCGACAGCCACGGCGTCAGGATTTGTTTCGAGCAATTGATCGACACGCCGGAAATTGACGCGTTTGTCGGGCTCTTCCTCCATCCACATACGACCGCCGCCTGCACCACAACACATGCCGAACTTGCCGCTACGTTCCGCCTCCTTCAGTTCGACGCCGGGGATCGACGTCAGGATCTCGCGTGGGGCATCGTAGATGTCATTGTACCGGCCGAGGTAGCACGAATCGTGATACGTGATGGTCTGCGCACCATCGGAAGTGAACTGGATCTTGTTCTCTGCGATGAGTTGCCGGACGAACTCGGTGGCATGAACGACTTCATAGTTACCACCAAACTGCGGATACTCGTTCTTCAGTGTGTTGAATCCGTGCGGGCAGTTGGTGAGGATCTTCTTGACGTTGTACCCATTGAGAACCTCGATATTCATCTGAGCCATCGCCTGGAAGAGGTACTCGTTGCCGATTCGCCTCGCCGTTTCACCGTTACAGAGTTCCTCCTTGCCCAGGATCGCGAAATCGATACCGGCGTGTTGCAGAACCTTGGCTACAGCCTGTGTCGTCCGTTTGGCGCGATCGTCGAACGCGCCGGCACAACCGACGTAATAGAGGTACTCGGCGTCCGGCTTTTCGGCCAATGTCGGAATCCCCAGACCTGCCGCCCAGGCGTCACGCTGCGATGCGTCGACGCCCCAGGGGTTGCTCTGTGTTTCCATCGCTTTGAATGTACGGGTCAACTCGGCCGGGAAGCGCGATTCCTCCTGGACGAGGTGCCGGCGCATGTCGACAACCTTGTCGACGTACTCGATCATGACGGGGCATGCTTCTTCGCAGGCGCGGCAAGTCGTACACGCCCAGAGAACCTCGTCCTTGATCAGATGATCACCGACGAGGTTCTCGCCAACCGTCGGTTCGGTACCATCCTCACCTACGGTAAGATTGGCCCGATTCAATTGGTCTTCGTGTTCGTAAAGATAATCGCGCAGGTTGAGCATCAATTGCCGGGGTGCAAGCAGTTTACCACTTTGCGTTGCCGGGCAATGGGAGGAACAGCGACCGCACTCCGTACAGGAGTACATGTCGAGGACCTGTTTCCAGGTGAACTGGTTGATGTATGACGTGCCAAAGCGGGTCGCATTCTCGAGGTTCTGTGGACTCAGCGCTCCTTTTGGTTCCGTCTTGACGAAGAACACGTTCGGCAGAGAGGTGATGATGTGGAAATGCTTCGAGAGCGGCAGCAGATTCACGAACACCAGGATGACGACGTTGTGGAGCCACCATCCGATGTTGCTGGCCAGCCGCGCCCCTTCAACACCGAAACCAGCCAAACCGAGCGAGAGTAGGTAGCTGAATGGTTGCCACTTCATCTCCGCCTGGACGTCTGGATTGCCGGCCTCGTAGACCATCCGGCCGGCGTCGTACAGCTTGCCGCCGATCATGATGCACCCGATGAAACACAAAATGAGGAGTGCTTCCCCGTGCGGCTGCCCCGCCAGACGATCCTCGGCTGGTCTGTAGCCGAAGAGCCGCTTGGGGTGAGATACCAACCAGCGGTACAGCAAGATCACAATACTGCACAGAACCACGACCTCCATGATGTCCTTCACGAGAAGGTACGGACCGCCCAACAAATGAGGTGACATCAGCGGCACATAGAAATCGGGGCTGTACGCGCGCCCGAACATCGTCACGACCTGAAGGCCGAGAATCACGAAACCCCAGAAAACAAAAAAGTGGAGCCAACCTGCGGTCTGCTCGCTGAGCCGTGTCTTCGGCGGTGGATCGCGCTGAATGAACTTGCGTTGGCCGAAAGCATAGACCAAAACGGCCTTGATGCGTTCGGAAATCTTATCGAATCGATCGACCGGCTGCACTTTCAGCAGCACAGAAAACCGGCCATAGAGTGTGCCAAGCAGCCAACCAACGGCTACCAGAAGCATTACGCTGAAGACCAGCGCCGTCATGCATAGACCTCCCTTGAATCGGGTTGAAAACTGGGTCGACTCCTATGGTAAAGCCTATGTCATTGCAAGGTAGTCCGCGACACAGAATCCCGGTGCGCCTTTCCCCAGCCGTGTCATTGCTGGCACTCCTGGCTCTGGTGGCATGCACCGGAGGACCGTGTGTGACCGTGCATACGGGTACCGGGGAACACAAGGTGCGGGTGGAAATCGCCAATACGGCTGTAACCCGCACACGCGGCCTCATGTACCGCAACAAGCTCGATCAGGATGCAGGCATGCTGTTCGTCTTCCCCAGAGAAGAGACACTCCAGTTCTGGATGAAAAACACACCTCTGCCGCTCGACATGATCTTCATCGGATCCGACTTCAAGGTGGTTGGTATCGTCGAAAACGCCAAGCCTTTCAGCACCACAGGGCGTGGGGTGAAGGAACCCTCTCGGTATGTTCTGGAGGTCAACGGCGGCTACAGCGCCAAGCATGGCCTCAAACCGGGCGATCGCGTCGAATTCCACAACGTCCCCCCAAGCGCCGACTGATGCCTGGAAGGACACGGCGAGTCACCAGGCCGGGGGGCCACAGGGGGAGTGGCTCCGGCGCACGCAAGATATCGGTGGATCACCGCCGTTCACCGGGTCCACTTGCGACAGACAGAGGAATGGAACACAGAGGCGGAATCACGACGCCGGCCGGGAGCCAACGGTCTCTCACAGAAGATGGAGGGTACTCGCAGGCAGGCCTTGTCGGAACGATGCGAGTTGGTAGAGTACGCCGCGACGCCGGCTCGGCTTTCTGCCATCGTGCCGGCTTTTTCAGACCGGGAAAGGAACGTCGTAGGGACGGAGGGGCAGTCCAACCGTGGCAACCGTGAAGGCAAAACGTACACAAAAACAACCACCGACCGCCGAAGAGCCGATCATTCCCACATTGGAAGATCCGCTGGAAGAAGAACGTACCACTTCGGTACCGCTTGAGAGTCTGCCGCCGTATGAACAATCCGTCGAAAAGGGCCGGGAACTCAGGCAGTTGCCATTTCTCGCCTCTGGTACCGTCCAGGTTCTGCGGCAGCACGCCAAGGGCCGGATGTCGGTCTGGGAACGGATCAAGGTCCTGCAGGATGCCGGCAGTACACCGATCATCCTCTACCAGAACTGGGGCAGAAACCTTGATGGCGCCTCGATCATCACGGCAGTCGTCAAGATCCGTGGTCGTGACGTGGCCCTTTACGGCCATGACTTCACCGTCCGTGCCGGTTCGATGGATGCCACAAACGGCCGTAAACTCGCGAATCTGATCTATCTTGCCGGGGATCGAGGCATCCCTCTCATCGGCATGAACGACAGTGCGGGCGCCTTCGTTCCGGCCGGTGTCGGCGGCCTTGACGGATATGCAGAAGCATTCACGGCGCTGCGCAAGATCAGCGGGGTCGTTCCGAGCATCATGTGTATGTTCGGTTTCAATGCGGGTGGAGGCGCCTATTTGCCACGCCAGGGCAGTTTCATGATTCAGCCGGCCGGCACTTTTTTTGGACTCACCGGACCGGGGGTCGTCAAGAGCGCACTGGGCGAAGATGTCACACCAGACGATCTCGGCGGACCCAAGGTGCATGGCGCCAGCGGTGTATCGGATCTGACGGTGGCAGACGAAGTGGCTGCCTTACGCACGGCACAACGGCTGTTGAGCTACCTGCCGGACTCGAACAAGGTGAAACCAGCCTACGAGGAGACGAGCGATCCTCTCGACCGGCGCACCACAGAGATCGAAACCCTCCTCCGAAAGGCGTTCAACTCGCCCACGGGGTTCAACACTCCCTTCGATGCCTCGATCATCATCCAGCAGGTTTGTGACTACGGAGACTATTTCGAACTCCAGCCGGAACGCGCTGCCAACGCCATCACCGCCTTCGGTCGACTCGGCGGCAACGTCGTAGGCTTCGTCGCCAACAACAGCGCCGTGGCCAGCGGTCAGATCGATATCGACGCGGCCTACAAGATTGCCCGCTTCGTACGATTCTGCAGCATCTACAACATTCCCGTCATCTTCATGGAAGACACAACCGGCTTCCTCCCCGGGCGGGACCAGGAAAGCAGGGGTATCGTCCAGGCCGGGCGAGCCATGCTGGATGCCATCATCGATCTGCGAACACCACGCATCCTGCTGATCCTGCGCAATGCCTTCGGCGGCGCGTACGCTGCGTTCAACTCCTATGCAACTGGAGCCGACATCGTGCTCGCCCTGCCGACCACACGCGTCGCCGTGATGGGCACGGCTGGTAAAGAATACACTTATAAGCGTGAATTGCAGCAGGTGCGTGCCGCCGCACAAAAGATGGCCAAGGAAGGGACTCGCATACGTACCGAAGCGGGCATGGCCGCTGAACAGGCACAACACGAAGCCCAACGCGAGGCGAATGACTGGTTGAAGACACAAGAAGCAGATTTCAATCGACGTTACGAAAACGAACTGATGAACCCGCGTGAGGCACTGAGCCTGGGGTCGATTTCCGAGATTGTGCTTCCGACGGATTTACGCGCTGTCCTCGGACGTAACCTCGACTTCCTCTTGCGTCACTACCAGCCGGGGCCATGGGAATCGATCCAGCGGGAGTTTCATTGATGTTGAACCCAACCGAACCCGACAATTCGGCCCAGAATTCACTCATTCACCACGACCGGCGCCTGGGACGTGCCAAGTCCCCCTGGGTGCGATCTTTCCATTGCGAGGACATGGGCATTCTCATCGTCTGTCGCGGGCCGATTCGCAAAGAAGCCATCGATGTTTTTCGCGAAATGGGCGTGGCGAAGGTCGGGATGCTGATATCTGAGAAGGACAGCATCACATACCCTCGTGCCCTCTCGCCGGAACTCCGGATCATGGATCCCAAACACGTTCACCCGGTGGCAGACTACAGCGGGGCGACGAAAGAAGAACGTGTCCAACGGATCCACGAGATCATCCACATCTGCCGGGAGCACGGCTACCAGTACGTCTTTGCTGGCTACGGTTTCATGGCAGAAGATGCCTCGTTCGTACGTGCCATCGAGGAAGCTGGCCTGAAATTCATCGGACCCGGGTCCTTCACACAAGAGGCCGCAGGCGCCAAAGACGAAGCCAAACGGACGGCCATCGCGAATCAGGTCTCGGTAACGCCGGGTGTGAACAACGCCACCGTCCGAGTCCTCCTCCGAAGATACCCCGACCGGGCATCCCTGAAAGCCATCGCCCTGGAACATCGACTCGATGCCTCAGACATCGAAGACGAATCCATATCTCTCGAACAGGTAGCCGATAGACTTCTGGCGCAGTCCTATCAGAAAGCGGTCGATCTCTATACGATCGAGGAACTCGCCGAGCAGGTTCAGATCGAGGCAGAGCGGTTGCTCGCGGAGAATCCGGGCCGTCGCTTCCGCCTGAAGGCGATTGGCGGCGGCGGGGGCAAAGGCCAGCGCATTTTCTCAGAAGCCGGTGGCGTCACCGGACTGGTCCGCGAGGTTCTCAACGAAGTCAAGGCGACCGGCGTGGGCGACAACAAGAACATGCTGATCGAGTTGAACGTCGAACAGACGCGCCACAATGAAATTCAACTCGTCGGCAATGGATCGTGGTGCATTGCGCTGGGCGGTCGTGACTGTTCGCTACAGATGCACGAACAGAAACTTCTCGAGGTGTCGATCACACAGGAAGTCCTCCAACAGGCGATCGACGAACTGCGTGCGGCAGCGAACGATCAGCACGCGGCGGTGCTCTCGACGGATCTTGCCGTGCTCCGCCGCATGGAAGCGGAGGCGGAACGTTTCGGCCGGGCCGTACGCCTCGATTCGGCCTCGACGTTCGAGTGCATCGTCGAAGGAGACCGCCACTACTTCATGGAGGTGAACACCCGCATCCAGGTGGAACACCGGGTGTCGGAGTTGTGCTACGCGCTGCGATTCACAAATCCGGAAAACGAAGAGGATTGGTTCGACGTACACTCCCTCGTCGAGTGCATGGCCTTGATCGCGCGCCACAAGGAGCGCCTCCCACAACCCGTACGGATCCCAAGAGAAATGGCTGCCCTGGAAGCTCGGTTGAATGCAACGGACCGAGCTCTGCAGCCGGCAGCCGGCGGTATCATCATGTCGTGGAGCCCTTTGATTCCAGGTGAGATCCGCGATGACCAGGGGATCTCCGTAAAGAACCCGGACAGCGGTCTTTTCATGCGCTACCGGCTGGCCGGCGCATATGACTCCAACATCGCGCTTCTCCTGGCAACGGGCTCAACACGGCAAGAAAGCTTCGCCCGACTCACAGAAATTCTGCGCAAAACCACCCTTCGCGGCATTGATCTCGCCACGAATCGGGAATTCCTCTACGGCCTGATCACCTGGTTCGTTGCACGTGATGTCTGGGCAAAACCAACGACGAAGTTCGTCGTTCCGTACCTGACTCTGGTGGGTGAACTCGCTGCTGAAGCACGCGCCATCGACTTCACACATGCCTATCAGCGCCATGCCAGGCACGTGATCAGTATGGCGGCACAGCTCGGGGACAGGGCGGCGGCGGCCTGCCGGCAGATTTCCGACCTGAAGGAAACCCTCCTGGGGCGTCCCATCGCAGCACTCGTCGAGGAGCCACACTTTCTCTCCGCATGGCTGAGCCAGCATCGCAATGATTTCGGCCTCTCAGATGGAAAGGTGATCTGGAAGCGCAATCCCCTCCAGATCCTGGCAGAGACCTACCGATTGCTCCATCTGGACGAACGGCCCGGAGAACCGGCGGCAAACCGCATCTGGGACCATGACCAGGACCTCCTCAACAAGGCCAGGGCCTTCTATGGGCGAATCGAGGCGCGAACACCTCGTCCGATGGAGTGGCCGGACCTCGATTCGGCGTTACGGTCGCCCACTCCGCAGTTCGACATGAACCGGGAGCTCTGGGAGAAGGTAAGAGCCACCCACGCAGGCCACCAGCAAGGCCTCGAAGTCCTCGGCCTACTCCCGCTTCTGGCAGAGAAAGTGGGATTCTACGAGTTGCGGCTGAACCCGGATCTGACCGTCCACATTCCGGATCGCTTGTTGGACCCACAACATCAGGATGCGATGCGCAAGGTGCTCGTGCCGCCGCCAGCAACAAAGTCCGATGAGATCGTCGCCGCGATGGGCGGCACCTTCTACTCGCAGGAAGCGCCGACCTTTCCCCCGTTCGTCACCAAAGGGACACACTTCAACCAGGGAGACCCTCTCTACATCATTGAAGTGATGAAGATGTTCAACAAGGTCTACGCGACCTTTTCGGGGACCATTCTCGAAGTACTGCTACCCGAAAGTGGCGTGGTAGTCCGCAAGGGCCAACCGCTTTTCAAGATCCGGCCGGATGAAGTGATCGTGGAAGAGGATCCGGAAGTTCGAGCCAACAGGATACGCAAGAATACCGACGACTATCTCGACGGGATGTTCTGACGGCAATCGTGGTTGGTGCACGACCACCCGCAACGGCAACGCTACTCTCTGGTCAGATAGGTATAGGCCTGCAGCCCCTGCTCGTAGTGACGGCGTAATCTGGCAGAATCTTCCAGGCTGATTTGACCCGCCCGCATGGCATCTTCGATCGTACGCCGCACCCGCTCGACCAGGGCTCCCTTGTCGTACTCGACGTATCGGAGCACATCGGTTACCGCATCACCCTCCACGACGTGCTCCACTTCATACCGGCCACCCGGCCCCAGGCGCACGTGAACGGCATCGGTATCTCCAAACAAATTGTGCAGATCACCCAGGATTTCCTGATAGGCTCCTACAAGGAACACACCGATATAGTAGGGCAGACCGTTCCAGGGGTGCAGTTCGAGGACATCCCGCACATCCCGCTGATCGATGAATTTGTCGATCTTGCCGTCGCTGTCACAGGTCAGATCGGCGAACACTCCCCGCCGTGTCGGCCGTTCGTCGAGACGATGAATGGGCAACACGGGAAACAACTGTTTGACCGCCCAGTGGTCCGGCATCGACTGAAACACCGAGAAATTCCCATAGTAGGTGTCTGCCAGACCCTTCTCGAGGGGTTCCAGTTCCTCGGGCACATACGGTAGCTCACGCACGATCCGTAGGATCTTTTCACAGCAGTCCCAGAAAAGCCTCTCGACCCGCGCACGTCCGGCCAGATCGAGGTATCCCAGCCTGAACAGTGTCGTGGCCTCTTCCTTCAACTGCAGGCTGTCGTGGTAGGCTTCGAGGACGTTTTTCTGACCGATACTCCCGTACACTTCCGCCAGATCCCGGATCACCTTGTGATCGCCTTCCGCCACAGGTTCCGGCGGCTTCCCCGAAATCATCTCGTGTACGCCTAGAACATCGAAGATCAGAACGGAATGGTGCGCCGTCATGGCCCGCCCAGCCTCTGTTACGATGTCGGGGTGTGGCACCGATTCCCGATCACACGCCTCCTGGATCGTCGCCACGACATCGTTCGCATACTCCTGCATCGAGTAATTCATCGACGAGTGGAAGTTCGTTTGAGACCCGTCGTAATCCACGCCGAGCCCCCCTCCGACATCGACGAAACTCGGCTTTGCCCCCATCTGGTGCAGACCCACCAAGATCATTGACGCCTCACGCAAAGCATCCTTGTGCGCCCGAATCGCTGTGATCTGCGACCCGATGTGGTAGTGCAGCAGTTGGAGGCAGTCGAGCATATCTTCTGCCCGCAACCGCTCGACGGCCTCCACGATCTCGCTGGCAGTCAAACCAAACTTCGAACGATCGCCGGTCGACTCAACCCACCTGCCGGCCCCCTTCGTAGTCAACTTGGCCCGTACTCCCAGAATGGGACGAATATCGAGGTCTCGCGCCGTTTTGACGATCAAATCCACTTCATGCGCTCGATCCACGACAATGATCGGCAGCCGCCCGAGCCGCTGGGCCAGGAGTGCCGTCTCGATGTAGGTTCGATCCTTATAACCGTTGCATATGATGACGGCATCCGCGGTATCGAGGACGGCCAGCGCAATCAAGAGTTCTGGCTTGCTTCCCGCCTCCAGACCGATCCGGAATGGCGCGCCGAACTCAACGATCTCCTCCACCACATGCCGTTGTTGGTTCACCTTGATCGGAAACACACCGCGGAACGAACCCTTATAGCCGTATTCCGCCATCGCCCGCTCAAATGCGCTGCACAGCCCTCGGACCCGGCTCGCGAGGATATCCGAAAAACGCACGAGGATGGGCGTACGGACTTCCCGGCGCCGCAGGTCCTCGACGAGGTCAAGGAGATCGATTGCCGGTCCGCCCTCGCCACGGGGCCGCACCTCGACGTGTCCGCGTTCGTTGATGCCGAAGAAACCGGCACCCCAGCTATTCACATTATACAACTCTACGCTGTCGCGTATCGTCCAGCCGCGCATCACGGGGCTTCTCCTCCTGGTTCAATGGAAGCAGTCCGGCTTGGGCGCCGGAGACGCGGCGGACTCAGATGCCTCAGTCTGTACTTCCTTCATTCGGACGAAAAAAGGGGACCGGGCGCTATGCCCGGTCCCCTCGCGTACGATCGAACTGTTCTTCAACAGAGGACTTAGAGCCCAGAGGGCTGCGCCGCAGGCAGGAGGATGACGTCCCGCTGCGTACGGCTGCCACGGAAATGGGACTCGGAAGCACTTGAATACGTCCCGCTGGAAGCCTGGTGGAATTCCTCGACAACAGCGAGGAGTCCGGTGCCCGCGGTCTCATCTGCGGTCTGGACGCCACGGATCGTGGTCTGGCCAGTCAGAGTGCCTTGAACGGCAACATTGAAGATGGAAAAGCCATTGTCACCCGGGCCCGGCCGTGTATCGATATCAGAAAGCGGAATTTCCTGGAGGCAGGTAACGGAGCGACTTGTCGAGAAACGCTGCTCGAATTCGTTGAATACCAGGTATTGAGCCACGACAGTGCGCGGAATCTGATAGTTGAAATCCTCCGAGCATGGAACCAATGTCAGATCCGTCGTGACGGTGGCTGCATCGGCGGTCGGGCTGACCGCGTTGTCAAAAAAGTGATCGATGATCAGGATATTCGGGCAACCAGCATACTCGGTTCCAAGGACCAGCGTGTTGTCGCGGTTGTTGGCGCCTTCCTGGGCGCGCAAGCCCACGGCATTGTAGCCCCGGATGTCGAGCCCCTGCTGGGCGGTCGCTATTGTCGCTTCGCCCTTGAGGCTGTTCTGGTCGATGGGCAGCTCGTCTTCACCCACCTGGACACACTTCAGTTCGCCGATCATCGGATCTTCCGGCGCAGGCGGGATACTGCCGAAGTTGAATTCACCCTTCGGCCCTGGTGCGTTGGCAAGCGGGAGATCTGCCAGACCGGCCCCGAAGGTCCACACGATGGGCTGCTTCGAAGTCAGGCGGAAGGCGAAGTCCGTCTCCTGGCAGCCCGGGACGCAGACTCCCATCTCACAGGTATTGACGCCTGAAGGGTCACAGATCGCAAAGGGTGCATTCGAGCAGTGCCCGTTCGCGTTTACGTAGAAGCAGCGAACGTTCACAGGAGAATCAGATGTATTCGACACCTGAATCGTCGTATCGACTCCAGCGGTGGAATCGTAAGCCAACTTCGGAAAGACCAGAATCGCTGCGGGATTCGTCGAGGAGATATCCTGCGCTCGAGCCGCACCCGCTACCATGACGACCGTCCCCAGGGCGACGATGGCCCCTGAGAGAATCGGATTCAACTTCACCGTACGCATTGCCTTTCTCCTTTCACCAGTCTGGGAGAAACCTACCACAGCCTCATTCCCTATACGTCGAATCATTCCCATCTGCTACTCGCGGGGAGCGAGGAGGATGGTGTCCGGCCCAGCAGGAGGAATAAGATCACCCGTGGTGTGCAGACTGTAGAAGGCAGTTGTCGCTGCCGAGCCAGCAGTAACCACACGGCGGGCGACGCCAATCAGTCCGCCCGATTCGCCCGAAGCGTCAACGACCGGAGTAATTTCCGTCATCGCGGCGACACTTCCAAGGACATCCGTCGAGAAGACGGACTGGCCGGGATTCGTGATGCTATCAATGGCGGAAAGGTTGGTCGAGAGGAAGCCGGTCACAGTGGTGCTGGCCGAGAAGCGCTGTTCATACTGATTGTAAACGAGAAACTGGATCGTAACCCGCTTGGGGAGCTGGTTCTCAAAATCCTCGGAACAGGGGATCAGCGTCAATTCCGTGTTGACTCGGTTCGTAATGCCTTGGGCCTGGAACGCCGGCTCCGCACTGAATTCCGCCAGATGATTGACCCAGATTTTGGCCGGGCAGGCATGATACATATCGCCGTCGAGAACCAGCGGGTTCGAAGGCTGGCTGTCGGGATTCGCCTCGATGCCAACGGCATTGTAGCGAGCCGTGTCACCAGTGTTGCGGTTCACGATGGCTTCGCCCTTGAGATGGTTACCGGCCACCGGCTCGCCAGAAGCGGTGACCTCGACGCACTTCAGCTCTCCATCGAAATCGCCCTTCGGGGGAATTCTCCCTGGATCGAAGCCAGAGCCGTCCTGCCCGAAGCCGTCGGTCGGATCGACCGCGCGTCCGGTACTCACAACCCAGTGTGTTGGCTGTTGCTTGGTCAGCCACAACATGAAATCCGTCTCTTGCCACAGCGACACACAAGTGGCGCTTGGTCGAGAACACCGTACGCCTGTATTGATGTCGAACAGGCGCGCATCGACGTAATTGCACCAGACGTGCACCATCGAATTGCTGGTATTCGAAAGTAGTACGATGCTGTCGTTGCCCGCCGTGAGATCTACGGTGATTTTTGGAAAGACGAGGATTGAAGCCGCCTTCTCCGAGGTAACATCAGCGCTCGCGCCCGACGCCACCACCCCCAGTGCCACCGCAAACCCGCAGAGGCCTGAGAGAAATACGTTCCACTTCACCGTTCGCATTGCCCTCCTCCTTTCCAGTCGACCGAACTGCCCTCACTCCCCTTCCGCCCCATCTGCCTTGTCGGAGCGGATGCGCCACCTTCGGCACCGTGGAAGTGCGCGCATACATACTCAAAAACTTGCCTTATTGTCAAGGAACAACCAAAGGAAATCTGACTGCGCAGGCGGGGACACCGCCTGCTCCGGCGCAGCGGGTCGAAGTACGGAGCCCGATCAGCGCACAGAGACCGAGTGCACACCGGTGCCGACATTCCCCCACCCACTCACAAGCCACTGCCTACGCACGAATGATTTTCTCCCGTCCGGATCTCAGGTTTCGCGTGGCATTACGCGTATCGATCACGAGTGAACTCGCCTGCACGATCATTTCATAGTCCAGGTCTGTATGATCCGTTGCGATCACGACGGCATCCGCCCTCTCCAGTTCTGCACGCGAAAGCGCCACTGACTGCAGATTAAAATCATATTGTCGCGAACGCTTCAAGGCCGGGACGTACGGATCGTGATAAAGCACTTCGGCCCCTTTTTTCTGGAGCAGCTCGAGTAGCTTGAGGGCAGGCGACTCTCGCGTGTCGTCGAGATTCTTTTTGTACGCGACGCCCAGCACGAGGATCCTCGCTCCATTCAGGCTCCGCCGGCGCGCATTCAATGCATCCGCCAGTTTCTCGATCACGAAGCCAGGCATGCTGTGGTTCACTTCGCCGGCCAATTCGATGAATCGCGTCGTCAACTCGTACTGGCGCGCCTTCCACGTCAGGTAAAAGGGATCGATCGGAATGCAGTGCCCTCCCAGGCCCGGCCCGGGATAAAACGGCGTGTAGCCGAACGGCTTGGTGGCAGCGGCATCGATCACTTCCCAGACATCGATGTTCATCCGGTCGAACAACACCTTCAATTCATTGACCAGAGCGATATTGACGCAACGATAAATGTTCTCGAGGAGCTTTGTGGATTCGGCCACACGCGCCGATGAAACGGGAACGATCTTGTCGAGCACTGCCCCGTACAGAGCCACCGCCACCCTGCCGCAATCATGCGTCACTCCGCCGACCACCTTCGGGATCGTGCGCGTCGTATAATCGGTGTTGTTTGGATCTTCTCGCTCGGGCGAGAAAGCCAGAAAAAAATCGGTCCCCGCGACAAGGCCCGTCTTCTCCAGAATGGAACGTACGACCTCATCAGTCGTACCCGGATAGGTGGTGCTCTCCAGAACCACAAGCTGGCCGCGCCGCAGGCACTTGGCGATCGACCGGCTCGTATTCTCCACATACGAGAGATCTGGCTCTCGATTGGCCGTCAGGGGTGTCGGTACGCAGATCAAGACAGCATCGCAGGCCGCCAGGAGTCCAAAATTCGCCGTCGGAAAAAAACCCGCACTGTCCCGCCCCGGGCGGGTCGGACGAATCACTGCCGCGAGGCGTTCCGCTGGAATGTGGCGAATATAGCTGTGGCCGGCGAGCAGCTCGCCCACCTTCGACGCATCGACGTCGAAGCCGATCACACCGAAGCCCGCTTCCGCAAAGGTGGCGGCCAACGGCAACCCGACGTAACCGAGACCGATGATTCCCACCACGGCCGACCGGGCCTCGAACAAATGGACAAGATCTTCTGCCAGACTCACGCTGCGATTCTTCACGCGGCGGGAGAATACTCCGTTCGAAACCGGCACGCCAGACTTACTTCCACCAAACAAAAAGGGAGGCTCGAAAGCCCCCCTTTTTGTTTGGAACAATGGCAAAGAGTCGTCTACAGGCGCCGGCGCCACCACAGCACGGCAGCCGGCAGCAGCAGCCAGGCCATGGCACTCCTGGCCGAGGCTCCATCGCCAGCGACGTGACAGTTGCAGCCATCCTTGTCGCTCACCACCGCAGGTGTTTTCGAAACCGTAGGCGTACCGGTCACCGTGGGGCTAACCGTGGCAACACCGTGCGTCACGGTTGGAGGCACGGTTGGCGTTGTCGGAGGCGGCGTAACTGTCGTGGGGATGGTTGTCGGAGGAGTTGTGGGTTTTGCTGTGTCAGTCTGTGTCGGTGTCGGTGTCAGTGTCGGCCCCTCCGGTTCAACGCAAAGTTCCGCACCCCGGCCCACCGCTCCTTCAATCCGCTGGCCGGTCGGGTTGCTCAGAATGACACCGGTCACATCCAATAGACCACCCACATCCAGGACGGTCACATTACAGGTATACAGGGCCGCACCATTCTCGATCGGCGTCGTATTCTCCGTGGACAGGACCAATGCGCGAACACCGGTACAGGTCCCCTCGGCGCAACCCGGAGGCCGGAAGCCGAAAGAGCTCCCTCCTTTGTCGATTTCGGGATTTACCGTACAGTCGGGCCGTCCATTCGCCTTGCGGTGGACGATCACATTGGGGGCAATTTCCAGATCATTCTGTGTTCCCGCAACAGACTGCCCCGCGGTGACGAGTCGAACCGTTACCGTGGTATCACCGCTCAGCATCAAATTCTGATCTTCCGCATAGATCGCGGGGCCCGATGGAACCGAACGCGGGGATGGACAGGGCGTTCGCTCTCCCGGTGTCAGGGTCGGAGTCGGGGTTTCAGGAGTTTCCGTTCCACCCGGTGTTGTCGGACTGGGAGAACCTGGAGTCGGCGTTTCCGATGGACCAGGCGTTCCCGTTGCCGGAGTTTCGGTTGGAGTGTCCGTCGCACCCGTCGAAGTCGCTGTAGGGGTCGGCAATTTTTCGACGATGGACCCTGCCTCGATCACGAGTTTTGAAGGCAGAGGTTGGGCCGGAATCGAATTGTCTGCCACCTGCAGGCGCCCACCAGAAAGCTCGATCGGGCGAAGTGGCGCATCGGCTGCCACCTGGAATGTGCAGGTGATCAGATTGCCATCCGTGATCACCGGGGCGGGGTGCGTCATGGCCAGGACGGCAAAACGGATTCGCCGCTGCCCATCCAACACATTTTGAAAATCCGGCGGCACCACTTCAACGAGTTGATCCGTCAATCGTGGATCTTGCTGGCAGGAAGTTGCGGTATATCGACACACATTTTCTGATGGCTTCGGACAGTCCGTAGTGAGTCGACAGGGTTCCCCGTTCCCGCAGCTCCCCACGATATCCAACTGATGGGTATTGAAGATCAGATCCGCGTTGACCGTGGCAACCGAACCGTCCCCCTCCTCACGACTGAAACCCAGAGTGAGCGTGAGGGACCCACCCAGTTCGGCATCTCCTGTCGCCGCCTTGACGGTAACCGTCGCTTCTGCCCCTCCCGGAGCGCCCGCTACACCAAACCCGGCCAGACACAGAAACGTCGCCGCACCCACGACTGCGCGCCACCACCGGTTCATTTGATCCATCCGAGTTCCCTCCTGTCTGAGCCCGTCGACTTGCATCGCAATTGATCCCGGCTCAGCGCGCACATCCACGGCCGAGGCTAAGCACAGCACGTGTCACGTCCGTTACCGTTACCTCGCCATCACGATCCGCATCACCAGCCGGACAGTCGGCAATCGGCACCAAACCCGCCATCATTTGGACCACCGTCGTGATCTCGCTTCCGAGCACCTCGCCATCTCCATCACAATCCCCCGCACAGACGACAGCCGGGGTAGGGGCGGGCACTGCCGTCGGAATCACCAGCGAGACACCACCGCTCACAACACGGCTTCCGAATGTAAAGGCACGGTTGTCGCCGACATCCAGGCGGTCTGCTCCGAAGGTTGTCTCCACGGAAATCGGTGTCGTCACACGGAATGTGCAGGACATCACCGGACCGTCGGCGAACGTCGCGATCGGATCCGACAAATCGCCGGTGAACAAACGCAGCCGCCGCAACCCGTCCGGTGCGGCCGGCGAGGCCGGTAGCGTCGCCAACAGCATGTGAGTACCTCGCAAGCGTGGATCGAGGCGGCAGTGTGTACTCGGGTCGCCGATGTCGACGATCGATGGATCAAACAGCAGGTCGAGCTGGACGGTGGCGATTTCCCCACTGCCGCCCGATGCCCCGACACTGACTGTCACATCATCACCGGTTTTCGACGCATCCAGGGTTAGAGTCACGATTTCCCCGCGATCATGCGCGAAGATCATGGGCTTGCCTTCCTGCGCACAACCACGCGCCAGGTTCAAGACGGCCATGGTGACCTCGGTGCCCTTCACCTCCCCGTCCCCATTCATGTCGGCAGAGGCACACTGCGGCAGGCCCAGCAATCCACCCAGGATGTAGACGGCATTCGTCACTTCATTGCCGAACACATAACCGTCCAGATTGCAGTCCCCACCGCACTCGCAAAGACCATCGATACAGGCTTCCCGTTCGATGCAGTTCAAACGATCGATTGCTGGATCGTTATCGTCACACTCACGCTTCTTCTTGCAGTAGCCGGCCCGACAGTGTTCGTCCGGCGCACAGTCGCTGTCGTCCACGCACATGCGGAACGTCGGTGTCGGAGTCGGTGTCAAAGTGGGAGTCCTGGTTTTCGTCGGTGTCGGAGTCTTCGTGACGGTCGGCGACGGACTCGGATCGACGCAAAAACCGTCGACACACACCTTCGAACCGGAGCAGACTCCAAACGGACACGCATTCTCCCCGAAGTAAGGGTTCTGGCCGACGTAGATATCAACCGCCGTATCGCGGTCCTCGGCAACCAGGTTGGTGGCTGCGGAGGCGAATGCGACACGCTTGCCATCTCCCGAGATGGCCGGCGGCGCATCCGGCGTTCCGCCGTTGGCTGGTTCTTTGAAATCGTTTACGTCCACCATCAGGGTCCGGCCGATCTGGCGATCTCGGACGAACACGTCGCTCACATGGTTGGCATCGTTTGAAACCAGGTTGGTCGCCGCCGAACCGAACGCGACGAACCGCCCATCATCGCTGAGCGAGGGCGGAAACGAGAAATCGTCGGCATTGCCGCCGGTGATGCTGACGCTGATGCGCTCCGTGCGTCGCGACGTACGATCGAAAACGAAAACGTCGACGACGTTGTTGCGGTCCCCGGGGACCAGATTGTCGGCCAGAGACTTGAAGCCCACGATGTTGCCGTCGGCGCTCAGCGCTGGGAGGATGCTGTCGCCGTTGCCCTGCGCACCCTTACTGTCAACGCTGACCCGCTCCGCGACGCCGCTGGCCAGATCGCAGACGAAGATATCGACCTTGCCGTTCGTGTCGCCCGCAACCAGGTTCGTTGCATACGAAGCGAACGCAACGAATCTGCCGTCACGACTGATCGCCGGGTTCGAACTGGCGCCGTTCCCTTGCGTGCGGCAGGCGCGAATCGTCACGCCACTCACCCGGTCGTGCACAAAGATATCGGAGAGGTTGTTGGTATCGTCAGGGACCAGGTTCGAGGCCTCAGACTGGAAGGCCACGAGCCTGCCATCTGCGCTGATGCTCGGCCAGAAACTGGGGCCATTTCCCGGCGTACCGTCCGAGGCCACGCTGATCAGTTGAGTCACACCGGCAGAACGATCTCGCACGAATATGTCGGATGCCCGGTTCGTATCACCAGCAACCAGATTCGTGGCTGCCGAGTAAAAGGCGACGATAGCGCCGTCACCGCTGACAGCCACATTGCCACCCTGAGCGTGGCTCGCCCGATTCGCCTGTGCTCCCGCGGATGAAACACTGATCCGCTCGATCGTCGCCGAACCGGCGTCACGCACGAACACATCGCGCATTCCATTCGTGTCCGAAGGCACGAGATTGGAGGCGTCAGAGTAGAACACGACGGTGGAACCGGACTCATTCGTGCCAACTCCACCCGAGGCGCCGTTCGTTGGCCTGCCATTGGAGCCTGAGCTGATCAGGCGCATCGGTTCCGCATCCTGAGCCGCGGCGGTTCCAACCAGGCCCAGGCACACGAGAATGGCGAGGGCACGCACGGTACCGAGGTCGACCCACCTTCGCATACAACCCTCAGCTCGCACGCCCAACCTCGCCCTTGCGCCGTAATGGACCGTCATAATTGAGCCTCCTTGCTTCTCTCCACCGCGCCGACACTGCCTCGCTCAGACCGCCACCGCACCAGCCCGCTACAGACAGCGGCCTGCCACGTAGCGACGAGGCACGACAAATCCCGTCTCCCCACGTCCGATTTGCTCCGCGACAGGCGCACACAACGACACAATCTTGCACTCGACTTGCCGCACCAGAGTGCCATTCGACCCAAATCTTGTCAATGGCGATCGCTCTTCAACACCCTGACGGAAAAGATGTTTCAGCTCCGTCGAAAGACTGTACATTAGGCGGTCAGTCGCGTCCACTGATCCTTGATATATTGAGCCGTACGGTCGGCAATCGAAGCGGTGGTGATCTGTGGCGGCGCTCCGAGCGAGGAGGGGAAAACCCCCATGTCACACACGAAAAGGTTTTTGAAATCGTGGGATTGGCACCACGAGTTGACGACCGAGCGGCGCGGGTCCTCACCCATCCGGCAGGTACTCTGGGGATGGGTGGACGCGATCTGGATCTCGTTCGGACGCAGGCCCCGCCGATCGATGGCGCGCAGGTCGTCGCCGGGATTCAACCAGAGTGGATCCTCATACGGCACAATCACGCGCCTGGCACCACTTGCGAATAAAATTTCGGCGCAGTGTTTCATCCCTTCTATAAAGAGAGCTTGCTCCTCCGCGTTGATCCGGTAGGAGATCCGTGGCTTGCCGCTTCTGTCGACCTCGACTCGGCCGGCCGATTGGTCGTGCATGAGCACGAGGAGCCCGACGGTACGGTGGAAATTGCGCATGATGGCCGAATGGTCGCGCCCGAACCCGGGCAATTGGGTTGCCGTCGTTACTGGGAAACCGAACACGGGCATGAGCAGATATCCGCTGTCCGGGTCTTTCTCCAGGTCGATGAACTCGTCCACGTAGTAGCTCTGTGGAATACCCGTGTAACCATGGATGTCCTCGTCGTAGATACCGGCCAGAAGGACGCTCGGATGCAGGTGGAGATTTCTGCCCACCTGGCCGCTGCTGTTCCCGATTCCGCTATTGAGCAAAATCTGGGGTGAGTTGATCGCTCCGGCTGACAAAACGATGATCTGGACTTCGACCCGGATCGTGTGCCGGGGACGGTTCAATTCGTCGACGACGACCGCTTCCACGGCCTGCACCCGATCGCCCCGGGCAACGATCCGGCGCACCCGGCAATTGGCATAGATGCGTGCCCCAGCCCGATCCGCCGCAGGGATGTAGGTGATCAACATGCTCTGCTTGGCATCGAACGGGCATCCGAGCAGGCAAAAGCCACTGGTCGTGCAGTTCTCCCGGTTATGTTTGGCAACCAGCCCGTGATAACCGAGTTTCTCACAGCCCTCCCGGATTTTGCTGTTCAGTTTGTTGATCTGGTACTCGGGAATCTGTTTCACCTTGAGCATACGTTCCACACGCTCGAACGATGGCACCATCTGTTCGAAGCTCATGTCGCGCAGCCCATCTTCCCGGCGCCACTTTTCCAGGATGGGCTCCGGGGTGCGAAAACAGTAACAGAGATTATGGACCGTGGAGCCACCGATGTTGCGCCCTTGCAGAATGATGATCGATTGATCGACTGTCGCACGTTGCCCCATGTCCTCGTACAACAGCGGCATCATCTCATCTTCACGTTGGGTAAAATCGGCCTTCGTGTAGTAGCCGCCCTGTTCGAGCAGGATGACATCGCGCCCCGCCTCTGCCAGTTCCTTGGCCACGACGGCGCCCCCCGCACCCGAACCGATGACGCAGACCTCCGTCTGGAGAACCAGATCGCTCGTGATTTGCTGACCTTTGGTGATCATGTGTCGCTCATACGCCCGCAAGATTCTGCCCGGCGTCTCGATTTACAGATTGGCCGGAATCTACCCGGTTGGCGAGTCCAGGCGAACGAACCGTCGAGGCCGCGGGATCCATGGACCCTGATAATGGATCGCTGGCCAGACGGCCTTCTGGGAATAGTAACCCAGCAGGGAAAGGTTCTTGAGGGCACGAAACGCCAGTCGCCGGAGTTCCCTCGAACTTCCCGCCCATCCTCGTATGTACTCGTCCTGCTCCTCCTCCCGCAATCCCGTGAACGTGGACAGTCGCAGCAGGAACACAGGTGGACCCCACTGAAAAATCTTCAGGAGCCAACGTACCTGAGTCTGCAACTCGCCATCGAGTTGCAACAGCGCCTGATCAATGGTGAGGACCGCCTCGGTATCGCGAAACCGAGGCATCGCAGGGTCGTCGCTGGCGACCATCCGGTCTCCCACCGCCCGGAAAATATCGGCCTCCCGGGCTGTCAGAAACTGCAGTCCTCGTGCCGGTGGATCGATCGGCTGTGCCGTCACCGGCAAACGGCTCAGAGTCAGCAGCCCGCCCGCGATCGCAGTGCGTCGCAAAAACGTTCGCCGTGTAACCACACTCCAAGGATCGTTTGCCACGATGATCAGCTAACTGCCCGGCGACAGCCTTTGCAAGGACCACCACATACTCATGCCGCTTCCACTATCCCTTCGTAGAACTGGTGGAAAGGTGCCGGCAATTCCCGGTAGTCGGGCATGGGCCTCAGGTGTTGTGCCGGATCGATGCTCGAATAGGTGTTCCAGAACAGGACGGGACCCTCGTGGTACTCTGAACTGCGCGCCGCAGCGATCACGGCCGCAAGGCACTTGCCGGTGTATGTAGTCTCGAGGTGGATGCCTTCGAGCTCCCTCATCTGATCACGCGCCCAGCGTCCCTCGTCCGTCGGTGCTCCATAAGCTGCGCCACAAAAGCCTTGCCGCACGGTGAAATCGCCGGGTTCGGCCCGCACACCTCCGACATCCGCGTAACGCGCCAGCATCCGGCGCGCCTGCTCGGCCATCCGGGCAAGACGGCGGGGTCCCGGCGGCAGAATGTCTGTCACAAGGACCCCCACCACTCGCGACCGCAAACCCGCCAGCCTGGCACCGAGCGTAAGCCCTGCGACAGTTCCTCCGGTGCCAAGCGCCACGAAGATCCACGCCGGTTCGGGTACCAACCCCGCAGCGATCTGTTCTTTCAATTCGAATGCGGCGTTCACATACCCCAGCGTACCCAGGGGCGAGGTGCCGCCCGCTGGCACAATGTGTGGTAGTTCGCCACGCAGCCACCCACGCCCGCACAACCACAGCGCCCGTGACGTCACCCCGGGCAGACCGGCAGCGTAATACATCTCCGCCCCGGCAGCATGATCGAGAAGCAGAGAACGGCGTACGGATTCCGTCACGGGCTGGCGTAGCAGAACCAAAATCGTGCGTAGGCCGATCTCGCGGGCGCACAGAGCCGTTGCCAGACCGTGGTTGGTGCCGATTCCGCCAAAGGTGAGGATGGTCGATTTGTCCCGCGCACGGGCATCTCCCAGTATGAATTCGAGTTTACGCGGCTTGTTCCCGCCGTAAACGCGACCACTCTCGTCATCGCGTTTCACCCACAGATCGATACCAAGCCGCGCGCTCAGTTGGTCGAGCCGGTGAACACGCGTCGGTAACTGGGTCAGCAGAAGTCGAGGTAGCCGCCCACGCAGCGCCGGAAAACTCTGCTCGATCGCCAGAGGGGAGTCGACCTGCTCTGCTTGCATGACCTGCATGTATCATGCGTTCTCATACGGCGCGAGCGATGCCGGCACGGCAATGATCCGCCTGCCGAATTGCACCCCCCGAAGGCCTTGGCTAGTCTGCCGCGGGTGACGTCAACGCGCGACTTTCTCACGCTGGTCCAAACGGGCGGCGCGGTGATGTACCCGCTCCTTCTCTGTTCCATCGTCAGTCTTGCCGTGATCTTCGAACGGTTGTGGACCCTGGGGCGCGCCACCAGCAGTGCACGGCGGCTGAATCGACTCGTCTGGGAGGCAACGAACGAAGAGGGATTGGCCAACGCCCTGGCGATTGCGCGGCACGACACCTGCCCGCTGGCATCCATCTATAAAGCCATTCTCAGCCAACCGGACATGGACGATTCGCTACGCAACCGCGTGGTACATCAGAAACTCGCCTCGGCCGTACGGGGCCTGAGACGCAATGTCTGGCTCGTCGGAACGATTGGCAGCCTGGCGCCCTTCATCGGCCTCCTCGGTACGGTCATCGGTATCGTGCGGGCCTTCGAGGACATGGCCGCAACCGGATCCGGAGGATTCGCGGTCGTCGCAGCCGGTATCTCCGAAGCCCTGGTCGCCACTGCGGCCGGATTGCTCGTCGGCGTCATGGCAATCTTCTCGTACAATGCGTTCAACGTGCGTATCAACAACATCTCATTGCAGTGGCGCGAATGGACGGAAGACCTGTCGATCCGCGTCGCCAGACCGCAACCACGCGAAGGAACTCTGGTCCGTGTCGTTCAATCCCATTGAAAGTGAAGGGGACGGCGATATCGTTGCCGAGATCAACGTCACCCCGCTCACTGACGTTTTCCTGGTGTTGCTGATCATCTTCATGGTCACGAGCACCGCCCTCACCCAGCAGGGCACCAGGGTGAACCTGCCACGCGCCGGCGGAGGGGGTGGCGAACCAAGCGGCGTCAACGTCACCGCGACGGCCGATCAACGCGTCGAGGTGAATGGCACCTCTGTTCCGATGGAAGGACTGCACGACGCCCTGCAGTCCGCGCTGCAAGGCTCGGGCGAACGAACCGTCATCCTACAGGGAGACCGCAGCGTCGTACTCGAACGCGCCGTCCAAATCATGACGATCGCCAAAGAAGCCGGTGCCGAGAGGATCTCCATTGCTACCGCCCCAGTGGCGTCTGGCAAATAATCAGGACACCTTTGACCCCATGAAGCGACCCACACGCCGAGCCCCGGGAACCGAGGAAACGCGCTCTCTGCGAGCACTGCGGGAAATCATCGATTCCGGCCGGCCGTTGATCTACATCAAATCGGCCGAGGAACTCCGCATCAGCGACCTCCTCCGGGAGGCCGCCGTGCAATGCTTCGAACCGCCACTCCCCGTCTGGACCTGGAGCCTCACCGAGGGTTTGCGCGACGCCGCCGGAACGGCTGAACCCGATTCGATCAATCCGCGACACACACTCGATTTCATTGCGGAACACAAGGGTCCGGGAATCTTCCACCTCAAGGATTTCCATGAGGTGATGCGCGAGTCGTCCGAAATACGCCGCCGCTTGCGTGACCTCTACGAGTGCTGCTTCGATCACGCCAAGTTCATCGTCATCTCGGCGCCCGTGCAATTCATCCCGGACGAGATCAGCCGCAGTATCGTCATGCTCGAACCGGGGCTGCCAGACCTCACCGAGATCACGGGACTCCTGCGGCGAGAAGCGGAACTCCTGACCCATCGCGGCGGCGAGGCCGACACCTCCGACGCCACCACGATGCAACTGGCGCGGGCACTGCAGGGACTCACCATGGACGAAGCCCGCCATGCGATCCGGCGCGCCACCGCGGCCCATCTGCATCTCGGCCCCGAAGCGGTCCCTGCCCTTCTCGAAGAGAAAAAGCTGCTGGTCAATCGCACGGGACTGGTGCAGTACGTGGCGGACGGAACCCGCCTCGATCACGTCGGCGGCCTGGAAACGATGAAACAGTGGCTCATGGAGCGGCGGCGCCTGTTTCAGATGCGCGATGAAGTGAGCGCCGACATCGTCCCCAAAGGGATTCTGGTCATGGGAATCTCGGGATGCGGCAAGAGCCTGTCCATCAAGGCGATTTCCTCGACCTTCCAACTTCCGCTCTATCGAATCGACATGACGGAGATCTTCTCGGGCAAACACGGACCGGCCGAAGCGGCCTTCGCACAGGCCTGCAAGATGTTGGAGCAGATCGCCCCCGCCGTGTGCTGGTTCGACGAAATCGAGATGGCCGTCTCCTCCGCGGAGTCGGCAGGCGAACAGGCCCGCCTCTTCGCTTTCTTCCTCACCTGGATGCAGGAGAAGACTCGCGGCCTGTTCGTTGCCGCGACCGCCAACCGAATCGATCTTCTCCCCGCGGAAATGATCCGCAAAGGACGATTCGACGAGGTGTTCTTCGTCGATCTGCCGCTCGATGAAGAACGCGTCGAGGTCTTTCGCATCCACCTGGAACGACGCGGTCTCGATTCAACGAAGTTCAACCTCGAGAGGTTGAAGCGCTTCACCAGAGGATGGACCGGCGCCGAATGCGAACAGTGCGTGATTGCGGCAATCACAACAGCGCGCCTCGAGGATCGCGAACTGAACGATGACGATCTGCTCAATGCCACGGCAAATGTGGTCCCCTTGTCGAAAACCATGAAGGAACAGGTGGACCATATCCGCGAGTGGGCTTTCGAGCGCGCCGTACGCGCCTCACCACGGGAATTCGCGCGGTAGTCTCCCGGGGATCGCCCATCGCAAGTTGCCCCTCGTCCAACTTGCGCAAATCGGGGCGCTCGTCCTAGTTTGAGGCCGATGGCACGAACAAAGACCGCGACAGGCGCAACGGAATCGGTGGGCGACTACATCCGCCGGCAGAGAGAGATCGCCAACATCTCACTGCGCAAAATGGCAGAACAGAGCGGGGTTTCGGCCGCTGTGCTGCGTGAGATCGAAAGTGGTCTGCGCAACCCGAGCCGGACGATCATTCAATCGATCGCCGGAGTGTTGCGTCTCTCGGCGGAAACCCTGCAACTCCAGGCCGGCGTGCTCGATCCGCGCGATGCCGGTGACAGTGAAGTCGAACGCGAGATCCGGCGCGATCCGGAACTCACAGAACGACAGCGCGACATACTCCTCGAATTGTACCAGACGTTCTGCGCGGTGAATCGCACACGACGCTGAGAAACAGCGCCATTTTCGCGCTCGACATGGGAGACCAGAAATGAGTCACGTCCACATCATCGGGATGGCACTGCTCGCCCTGACCGCAGCCTCGCCCACCAAAACGGCCAAGGAGTCGGAGTCCCCCATCCACTTCCCAGCCGGATACCGCGAGTGGAATCACATCAAGACCATGGCGATCACTTCCGACAAGCATCCGCTCTTCAACGCCTTCAGCGGCCTGCACCACGTCTATGGCAACGACCTGGCACTCAAGGCAGCCAAGGCCCATACCACCTATCCCGAGGGTTCCATTCTCGTTCTCGACCTGTACGAATGGGACGAAACCGACGGCGCCTACACGCCGGGACCCCGCAAGCTTCTCGCCGTCATGCAAAAGGACAGCAAGAAGTTCAAAGATACGGGGGGCTGGGGATTCGAGGGTTTCAAGGGTGGAGACCCCAAGGAACGCATCGTCTCCGACCCGGTCATGCAGTGCTACAACTGCCATGCCTCGCAGAAGGAACACGATTCAGTGTTCTCGCGATGGCAGGAATGAGCGCTCGCGACCTCGCCGGTCTGCGCTTCCACCACGAATCCCCGATCGCAGAGCATCTCCCGGGAATCTGGCATCCTTGCAGGCCGTTGCCGGTACTCGAATTCTATGACTTGTTCTGAACGGGCCTCACGGACAACGGTCGAGCCCGCATCCACGTCAGTCGAACTGGCGGACAACCGGCTTGCTGCGCCCCAGCTCCCGCTCCGCCTTCCGCGTGCGGCGGAGAACCTTTGCCATGTAGCGTACCGCATCGCCAAAGATCGGGGTGACCGAGCCCGACGCCACGAGAAAGCGCATCACCTGGCGCCAGGTGAGTGGTCGAGTGTGCAGCCGCACTCGCCCGAGCCGGATGGCGTCGAGCACCGCTGCGGCATCGGGCGGTGCATCGATCTGGGTGAAGGTCAGCCCCATCTGCCATAGAAAATGTGTGTCGGTATTGCCGACCACAGGGAGGCGCGACCGCCGCGCAAATTCTGCTGCGCGTGCGTTGAAGCGCCGCGTCAACGGCGTATACATCCCCGAGAATTCCACTGCATCGAACAGCCTCCGGTGGGATTCCAACAGATGCATGGCGGAGATTCCAACCGGGTAGTAGGGGTGCGCGACGATTACCAGGGAGTCGGGGGTCTTGCGCTCCTCGATGTCCGCCATCGTGCAAACACCCGGGGGGTATTCCCGGAAGTTCAAGAGCAGCATATGGCTATCGTCGGCCGTGGCCTCCATTCCGGGCAGCAACAGCACGCCCCGCTCCCGAGCATACCGCACTGCGTGATCATCGTAGATGAACTCTTCGTGGCAAGTCACCGAAATGACCTGCAACCCAACCGACGCGGCATGATCAATGAGGCCGCCGACGGAATGGCCGATGAAGTGCCCATCCAGCCGATCGACATCGACATGGTGGTGAAAGTCACCGAACAGCATCGCCAGAGACGCTAACAGCCAACACCGTTCGAGTCGAGGAATCCCGGCCGCAGAATGTCAGGCACAGACGGGTGGCCGTCGATCTGCCCATGGTTGCGCCACTTCGAGTTGCGCCGCGATGCGCAACAGGAGATCCTCACGGCCATAGGCAGCCACGAGTTGTGAACCGAGCGGCAAACCCTCGTCCCAGGTCAGCGGCAGAGAGATCGCGGGTTGTCCGGTCACGTTGAACGGTGCGGTGAAGACGACAATCGGCATGCTGCGCATCAGGCCGCGCATCGGATCGGCCGCCGTCGCCACGAGATCACCGAGCGGCGGAGGTGGCTCCGCCATGGTCGGCGTCAACAGGAGGTCGAATCCATCCGCCCACCAACTCTCCATGCGACGCGTAAAAGCCTCGAGCCAGACCTGCGCGCGAATGTACTCCGTGACCGGCAATGCCCGGCCTGCCGAGGCAAGCCGCCAGGTGTGGATCTCCACATCCGCTTCTCCGATCTCCACGCCCGTCACTTCGCCCCAGTGGACGAGATCACGTGCCGTCCAACTCATCACGATGGCACTGAAGTGACGTTGGAATTCGGCACTTTCCAGGGCTGCTGGATAGGCTTCCTCGACATGGTGCCCCAATGATTCGAGCAACTTCGCCGTATCCTGTGCAGCTTTTGCACATGCGGGATGCACGTTTGCCAGCCCGGACGGCACGTGGGTCAACAAACCGATGCGGAGTTTTCCCGGATCGGCGCCAACCTCGTGTTCAAAAGGGCGCACGGGAGGCGGCGCGATGTAGGGATCACCCGGCATCGATCCGCCGACGGCATCGAGGATTGCCGCCGTATCCCGCACCGAACGCGTGATCACATGCTCGGCCACCGCGCCATTCCAACTCTGACCGTAGTCCGGACCGAGAGACGTCCGCCCCCGTGACGGCTTCAATCCGACCAGACCATTTTCACTTGCCGGCACACGGATCGAACCGCCGCCGTCATTGCCATGTGCCACGGCGACAAGCCGCGCCGCCACCGCCGCACCGGAGCCACCGCTCGAACCACCGGGAGAACGAGAAAGATCCCACGGATTGTGAGTCGGCCCGTACGCCTGCGGTTCCGTCGTCGGAAGCGGACCGAGTTCCGGGACGTTCGTCCGCCCGACGAACACGAACCCAGCGGCACGGAACTTCGCCGCGAGATACGTATCGGACGTGGCCGTCCAGTTTCGATCGCGCAGGAACTTCATTCCGGCGTGATAGGGATCTCCCGCCGTGTGGCAGAAAAGGTCCTTGACGAGGAGCGGCACACCACGAAAGGGCCCGTCGGGCAGGCCTGCTTTCACTTGCATACGCGCCTTTTCGAACAACGGGTGAATGACGGCGTTGAGCTGTGGATTGATCCGTTCGATTCGCGCGATGGCGGCATCGACGAGTTCGGCGGGAGTCGCCGCGCCACGGCGCACGAGTTCGGCCTGCGCGACAGCGTCAAGTTCGGAGTAGGCATCGGACATGTGCGGTTGCTTACGCCCCACCGCCCGGCAAGTCCAGCGTTCAGGCCGATCCCACTGGCAACCTCATGTCTAAACGAGGTTTTTTGGTTTTTCTGGATTGCCTCATGAAGCGGTGCGGCTTATGAACCAACGATCACCAGACAGCACCATCGGAGGGGGTATGAAGTTGTTTTCACGAGTTCTTGGCGTCGTTCTCGTCGGCTTTCTGGCCGGCTGCGGAACCGATTACGTTCCGGTCAGCTTCTCCCCGGCTCAGCCCAGCGCCACCGCCACGGCGGTCATCGTCGCCACCGCCACGCAGCCTCCGACCCACACGGCTGCGCCCGTGCTGCCGACGGCGACTCAGACGCCACAGGAGACGGCGACACACCCGGCAACGGCAACTCCGAGCGAAACCGCAACCGCCGCACCGCCGAGTGCCTCGGCGACACCACAAAACACGGCAACGGAACCGCCGACCGCAACTCCGAGTGAAACCGCAACCGTGGGACCGCCGACGCCCACCCCCACGGTTCTCGTGCCGACCCTCGAGATCGTAGCGCCACAGGATGGAAGCACGATCACGACGTCCGCCTTTCTCATCGAAGTGGCCGTCACCGGTGGCGGCACGGTGACTGCGTTGCTGAACGGCTCGCCCATCACCCTTCTGGGGGGGCCCACCCACTATTCCCTGACGATGAATCCCGGCGCCCCGTTGCAGGCGCAGAACGAGTTGGTCGCCCGCATCGAAAACGCGCTCGGCAGCGCGACGGCAACCATCACCTTCTCCTACCAGCCGCCCAAAGCAAAAGCGTATCGGATCACCGATGAGAGCGACTTGCTGAAGGGACCGCTGGCACACAACCGGATCGGCGATTACATGCTGGCCAACGACACGGCGCGATTCGTGATCCAGGATGCCCCCCAACGCGATCTCTACAGCGTCGGCACGTTCGGTGGGAACATCATCGACGCCGAACTCGTGGCACGCCCCGGAACGGATAACTTCCTCGAAATACAGCCTGCCCTGAATATCGAGACGGTCATCAACGCGCAGACCGTGGAAATCGTCAACGACGGCGAGGACGGCACTCCGGCCATCATCCGCACCTGTGGGCCGGATGACCTGCTCGACTTCGTAAATCCTTCCACCATCATCCAGGACTACGGGCTGAATTTCCCCGCCTCGGCGGACGATGCCGACTACGATATCGATGCATGCACCGACTACATCCTCGATGCGGGCAAACCGTACGTGCAGATGGTGACCACCGTGTTCAACAACCAGGAGAACGACCTCGGCCTGTACGTCGGCGATTTCATCAACGGCAGCGGAGAATTGGAGCAATGGACGAGTTCGGGTGCGGGGATCGGCGCATTGCTGACGGCCGATCTGGGAATTCTCAGCTACATCGGTGTGGGTGAGGCGACCGGCGTCGACTACTCACACGTCACGGTTCCCGTGCCGGGACTTACCAAACGATCCAGCTTCTTTACCGCGGGAGGTGTGTCCTATGTGATGCAGAATAGCTCCGTGGCGAGCGCCATCCTCGGCGGACTGCCCTCGTTCGTCATCCCAGCACACGGACAGAGGTCGTACACACGTTATTTCGGCGTCGGCGACGGCAGCGGCGGCAATGCGGTGAACATCGAAAACGAAGTGAAGGGGCTGACGACAGGCACGCTACAGGGCTGTGTGCGGCTCGAAACCGATGGCAGCGGTTTGCCTACCACACGAGTCAGCGCCATTCGGCGCGACGCCGGACGCGGCTTGAGCGCCGTTTACGTGACGGATGCCGACGGCTGTTTCCGGGGCACACTGGTCCCCGGCTCCTACGACGTCGGAGCGGAGCGCCGCGGCTATCCGAATCCCGGCGATGCCACGGCCCCGCCCTTTCAACGTGTCACGATTACCGCCGGTGAAACGACGGACGTCGAGTTCCTTCTGCCGGCAACCGGGCGGCTGGCCGTGCAGGTCTACGAACAGCATCCTGGCAGTGGCGCCACATCGCCGGTGCCCGCCCGTATCGGGGTGATCGGTTCCGATCCCAGCCCAGAGCCGATTTTGGAGGCCAAGCTTCTCACCGGCACCGAACCCACCGGCACCTACTACGACATAACGGGGGATGCCGTGCCATTTGGTTTCGTCTGGATGGATTACGCCGGAGCGGACGGCCATCTCGAATTCGATATCGAACCGGGTGAGTACCACCTCTTCGTGTCACGCGGCACGGAGTACTCCATCTACGAACAGCCGATCACCATTACAGGCGGCCAGACCACCGCGGTCACAGCCACGATCGCCAGGGTGCTCGACACCTCGGGATTCATTTCCTCCGATTTCCACGTACACACGATCAACAGCGCCGATTCCCGCGTCAATCTCACCGATCGAGCGTTGCAGTTTGCCGGAGAAGGGATCGACAACGTCGTCCTGACAGACCACCACTCGCACACCGACCTCGTTCCGACGATCGACAGACTCGGCCTGAACGAGTTCCTCCACTCCACCATCGGCGAAGAGATCACCACGTGGGATTACGGGCATTTCAACTCTTATCCGCGCCTCGTCGATCCGGCACGACCGTCCGGCGGCTCCACGGACTGGGCTGTTGCCGCCCCGGCGGGACGTGACTTCCCGGTATACGGCTCCTACTCGGCATCGCCCGCCGAAATCCAGAATCTCGCCTTGACCAGTCCCACGAGCACGCTCGATACGATCATCCAGATCAATCACATCGACACCTTCTTCGCGCCACTGCGCATCGATACGTCACGCGTTCCGCCCCAGACATTCCTCACACCGGGCGATCGCCTGCGCTTCCGCCTGGACCCGAATGGCGGAAACCTTTTCACTCATTACCGCACTCTCGAATTGTGGAACGGCGCGGGACGCGGCGCGCAGGCAGAGTTCTTGAATTTGCGTATCGGCATCTGGATGAACCACCTGAACCAGGGCCTGCTGTCCAGCTTCACCGCCGGCACGGACACTCACGAGTTCCGTAACCTCGCCACCGCTGGAGCACGCACATGGACCGCCGCCTCGCAGGACGCGCCGATCGAAATCGACAGCGGCGAGGTGGCTCGATCGGTGGATGCGGGAAAGGCGACCTGTGGCCAGGGAATCTACGTACAGACGCGGCTGAGAGCAGCGGACGGCAGTGGTGAGCAAGCCGACCTGACCCTCGGGGGCAAAACGATGGTGCGCAGCACGAATGGTGGGGTCGATCTCGATATCGACGTGCAGGCCCCGCTATGGGCCGAGTACGATCGCATCGAGATCTACGCCAACGCGATGACGGTTCCCACACTCACCAGTGGCGATGCCTCCTTCTTGTTCAGCGCCACCCCGAGTCGCGTGCTCGTCCTCGGATCGGATTTCGAGGCGACACCCGTCGAAGTCGTACCAGGCCTGGCAGGCGCCAGCCGCCGCGAAACACACGTGACCGTCCCGTTCCGCGAGCTTTCGGCCGACACATGGTTCATGGTCGTCGTGCGTGGCACGGACGGCATCTCCCGGCCGATGTTTCCCATCTTCAATCTCGATCTGAACGCCGAGACAAACAGCACGCTCGAAGATCTGCTCGACGGAAATCTCGGTGAAGGAGGAGTCCTCGCTCTGGGTGCCACCAACGCCCTCTATGCCGACCTCGACGGAACGGAGGGATTTCAGGCACCGTTGGCGCCCGAGTGAGAAAACGGGTTTGATGACAGCATGGGAAACCTGCGCTTGCAGGTTTCCCGCTTCAGGTTGACAGGAGTGGCTCGACAGATGGGCTGGCAACGCACGCGAGCGGTGCAGGGGCGAGACGTCGCGCGGCATCTTTCTCTTCGAACGGCATCAGCCGTCCTGTTCGCCGTGCTGGCCGCTACGCTCGGCTGCCAGGAACCGGTGGCGGGGGAATCGCGCGCCGCCGGTGGCCGGGATCTGCTCATCTCCTCTGTGCTGGCGCCCGCGACCGTTGCGGGAAAGATCGAACGGGTGGCGCGGATTGACCAGCATGGTTACCGCGCCCGCATACGCGTCGAGCGCTCCTTGCGTGGACCCTTCAAAGAAGGAGACATCGTCGAGGTGGCATGGGAGGAGTTGGCCAAAGGGCGCCAGCCCCGTTTCTCCGATGGGGAGCGTGTGCTCGCCATTCTTGCCGCACTGCCAACTACCTCTTTGTGGATGAACCGCTTCCCACCACCCCTTCGCAACGATCGCTCTTTTGCTGTCGCGGCCCAGGGTGATGCCTTCCTCCGTGAGCCGGATTCTCCTACGTTGCAGGGACTCGAAAGATGGCTGCGCCTCTCCCCGGACGAGCGTGAGGGAACAGCCGGTTACGAAGTTCTGGCTGCACTCATCGCCACGGCGGCCATGCCCCTTGCGGGCGAGGCCCTGAACCAAATCGACGATGTGAATCGAGTCAATAGCGAGATAACGCGGAGCCTCGGCGCGTGCCTGCGCGATACGAAACGTCCGGAAGGTCTGCGCCGCGACCTGCTCCGGCGCATCGGGGAACTTCGCCTGGAAGGCATGAAAAATGTCGTGGCGGAACTGGCATCTACCGAGTCTCCGTTACAAGTGGACGCCATGGCGACCCAGGCCATTCTGGACGGTGGCATCCGCTCCGATCAGGTACTGGAACTGCTCAAGAGCAACGATCCCCGCAAGCGCGCCCTGGGAGTCCGGTATGCGGAAGGAATCACCGTCGAGGATCGGCTGCCACAAATGATGACATCCGATCCCGATCCGAACGTGCGTGCCACGGCTGTCGAGCAGATACTCGAAAGACGTGGCGCGGCCGCGGTGAGTCAGTGTCTGGGGACTCTGGGAGACCGGGATGTGACCGTACGCGAGCGTGTTGCCACGGCGCTCGCACGGGTGGGACCCGGCATTGTGCCGGCTGTCGAACAGATCGCCATGGGGAGCGGCAGCGAGCAATCCGAAGGCGCGGTGCTGACTCTGGAGAAACTCGGCTCGGCAGGCGTGGAATCGTTAAGGCGGATCTCGAGTCAGCACCCCGAAAAGCGAATCCGGATGCTGGCAGAGTTGAGTCTTGGCCGACTGCCGTTCAAACACTGATTCGACCCACCGGCAAGCAAGGGAGGTGTTGTGCCCATCACCCCCTGCACCCGTCCCCCTTGCTTTCTCAGAACCACCGAACCAGGCGCACGGCCAACCACGCCGCCCCCAGACAACCGGTCAGAGTCGACGCAAGGTTGTAGAGCGCCAGTTGCGCCGTCCCGTCACGCATGAGTGCGACGCTCTCGTAACTGAACGTCGACATCGTGGTAAAACCGCCACAGAAACCCACGGTGAGCAAAATCCGCAACTCGGCGCCGATCTGGCCGCGTTCCAGGGAAAGGGTCATGATCACCCCGACAACGAAGCTCCCCAGCACATTGACCGAAAGCGTGCCGAACGGAAACTGGCCACCACTGATTCGTTGCACAAGGCCACTCATCCAGTAGCGTGCCAGACAACCACCCACACCACCTGCCGCCACGAGAAAGGACCGGTAAGCTTCGGAGTTCATGATGGCGGGAGCTTCGAGGCACGGTCCTGCATGGCAAGACGCACCTCGTACATCGCCCGGAAGAGGCCCGGCGCGTCGATCGGTGCATCAAATGGTTCGCCACGGAATTCCCGGTAGGCGCGCTCGACGTTGAAGATGATCCGTTCGGGCTGGGTCCATCCGCCGTACGGCCCGAGATCGATGCGCTTCGCTGCATCGAGCGCCGGCACGCCTTTGCCGTAGAAGTGGGCCGCCTCAGAACGCACGTAACGGAGATAGTCGCCCATCTGGCGCACACCCTCGAGACCGCAGACGGGACCGTGTCCCGGAACCACCTGTTCTGGTTCCAGCGCAACAATGACATCGAGGGCTTTCAACCATTGTTCGTACGTGCCCTCCCAGCCGATCGGAGTGCAGAGTCGAAACAGGATATCGCCCGCAAACACGACACGAGCCGGCGGGATGTGCACGATGGCATCACCCGCTGTGTGGGCAGGGCCGACGTGCAGGATTTCCACCGCGACCCCGTCGAGATCGAGAGACAAACGCTCATCGAAAACGGTGGTCGGTGGGTGGAGTTCGATTCCACCGAAGTCCCAACCGGCAAAGGCAGCGGCAAAGCTGGCCAGGGCGGGGTCCGGATGTGCGCTCAACGAGGCAAGCTGCTGCAGGAATGCCGGACTCTCCCGGGTGAAGTGATCGCGGCACCAACGATGCCCGATGATCTCGGCTGCCGGAAACAGTTGATTTCCCCAACAGTGGTCGCCGTTGTGATGTGTATTGACGACGCGGCGGGCCGGATGGCGCCAGACACGGCTGTAGAGTTCGATCATCTGGCGCGTGTGGGGGAGATCCCAGAAAGTGTCGATCACCAGACCGCCACCCCGGTTGATCAAACCCGAGTTACTGGTGCCAAGACCGCGATCTTCCTGGAGACAAGCGTAAATGTCGGGGGCAAGCTCGACGAGGTCCAAGATATGGACTCCTCCCTTTCGTGGCGGTGCGGTCAAGGTCCGATACCACAAGGCGCAGCAGACTTTCAAGCACCAAAACACCACCGCACCGTCCCGATCACGGCCGGCGCGTTACAACCGGCAAACGCGACAAGCCGTTGATTCTACGCAGTAAAACGCGCGATTGACTTCAAACGCGCATTTCCAGTAGCCTGCCCGTCATGAGCGCGGCAGTGGAGATCGGCACGGCCGATGCGAGCCAGGCCCGGGAAAAAATTCTCGAAGCGGCAACCCGCCTCTTTGCGGAACAGGGTTACGAATCGACCTCGCTTTCGCAGATTGCCCGTGAGGCGAGGGTCAGCAAAGCGCTCATCTTCTGGCATTTCGACAACAAAGAAAAACTTTACAGATTCGCCCTGCGCAAGACGCTGGAGCCGTATTTCATCGACACGGAAGACATGAAGGATCTCGATGAACCGGCGCAGATCGCGCGCCTGATCGATTCCTTCTACGATTTCGTCAACGAGAACGTCGGTTCGGTGCGCTTCTTCATGAGCCTGATGTTACGCACGGAGAGTCACCCGGACGAGGGGCTGTCACGCGTAAACGAACTCTACGGCATGTATCGGAGTTCGATCGTCCACGTGCTCGAGAGCGGCCGCGTGCGCGGCATCTTTCATGGCGCCATCGATCCACAGCGCGAAGCGGAGCTGATCATGGTGACGCTGGCCGGTGTCCTGGTCCAGCAGTTCATGCTGGGCGAGCCAGCCGAACATGCAAAGGAGCTGCTGGATTTTCAGAAATCGACCCTTTTTCAGCGACTCACCACAGGAGCCGCGGAAAACCCAGCCGCGGGGCGCCACGGCTGAAGGCGCCCCGCCCGAGTCAACCTCGGCCGCCACACCACAAGCAGGACAACCGCCCCCCAGCACAGCTCCACACCATCCCGCTCCCACAGCTTGCCACTCCACCACGAAGCCGCTCACGAGCAGCCGCTGGTGGCCCCACAATTCAGACACTTGTAACAACTGCCGTTGCGCACCATGATCGAACCACACTCGTGGCAGCTCGGCGCATCGGCCTGCGGGCTGAAGCCCAGCGCCCCCACCGCGAGTGCCTTATTTCCTTTTTCCGGGGCGGGTGACGCATCTGGGGGCTCCGTCGAGATGATCCCGATACTGGACCGATGTTCGGGGCTGAGAAAACGCGCCCCCAGATAACGGAACACATAGTCGATGAGAGACTTGGCGATCGGAATATCGGGATTTCTGGTAAAACCCGAAGGCTCGAAACGCACGTGGCTGAACTTGTCGACCAGCACCTCCAGGGGCACCCCGTATTGCAGCGCCATCGAGGTGAGGATGCCGATCGTGTCCATCAGTCCCGAGACCGTGCTGCCTTCTTTGGCGATCTTGATGAAGATCTCGCCCGGCTGGCCGTCCTCGTACAGGCCGACGTGGATGTATCCCTCATGACCTGCGATATCGAATTTGTGCCGCGTGGAGCGGCATTCGTTGGGCAGACGCCGGCGCACGGGCTGGAATTCCGTCACTGCCTGAACCGGCGCCGGTGCCGCTGTCTTTTCCGTCTTCCGGGTGTTCAGAGGCTGGGTGCGTTTGCAACCATCACGATAGATGGCAACTGCCTTGACGCCCAGACGCCATGCTTCGATATACGCCTCCATGATCTCTTCGACCGTTGCCGAATTCGGCATGTTGATGGTCTTCGAGATGGCCCCCGAAAGGAACGGTTGTACGGCTCCCATCATACGCAAGTGGCCCATGTGATGGATCGAGCGTGCCCCCTTGGCCGGTTTGAACGCACAGTCGAACACCGCAACGTGCTCATCCCTTAGACCGGGCGCACCCTCGATCGTATCGTGCTCGTCGATGTACTCGATGATCGCTTGCACATCCTTCGACTCGTATCCAAGCCTCTTGAGCGCACGCGGCACGGTGTTGTTGACGATCTTCAATACACCACCGCCCACCAGCTTCTTGTACTTCACGAGCGCAATGTCCGGTTCCACACCGGTCGTATCGCAATCCATCATGAACGCGATCGTTCCCGTAGGAGCGAGCACCGTGGCCTGGGAATTTCGCACACCGAAATTCTCGCCGAGTTGTAGCGCCTCGTCCCACACCGAACGCGCCGCCGTCAGCAATTCGAGAGGCACCAGTGCAGGATCGAGCTTGTGCGCGTACCCGCGATGCTTCGCAAGCACGCCCAGCATCGCTTCACTGTCCCTCTCGTATCCCGCGAAGGGTCCCATCTGCTCGCTGACACGGGCTGACTGGGCGTACGCCTCGCCACACATCAACGAAGTGACTGCCGCGGCATACTGCCGTCCGGCCTCGGAGTCGTACGGCAGACCAAGCGACATCAGCAACGCGCCCAGGTTCGCATAACCCAGCCCCAGTTCGCGGAAGGCCCGGGCATTCTTGCCGATCTCCGCCGTCGGGTAGCTGGAATTGTCGATCAGAATGTCCTGTGCGGTAATCGTGATGTCGACGGCGCGCCGGAAAGATTCGACATCGAATTCGCCCAGATCATTGGTGAACTTCATCAGATTGAGCGATGCAAGATTGCACGCAGAATCGTCCAGATGCATGTATTCGGAGCATGGGTTCGACGCGTTGATGCGGCCTGCATGGGGGCAGGTGTGCCACGCATTGATCGTCGTATCGAACTGCATGCCCGGATCACCACAGACCCAGGTGGCTTCGGCGATCCTCCGCAGGATTTCTCGCGCCCGAAGCGTCTCGGCGACCTCTCCGGTCAGGACGTAGCGCGTCTGCCAGGCGCCATCCGCTTCGACCGCCCGCATGAAGGCATCGCTGGCACGCACCGAATTGTTGGCATTCTGGAAGAACACCGAACCATAGGCCGGACCATCCAGGGAAGAATCGTAGCCCGCGTCAATCAGAGCCCACGCCTTCTTCTCCTCTTCCTCCTTGCAACGGATGAACTCCACGATATCCGGATGCTCGACGTTCAACACCACCATTTTGGCGGCGCGCCGGGTCTTGCCACCCGACTTGATCACACCGGCCGAAGCGTCCGCCGCTTTCATGAAGGAGACGGGTCCCGATGCCGTGCCACCACCGGCCAGCTTCTCTTTCGAAGAACGGATGCGCGAAAGATTCACGCCGGAACCCGATCCACCCTTGAAGATGATTCCTTCATTCCGGTACCAGCCCAGAATCCCCTCCATCGTGTCGTCCACGGAGAGGATGAAACAGGCCGAACACTGAGGCCTGGGTTCGATGCCGACGTTGAACCAGACAGGGCTGTTGAAGGACATTTTCTGCTCGAGCAACAGATGGGTCAGCTCCGAACTGAAAACCTCGGCATCGGCTGCCGTTGCAAAATATCCCTGTTGCTCGCCCCAGCCGCGAATGGTTCGCACCACACGCCCGATGAGTTGGCGCACACTGTGCTCGCGCTCGGGACTGCCCAGAGGACCGCGGAAGTACTTCGAGACGACCACACTGGTCGCAAGCTGCGACCACTGCCGCGGGATCTCGACGTCGTGCTGCTCGAAAACGACTTCACCTTTCTCGCCGCTGATGACGGCACTGCGCAACTCCCACTCGACGGTGTCGAACGGATCGACGCCGGGCCGGGTGAAATAGGGACGGAAAGTCAAGCCCCGTCTCTTGCTCGAAGTTTCTTTGATTTCCACGTGATCCGCCGCGAGGGCCACCCCCCGCGCCGCCTTGCGCTTGCGCACCGCCTCGGCCATCATTCCTCCGTCCGGCACCAGTTATTGTATGGGAACGGCTTATAAGCCACAAGATATTGGGCGTGTCAATCATTTTGCATTCGAAAAATCCAGATCCTCGCGATTGATGCGAGGAGCCGGTAAACTCGTCGCACCATGCAGCGCAGACCACAGCAAACCACTCGGATCAGCGAAACCCTGGGCAGCGTCCTGCGGCGTTTCGACAGCGAACAGAATCTGCGCGCCTATCAGATCTGGGGGTTCTGGGATGAAGAGGTCGGCGATGCCATCGCACGGCACACGCAACCCGAACAATTCCGCAACGGCATTCTGACCGTTCTCGTCGATTCGCACAGTTGGTTACAGGAACTGCAGTTTCTCAAGGAAGACCTACGGAATCGGCTGAATGCCCGGCTCGGTGAGGAACTCCTGCGCGACTTGAACTTCGAATCGGGAGCCGTCGAAAAGAAGCCAGCCAGGGCCTCGATAGACCGGTTTGCAGCTCCAGCGGAAACTTCCCTCACGCCGGAACTCCCGGCCCTTCCGCCGCTGGCCGATCCGGAACTCGCGGCGGCATTCGTGCGACTTGCCACGGCCCGAGCACGCCGTGCCGGGCGGACCCGGCAGCGCTAGGCAGATTTCCGGCGGGGAGGCCAACCTGACACCCTCACACCGAGGCAGGGGAAAGGCAGCGACAGGGCCGCCCGCCGCAGAAGAAAACGGAGCGGACACCCGTTCAACAGGAAAGACCACGCCTGAAACCCGCCGCGGCGCTGCACCCATTTCGGCCGGTTGCCTGGTGACACGGGGGAGTGGTCCCGCACTGGAAGTGCTGCTCGTCCACCCGCGTGGCGCAAGTTTCCGGCGACCTCTGTTCGGGATCCCGAAGGGCATCGTAGAACCGGGTGAAGATCTGATCGCGACAGCCCTGCGGGAGACTTTCGAGGAGACGGGTTTGCGGGTTCGTGTACACCGTGCCCTCGGCAGTGTCCGACAGAAGGCAGGGAAACAGGTGTATGCCTTCTGGGCCACCGTCGCGCCCGACAGCCTCGACTCCATCGACGAGCAGGGACGTTGCATCCCGGCGGATCGGGAAAACGACGTGTGCCGCTTTTATCGGGCCGATCGGGCGCGAGATCTGATGATTCCGGCACAATGTGAGTTCCTGGACAGGCTCCTCCTGTTATCGGACGATATCTGCTGATTGTGATGTTGCGCTCGGACGATGGGCGCACTACCACGATGATCAGAGGAACAGAGGTTGCCGTAGAGTCAGCCCGGCGGCCATCGGCACGAGGCACGGCACGGGCGGTGACTGGCCGTGGGCGGATGGGAGACCGGCGATCTCGACCTCATAGAACCTGATTGCACGAAAGGAGAAACGACAATGGCAATCAAAACAGGCGACACTCTCCCCATGGGAATCAAATTGAAGGAAATCGGAGAATCCGGTCCGAAGGACACGACCGTCGGCGATCTTTTCAAGGGCCGGAAAGTGGTGCTCTTCGCGGTCCCCGGGGCCTTCACACCCACCTGTTCCCTCAAGCACCTGCCCGGCTTCATCGAGATGGCCGATGCGATCAAGGCAAAGGGCGTAAACGAGATCATCTGTGTTGCGGTGAATGACGCCTTCGTCATGGACGCGTGGAGCAAACAGAACAATGCCGGCGGAAAGGTGAGAGTCGTCGCGGACGGAAACGCCGAGTTCACCAAAGCGCTGGGACTCGAACTGGATGCCAGTGGCTTCGGGATGGGTGTCCGTTCGAAGCGTTATGCGATGATCGTCGACGACGGCAAGGTCAAGGAACTGCTCGTCGATTCAGGTCCTGACCTGGTGGTCTCGAGCGCCCAGAACATCCTCGAAAAACTCTGAACTCGACCGAGGACGCCGGCCTGACGGCGCAGACCCACCGTCAGGCCGGCATTCACAGGAGGGTTGGAAAGAAAAGGCGGCGAGCGGATTCGAACCGCTGCATAAAGGTTTTGCAGACCTCTCCCTTAACCACTTGGGTACGCCGCCGTACTCCCGGGCGCCGAAACTAACCTCACCCGCACCGCAAAGCAAGGCAATCGGGGCGCCGCTGGCGATCAGGAGTTTCGTTGACTCCCGGATCTCCCGCCATTATGAGCCGTGACGCATGTCTCAGACAACGCGCGACCTGCCAGGTCGCTATCTGGCGCAGCTCATCGTCGCCTTGACGATCTGCGCCGGATGCAGCAACTCGGGCGATACGACGAAAGAATCGGCCACCCCGACCGCAACGGCACCGGCTTTCGCCGCACGCGCCGGCAAGCTCGAAAAGACTCCGATCCGGGCCCGGCCAACCCCAGCAGAGCCATCCGATGAGCCAGCCGTTGCGCCGGCAGGGCGCGGGTTGCACTCCTCGGATGCGGTCTCGGTGCGTATCGAATGTGAACCGGACACTGGTGGCGCACCGCTGTCCGTTCGCTGCGCAGCAGATGGCGATACCGATGTGCCCGGCTTGAGGTTCCGCTGGGACTTCGGCGACGGCAGCCTGCCGGCCTCCGGTATCGAGGTCGAGCACGTCTTCTGGCAGCCAGGTGAGTACACCGTAGCCCTGAGCGCTGAACGCCGGGGTGTCGTGGCAGACTCGGACGAGGCGCTGATCATCGTGGAGGAACAGGGGTTCGACATCGAAATTGAAGCGGACCCGGATATCGGCATCGCACCGTTGACCACGCGGTTTCGGGCCGTCTTAGACGACGTCCCAGGACCCTTGCGGTTCCTGTGGGAATTTGGTGACGGCTCCCGTGACTTCAGCAACCCCACCTCACACACCTATCGCACCCCGGGAACGTATTCCGTCCGGCTGACCGTGATCAACGGGCAATCCCAGTGGGCACAGGCGGACGTCGAGATCCAGGTGGATGACGCGACGTCTCGATGATCGTAGATGGAGAGGCGATGAAAAATTTATGGATACTGGTAGCGCTCGGCTTCCTGGTCATCGGGTGCAACCAGACGACGGAAGAGAGTCCGGCACCGGTCATTCCCGAAGGACGATTGCCCAAGGCCGCACCGGCCGCCGGCGAGCCTGTGGTGAACGCGCCGCTGGAACCGAGTTGCGTCGCAATCATCACCCCCGATGTCGATGAAGGTCCGGCTCCGCTGCGGGTTCGTTTCACGGCAGATGGGATGTGCACCGACGCGGAGGGAGAATTCAGGTGGGATTTCGGAGATGGCTCGCCCGGAACGACCGGAACCGAAACCGAGCACGTCTACACGAAACCCGGTGAGTATCTGGCCCAACTGACCCTCATCGACACGGAACACGGCGTATCCGACACGGACGAGATGCCGATCAGTGTACTGGAAAAGTGAATGCCCGCGGCACGGTCCGTTTCTTTCGGGGCGACTTTGACTTCCTCCCACCGCTTCGCTACAGACCACAGCCGCCGCGCGGGTGTAGCTCAGTTGGCTAGAGCGTATGCTTGCCAAGCATAAGGTCGCCGGTTCGACCCCGGTCACCCGCTTTTCCAGAGGCCCCGTTGTCATGGGGCCTCTTTTTTTTCCCTGCGATCCATGGCTTGCGACCCACGACGATTCCATTCAAGCTTGACGCAAACAAAGGATGACCGATGTATCTGATCGAAATTCTGCAACGATGCAGTGCCATTGCGACACGCACGGCTGCCGTCTACCGCCAGTTGGCCGAACGCTTCGACCGGGACGATGACCGGGTCAGACTCTGGCGCGAATTGGCCCTGGCCGAGGAAACACACGCGGATGTTCTCGAACGCGAGATGAAGACCTTCCAGGAATCGGATCAGTCGGGCAACTTTCTCCCCGACTTTGCAGAACGCCTGGATTTGCTGGATAGCGAATTGCAGGTTCTGGAGACCCAGGCGTCTTCGGCCTCGACCCCGGACGACGTCCTTGCCATCTCCGTGGCACTGGAACAGACCACGCTGGAAGATCTCTACGACGATCTGGTCCTGCAGTGCGAGCCTTCCTTCCGCCTGATCATGGAACGCGTCGAATCGGCTCTCTCCCAACGCCCGGGAGCGCCTCCGGCCGCCGGCATGGCGCGGCGCGCCGGACGTCCCTGAGCCACCCCGCCGAGAGGCACCGCAACGGAGAACCAACTGCGACCGGCCGAGGGTGTCCCGTAACGAGGCGCCACTGCCGGGCGCTAGGATTCGCCAGGGGTTCGTGTTCTATTGCAGGAGAGAGCCAGACACACAGATGACGCGCCGCAACACGAACCGCCCGGAACCTGCTGGGCGCGATTCACACCGAGGAACGAGATGAAACCGAAAATTTCACCGTATCTGGTTTGCGTGGCCGTCCTCATCGCAGGATGCAGCGCCAAGCCTTCCCGCAGCGCGGAAGAGTACTTTCGCGAAGCGACCTCGAACTTCAAAAGCGGCGCACTCAACCTGGCCATCGAAGATTATCGTGAACTCCTCGATCAGCATCCGTTCAGCGAATATACGGAAGAGGCCGAACTGAAGATCGCGCATGCCCACTACCTCGACGGCAGCTACGCGGAAGCTGTCGTGGCACTGACCGACTTCCAGAGGCGCCACCCGACCAGCTCTCATCTCCCGTTTGTCGGCTACATGCTGGGTATGTGTTATATGCGGCAGCTCAGCACGATCGACCGTGACCAGACGGCGGCACAGAACGCGCAGACCTATCTGCTCACCGTCTCCCGGCAGTATCCAGGCAGTCCGTATGCAGAACTGGCGCGCGAAGAGTTGGATACATGTCGCGAGAACCTGGCGGCACACGAACTGTACATCGCCGAGTTCTATGAAAAACGTGGCAAAATGAAGGCTGCCGAGATCCGGTTGCTCACCGCTGGGGCGCAGTATGGAGAGACGCCTTCCGCTGCGAAGGGGCTGCTCCGGTTGGCGCAGATCTACCGTTCGCAGGGAAGGACGACCGACGCCGTGCTCGCCTACCGTGCCATCACGCAATTACAGGCGGGCACTCCATCCGCCGTGGCAGCCCAGAAGGCGCTCCAGGACCTCGATGCGCCGCATGGCTCCCTCTCATCCGACCCGATCGGCATGCTGCTCGCCGCCAACGGCAGGCAGCGGTCCCCGTCTGCCTTCGAGACGGTCCAGATTCCTGGCATCGACATACCGAAATTCTCGCAACGGCCATCCGGCATGCCGGGGCCTGCCATCGCGCCCCCGTTCGACCCGTTCGGGCGCGGCCGTACCTACTATTGAGCAAGAAACCCGAAATTCCCTCTGCCGTGCCGCCGGCGATCCGCGGGCGTGTGCTGATCGTCGGAGTCGGTGGTCTTGGATGTCCGGCCGCGCTTGCCTTGTGCGAGGCGGGCGTCAGCGAACTCATCCTCACCGATGACGACCGGATCGCTCTGTCGAACCTGCCGCGCCAACTGTTGTTTGACGAGCACGATCTCGGCAAACCCAAGGTGGTCGCAGCCGCCGAACGCCTCCGATCCATCGCTCGGGGGACGAATGTCATCGCAGAGGAATGTCGCCTCGACCGGTCAAACGCCAGACAGCTCTGCCGCGGGGTCGATTTCATCATCGACGGCACGGATAGTCCCGAGGCGAAATTCCTCCTCAATGACGTCGCCCTCCAAACCGGAGTGGCGTTGTCCCATGCCGGTGTGAGTGGTTGGCTCAGCCAAAGTCTGACGGTGCTCCCTCACAAAAGCGCCTGTCTGCGGTGTGTCTTTCCACTTGCCCTCGATGACGGCGATACTCCGAGCTGCCAGACGGCCGGGATCCTGGGCGGGTTGACTGCTTGTATCGGAGCAATCCAGGCGGCGCAGGCACTCGCCTATCTCAAGGGCAGCTTCGAGCATCTGTTGACCAATCGATTGCTCACGTACGATGCCCGTGTGGGCCGTTGGAGAACCATTCCGTGGATGAGACAGCCACATTGCCCCGCCTGCGAGATGCCGCCGGACAGGCCGGGCACCTGATCCCTCACGGATCCATCGTTTGACGGACGTATTGCATCCCGGGAAGGTTCCCGGCTACCACGAAGGACGAACACCCGTAGAGGGGAATGCACCTTTCAGTCAGGAGAGATGGACATGGGCATACGCGTACGAATCCCAACACCGCTCAGACGCTTCACGGGAGGCGCGGAGGAGATTTCTGCAGTGGGCGCCAACATCGGCGCGGTTCTCGACGATCTGGAACGAAAGCACCCGGGAATCAAGGAACGCCTTTGCGACGAGGACGGCAAGGTACGCCGGTTCGTCAATATCTACGTCAATGGCGATGACATCCGGTTCCTGGACAGTCTGAACACCAACGTCAAAGAAGGGGACGAGGTCTCCATCGTTCCGGCAATTGCGGGAGGTTGAAGCGGGTGCCCGCGCCGGCGATGCCGTCCGCAAAGGTGGTGACCACGCAGCGGCCGCTGCGCGTCGAATCGGTGCTGGATCTCGTCGGCAACACACCCCTGCTCGAAATCCAGCGCCTGCGAGGCACTCTCCCGTCGAAAGTCAGGATCTTCGCCAAGCTCGAAGGTCTCAACCCCGGAGGATCGGTCAAAGATCGTCCCGCCGTCTGGATGGTACGTGATGGTTTACGAACCGGAAAGCTCCAGCCAGGAAAGACGATTCTCGATTCGACCTCCGGCAACACGGGAATCGCCCTGGCCATGGCCGGCGCGGCGCTGGGATATCCGGTCGAACTGGTCATGCCCGCCAATGTCAGCGCGGAGCGCAAGAAAATCGTTGCCGCTTACGGCGCCTCGGTCGTCTTCAGCGACGCCATGGAAGGCTCAGACGGCGCCATCCGGCTCTGCCGAACACTCTACGAATCGGACCGGCAGCGCTACTTCAAACCGGATCAGTATTTCAATGAAGTGAACCCGCTCGCCCACTTCGAGAGCACCGGGCCGGAAATCTGGAACGACACGGGCGGCCAGATCACGCATTTCGTTGCTGGGATCGGAACCGGCGGCACCATCATGGGTACGGGCCGCTACCTGAAAAGCCGCAACCGCGGCATCCAGGTGATTGCGGTGGAGCCGGACGATGCCTGGCACGGACTCGAAGGTCTCAAGCACATGGCCAGTTCGCTCGTGCCGGGGATCTATCATGAGGAAGAACTGGATCGGAAGATCAGCGTGGCCACCGACGAAGCCTACGAGTTGGTCTACCGCCTGGGCGAAGAGGAAGGCATCGTCGTCGGTCAATCCTCAGGCGCCGCCCTCACCGGCGCCCTGAAGGTGGCAAGAGAACTGAGCGAGGGAGTCATCGTGGTGATTTTCAGCGATTTCGGAGATCGCTACCTGAGCACGCACCTCTGGGCTGGCTGGCGGGAACGTCGCAGCCGGCGGAACACCGCGGGAAAGACCGGTGCGCGCCACGGTCATGCTGACTGACGAACAGATCGAGCGTTTCAGCCGGCAGATCATCCTGCGGGATGTGGGCGGCACCGGTCAGACACGACTCCTGAGGAGTCGCGTGGCCATTGCCGGTGATGAAGAAATCTCGAGACACCTTGCCATGATGCTGGCACAGGCCGGCATCGGCGAGATCCTGACGGCGGCACGGATTACGGCTCACATGCCCAGGGGCGTTCCGGCCGGCTGCCAGATCGGCGTGCGCGACGATCCTGCCGGAACCTCGGCGGATGCCTTCGTCCAGACCGTCGGTCCCAGGCCTCTGCCCGCCCTATCCCCGGCGCCGCGATCTCACCTCGTTGTCTCCCGTTCGGGTGTTGCCGGCGTCACCCTCGTCCAGGCCGGGATGACGGCGTGCGTCGATTGTGCGTTGCGCGCAATCGACACGCACGCCGGGCGGCATCCCAGCCCACCCGAAACCTCGCTTCGCCTGTGGGCAATCGGTACCGCTTCCCTGCAGATCATCATCGATCTGCTCGGCCTTTCGGAACAAGTTGGATTTCTGCAGGTGTACGACGGAATCCAGGGGCCACGGACGGTCGTTCTCCACAAGACCGGCGACTGCCGGGGCTGTCTCGCCCAACCTCCCTCACTCTGACACGGGGATCTTGCACCGAAGCCTCCGGCACGCGAGAAGGACCGATTGACCAGCGACGACGGCGCACCCGCCGCGGCGCAACCGAAAATCCGAAGGAGTTGATGAAATGCCCGATTTGGTTCCCGTTCATGGTGGATTGGATGCTCCGGTCGTACGGATGGTGCCGCTTTCCCGGCGGCAGCAGTTCCTGAGCGAGGCACAGAGCCTTCCAAAGATCGAGGTGAGTCGTGCCGATCTGTCGACCATTTATCGGATTGCGGACGGCACACTTTCGCCCCTCACCGGGCCGATGGACGAGACCACCTGGCATCACGTGCTGGATCACTCCGCCATCGATTTCGGATTCCGGCGCTACGCGTGGACGGCGCCCATCTCCTTCCCCGTAAGCGATGCCGAGGCGAAGAAAATCCGCGTTGGCCACTCGGTAGCACTCGTCCACGAAGGCCAGATCATCGCCGTCGTCCGGGTCACCAGCCTCTTCGATTGGGACAAACCCAAACACATCGAGAAGTTCTACGGCACCACACGCACCGATCATCCGGGTGGACGCATGATCCATGACGATCCCCGGGGCAAACTGATCGGGGGCGACCTGTGGTCTCTTCCCCAGTCCATCGATCCGGAATACGGCCAGTTCATCCTTTCACCACGGCAGGTCCGCACCCTCATCGCCGACCGCCGCTGGGAGCGTGCCCTGGCCTTCCAGACGCGCAATCCATTGCACAGAGCACACGAGTATGCCCTCGTGGCGGGCGTCGAGCGCCTCACTCGGCAGGGCTCGTTCGCCGGTGTGGTGCTGAACCCCCTGATCGGCGAATTGAAGGGCGACGACGTTCCGGCACGAATCCGCATGAAATGCTATCGCACCCTGCACGACGGCAAACTCCTCGGACGCGGAGACAAAGATCAGGAACTATGGAATTCGCGTGGCTATGACCTGACCGAGGTCTTCGAACTGGTCGGGCTGGACATCAAGATGCTGTACGGCGGCCCGAAGGAAGCGGTGATGCACGCGATTTACCGCCAAAATCACGGTTTCACCGACATCGTGATCGGCCGCAAGCACGCCGACGCGCCGTTTGCCGATGGCACACCGATCTGGGGCGACTTCGATGCGCAGGAGATTTTCAAGAATCTCGAGGGCGACCTGCGCATCCAACCCTGCAACATCGGGTTTGCCGCTTATTTCGAAAGCATCGGACGCGTCGATCTCATCGACAATCATCCGGGCGAAAAACCCGTCTCGATTTCAGGCTCGAAAATCCGTGAGTTGCTCACGCAGGGCGAACGGCCCGACGAGCGAATTTTGCGGCCGGAGATCTCCGATATCCTGATCTCCTACTACCGCGAGACTGCCTCGTAGGAGGCAGGCTCAAATGGGGGAAAGCTCCAGCGAGAATCCCAACACCTGGGTCAACATGTAATACAGCGCCACCAACGCCGTGAGCAGTGTGGCGAGCGCTGCCGCTGCGATTCCGGAGATGAGCGCAAGCAGAATGAGCGATGCAAGCGCGGCTATGGGAGCAACCGTTGCCTGCCCGAGGGAAACCGGGGTCCAGAAATTCAGGATGGCGCCCAGCCGCGAAAGGGTTCTGACCACATCGACCGTCAGGTCGAAAAGTCCGTCGTTCATTGCGCCACTGTGTCCGCACCGATGGCAAGAATCAATACCCCATCGGGCTGGCGCGGACCACCCACCAGCAAGGTGGCATGGTTTCGCAGAGACAGGGTCGTTTCGACGATGGAGCGAGTCCCTTCGATCACCAGGACCCGCATGGCGACACGACCGTTCTTGAACTCCTTGGGGATGACCAGCACGTAGCGCCCACCCGGGATGTCAAAGTCGGCCTGCCCTCCCCAGGGCACACGCTGGCGTTCTTCCTTGACCAGCCGATACGAGGTGTACGGAAACAACGCGTCGAACTGCTTGCGCATCACGACGAGGCGAGGGTCGCATTCCCGTCCGGAATTGTTCGCAACGACCGCGCCGACGCGAACCTCCACGGCACTGGAATTGGGCGAATAGGCGTGGGACCCCGAATCGTCAGCCTGTACCGAACCAACACTCAACAGGCCCAGAACGGCGCCTGCCAGGAGACGACTCACCGAGGCGCCCCCACACTCATCGGGGCATCATCGCTGACCCAGAGGACCGCCGCCCCGGTGCCTGGATCGTTCACAACGGCCACCGAGTCCACATCGCTATCGATGGAATCGATCAGCGCCGGCGCTTCCACAGAGGCAAGGACCGGTGGACCGGGCTGACTCGACGGCTGCTGGGCCCGCGAGAACATCAGAAAGGCAAAAAGCGCGGCAATGGCAGCCGCGGCAATCGCTGGCCAGGCAAAGCCGCGCCCCAGGGAGAGATCCGGCAGGCGCTCCTGGATCCGAACCCACCACGGGACACGGCGGGTTCGCAACTTCGGTTCGAGTTGCGTCCAGAAGTTCGAGAAATCGGCCTGTTCGAGTGGGGCGTTCACGGCCTGCGCCACGAGCGCATGCACACGTTCGAACTGGCGGAGTTCTTTCTCGCAATCCCTGCAGCGGGTGCCGTGCAGGGCCACGGCACGCATCCGGCGCGCATCGAGTTCCCCATCGAAAAACAGGGGGAGTAGAGCTTTGGCTTCACGACAGGCGAGATCACTGAGCGGAGTCACGGCCGGCCTCCAGGAACTGCAATCCAACAGTCTGCCGACTGGTCGTCGGAGCTACAGAAGATCACGCAACTTTTTCTGGAGCTTTTTCCGGGCATAATGCAATCGGCTCATCACCGTACCCTTCGAGCACTGCATGATTTGGCTGATCTCGTCGTACGAGAGACCTTCGACTTCGCGCAGAAGTATGACGGCCTTGTGATCAGGGGTCAACTCTTCGATGGCCTCTGCCACACGGCTGCCCACTTCGTGTGCCTCTGCATGCTCCAGGGGATCGGATCGCCTCTCCTCTCTAAGAAAATCGTCATAGGATTCATTGGAATCCGTGGTTCCAAATCGGTCGTCCAACGACATCGTCGGAAAGCGGCGAGCGCGGCGGCGAAAGTCGATCGCTCGGTTGACGGCAATCCGGTAGAGCCAGGTGTAGAAGCTCGATTCGCCCTTGAATGCTTCCAGATTCTCATACGCTTTGATGAAAGTGTCCTGGGCGATCTCCATTGCGTCTTCCAGATTGTGCACCATACCGAATGCGACCGACACTACCTTGCGCTGATAGCGTTCAACCAGTTCTCGAAACGCATCTTTGTTCCCTGACCGAGCTTCGCGGACAAGCTCGCCGTCACTTCGATCCACAACTCACCCTTCGGTAGACGGGCACATCGCCTCGCCTATTCACCGCAACACCCGATTCGGAAGAAATTTTCCGTCATCGATGCGCCTCTGCCCAGTCCTGCCCCACACCGAGATCCACCACCAGCGGAACTTGCAGCGATGCCGCACCTTGCATCTCCTCCTGCACGACCTTTCGGAGCGGCTCGCACTGCGCTTCGGCCACTTCGAAGACGAGTTCGTCGTGGATCTGGAGGATCATCGCCGCCTTCAGTGCTTCGCTCCGTATCCGCGTGTCGATCCGAATCATCGCCATCTTGATCAGATCGGCCGCCGACCCTTGAATGGGAGTATTCATCGCCGTTCTCTCGGCAGCTTGAGCCAGATTGCGATCTTTGCTCCGGATCTCCGGCAAAGACCGCCGGCGACCGAGCATCGTGGTCACATAGCCCGACTGCCTCGCTTCGTTACATACGCCTTCGAAATACTCTCGCACACCCACATGCCGCTCGAAATAACTCTGGATGTATTCTTCGGCACGCTTTGTGGGGACACCGATCTCGCGTGCCAGGGCCGTGGCTCCCATTCCGTAAATCACTCCAAAATTGATGACTTTGGCAGCCCGCCGCATGTCCCGCGACACGGTTCCCGGCAGGCAACCAAAGATCTCCGCAGCCGTGCGCGCGTGGATATCCTCCCCCCGCCGGAAGGCATCCAGCAGTACCGGATCACCCGAAAGGTGCGCCAGGATACGCAGCTCGATCTGGGAGTAGTCCGCCACCAGCAAGAGGCAGCCCGGTCCGGCAACGAAGGCAGCCCTGAGCCGCTGCCCGTCCTCGCCGCGCACCGGGATGTTCTGCAAATTCGGATCACTACAGCTCAGACGCCCCGTGGCAGTAACGCACTGGTTGAAGCGGGGATGTACCCGGCCTGTGGCGGGATTGACCGCCAGGGGCAAGGCATCGACATAGGTGGATTTCAGTTTTGCCAGGGCACGATGCTCGAGCACAAGTGCCGGCAATGGATGCTCGGCCGCCAGCCGGTTGAGCGCGTCGACATCGGTGGAGAGTCCGGTCTTGCCTCTCCTGATCCCACGCGCCGGCAATCCCAGACGTTCGAACAACACCGCCCGGAGCTGAACGGGAGAGGCGATGTGGAATGGGCCTCCCGCCAGTTCGAAGATCTGCCCGGCGAGTTTGTCGAGCCGGTCATTCACTTCCCCCGCAAAAGCGCGGAGCGCTTCCAGGTCCAATCTGACCCCGTGTTGCTCCATCCGTGCCAGCACTCCCACCAGCGGCATCTCGACCTGCCGGAACAGGTCGTCCACCCCACGCTCGCGCAGTTGCTCGCGCAACGGCCCGGCCAGCTTCGGGAGAAGACTCACTCCCCGGGCAAGCTGCCCTGCGCCAGCACGGAAGTCCGGACAACTTACCCCCAGCATCTCACGGGCCAACTCATCGAGTCGATGAGACGCCGTCGCTTCCGTCAAGTAGGAGGCCACCATCACGTCGAATGCCGCACCGGTCTCGAAATCCACCTCTCCCAGGGTTCTTAGATCGGTCTTTACATCGTGCCCTACCACATGCGCCCCAGCCGCCACCACAGCCCGGAACAATTCGCATGGGGGAAAAGCCGACGCCTCGACGAACACGGTATGGCGGCGGGTGGCCAACGCCAACCCACCGGGCGACACGGCCAGCGCCACGTCCTCCTCAGTCTCGATTTCGTCCAGGATTTTCTGCGCCTGCTGACGATCGGCGAGCCGCTCGCCTTCGCTGCCGGGGGCTGCCGGAGACTCGGGCAGACTTTGCATCAGCTTCTGGAAACCCTGGCGGGAGAGGAAGGATCGCACACGCTCGTTCTCCGCAGGGGTGAAGCGGAATTGCTCGAGATCGGGCAGCGACTCGATGTCACGCCGCACCGTTGCGAGTTCACGACTCACCCGGGCCTGATCCGCGCCCGCCTGCAACCTCTCGGCAACCTTCCCTGCGCCGCGCAGCCCCGGGGTTTTGGCGACTTCGTCGAGCCGGCTCAGAATCGCCTCGATCGAACCGAACCGTTCGAGGAGAACGCGGGCGGTTTTTTCCCCAATGCCATCGACCCCCGGAATGTTGTCGACCGTGTCTCCCATCAAGCCGATCAGATCGACGATCTGTTCCGGTTCCACACCGTATCTTTGGCGCACCGCGTTGGCGTCAAACCAACGATCCTTCATCGTATCCCAGACTCGCACCTGCGGCGTGACGATCTGCATCAGATCCTTGTCGCCGGTGATGACCACCACCTCGAATCCACAACGGGCCGCCCGATCCGCCAGGCTGGCAATCACGTCGTCCGCCTCGAACCCCGGCCGGCTGAGAGAATAGATCCCCAACGTTTCGACGACCTCCTGAACCAGAGGCCATTGAGCACGCAATTCCTCGGGCATTCCAGGACGGTGTGCCTTGTATTCGGGGTAGAGGGCGTCACGAAACGTCTCCCCGGGAGCATCGAAAACGACAGCCAGGAACTTCGGCTGAACGGTCCGTTGCAATTTCAAGAGCATCGACGTGAAACCGTAGACGGCCTGAATCGGAATGCCGGCAGTATTGGTGAGTGGCGGCAACGCGAAATAGGCGCGATAGACATACGAGCTTGCGTCGATCAAATAGAGTACGTGCTCCCGGCTCGTCATCGTGCGCGGGCCGACGCTAACGGCGCGCGCCCGTCAACGCAATGTTTGTGACTTCTCGCTTGACCACGTTTCGGTCGTCCCATACGCTCCACGGGCGGGAGGAAGAGCGATGTTGCAGGTAACTTTTCGCTGGTTTTTTATAGGCGCCGCGCTGGTCGCCATGGTTTCTCAAACGAATGCCGATGTGCGCCGCCAGCGAACGGTGCGCCGTCCGTATATCGTGGAGATTGGTGAGCCGTACCGCATCAGTGAAGCCACGATCAAGGCGGAGTCGCTCAAGATCAACGATATGCGAGCCTACCTGAATACGTACGGCTACCCCGACTACGCGGAAATCCAGGAAATCCAACCCGACTGGCCCTGGGACTCCTACGAAGTCCGGCTTTTCTACCTACGCCGCAACATCGAGGTCGATTTTGGCCATGTGCTGTCGATCGAAGCTGCCTCGGCCGAACTGGGGTTGTTGAAGTTCAAGGGTGGGATTCCCGCCAGCAAGCGCTTGCAGATCGAGGCACTGCTCGCTCCGCCAGAGGAGGAAGCCGCGCCGGAAGTTGCCGTGGCGCCTCCAAAATCAGAGGTGCTGAGTCCTCGCGAATCGCTGGAAGCGGCGGTAGCGCGCGTCGAAATGGCGGCAGAACGAGCCTCTCTCGCAGCCGATCGAGCTGTCGAACGAAGTGCTGCCGCGGAGGCCGCGGCCAATCGCACCTCGGCGGTTGTCGAAAAGGTGCTGAGCGAATCTTCCCGTCGCTGACGGGCCCTCGGGTCTGGTGCGCAGCCGGCACCTTCTACGTACTGCGCCAGACTGTGCCTGACTCCCTGCCCCTCCCACGCTGGATCGCCCCGACACTGCCGGGGCTTGATCCGGCGGGGCCTGGCCAGAGCCCCCTACTGATCAAATACTTCGATCGTCGGCGTTTCTGTTGCGGTTGCCGTAGGTTCCGGCGGCAGCGTCGGCGTAGCTGACGGCGACTGAACGGCAGTCCGGGATGGAGTCGCGGTCCGCGTCGCGGTTCCGGTCCGAGTTGGCGTACGCGATGGTGTGGCACTGCGCGTCGCCGTCTCGGTCCGCGTCGCCGTCATCGTGCGCGTCGCGGTCTGCGTCGGCGTCCCGGTCAGGGTCCGCGTCTGCGTCGGGGTCCGCGTCTCTGTCCGTGTCGTCGTCGCACTGCGCGACGGTGTGGCACTGCGCGTTGCCGTCTCGGTCCGTGTCGCGGTCTCGGTCCGCGTCGCGGTCTGCGTCGGCGTCCCGGTCAGGGTCCGCGTCTCTGTCCGTGTCGTCGTCGCACTGCGCGACGGTGTGGCGCTGCGCGTCGCCGTCTCGGTCCGCGTTGCCGTCATCGTGCGTGTCGCGGTCTGCGTCGGCGTCCCGGTCAGGGTCCGCGTCTGCGTCGGGGTCCGCGTCTCTGTCCGTGTCGTCGTCGCACTGCGCGACGGTGTGGCGCTGCGCGTTGCCGTCTCGGTCCGCGTTGCCGTCATCGTGCGTGTCACGGTCTGCGTCGGTGTCCCGGTCAGAGTCCGCGTCTGCGTCGGGGTCCGCGTCGCTGTCCGTGTCGTCGTGGCACTGCGCGACGGTGTGGCGCTGCGCGTCGCCGTCTCGGTCCGCGTCGCGGTCTGCGTCGGTGTCCCGGTCAGGGTCCGCGTCTGCGTCGGGGTCCGCGTCGCTGTCCGTGTCGTCGTCGCACTGCGCGACGGCGTGGCGCTGCGCGTCGCCGTCTCGGTCCGCGTTGCCGTCATCGTGCGTGTCACGGTCTGCGTCGGTGTCCCGGTCAGGGTCCACGTCTGCGTCGGGGTCCGTGTCGCTGTCCGTGTCTTCGTCGCACTGCGTGTCGGCGTATGCGTTCGTGTCGGCGTCGAGGTCCCCGTGTTCGTCATCGTGGGGGTCTGCGTCGGCGTGGCACTACGAGTCGGCGTTCCCGTCCACGTGCGGGTCGGGGTGAGCGTTGCCGTACGAGTCGGGGTGGCCGAACGAGTCGGCGTCGCCGACAGGCTCGGCGTGGACGTCTGTGATGGCGTGCCGCTGTTCGTACGCGTCGGCGTCATCATGGGTGTCTGGCTCGGCGTGCTGGTCCCTGCAGAAGTCGCGGTATTGGAGGCCGTCGGTGTGGGCGGTGGACCCACCTGAATCGAGGCTGTTCCCGGCGAACACGGAATCGTGTTCCCACCCGACGCTTCGAGCAAGCAGCCATCAAAGGACATACCGCCACAGGAAGTAGGGGCAAACTGGATCTGCCCGAGGCCGTTCGCCTCACCCTGGAAGGTGATCGTTCCGAGGGTGACATTGGTCCCGGAAATCGGAGGCACACACGCCAGCGCGATACAGATCTTACCATCCTCGCTGAAATTGGCGCTACTGAAGCAGCCACTACCGCTGAAATTCGCTGCGGTTACGCCGAGCAACGGGCCGTCATAGGTAATGCCTAAGCTGTAGGCATTGATGCCGGCCGGCTGGTCCACCACGACCGCCAGCGTCGTCGTGCCCGCCAGCGGAATCGCCGCTGTCGATGGACTGAAAGAAAGCGTGGCAGCGGGATTCGGCGTCTGTGCTGCCGCACTCCCCGGGCAGAGCAGTGGAATGAAGGCGAGCGCGAGCAGCGCCGGGAACTGCCGCACGGCTCTGCGATGAGAGAACTTCCGCAACCTCGATCCGAAGAACACGGGAGACGTTTTACCAACCGGCTCCCGTGCACTCAAACGGTTTCTAACCCCGCCGGACTCTGGCGGCTCGGCGGCCACCGAAGCGCGCGCTACGCCGCAACATCCACGCGATCGAAGCACCCAGGGTCCCGATCAGCAGCAGACCGCCGGGCGACGTCGGTGATGGAATGACCGGGATCGGCGGTGCTGTCGGGGATGGACTGGCGGTCGGCGTCACCGTCGGTGTACGAGTCGGTGTATCGGTAGGAGTCGACGTCACCGTCGGCGTGTTTGTCGGCGTCTGAGTCGGCGTATCCGTCCGCGTCGGCGTGTGGGTTGGCGTATTCGTCGGTGTGTTCGTCGGCGTATTCGTGGGCGTCAACGTTGGGGTATTCGTCGACGTCGGCGTGTTCGTCGGCGTTCGCGTCGGCGTCTCGGTCGGCGTATTCGTCGGCGTCCGCGTCGGTGTCAGTGTCGGGGTTTCCGTCGGTGTGTTCGTCGGCGTCCGCGTCGGAGTTTCCGTCGGCGTGTTCGTCGGCGTGTTCGTCGGTGTCCGCGTCGGGGTTTCCGTCGGTGTATTCGTCGGCGTATACGTCGGTGTCTGGGTCGGCGTATTCGTCGGCGTGTTCGTTGCCGTATTCGTGGGTGTGTTCGTCGGCGTGTTCGTTGCCGTATTCGTCGGCGTCCACGTCGGCGGAGGCGGAGGCGGCGCGCTCGGCGCCTGTGCATCCGCCGTGATCACGGTGCCGAGCGGGCAGTTGGGAGCATTCGTGCCGTCGGTATCGATGCCGAAGCCTCCTGCTCCGATCGTAAAGCCCGAGAACTGGAGATTGCCATCGTAGATGAAAACGATCACCTGGCCCTTGCCGATGGTGAATCCGTCATTCGGCGCCTGGGCGCATACCTCTGTGTTTGTCGTGGGAGAAGAAGAAATACATTCATTTGTCAGCGGATTGCGGGGCTGGCCGAAGGCCAACGTCGTGCGCGTATTCAACAATCCGGAGCAGGCTGACTGCACACCGCTGGCGACGCAGGCCGCGGGAACATTGGCATCCACCGTGTCGAGTGTGACCACGCCGGCGTCACTCGCGCCCCCGGCGCAGAACATCCCCTCACGGCAGATATCCAACGCGCCGGCGCCGGAACCAATCGTCAGCCGGCCACTGTACGACGAGTCGAAATTGACCGTCAAGTCATTGGGTGACAGCACGGTTGTCCGAAGCACGCCGGTAAACTGGTACAGAGTTTGCGGCACGCTTGGGTCGGCACCTGCCAGCGCAGCGGTGGGCTCGCCACTTCCGGCACCGCTCTTTGTGCAGGCCTGAAGGCCGTCGACCGAACCTCCTACACTGGTCACGCGAAATTCGTCGGCGCCCGAAGACAGAGGTCCATTAGGCACCATGATCACCTGGTAGACGGTGCCGTCAGCCGCGCGCTGCGAGCTGCCAAGCTGGAATTGCGCCTCTGCGCGGAACGCCGCCAGGCCCAAAACGACTCCGGCGGCGATCAGGTAAAATCTCGTGAATCTTCGCAGTCTCGACGGACCCTGTTCGTTTCTCTTGCGCCTCACAGACAACCCCTTTCCCCTCGTCGCCGAAAAAGGCGGGAGGGGCGCTCCGGGCACCCCTCCATTCCTCTTACGCCTTTCTCCTCCTCAGCGATCCAGGCGGGCTGCACGTCGTAGCATGAAGGCGATGGACAGACCCAGCCCGGAAATCATCAACAGACCAGCCGGCGAGGCCGGCGAAGGCACAACAGGAACCGGCGGTGCCGTCGGTGTCGGCGGTGCGGTCGGTGTCCAGGTATTCGTCGGTGTGCGCGTCGGCGTCTCGGTCGGCGTGTTGGTCGGCGTATTCGTCGGCGTGCGTGTCGGTGTCTCCGTCGGCGTGTTCGTCGCCGTGTGTGTCGACGTATTCGTCGGCGTATTCGTCGGCGTATTCGTCGGCGTATTCGTCGGCGTATTCGTCGGCGTGTTCGTCGCAGTATTCGTTGGAGTCACGCTCGGGCGCGGCGGCGGCGGTGAACTCGGATTCTGGCCGTCGGCACTGACGACCTGTTGGCCGCCGGGGCAAATCGGAATGTTGTTGCCGTCGGTGTCGATTCCGAAACCGGCCACCCCGGTCGAAAACCCCGAGTTCCCCAGACTGCCGTCATAAATGAAAACGACCATCTGCCCCTGGCCGAGCGTGAAGCCGTCAGCCGGCCGGTTGCTACAAAGTCCCGTCGTAGTCGTCGGTTGCGCCGTGCAGTTGTTATTGCCGTCGGCTGGCAGGCCAAACGCGAAGGTCGTTCTTGTCGCCAGCGCTCCGGTACAATCCGTTATCACGCCACTGGCAATACAGGCTGGTGCAATGCCCCCGGCGTTGCTGTTCAGAGGTACGACCGTGGCATCCGGCGCACCGCCAGCGCAATAAGCCGCTTCGCGGCAGATGTCGATACCGCCGATCGTCAACCGCCCGCTGCCACCGATGTTGAACGAGAGGTTGAGATTCGCAGGTGTGAGGATGCCCGTGCGCAGGACTTCCACATAGGGGTGCAGGTTCTGGGGAATCGTGGGATCCACACCCGCAACCGCTGAAGTAGCCAGGCCCGTCGAGGCACCGATCCTCGAACAGGACTGAATCCCATCGACCGAGCCCGCAACACTGGTCACACGGAATTCATCCGCTCCCGCCAATAGGGGTCCGTTGGGTATGTAGATGACCTGGTACACGGTGCCGTCCACGGCACGCTGTCCCATACTCACATTCAACTGCGCTCTGGCGCTTCCTGCGGCAAACAAGACGGCAACCGCCGCCAGCACACCAACTGTCGACATCCGGCGTTGCATTCCCGTCCTCGGCATTCTGTTCATCAGAACCCCCTCATCTTTTCCGGCTCCAACACACATCGAAGTACCCTTTTGCTGCTTCTGGGCATTTCGAAATCCACGCCGGTCTACCATCGGCTTTTCCTGGTGTCAATCGCAAATCGGCCCACGGATCGGCCGGTTTTGCTTTGAATTCAACGGATCTCCTTTCTTCGATGGCGCCTCACGACGCGAAGGAACGCACCGCAGAGTTCACATTTGTCTCTTGATTTAGGTCGCTGCTTCAGGAAAGTTCCAGCGCGAAAGACCCGGTGGCCATCCCCAGGGGTGGTCACCGGTCAGGGAACCAACTCTATCGAAACTACAGCCGTCAGCCGGGAAATCGGATCCAGAGGAATCGCACCGTCCGTATCGCCAGCCAGGCCCACGAGGATCTTGGTTTCACAGGACAGGCACGAAAACACCGCCACTGCACAAAATGGTACGTTTTCGACGGACATCTATGGACGGGGTTTGCCGGTCCGACACGATCTCGTCGAACCTCCAGTCCCTCGTTCCACTGGCACGGTTCCTGCGGGTACGCTCCGGAGCAAACGAAATCAGTGTGGTACGTTGTGGAATTCGTCTGGAAATCGACGGCGCAACGTGCCCGGCGGGGTGAGGAAGTGAAGGTGAGCCGGAGGAATTCGATCACAAACGCACGTCACGCGACCCATGTCGGAGCGCTCGGTCTGATCAGTCTCGTCCTGATCCTCGCGGCGAGCGCCCGCGCCACACCGATTTACGGCAACATCGAAACCGCCGTCGGCGGCAGCAATGGCGATGGTGGGCCGGCGATCAACGCAGTGGTCGAACCGCGTGGCGTGTCCGTGTGCAATGGCAACCTGTACATCGCCGACGGAATGACCAACCAGATCCGGGTCGTCCAATTTGCCACAGGCAACATCGAAACCATTGCAGGAACCGGCGTTGCGGGGTTTTCCGGCGACGGTCAGCCGGGCACGGCCGCGCAACTGAACTTTCCCACAGAGGTCCTTTGTGACGGCAACGGCAACGTCTACGTCGCCGATACGAGTAACAACCGCGTTCGCCTGATCGACCCAAGCGGTCTCATCCAAACCATTGCCGGCAACGGAAGCAACAGCAGCGGGGGCGATGGTGGAGCGGCAAAACGAGCTTCCCTTTCGGCGCCGCGAGGGCTGGCGCTCGATTTGCTGGGCAACCTTTATATCACTGAGTTTTCGGGGAACCGCGTCCGCAAAGTTTCCAGCAACGGCATCATCAGCACGGTGGCGGGCACCGGCGGATGGGGACAGTTGGGAGACGGCGGTCCCGCAACCCGCGCTACGCTGTCCAACCCTTCCAGCGTGGCGCTCGACCCGGCGGGCAACCTGTTCATCGCCGACTACAACAGTTCCAAGATCCGCCGTGTCTCGGCCAGCGATAGCATCATCACAACCATCGCAGGCGACGGGTATCAGGGATTTTCGGGGGACGGTGGCGAGGCAATCGCATCGCGCCTGAAACAACCCTATCGCCTCCGTTTCGACAGCAACGGCAACCTGTTCTTCCTCGACATGGGGAACAACCGGGTAAGACGGCTCGCCGCCATCCAGGGTTTCGTTTCGCCAGCCTCGGTCATTACGACCGTGGCCGGCAACGGTGCCAACGGTTCCATCGGCGATGGCGGCCCGGCGACCAGCGCCTCCTTCTGGTATTTGAACGGACTGGCGATCGACAACTTCAATCGTCTGTTCATCGGCGTGACGACAAACACCGTACAATCACCTGACAACCGCGTGCGGGTGATCGATCCATGGGGCACCGTGACGACCATCGTAGGTTCGGGCAATGGCGACGGTGGACTTGCCAGCCGGGCCCTCATCGACCCGCGTGGCCTGGTCATCTCCACTGCCAGCGGCAGCAATGGCATCTATATCGCGGATGGCAATAACAACCGCATTCGATATGTCGATGGCGCAACGAAAGTGATCAGCACCGTTGCCGGCAGTGGTACGCCATGCATGCAACCCACCGCAGCCTGTGGCGATGGCGGCCTGGCCGTGAATGCGGCGTTGCGAAGTCCCTTCGCCGTTGCGGTCGACGGCAGCGGAACGCTCTACATCGCCGACACACTCGACAACCGGATTCGCAAAGTCACCAACGGAGTCATCACCAGTTTCGCCGGCACAGGCGGCTACGGGTACAGTGGCGACAACGGACTCGCCACCGCGGCCAGCTTCGCCTATCCGTACGGAGTTGCCGTGACATCGGATGGCGGGACCGTCTATGTGGCCGATTTTTCGAATAACCGTATACGCAAGATCAGCGGCAACATCGTCACGACCTTTGCCGGCACCGGCAATTTCGGTCTCGGCGGAGACGGCTTGCCCCCGACACAAACGAATCTCTCCGCCCCCACCGACGTGGCGCTCGCTCCAGACGGCACCGTGTACATCGCCGATTACGGCAACCACCTGGTCCGGCGAGTATTGCCGAATGGCAGGATCGAAAGATTTGCCGGCATTGGAGGAAGTTCAGGCTACTCGGGCGATGGCGGGCCAGCCCTTTCTGCACAACTCAACCATCCCTTTCGCCTGGCACTGGACGATTGGGGCAACGTTTATATCTCGGATGCCGACAACAAACGGGTGCGGCGTGTCAACACGGCCACGGGTCTGATCGAAACCATCGCCGGAAACGGCATGGCGGGAATCAATGGAGATGGCGGTCCAGCCATCCTGGCAGATCTCTACCGCCCCAGCGGACTGGGCGTCGATTCGGGCGGACAACTCTACATCGGGCAATCCGAAAGCAGCCGGGTCCGTGTGATGGCTGCCGTCGCCATCACAAGCCCGACCGCAACGCAGACCCTCACACCGACTCCGACACGAACATCGACTTTCACCCGTACGGCGACGCAGCCGCCGGCATTCACCCCAACGCAAACCATGTCATCCACCGCGACTTCGTCCGCTCGCCCAGCCATGACCGCCACACCGGCACCGGGTTCATTCACACTGGCGGGAAAGGTCCGCTATTTTTCCAACTCCGAACCGATCGCCCAGGCGGATGTCCATATCAGCAGCCCCGGACGGCGCAGTGCATCGGGCCTATCGACGGACGGCTCGGGGAATTACCAGGAACCGGGCCTGTCGATGGACACATGGGCGGCGAGCGTTTCGAAGCAGGATAATGGGATCGCCGCGATCACAGCGTACGATGCGGTCGTTGCCATGCAAGCCGGTTTCGGCCTGCGCCAATTGCAGCTCCTGGAACGCATCGCCTGCGACGCCGATGGCAATGGCGATGCCAGCCTTGGTGATGCGGCGCTCCTCCTGCAAATCGCCGTAGGAAACAGGGCTACGCTTCCCGTGGCAGACCGCTGCAAAAGCCAGTGGTTATTTGCCGCGGTGAATCCGGACGTCGTGCAAAACCAAATCGTGACACCCCCCATCCTCAATAACCAGGCCTGCACACCCGGGACGATCACCATTGATCCTCTGGTCACCAACGCAACGAACCAGAACTTCGTGGGCGTCCTGCTCGGCGATTGTGACGGCAGTTGGCGTCCGGCAGGAGGAGGCGGCGGTGGAAGCGCAGCAAGCGCGGGGCGATTGGTGGCAGGGCGAGCACGCAGCAAGAACGGACGTGTCGTGGTGCCTCTCTTTCTCGAAGGCAACACGGCGGCCCAATCCGTCGAAGTGAGGCTCCGCTACGAGGCCGGTATGGAATCGCCGCACGTGACCCGAACGTCGGGAAGCCGGGGGGCTCTGATGCAGGTGAACAAGAATGTCCCCGGCGAGCTACGTATCGCCATGGCAAGTGCGGCGCCGTTGCCTGAAGGGCCAGTCCTATATGTGAGTCTGGAACAGTCCAGACCACAGCGTAACGCCAGACCCGTACAGATCGTCTCGGAAAGGGTGGAATGATCCGGCGGGATTTTGACGGGCAAGCTGCCACGTTTTGACAAATGCCTCCGCCCGGCAACTCGTTGTGGTTCCTGGGTGGCATAGCGCCACGTTTTACATTTGCCGGCATCTACGGCATGCAACGTGCTTGCCTTATCGCTTCGAATGATCCGGCACGTTTCTGTCTGCCTCGCCGCTCTGGCCTTCTCGGTCTCAGTTGCCTCGGCCACAACTTTCGTTCGCATGACCGATGAACAACTCGTGCATTCCTCCGAGTTGATCGTGATCGCCACCGTCACCGCGATCGAGTCCGTCGCTGAACCGCAAGAAGGTCAGATCTCCACGCTCATCCATCTGGAGCCGAGCGACGTGATCAAGGGTGACGTGGGGACCGAACCGTTGGTCCTGCGTGAGCCGGGCGGACGGGTGGGTGAAACGACGGACTGGGTGTTCGGCGCGCCACAGTTCTGGGCCGGCGAACGGAGTCTCCTTTTCCTCGTACGCAATGCCGGCGGGTTTCTCCAGACGAACAGCCTGGCCATGGGCAAGTATTCGATTTCCCTCGACCGGAACGGCGAACCGACGGCCGTTCGCGATTTCGGTCATGGTTCAATGGTGTTCGCACCTGCCACGGGCAGTCTTGCCGCGGCCGAGCCCGACACGGAACCCCTCGAGCCTTTGCTGGCTCGCCTGAGACAGCTTGCCGGAGAAGACCGGTCTGTCGGTCCACCGGCGCAACTCCCGGCACCCGATGATGATCCGAACGCCCTCTACGAGCACCATGAGGCCTACACCCTGCTGACCAATCCGCCGGCACGCTGGCACGAGGCTGACACCGAGACGGAGGTCTCCTACCTCGGTGGCGTAGACGCCAAGCTGGGCGTCGTCGATTCGATCATGGCTGTGACCGAGGCTCTGGCAGCATGGACAGACGAGCCCTCGGCCAACATCGTTCTTGCCTATGGCGGGCTTATTCCACCCACGCCGACGACAGGGCTCGGCACCCCCACTCCCACACCTCTCGGCTTCAATGGCTGTGATCGCAACATGGTGATCTTCAACGATCCGCGCAACGAGATCACCGATCCCTCATCGTGCAGCGGCGTCCTGGCGATCGGCGGCTACTGCAGCAGCGGTTACCCGACACGGGTCGTCAACGGAACCACGTTCAACGCGATTTTCGCCGGCAAGGTCGTTTTCAACAACGGTTGGGAGAACTGCCCCGGCTGGACGAAATGTTTCGTAGCGGAGGTGGCAACGCACGAAATCGGCCACAGCATCGGTTTCGGCCATTCTTCCGAAAACAGTTCGGAGCCCAACTCCGCGTTGAAAAACGCCACCATGTATTACCAGGCACACAACGACGGCCGTTGCGCCGGGCTGGCGGCGGACGACATCGCGGCAGCACACTTCGTCTACCCGTACACGGGCCCGACCTATACCCGTACCCAAACGGCAACGCCCACCAACACCCCCACGAGAACCGCCACACGGACACCGACTGCCACACGGACATGGACACCCACCCGGACACCGACTGCTACACGGACTTTCTCACCCACACCGACATCGAGCAGGACCGCGACGCCGACACGGACTCTCACGAGGACCGCGACAGCCCCCCCCACACCAACGGAGACCGTGACGAGAACGGCGACAGTGACGCGGACCAGCACGTGGACGCCGTTCCTCACGCCTTCCTTCACCGTCACACCGGCAGCGACTCCCGGATATTCCATCAACGGCTGGATCCGTTACTATTCGAACTCACGGCCCGTGCCGAATGCCACGGTCAATATCTCCAACGCAGCGAACGGGAGCACATCGACTGCAGCCGATGGAAGTTTTTCCTTCGCAGGACTCGCCTCCACCGGAACGTCGGTAACACCGGCCAAGACGGGCGATGTGAATGGAGCGATCACCGCCATCGATGCGGTCGTCGTTCTCAAAGCGGTCACCGGCAGTCTCGGTCTGACCGCGGACCAGTTCCTGAGCGCCGACACGAGCGGCAACGGGACCCTCAGCGCCATCGACGCCTCTCTCCTCCTGCAATACGTGGTCGGCGCGATCAGCAGCCTGCCGGCCGCAACCCACTGCGGCAGTGAATGGCTGTTCCACCCGGTCCCAGCGAGTGCGCAGAATCAACAGACCATCCTACCGGTCATGGCGTCCTGCCAGAGCGGCGCCATCACCTACTCTCCGCTCAGCGGCTCCGCCGTATCGCAGGACTTCAACGCCATCCTTCTCGGCGACGTGAACGCGTCCTGGACGCCGGAGGCCGCTGCGCCCCTTTCGACAAAGCCAGCGGCGCACATCGAACTCGGCACACCCGTTCGAGGCAGACGCACCCGCCGTGTGCGCCTGCCCCTGATCGTCCAGGAGCCACGGTCCTTTCAAAGCCTCGAGGTCCTGCTCACCTACGATCCCACTGCCATTGCGGCCATTCGCATCCGTCGCGTTCCATCCCGGACACAAGGTATCGTGGCGGCCAACACCCAGACACCGGGCAAAGTGCGGCTGGCCCTGGCGAGTCCGACTTCGATCGAGGCGGGGAATATCCTGTGGATCGACGTTTATCCCCGCTCGCGACGTCCGAGTCTGCAGTCCCTGCGACTGATCGAGGCCTCCGCCGATTCGCTACCCTGAGGCGGCGAGAAACCAACCGTTGCAGGCCTGTCCGGCACGCAGTCCCCACTGCGGTCAGGCACTGCCGCGGCGCGGCCGAGCCGCACCTTTCTTCTTCTGCGACGGTGTCGTGGGCGTGGTGGGCATGATGGGAACCTTCTGTAACCGAAGGCCACCCAGGAGCTGCCGGAAATGGATGCCGGCCCAGATCATGAACGGGACGACCTGGGTATCGAGGAACATGATCAGGTTCGCGGCAAAGGCATACAGATAGCGCTGCCAACCGGCGTAGGAGAGCGGATCGATCTGCGTCGCGTAGCCGAATTTGATAGCAATGATGACATCGAGAACCTGCCAGGCGAGCACCAACGCCAGTGCTAGTGCCAACCGGCGGAATTTGGTGCTCCAGGTCGGGGCGGGTGTTGCCAGCATCAACGGCAGGAGCAGAACCAGGTTCGCCTGAATCCATTCCGCCGGAACTGCTGGGGGGCGCTGCGGGACCTGCATCCCCTGTGGCCAGAACAGGATCGAAGTGCCACGGGGCCAGAGTGAAGTGGCGCGATCCGCCAGGCGCAGGAAGGGCTGCGTGACAACCGCAAGCAGATGCGTATAGGCCGAAGCAAAAGAAACCCACGCGGCGTACGTCAGTACGAACCAGCCCAGCAGCCGGCCGAGAAAAGCAAACGGCTTAACGCCCAGGCGCATCCGCGAAACGTCCCGCCCAGTAGACCCAGGTCACCACGGCAACAACAACCACCAGCGCCTGCGCGATGTACACGTGCGTGTCGTGAAAATACTGGTTGGCAAACAGGCCGATCAGGAAAAGCGCAATCACCCGCAGGACGTTGACCGCATGAATCACGGCAAACCCGATCCCGGCACCGATCATTCTGGCCCGCCATGATGCCGGATAGGCAGCTACGGCCGCCAGATAAATCGCTGTCGGCACCGCTCCCGAACAGGCTTCCGTGACATCGACAATGAACGAACCCGAACCAAGGCGCGTACCGTCCATGTCGACTGTGAAGCCGACCCAATGGCCCAATCCGGTGAGCAGGAAGCCGCTCAGAACCGCAGCGCCACGCGCAAGCCAACCGGCCAGGTTGAAGCGGTCAGCGATCGGCGCATAGTCCGTAGCCATGAAAAACGCGAAGATGATCCCGACAAAAGTGGCCACGACGCGGATTGTCGCCCACTCCCCGGCGACGAAAGAGACAATTCGCTTCCACATACGGATGCCGTAAAGCTCGCGCGAGTCTGACGATGGCTCGGATCAATGTCAAGCAAAGGTGAATTGACAGAGCACACGGCGCCTTCCTATGACCCCGCTACACATGAGCCCCCTGCTGAACCGGTTGCTGCGATGGTTTCGGCGTCTCGCCGATCTTGTGGCCCTGGCACTCGTTGTCGCGTTGATCGCCGTCGCGGCCACGGCCTACGTTGCCATCACGGCGCCCCATCTGCCGCTGCTGCGTTGGGGGCTCGGACATACCGGAACGGTCTTCAACGGCCAGAAGACCGAAGACATGCGCCTGTCCGTCCATCTCCGTCCCGGCAACACCAGCCTGAGTGGCACCGCCGCACTGCGCGTCCGCAGTATCCACGACGACCGGAAGCGCTTTTATTTCCTGCTCAATCCGGAGCTGAAGATCCGCAAAGCGGAGAGGCTTCGCCCGGAAACCGGTAGCGAGCCGGTTCGCGTCTACCAGATCGGTCCTCTGCTGGTTCTCGAGTGCGAGCAATCCGTCGCCATCGATTCAGCCGCCGAGTTCACCCTCGAATACGAAGGAAAACCCTGGCTGGCCTCGGCCAGTATGGGGCGCTTCGACAACAGCAACATCCTGCTCAACGTGGATGCTTTCTGGTATCCGGTCGATGCACAGAGTTTCTTCGACGCCGATGTCACCGTGCGGCTGCCGCAGCAGATGACCCTCGTACACAGCGGCATCGAAACGAATACAGCAGTGTTGGGCGACGAAAAGGAAGTACACTGGCAGAGCAGCCGCCCGGTGGCTGGAATCGCCCTCGTCGCCGGTTCGTATCGCCTTTTCGAACGCCAGGAGGACGGACTGACGCAACGTCTCTTCCTGGCCGATGATATCCAGCTCGACACACAAGATGTCCTCCACACGATGGCAGACGTTACGCGCTTTCTGACCGGGCGGCTCGGTCCGTCCGGTTTCGATCGAACGACGATTTTCGTCCGGCGTGATTTTCGGCGGGGCTTCAACGATGGCTCGGGGACGATCGGCCTTTCCCTCCGTTATTTTCGCAGTGAAGATGCCGGCTTCGGCCTGATCGCACATGAAATCGCCCATCACTGGTGGGGTGGCACGGTAACCGGCGGCTGGCTCACTCCGGGGCACGGCGCGCAGTGGATCGTCGAGGGACTTGCCGAATTCTGCAGTCTGCTGGCCACCGAGCACCGCTTTGGCGCGCGTGGCGTTTCCTACCGTCTGTCGAGCGAGTTCTTCGATCCGCAACGCCAACAACCCGTTGCGGCAATGTCCGTCCTCGACAACGCTTTCGATGAGCCTCGCTCCCGTGACACCATCTATCGCAAGGGCGCCTATGTGTTGTGGATGTTGCGCGACGTCGTCGGAGACGAGGCCTGCCAGGAGTCGCTACGCATCCTCGCAGAGCGGTTCCGATACCAACACGTCAGCGACCAGCAGATCCAGGCGGTCTTCGAATCGGCCAGCGGTCAGTCGCTGGAAGAGTTCTTTGCCACCTGGGTGCGTGGCAATGCGACGCTCGATCTTTCCCTCGATCCGGTCGACACCGGACACGCGCGCATCAACAATCTGGGAAACGCAGCCTACCCGGGACAGGTGGAAGTCCGGAGCTACCCCGATGATGGTAGCGAACCCATCCGGCAGACGGCTGCCGTCGGTGATCTCATCGACACCCCTGCTTCGAGTACCATCGTGGTCGACCCGATGCTCGCCCTGGCCGACGTGCGGCGCGAGAACAACCGCATTCCTCGCCGTGAAGATCCCCTCTACGCCGCACCCGCCCCCAATCGAAGCTCCCTGGCCATCGCGGTGGGGGACCCCTTTCCGTGGGGACGGACCGCCATTCTTCATCGAGACAGCGAGGGACGGCCGATGCACAATTGGGAACTTCCGCGTGGTCTGCTGCAGTCCCCATCCTGGTCCGCCGACGGGAGTTTCCTCCTCACCAGCGTCTCCAACAAAGACAATCTGGTGCCAGCCATCATCACACTCTCTCACGACAACCCGCAACGGATCGTGGGAAACGGATACACACCCTCCGCCGGTACGGAGGGACGGATCTACGCGGCCCGCAGCAATCGGATTTTGTGTTTCGAGAACGGCCGGAGAACGAATGTCGTAGTCGAAGACCCCGGGAAGAGCGTAGAAACCCTGTCTGTGGCACCGGATGGATCTCGTCTCGCGTACGTCGTGGCAGCGCGCAATTCGATCGATCTTCGCGTCATCGGTACGGATGGATCTGGCGGCCGATCGCTGCTCACTTGGGACCGGGACCGCATGGTGCTGCGTTGGGTCCCCGACGGCACACGGCTTTTCGCTGTGATGGGGAAAGACGCGGCCTGGCAGATCGTTGCAATTTCGCCGGAAACGGGAGCAATGGAAATCCTCGTACGGGATGCGGTGGCCATTGAAGATCTGGCGGTTTCGCCCGGCGGAACCCATCTCGCCTTCACGGCGGCCGAGGAACGCTCCTACCCGTACACCCGGCGCGACCTCTACGCGCTCGATCTCGCAGCGAAGCAGGTACACAAGACAGAGATCCCGGGCGTCAGTCTGGGGAGTCTGGCCTGGGAGAGCGAAACGAGTGTGCTGGCGATCGGATCAACGCTTTCCGAAAACGAGTGGATCTATCCTCAGCAACGCAACCTCTATCGCGTAGAGGCAATGTCCGGAAATTTCTCGGTTCTGCACTGAAGCCTGCGCAGCTCTCACGCGCCCTCACGGGTACGCGGGGATTGCTCGCCCAACGGTGGCAGGTTGAGCACTTCGGTACGGAACAACTCGACCATGTAGCCCACGACGTTCCGCAAAGAGACCACCCCGGTGGGCCGTCCCTCCTCGTCAACCAGGGGAATGTGACGGAAGCCGCCCACCACCATTTTATTGAGTGCGAAGTTCGTGCGGTCGTCCTGGGAAAGGACTTCCGGATCTGGCGTCATGAAGGCAGACACCGGAGTCTCGTCCAGATCGATCGGGTTGCCGATCACGCGCGTCAGCACGTCACGCTCCGTGAAGATGCCACGCAGGATTCCGTTCTCCTCGATCAGGATGCAACCGGCGTTGTTGGCGTTCATCACGGTAATGGCCGAACGCACGCTGGTCTCGGGGGAGACGCAAACGGGGGCTCGCATCGTCGGCAGTTCCCGGATCGGCAATCGCAGGATCACCGTCCCCAACCGCAGCGCTTCCGCCTCGCGTTCAGCGGCGATCTCTTCTTCTTCCTGGAGGATTTCGTCGAGCATGGCAGTTCTCCTCATCTGGCGCCGCCCTCCTGCCCTGCCGCAATCCGCTCCGCCCCTACCGGCGCGCTCTGCCTCCTTATACTCCACAGTCTTCCGATCAGGCAATTTGGGAGTCTGCAGGAGGAAGCGACCGCCCGCAGCAAACGATCGATTCCTGTATCGAATTGCATTCGACGGCCTTGGTGCTATCCGCTGTCCCGATGAACGGTGCGGCCGCGGACAAGGATTGCGGGAATCTTTTTCTGACACGAGACACGCCACACAGGTTCTGCGCATCAACCTGACAGAGACGGGAAGCATACGATGTCGAGGAGCGCGGCCGCAGTGACACTCGTCGAGCGGCGAGTCGAGGCGGTGTCTGCCGAAGACCACCTTCGTGTCGGCGGCAAATTCTTCTTTCGCGGTAACAACAAGATCTTCCTGCGCGCCGTCACTTACGGTCCCTTCGCGCCTGGTCCGGACGGCACGTCGTTCCCCTCGCCGGAAACCGTGCGTCGCGATTTCACACTCATGCGGGAATTGGGCGCCAATTGCTTTCGCACCTTCACTCCGCCTCCGCCCTGGCTGCTCGATCTGGCCCAGGAATATGAACTGGGGGCACTCGTCGGACTACCCTGGACCGAGCATGTCTGCTTCCTCGACGATCCCGAAGTAACGCGCGACATTCGCCGGCAGATCAGCGAAGCTGTCGAACCACTGGCCGGTCATCCCGCACTGTATGCGCTCTTCATCGGCAATGAGATTCCACCCGATATCGTCCGCTGGCACAGGCCCGAGAGAGTCAAGGCGTTTCTCGAAGAACTCTACGATCTTGTAAAAGAACGCTCGCCACAGACATTGGTCAGTTACGCGAATTTTCCGTCGACCGAATATCTCGACCTCGATTTCCTCGATTTCATCTCGTTCAACGTCTACCTGCACCGCGAACACGATTTCCGGCGTTATCTCTCGCGCCTGCAGAATCTGGCGCGCGACAAGCCGCTGGTCCTCACCGAATTCGGCATCGACTCCATGCGCGAGGGCGCCGGGGAACAAGCCCGGATCCTCTCCTGGCAGACTCGCGCTGCGTACGAGTGCGGCGTCGCAGGGACATGCGTCTTCGCCTGGACGGACGATTGGTTCACAGGCGGATTCCAGGTCGAGGACTGGGCTTTTGGATTGGTCGATGCCAATCGCAGGGAAAAGCCGGCCTTTGATGCCGTCAGGCAGGTCTACCAGGGACAATTGCCGCCGCCCGTGCCGAATGCCCCACGCATCTCCGTCGTCATCTGCGCCTACAACGCCGAGCGCACGATGGACGCCTGCCTCGCCTCGTTGCGGGAGTTGCGCTACCCGAATTACGAGGTGGTTGTCGTCAATGACGGATCCACGGACCGCACCCTCGAAATCGCGCAACGCTATCCCGAGTTCACGACGATCTCGCAGGAAAACAAAGGGCTCAGTGTGGCGCGCAACGCCGGCATGGAAGCCTCGACCGGCGAGATCATCGCTTACACGGATTCGGATTGCGTCGTCGATCCGGATTGGCTGACCTACCTCGCCTACAAATTCGTACAATCAGGCTTCGTGGCAGTCGGTGGCCCGAACCTCCCGCCTCCGGAGGACTCGGCGATCGCCGCCTATGTGGCAGCCGCACCCGGTGGTCCGACGCATGTGCTGATCGACGATGAGATCGCCGAGCATATCCCGGGATGCAACATGGCTTTCACCAAGGCCGCTCTCCAGGAAATCGGCGGCTTCGATCCGCTGCATCGCGCTGCCGGAGACGATGTCGACCTGTGCTGGCGTCTGCAGAACCAGGGCTACGCCATCGGCTTCAGCCCGACGGCACAGGTCTGGCATTTCCGCCGCAACACGATCCGAGCCTACCTCAAACAACAGATGGGCTACGGACATGCCGAGGCTCAGCTCTATTTCAAGCATCCCTTTCGTTTCAACATGCTGGGGCAGTCGCAGTGGATCGGCCGTATCTACGGCGACATTGGGATGTCTTTGTTCTCACGGCGTCCGGTCATCTATCACGGTGTCTTCGGACGTGGACTGTTCCAGACCCTGTACGAACCGTCGTCGTCGCTGCTTTCGTATCTGCCCTTCACGCTCGAATACAACCTGTTCGCGTTGATCCTTCTTCTCGGCAGCTTCATGGCGGGCTCGCGCCGTTTCATCGCCAGCCTGCCTCTTCTTCTTTCCATCGTGTGGGCCGGAGCACGTGCATGGCGCGCCAAAATCGATCCACGTTTCGACGGAATCCGTGGGCGTCTGCTGATCACCGCACTCATTTATCTCGGTCCGCTGGTGCGCAGCCTGCAACGGTACCTGTACCGCATCCGGGGTCAGAACGATCAGGCGCGTATCCGCTTCGAGAAGACTTCACAGCCGCCGGAGGTGCGTTGGTTCAAACGTGAATTCTATCTGTCATTCTGGAACGAGACCGGTCTGGAAAAGGAAAATCTCCTGCACTCGGTCATCGACTTCCTGGTGCCTCGCAAGTACCTGATCGCCATCGAACAGGGCTGGAACGACCACGATGTCACGATCCGGCGTGGCGTCTGGGCCAGGGCCGACCTGGCCATTGCCGTCGAAAATCATGGCGGAAACAAGAGGCTGTTCCGCTGCCGGACACGCATGCGAACCTCACGGCTGTCGCGAGTGATCTTCCCCGGCTGTCTGGTTCTGACCGCCATCGGACTCCAGTCAGGACTTGCGGAGATCGCCATGCTCGGTGGTCTACTGGCCGTTCTGATCGCCTCCGTCGTTACTCTCGAATGTTTCCGTCTGGGCCAGGTCGTGTTTCATGTACTCGAGATCGTCGCTCGGCAGATCGGTCTCACGGGAGCAAACGGCTCGAATCGCCGGCCATCCCGGGCACACGCATGAATCTCCCTCGCTACGTCCTTCAGGCACTGCGTCCGTATCGTTTCTCATTCATCCTGGCGATCTTGCAGGTCTTGCTGATCAGTGTGCTCGAGCTGCTCAAGCCGTGGCCGCTCAAGATCGTCATCGACGTGGTCCTGCCGCAACACACCGCGACGTTTCCTCTCCTCGGAGAACTCTCCCCATTCGGGCTTCTCGTGGCAGCGACGGTCGCATTGATCCTCATTTACGGAGTCCTCGGCCTCATCCAGGTGTGGAACAATTTCACCACGATCTCCATCGGCCAGGGGATGGTGAACGACCTGCGCAGTAGCGTCTACCAGCACCTGCAGCGCCTCTCTTTGTCGTTTCATACCCGCGCCGCGGTCGGAGATCTCATCCATCGGGTCACGGGCGAAACCTATGCGATCCAGACCCTCGCCATGAACGGCCTGTTCCCGGTGCTGGCAGCGGTCCTCCTGCTGTGCGGTATCTTCGTGGTGATGGTTCGTCTCGACTGGCTTCTCACCGTCGTTGCACTGGCCGTATGTCCGATTCTGGCCATCGCCATCGCTGTCACGAACCGGCGCATCGCGGAGGTCGCCCAAACGGCTCGGGAACGCGAAAGCAGCGTCTACCAGGTGGTGCAGCGTGGTATGAGCGCCATCAAAGTCGTCCAGGCGTTCACCAAGGAAGAGGAAGAGCACCGGGACTTCGTTGCGCACAGCGCTGCCAGCCTGCGCAGCACGCTCGCCCTCTACACACTGCAAACGACCTATGGCGCCGCAAGCAATCTCCTCCTGGCGCTCGGCACCGCCGCCGTCCTGTGGATCGGCGCACAACGGGTCTGGAAGGGGACCATCACCACCGGCGAACTGGTCGTGTTCCTGAGCTATCTGGCCTCCTTGTACGCTCCCATCAATTCGATGATCCAGACCTACGGCACCGTGCAAGGAGCGCGAGCCGGACTACGGCGGGTTCTGGAACTGCTCTCCACCGAACCGGCGATCCGTGACGGGCAGGAGGAGTTCCCTACCCCACCACGCGGATCCGTCCGCATCGAGAAGGTGTCGTTCGGCTACACCGCCGGCAAGAACACTCTCCACGACATCAGCGTCACCGCGAACCCGGGTGACATCGTGGCCATCGTCGGGCCGACCGGCGCTGGCAAGAGCACCCTGGTCAGCCTCATCTCTCGTTTCTATGAGCCAACGCAGGGCCGTGTTTGCATCGACGGGATCGACATCCGGCGCCTCAAGTTGAAAGCTCTCCGGCAACAGATCAGCATGGTTCTCCAACCGCCAATCGTTTTTCCCCTGACGGTGCGGGAGAACATCGCCTATGGGCGGCCGGAGTCGACTCTGGAGGAGATCCGCCGCGCCGCCGGAATGGCACAGGCACACAGTTTCATCGAAAAACTGCCACAAGGCTACGACACCGTGATCGGCGAACAGGGCGCAACGATCTCCGAGGGTGAACGCCAGCGCCTGACCATCGCCCGGGCTCTGCTACGTGATGCTCCCATCCTCATCCTCGACGAGCCGACCAGCTCCGTCGACACGGCGACGGAAGCGGCCATCATGAGAGCACTCGAAGCCGTCATGCAGGGGCACACCACGTTCGTCATCGCACACCGCCTCAGTACCGTGCGCCGGGCCACACAGATCCTCGTCCTACGCGACGGCCAGATCGTCGAACGCGGAGATTTCGCTTCCCTGATGGCGAGCAAGGGTTTTTTCCACTCCCTCTATTCGGGACAGAGTCCCGAGTCGCCACCCCCGGCACCGGAATGAAAGTCGTTGTCTCAGGGCTTTTGGCCACCTACCCCCTTGGCGGTGTCGGCTGGGATTATCTGGCCTACGTGAGTGGATTCGTGCGACTCGGTTGCGAGGTCCTTTATCTCGAAGACACCGGGCAATGGCTCTACGATCCGCAGGCAGGAACATTCACCGAGGACGTCCGCTCCCATATTCCCTGGCTGGTCGATACCCTCTCCCGCGCCGGCGAGGTGATGCGCACACGGTGGTCGTTACGCGCCCCCGATGGCTACTACCATGGATGGCCCCTCGCCGATGTCGAACGTTTCTGCAATCAGGCCGATCTGTTCCTCAACGTCTCCGGCGCATGTTGGCTGCGCGACGAATACCGGGGCGCCCGGTGTCTGGCCTATCTGGATTCAGACCCCTGCTACAGTCAGGCGAAGTTGCAGGCCGCCGAGAGAGGCGTCGCCACCGAAGATGAATTGTTCTCCGTCGGCCTGATTCGATCGCACCAGCGTTTTTTCACGTTCGCGGAGAACTTCGGAAAGACGGATTGCGCCATTCCATCTTGCGGTCTCGACTGGCAGACAACGCGCCAGCCGATCGTCCTGGATGATTGGCCCGTGCGGTTTACACCCGAGGCGGAGTCCTTCACGACAGTGATGTCCTGGAAGACCGACGTCACACTACCCAGTATCGATCAGGTGCAATATGGCGGAAAGGACGTGGAATTCCGGCGTTTCATCGATCTGCCGCGGCACACTTCCGCACGACTGGAGGTAGCTCTTTCCGGCGCAGCACCGGTGGAGGAACTGCGGAGCCACGGTTGGCAGATCGTCGATGCCTATCCCCGGTCACGCACGCTCGACAGTTACCGGGATTACCTTGGTGATTCCCGCGGCGAGTGGAGCATTGCCAAAAATGCCTACGTTGCCAGCCGTAGCGGCTGGTTCAGCACGCGCAGTGCCGCCTACCTCGCGCTCGGCAAGCCGGTGGTCGTGCAGGATACTGGGTTCCGGCCCTACCTGCCGACGGGTGACGGTGTCTTCGCCTTCGACACGATTGAAGAGGCCGTGGCAGGGTTGCGTGCCATCGACGAAAATTATCGCCATCACTGCGAAGCGGCCCGATCCGTTGCTGAACGGGAATTCGGCTCCGATCGGGTCCTACGAAAACTTCTCGATGATGCAGGGGTCGCGTGAAATGATGCGAGCCGGACCGCACAGCACAGACAGGGAGAGACGGACATGCAGCGGCGCGTCCTGATCGCCGGCGCCGCGGCGGCGTATCCCCTGGGCGGTGCAGGTGCTGCCTGGGCCTTCCTCCACTGGGTTCTCGGTTTCCAACGGCTCGGATGGGACACCTATTACGTCGAAGAGATCGAACCAGCACGTTGCATCGATGAAGAGTGGCAATCGTGTCCCTTCGAGACTTCAGCCAATGTCCGTTTCTTCGATTCCCTCGTTGCCTACTTCGGTCTGGAAGGACGCGCGGCACTTCTCAGTTCGGGCGATACGCGGCACGCAGGCCTGAATCATCATCAGGTCGACGATCTCGCCACGGATGCGGATCTGTTCATCAACCTGTCCGGACGATTCCACCGGCGAACCGCGCTCGACGCCGCCCGGCGCCGGATCTACGTTGATCTCGATCCCGGTTTCGTGCAGATCTGGCAGCAGCAATACGGCGCCGACATGAACCTCGCCGGCCACGACGTATACCTGACCGTCGGATTGAACCTGGGTCGCCCCGGGTGTCCGCTGCCGACCTGCGGCATCGAGTGGTATCCGACGCTGCCGCCCGTCGTTCTCGACCGATGGAAAACCGTAACTCCCGCGGGGAGTCGCTATACGACGGTGGCCGATTGGCGGGGCTACAGCCCGGTCGAGTGGAACGGTGTGTGGTACGGGCAGAAGTCCGAGGAGTTCCTGAAGATCATCGACCTGCCGCGCCGCGTCTCCGTGCCGCTCGAACTGTGTCTTGCCATCCATCCCGATGAGCCAGACCTCGCGCGTCTCAAGGAACATGGCTGGCACCTGGCCGAACCACGCCGGCATGCAGCAACGGCCAGCGCCTATCGCGATTACGTGCAGGACTCGCGCGGCGAATGCACTGCTGTAAAGAACGGATACGCGGTGGGCCGGAGCGGTTGGTTCAGCGACCGCAGCGCGTGCTACCTGGCAGCGGGCCGGCCGGTCATCGTACAAGACACCGGCCTGTCCCCTTTCCTACCTGTCGGCGCGGGCCTGCTCGTCTTCGATTCCGTGGAAACGGCGGCCAGTGCAATCGAGGAAGTGGAAAGGGACTTCGAGCTCCATGAAGAAGCCGCGCTCCGCCTGGCACGAACCCATCTCGATTCCGACATCGTTCTCGGTCGCGTCATCGAACTGGCGCGGATATAAGATGGAGGGCGGTCTGCGGAAGGAATCGCCATGACCTCACGCGACATCGTCGTGCTGGCCGGATACTTCGGGCGTTGCCCGCTCGGCGGTTACGGCTGGCAGATTCTCCATTATCTCCTCGGGCTGCAGGAACTGGG